>ENA-UOOH01002095-UOOH01002095.1-fermentation-metagenome-genome-assembly--contig:-NODE-2095-length-17922-cov-70.209157_pt1 | contig 17922 bp, 12 predicted proteins | sample MGYA00245778_ERZ724025 | MGnify/ENA primary metagenome ERZ724025 (study PRJEB28704, sample SAMN03018313) | fermentation metagenome | biome: anthropogenic terrestrial biome; feature: soil... | reverse complement strand
CAGGCGCCTGGATATAAGTACGCTGAGGTCAGGTGGAGAAGTTCACCGCGAGCAATATCTTCCGGAGCGCCGGGACACGAGATATTGAGGGATCGTGCCGGTCCCGGAGTCCCGGTACGCGGTAAAGCGTCGGTGGAGGGGGAGAGCGCCCGGTGGAAGGAACGCACAGGCACAGGAATGGAAAGGGTGATATGCGTCGACCGGCACCTCTTACTTGTAAGAGATGAAAGGAGTTTCCCCTCTGGAGATCTATAACGAGTGCCGCGACGACGTTCAGGCGATCTTCCGATCAAGACTGTTGACGCAGATACTGATTGCCCTCGGGAGCGGGAGTAAACCCCTCTCAGCCCTTCGTGATGTCACGGGGAGTTCATCGCAGGCGCTCATCCCGAAGATCCGGCAGCTTGAGGCCCTCCATTACGTCGAATCTGTACGGAGCGACTATGCACTCACCCCTATCGGCAGGCTCGTCGAACCGGAGATTGAGCGGCTGGTGACGCTCATGGGGGTGCTCCAGCGCCATCGGGACTTCTGGGCCGAACACGATATCGAGGGCATACCCCCCGGATCCCTGAGAGATCTGCAGCACCTTTACAGGGCGGAGGTGGTAAAGGATGTTGAAGAGGACATCTTCGCCGTGTATGCAACATTTTTGACCATACTCCGGAAAGCATCGTGGATTCACGGCGTGTCATCGATTATGAGCCCGGTCCATGCAGACGCGATTAAAGAGGTGGTTATGGGCGGCACGTCGGTTGAACTCGTTGTCTCCCGGGAACTCGCCCACAGGCTGGCCGCAGAGCCGTATAGCACTACGCTGGAGTCTTTGAAAGGGTATGCCAACTTCAGGATATACGTCTCCTCCTCGCCTGTCAGACTGGGTATGACGGTGACGGACGGATTCCTGTCGTTAGGCCTGTATAGACGCGGCACGGATACATACGACACCGCCAGGGATCTCGTCAGCACCGATACGGCGGCGGTCACCTGGGGTGAACAGCTGTTTCAACACTATACAGCAGACTCAGAAATACTGCGGATATCCCCGAAATAATCTATTTTTCCGGGTTTCAATCGCCTGGCGCCCGGCGGATACCCACTACATGAGGTCACCCCCAACCGATCGGAGAGCAGGAGCACTTCTGAAACTCACACAGTCTTGCTGGAGCACGCGTTCAGGTGCCCCGGGTTAATCAGATCGACTAACTTTCTTCGGCGTAATAAATGTTCACCGATCTCCTGACAACTGATCCATGTTCGGATTCGTCTATCGAGCCGCTCAGGTTCCACCGGTCTGCCGGTTCGTTCTTCACCTCATCGTGTACAGTTCCCTGTACCTCTCTGTCGCAGGAGCGGCGATGGTGTACGTATCGTGCCTCCTGCAGGGTCTTCCCTTCGACCCGGTTGCCGCAGTAATATTGATGCTTGTCACGTTTGCCGTCTATAACCTCAACCGTAAGACCGACGAGGACGAGGATGCTATCAACCACAGCGAACGGTATGCTTTCACAAAGGAGTACGGGCCCATCCTCTTCCGTTCTGCCGCCGCTGCCTACATCATCGCCCTCTGCCTCTCTGCTTGCCTGGGGTACGAGAGTCTTCTGGTAACCGCCGTCCCCCTGATCGCCGGGGTCGTCTACAGTGTCCCGCTCTTTCCCATCCGGCTCGGGTTTCGGCGATTGAAAGAGGTCCCCTTCATGAAAAGTCTCATTGTGGCGTTCTCCTGGGCTGTCCCACCGGCCCTCCTGCCGGTCTGCCATGCCGCCCTTCCTGCTGGTTCCGCCGCCGGTATCGTCGGCGTCTTCTTCTTTCTCCTGGTCTTCACGAATACAGTGGTTTTTGATGTACGGGATGTGGAGGGTGATATGGCGTCGGGTGTTAAAACGATCCCGACGATCCTCGGGACTCGAAGAGCACTTCTTCTCCTTACAGGAATAAACGTAAGCCTCGGAGCCGCGCTGGTACTCGCCGGCAGATTATTCCTGCCGGGTTCCTGCACAGCGCTGATGCTGGCTGCAGGTATAGTCTACGCTCAGGCCTATGTTCTCTGCTTCCAGAGACTCAGGACGAAAAAACTCCTCTTCGAACTGCTTGCTGACGGGCAGTTCATCGTGCTCGGAGGTGTCGCTTATCTGCTCACCCTCACAGTGCCGTAGTTTCCCATATGATCCGGCATACTGCCTGCACCGCTCTGGTGCTCCAACTCCATTCTTTTCGAGTTCCTGCTGACAGGGGGGATTCCAGGGCGACACCTCACTCATGCGTGCTGGATACCGGTCTCCCGGGGCACCTCCGACTTTATCGATCTGATGAATATTCATTGACGCAATAAATGTCTGGCAGCCGGGAGCACTCTACAGTAAGGCGCATGAGGTTACCAGACAACGTCAACCCGCTGAAGAGTAACACCGGCATCCGGTGCCCCAAAACACCGGATCCGGAAGCACTGGGCCGGGACCGATATACCGTAAGCGATGCCGTAATAAGCGGGTTGATACGACGAGAAGAGGAAAAACCGCAACGGTGCGAATACGCTTTGTGCATGTATTATGACCCGGAGCGTGCCTACTGCACCTACATACATGCGCCTGCAGATATTCTGTTTGTGTGTCCCCAGGTCCTCGAGAACCGCCACTGACTCCAGGACCCTGCATTTCAAATTGCACCATTTTTAGACCCGAGCACCCGCCCGACCGGAGGCTGCGCACTCCCGGCCCTTCGCTGCAGCGCCACAAGCCCGGCACGCATCAGTATGAGGGGATGAGGTAGGCGATAGTCGCAGACAAGGACCATATGGCGATGATCGTCGCCAGCCGGAAAAGAATACGCTCTGCGACGTTTCTCCGGGAGGTGGCGGCTTCCGGCGACCGGATAGAGCAGGCGGGATCATCCTGCCCCAACGTTTTTGTACCACTCCCCCTATGGCGTAGACTGATTGTCATGCCAGGTGCAGACTACATCTACCCCAACGTCACGGAAGTTGCCCAGCGCGGAGGACTCCTCGAACGCTGGCGCCTCGCCGAACCACTCGGGTGCACGTACATCGAGATCCCCGCTGACTTCGTCAAGAACAAGACCGAGGTCGAGCGGACCGGACAGGATATCGGGTCCATGCTCGGGAGGTCGTCCATCGAGCATCTTTACGAGCAGGATGCAGACATCCCGGGCTCCCTCAGGTATCTCCTGCACACCGAGCCGGCCATCCCCCGGAGGGACCAGCGCGGCCGGCTGGTGTTGGCGGACCTGCGGTGGCGCGACCCCGAGTGGGTGATCGCTCTTGGGGATATGCTTCTTGAGATCGAAGACTTTCTGGGCATTCCCCCTGATATCATAGAGATTCACCCCGGCGGCCGGAAGAACACCCATGCCGATATCGCCATGGCGATGCATACCCTGATCGCCGCCCACCAGAACGCCTTCGGAGTCAAACCCCTGGTGCTGCTCGAAAACCATGCGGACCAGAGCATATCCACAGGGAACCAGATACGGGCGTTCTGGGCGGTGCTCACGGAGCTTCATCCGGATATCGCCGGATCGGCCGGGATAGCGCTCGACCCCTGGCAGTTCTACGCCGCCACGAGGGAGGACTTTCTGGGATCGCTCCGACAGGTTCCGCCCGGGGCCTTGCAGGCCTTTCACATCCACACTGACCTCAACCCGCCGTCGGCGACCGACGGGATGCCCTGGCCGCAGGTATTCTCCGTTATCGGCAGCCTCCCGGAGAGACCCTGCATCAAACCCGTGGTCTACCAGAAGAGCAGGGTTGCCAGGGCGATCGCCTTCTGCGACGAGATGCTCGCCGCGCCGCAGGTGGCGTGCGCAGGGCCGCCGGCGTGATGGGGTCGGGCATACCCATAAGCACCTCCATCCGATCTTCGCTAACATTCATAACCCTGAAACGCCAGAAGGTGCCGCATGAAACCGATGGTTGCGCCTGATCTTCCCTCAGGTCTCGAGTGGCTCAACATCGACCGCCCTCTCTCCATACGTGACCTCTCGGGCAGGATAGTGCTGCTCTCTTTTGTGACGTTCGCCTGTTCGAACTGCATGCGGCTGGTGCCGGAGATCCGGCAACTCGTGGGAGAGCATCCTGACCTGGTGGTCATCGAGGTCCACTCACCCCGGCTCGAGTCCAGCGCCGTCGCCGGGGACGTCCGGGAGGCGGTTCATCGTGCCGGAGCGGGTTACCCAGTCGCCATCGACCACGACCACCTGCTCTGGCAGGCCTTCGGTGTCAGGGATTGGCCGACGTTCGTCCTCATCGACCCTGAGGGAAACATTCTCGGGAAGACCACCGGGGAGGGGCTCTACAGGCGGCTCAACCTGAATATCGGCCGGATCGCAAGGGAGTTCGAGCAGCGTGGTCTGCTGGAGAAAGAGCCGTTGCAGTCAGGAGCCGCTCAGGAGACGGCGCGGGAAGGGGCCCTGTATCAGCCCGGGAAGATCGCGGCAGACAACGTGGGGATGCGGTTATTTATAAGCGATTCCGGCCATCACCGGATCATCGTCGCCGGCGGGGACGGAAAGATCCTGGAGACGATCGGCTCCGGGGCTGCCGGAAACACCGACGGGTCCTTCTCGGAGGCCGCGTTCTACCTGCCTGAGGGCCTCGCCTTCGACGAAGAGGCGGGTATCCTCTACGTTGCAGATACCGGGAACCACATGATCCGGCAGGTCTCCTGGCCAGACCGGAGGGTTACGACAATCGCCGGGACGGGCCTCTCGGCACCATCGCCCGGCGAAGGCGGACCGGGTACCGGTGTGGCGCTGAACGCGCCGTGGGATCTCGCACTGCTGGGAGGCTACCTCTATGTCGTGATGGCCGGAGCGAACCAGGTCTGGCGGCTGGATCTCGCGACCCATGAAGTAGAGCCCTACGCCGGGTCAGGCCGGGAGGCCCTGGTCGACGGCCCGCTCCGGGAGGCCGCCTTTGCCGGCCCCTCCGGTATCGCCACCGACGGTGAGGTGCTCTACGTGGCCGACAGCGGGGCTTCGGCGATCCGCCGTATAAAGCGGGGGATGGTCGAGACGTTCATCGGGCACTCCCTGGAAGACTTCGGCGACCTCGACACCATCGCCGGAATGGCACGTATCCACCACCCGATGGGGGTAGCTTTTCGGCAGGGATCGCTCTACATCGCCGACACCTACAACCAGAAGATCAAAGAGTTTGACCCGGGCACCGGCTGGGTCCTCACCAGGGTCGGGAGCGGCGGCCGCGGCTACCGGGACGGGTTATCGGGGGACGCAAAACTGAACATGCCGGATGGCCTGGTCCATTTTGGGGGGCTCTGGTATATCGCTGATGCCGGCAACCATGCTATCAGGGTCTACGATCCGGTTCGCCACATGGTCTCGACCCTGACACTCTGGAAGTAGGGGCGGGCGGGAACCCGAGCGTCGGGCTTCCTGCCGGGTGCCGGGGACCGGTGCTTTATGCAGGCGCGGGGAGAGAGGAGGAGCGGAGTATACGTTCCCGGTGGAAAATATGCGGACGAATTACGCACTCTCCATAATCGCTCTGGTTCTCGGAACGGCGGTTCTCATCTGTGGTTGCACAGGTCTGCCGGGAGGCGATGCCCGGAACCAGACAACCAGCGCGTCTGCCGGCGTTCCGGTCGGCGAGAACCTGACAATCGATGAGGTGCTGGTCCGGGACGGCAACTTCTCAATATTCATCCAGGCGATCGATGCAGCCGGGCTTGAGAAGACGTTCGCCGGCCCGGGCCCCTACACGGTCTTCGCACCCACCGATGAGGCTTTCAGCCGGCTTCCGGAAGCCGTAATAGAAGAACTCTTTGACGACCCGAAGGGTAACCTCGCTGAGGTCCTGCTCTACCACGTGGCCCCGGGCAACTGCATGGCTTCCGGGATAGGCGCAAACGATACCATTGCGACCGTGCAGGGCAGCCCCATCGCCGTCGACGCAACCGGCGGCAACGTGATGGTAAACGATGCAGAGGTAGTCCGGGCCGATATTCCGGCGGCAAACGGTGTCATTTGTGCCATTGATGCGGTCATACTCCCGCCGGGGATGACCGAGACCGCCGTGAACGTGACGACGAACATGACCGGCTGAGGCCTCTCCCCGGCCACTCTTCTCCTGCCGGTGCGCCGCATCGTATACAATAATTGAAGGTCTCCTCCGTTGAGGGGGGTGCCTATCCACCTCTCCTGCCTGGACAGGCCGCCTGCATGAACCCGCCCGACTGGATGGCCGGTATCCTCTCCGGATCTCAAAAGAACCCATAAATAACAACTGTTTTCCCCCAACCGCACAAACAGTGAGCCACAACCAGGACCCCCCGATCACCCATGCCCCGCTTCAACCTCAGTCCGTCGCTCATCGGCTGGTTCTTCCACCACGACTGCGAGCGCTACCTCCGCTACCACGCGACCCCGGAGCAGGAGCGCGAGAAAGTCGGCATCCCGGTGGTCACGATGGACCAGAGCCCGACGACCCGGGCCCTCCTGGATGCGGGCATCCGGTGGGAGGAGGAGGTGATCCGGACGAAACTGACGGGACGGGTGCGGCTCCCGGGGGGGACAGGCCCGATCACCGGGCGGTCGTTCTCCATCGAGGAGAGTTTCAACCTCCTCCCCCGGCTCTCCCCCGGGGAGGCAATCTACCAGTCGACCATCCCGGTCTCGGTCCACTTCCTGCGCAACTATGGTCTGGACCCTGAAGTTCATCGGTTCTCCCCCTGCCGCCCCGACCTCATCCGACTTGGTGAGGGGAGCGGCGGGGAGCCGCAACTTGGGGTCATCGACATCAAGGCGAGCGAAGACCTCAGTGTCAGCCACCGTATCCAGGCGACACTGTATGCCCTGATCCTCGATCACGCCCTGGACCTCCTCAAGATCGACCTCCCGGTCGACATGGACCGGGCGGAGATCTGGCTCTATGGAGAGGACGAACCGGATTCTTTCAGCCTGCACCTCAACATACGGGTGCTTGAGGACTTCTTCCGCCACCGCCTCCCGGATATTCTTGCCGGCCCGCCGGAGGATGTGCCCTGGCACATCACGTCCCGGTGCGAGTCCTGTGAGTTTTACCCCCACTGCCGCGATGAGGCGGAGGCCTCCGCCTCGGTCTCCCGGATACCGGGCCTCTCGTCCGTCGCGCGGCGTTACCTCCGGGAGGCCCCGTGGTGCCCGGGACATCCCATCAACACCCTTCCCGACCTCGGGAAGTTCCTGGAGGACCCGACAAGCGACCGACACCTGGATAACTGCGGGTCGCTTGCCGGCCAGGGCGACCGCCTGCGGTCGGCCGTCCGGGCGCTCTCCACGGGAGAGGTCATTACGCACGCTGAAACCTCGCTTGCCCTCCCCGTCTACGAGGATATCGGCATCGTTCTCGCGCTCCAGAAGGATCCCGTCTCCAGCCGGATATACGCTCTCGGGTATCGGCGATTCAAGGGCGAAGCGGTCTACGGGACGCCTTCCCACGAAGCCGTCTTCGTCGCCGAGAACCCCGACGACTGCACCCGGGTGCGGCGGGAGTTTCTCCGGGCACTCACCGCAGAACTTACGGGCGTCCACGACTACAACCAGGGCCGGGATTGGGCGGGCCAGAAGTCGGTGCAGACCTACGTCTACGACACCTACGAAGCGGAACTCTTCACCCGGCTGCTTGGGGAAGCGCTCGAAGACCCCGCGACGGCGGAGGATGCTCTACGGCTGCGGTTCTACTACCAGGATCCGGGGGTCGCCCTGGGGTCCAGCCACCCGGCAACATCGGTCCCGTTCCCGATCGTCGTCGTGACAAGGGAGATCCGGCGGCTGCTTGCGCTCCCTGTCCCGTTCAGCCTCCGCCTGCCGGAGGTCCTCGCGGCCATCCCCTCTTCCCGGTTTGCGTATCACCTCGACCCCGCCGGCCTCTTCTGGAACGAGCAGAGCAACGCCCTCAAGAGCGACGCCATCATCATGGCGTGGCACGGGGCAAGACCGGAGGCCGCAGACTGGGTCCGGCAGGAGGTGTCGCGGCGGCTGCTTGCGGCCGGGAGCGTCCTTGACGGTCTCCGCGAACGGGTGAAGGGCAGCCTCGTGCGGTGGCCGGCGAACTTCCGGTTCCCGCGCCCGTGGGATGCCGCTACGCCGGAAATATCCCGCCTCCTCTTCATCGCAGAGCACGAATCAACGATGGGTGCCCGGCGAGTGCAGGAACTGCGGAGCAGGCCGTGGGCCGCACGGGTCCGCGACGGGATCAGCATCCCCGTCCGGAAGAGTGAGGGGAACTTCTGGAAGGTGCTTGCTCCCCTGGACCTCTCGCTCTTCGAGCAGTCGCAGGCGTTCAGTTACCTCCTCGTGCCGGACGGCGATGCGGGTAGAGAGGCCCAGCTGGCGTTTGACGACCTTCGCTACCGTGGGAGCCCGAACCCCGGGAAGAGCGGGGTCTGCTTCGCCAGGGTCCGGGACAGCATCGTCGACCGGAAGGCCGGGCAGGTCAGGGGGTTCGCCCTTGAGGTGGCGTACAGCCAGGATCACGCGCCCTTCTCCGAGGGCGACCTCGCGGTGCTGCACCCCCGGTTCACCGATTTTAACGCGCAGCGCTACGTAGACCGCCTCCTTGCCCTGGACGAGCAACCGGGCAACACGTTCATCCGCCTCCTCCGGGACCCGCAGGGGTTCGCCGCCCCGGTCTCTGAGCAGGAAGAGGTCGTCTTCGATGCGGAACGGCTCGCCCGCGGTGCCGGGTTCACCAGAAGCCAGGCCCGGGCGTTCCACCAGGTGATGACGAACCGCTTGACCCTGGTCTGGGGGCCGCCCGGGACCGGGAAGACGCACTTCCTCGCGACGGCCCTTCTCTCTCTGGTCAAAGCCCGGCGGGCGCACGGAGAACGTATCAGAGTCGGGGTGGCGGCGTTCACCCACGCCGCCATCGAGAACCTGCTCGTAAAGGTGCAGGAGTCCGTCAATGAGTTCGACCTTGCCGCAGATCTCCCGATCTACAAACTGAGAAACCTCCAGACACCCAGGGGCAAGCGGAGCCTCAAGGTGCTGCCCCATGACCGGGCAGACACCGTCGTCGGCTACCCGTCCCTCCTCCTTGGGGGGACGGTGCACAGTTTCGGCAGACTCGAGAAGTCCCTCCCGTCACTCGATCTGCTGGTCATCGACGAGGCGTCGCAGATGAGGCCGGCTGAACTGGCGATGGTGCTCCCGATGCTCGGCCAGGGTGGACGGCTCATCCTCGCGGGAGACGACCTGCAGCTCCCCCCGGTTGTCCAGGCGGATTACCCGGCGCCGGAAGACGGCCTCCCCGGGCTTGAGGACTCCATCTTCGCCTACCTCCGGCACCGTGACGACCCCGGCCGCCCCGTCTATACCTGCCAGCTCCAGGAGAACTGGCGGATGAACCGCACCCTCTCCCGGTTCCCGGCGGAGACGCTCTACGGCACCGGCTACATTCCTGCGACCGACGCGGTCGGGAATCAGCGGCTCTCCCTTGCCCCGCCTGCATCTCCGGGGTCGCCGGGAGATGAGTGTACCGGGTGGATCCTCGACCCGGCATACCCGCTCGTGCTCTGCGTCCTCGAGAACGTCCGGACGACGGTGGAGAACCGGATCGAGGCGGCGCTGGTTGCCCGGCTGACCCGGGAACTCCGGGAGAGGCTTCTCGACGCCCGGTCGGGTAAACCGTATCCGGCAACAGAGGACGGAGATCTCCTCTTCTGGCGGCACGGTCTCTTCATCGTCAGCCCGCACCATGCCCAGATCGGCGCTATCCGGAGCCATCTGGCCGACGTGCGGGCCTGGGAGTCCCGCCCGTTCGTGGATACCGTCGACAAGATGCAGGGGCAGGAGGCGGAGGCGGTCATCGTCAGTTACGGCGTAAGCGACGTCGAGACCGCTCTTTCTGAGGCCGAGTTCATCTACAGCCAGAACCGCCTCAACGTCTCGCTGACCCGGAGCCGGTCGAAATGCATGGTCTTTCTGCCCCGGCCATTGCTGGAACCCCCGCTCGACCTCGTGCAGAACGAGAGGGCGGCGGCGGGACTTCGGCATATGCTCGACCTCCAGGAGTTCTGCTGGGTCCACGGTGAAGAGCGGACGTTTCTCCTCGACGGGATGGAAGGAGCGGCAGGTCTCCGGCTCACCGTGCTCCGGGCACGGGAGGAGTGAGCGCAAGTCCGGGCAAATCGCTTCGGCGTCCGGGGTGAATCCGGCACGTCCCTTCGCGTACCGCACCTGCCCAACCTATTTCCTCCTGTCGGACACACGAATAGTGTGATCGGCACCCTCGACCCCGACCAGAATGAGCGTGAACGCCAGCTCCTCGAGGCTATCCGGGAGCAGGGGATTACCCCGGAGACCATCCGCCACTTCCGGGGCCTCATCCTCTCCCACTACCGCACCCACGGCCGCGACCTCCCCTGGCGGCGGACCACCGACCCCTACCGTATCCTCGTCTCCGAGATCATGCTCCAGCAGACGCAGGTCGAGCGGGTCGCCGCGAGGTACCCGGAGTTCCTTGAGCGGTTCCCTGACTTCGAGATGCTCGCCCGTGCACCCAGGAGTGAGGTGCTCCTTGCCTGGCAGGGCATGGGATATAACCGCCGGGCAATCGCGCTCCAGAAGACCGCCGGGCGCGTGGTGGACGAGTACGGCGGCGACCTCCCCGCCGACGTCGAGACGCTCGCAACCTTCCCCGGCATCGGGAAGGCGACCGCAGCGGCCATATGTGCGTACGCGTTCAACATGCCGGTCGTCTACATCGAGACGAACATCCGGCGGACCTTCATTCACTTCTTCTTCCAGGACCGGGAGGGCGTCCGGGACGACGAGATCTTCCCTCTCGTTGAACAGGCGCTCGACCGTGGAAACCCGCGGGAGTGGTATGGGGCGCTGATGGATTACGGTACTATCTTGAAGAAGCGGACGGCAAACCCGAACCGGCGGAGCGCGTCCTACGCCCGGCAGAGCCGGTTCGAGGGGTCCGACCGGCAGGTCCGGGGGAAGATCCTCGCGCTGGTTCTTGAGGAAGGGACCGTCACCGAAGAGCAGGTGGTAGCCCGGGTCGGCGAAGATGCCGATCGGGTGAAGAGAATCCTCGGGGACCTGGAGAAGGAAGGGTTCATCGCCGAGAGCGAGGGGACGTACACCTGCCGGTGAAGGCTGGCTATAGGGGGCCGGGGTGCTCCCCATCAGGGAGTAACGATCTCTATCATCGGAGGGACGAGCGCCGAGTTGATGGCGTGGCAGATACCGTTGGTGCAGAACGCGTCAGCCTCGACGATGGGGACGCTGTTGACGGTGATGCCCCGGTCGGACGACCGTATGATGAGATCCGTCCCGAGGCTCGACCTGACGGCGGTTATACTCTTGAGGTCCTCCGAGGTGAGCTGCCCCGGCACGACGTGGTAACTCACGATCAGGAGGAGTTTATCCGCATCCTGCCGGATCTCGTCCATCCGTTGCTTCTGGACCCTCGAAAATGCCTCATCCGTCGGGACGAAGACCGTGAACGGCCCTCTCTCACGGAGCATCGGTTCCATGCCCGCTATCCTGATCAGTTCGAGAAACACGGTGAGGTTCTCAGAGTCCTCCAGGGTTTCAATGATGTTCTTCATAGTGCTCTCCACTCGCACCACTACATATGCCGGGTTATTTATACGTTCTCCCGGGGCTCATCCGTCCAGGCGGACGGGCCACCCCTACACAGCAACCTTCCTGGCAACGGGGGGCAGGAGCAGCGTGTAGATCGCGTGGCAGATACCGTTGGTGCACCACGCGTCGGATTCTACAATCGGCACGTTGTTAACCAGCACCCCCTCCGGGGCAATCTCCACGGCCAGGTCTTCCCCCTGGAGCGACCGCAGGGTCCGTATGCCCAGGAGGTCGATCATTGAGTGCACCCCGGGGACGATATGGTAATTCAGTATATCGGTGAGCCAGTCGGCATCCCCCCTTATAGCGTCGAGTTCAGAACGGGATACCGCCTGGAATGCATCGTCATCCGGGACAAAGAGCGTATAGGGCCCTTCAGTGCTCAACCGCTCTTCCATACCGGCTGCCTGTACAAGGTCTAAAAACGTGGCAAACGAGCCCGATTCCCGCAGGGTCGCAAGGATACTCTTCATGTGAACCCTCTCCGCCGGGAGATGGAGAGGGGGAGTATATAAAATTAAGGGTGGTCCCACACGGCTCCCCGGTGCCGATCTCCGCCACCCTGGAGGGAGGCCGGAGGCCGGGCGAGGTGGGGTGGGGTGATGGGTGTGCGGATCTTTGCGCAAGCCAGGGGAGGGGGAGACCTCTCCCCGTCAGCCCCGCCCCCATGGCGATAGCCACCACGGTCCACGGCATGAGGACATGCTTGAGAGGAAAAAGGTCGAACTTCAGGCCAGGTCCGGCACCAATCTCGTCAGGGAAGAATGACAGCCAGAATAGGGCTTCACCAGAGCCCGATAATGGAAATCTTCTCCCCAGGTTATTGTTTGTCATGAACGCGGGTTGGTGCGCAACGTAATTCGGTCGGATCCTCTGAGATCAATTATCAGGTATATGCTGGAGCACTACCGGCTGGCGAGGTAGATGCGGGAACCGGCATGCGGGTCAGGCGTATGCATGGCACCACAATCACTCCTCCGGGGAGCGGTATGAACCCGACCACGACCCATCCGCGAGTTCCCTTGCGGGGCCCTTCTTCCGGAGGAAGAGCGCTCTCTTGCGTGCTCCGTCTGTTCTGGCGCCACCGGGTGTACCCGGTGCATGCGCACCTCCTCAGGCTCAGACCACCCTCTTCACCCGTGCCTCGACCGCACGCGGCAGGAGCACCCGGTCGATGATGTGATACATACCGTTTGTGCACTCGATATCGGGCTGGATGATGGTGGCGTCGTTCAACCGCATCGCCGCCGGAGGCCCCGCAATATCGAGGTGGTCCCCCTGGAGAGTCCTGATAGCCTCCATCCCTGCCAGCTCCCGCGTGGTGAGTTTGCCCTGGACCACATGGTACATGATCATACCGGCAAGTTTCTCCCGGTCGTCCGTGATAGCGTCCAGCACTTCCCCAGGAAACCCGAAGAACGCCTCATTCGTCGGGAAAAAGGCTGTGAACTCCCCTTTTCCCCGAAGAGTCTCCGCGAGCCCTCCTGCCTGTACCATCCTTATAGAGGTGCTCAACCGGTCGTCCTCCCGGGCAGTCTCAAATATATTCTTCATCGATGATCCTCCGGACGAACACCTGGATCATCTGACGTGATATATAAAATTAAGTCAATAGTCGTAGGGCTCAGCGGAGCGGCCGTCGAGAGCGGCAGGTCCCGGATTGCACGCTCACTCCAGCCAGGCGGGATCGAGAGGGAACACCCCCACCCGGCGAGGAAGGGATTCCCTGCAGGACCGTGAACTCCTGTCCGATACGGGCTACTCAGCCGCGTAGGCCTCGAAGGCCTGCGCGAGCGTCACGAAGGGGACGCTGTCAAGGACGTGGATGATACCGTTATCCGCCTCCATGTTCCCCTCGAGGACGACGGCCTCGTCAACCTGCGTGCCCTTATCGGTCTTCCTGACCGCGATGAGAGCTCCTTCGACGGTCTCCACGACATTCTTCGCGAGCAGCGCATCAAGCGTACACTTATGCCCGCCGATCGTGAAGAAGTCGATGAGGTGCGAGAGCATCTGCTTATCATGGAGGATCATCGCCCGATTTGGCTCAGGGATTGCATCCCATGCCGAGTCGACCGGGGCAAAGAACGTCATCGGTCCCTCGCCCTGCAACGTCTTCTCCTCGCCGATGGTCTGGATAATATCGATGAGCCGGCTGAACCTTCCATCGTCCCTCAACATACCAAATATGTTTGCCATTGCCGGATACCCTCCTGCAGGGGCGTTCCGTAGGGCGTCGTCATATATATTGATTTTTATAAACACTATGAATCTTATCGAAGCGTGCCCCGTGTGCCCCTCCACGAGGATCGGCGTGCCTCTGCAGGCGGATCCGGAATGCCGCTGGCGGATCCGGTTCGTCCACGCCCGGAGCACCGTATACCCTCCCGCTCAGAAAGGCACCCGGCCGGGATCCTGCAGAAGTATATGGGCATTGCGATGGCATCCCCGTGCTGTATTTTGCTCCCTCCCTGTATGTCAAGCCCGGCTCTCCCCGGGAGGCTCCGCCGCTGGCCCGGGTTGAATACTTCCTGGACCTCTACTCCCTTCTTTTCACCATCACAGGTTAAAGTGCTGTATGAATAGCCAGGAGGGTTGGTAACCTCTGGAATATCCAGTCAATGAGATCGCAGGTACTATTTAATGATTTACATACATATCCGGGTCTCCCGCGAGCATCCGTTACGGCAGATGCACCATCTGGTAAGCAAGACCTCCCACAGGCGCATGCCGGAAAAAGGCAATAATGAGAGATTTTGAACATCAGGTGATGAAAACAGAGATCTAAGGTGGCAGGAGAGGGATCGGACGATCCCGGTCAGCTAGAAAACAAAATAGAAGGGTTTAAGATATACTTCCATTAATGCGCGCTCATCTAGTGTGGGTGGATTTACTGATATTTCCAGTTCGAGGCAGGGCCACACGGAGCAGTGTGCCCTGTTGCCTGTAAGTGACGAATCGGCCAGCTCGAATCCATCCCCTAGGGAGCTTGTGATCTCAATATGACGAAGTCTATTTCGCCCATCTTCTGTCTTGGGCTTATTCTCTGTATAGGGATTATCCCCGCCCTAACTGCTGTCACGGATAGCGGGCTATGGGGATGGTATGGCTCAGAGGACTCTGCTCACCAGATTACTCTCTCAACGGGTGTACTCGAGCAGATCGAGAGACCGATAGCATACAGCAACACGTCAGGAGCAGAAGAGACTGATATGCTCGAAATCCGGGCAGAGCTAGAACCAAAAATCGGTGAAAGTCTATCTCTTCTGACTGCTACCTCCGGCAGACCTCTCTATAAACCGGGATCCATCATCGTCCGGTTCAAGCCGGATGTTGCAGGTTCACCCGCCCGGCTGGCACAGGCATCGAGTGCGGCACACGCTCAACTGGGCGCGACCGTGACCACAGATTACAGCGATATCGGCCTTCCGGGGATGCAGGCATTGCACCTGCCCAGGGGCGTATCGGTAGCCGAGGCAGTGCAGATCTATTCCCAGAACCCGGACGTTCTCTATGCCGAGCCCAATTACTACTATTACACGGATGTCGTGCCGGGCGAGGTCCACTCTCAGAATCTACCGGCTGAGGATGGGGCGGGACATATCCCGAACGATCCTGAGTTCGGCAACCTCTGGGGTCTGCACAACACCGGGCAGGTAATCAGCGGCAGGGCCGGCACCGTGGATGCCGATATAGATGCACCCGAGGCATGGTCTATCACCACAGGATCCCCAGACGTGATCATCGCCGTCATCGATACCGGGGTCATGTACACCCACCCGGACCTTGCCGCAAACATATGGAGGAACCCAGGAGAGATCCCCGGTAATGGTATCGATGACGACCATAACGGGTATATCGATGATGTCTATGGTTGGGACTTTTATGATGACGACAACGACCCCGATGACCTCAACGGCCACGGCACTCACTGTGCCGGGACCATTGCCGGCGTCGGGAACAACGCTGAGGGCGTTGCCGGAGTGATGTGGAATGCAAAGATCATGCCCCTCCGGTTCCTTGGCGCGGATGGGGGAGATACTGGAGATGCAATCCGCGCCGTCCGATATGCCACCATGATGGGTGCTGATATTATCAGCTGCTCCTGGGGCGGGAGCGGTTACAGCCAGGCGCTGAAGGATGCCATCGACACAAGCCCGGCACTGGTTGTCTGTGCTGCCGGAAATGAGGGCACGGACAACGATGCTGAACCGAGCTACCCATCATCGTATACAAGTGCGAATATCCTCGCTGTCGCTGCAAGCAACAACATCGAACAACTTGCATCGTTCTCAAACATTGGTGCGACATCCGTGGATGTTGCGGCACCAGGAGAGATGATCTACAGCACTTACATCACTCCCACCCGGGTAACAGTGTTCTACGATCCCATGGACTCGCTGAATGCATGGAATGCCAATGCACCGTGGGGGCTGAACACGACCTACTACGTGAGCCCTCCGTCCTCAGCAGATGACAGCCCTGGTGGCAATTACGCGCCGAACACAAATGCATGGCTGACCGCAAAGAACCCAATCGATCTAAGAGGGCTGCAGGGAACGAGACTGACCTTTGCCGCCAGATTGGAACTTGAGACTGATAATGATGTGCTTCATGTTCTTTCGTCCCCGGATGGTGTTGGCTATTATACACACGGCTATCTTACCGGTTCAAGCGAGGGGAAATGGCGCTCTTTTACCGTGCCACTCGACATGTACGACGGGGATCAGGTGTACATCGGGTTCGCCCTTCAAACCGATGGCTTCGTCCAGATGGACGGCGTTCTCATCGATGATGTCCGCGTCATGGTTATAGAGCCGGGGCCCGTCACTGCAGATTACGAATATCTGTCAGGAACCTCGATGGCCACCCCCCATGTATCCGGGGTGGCCGGTCTGGTCCGATCGATCAATACATCCCTGAGCGCAATGGAGATCAAGGATGTTATCATCAACACGGTAGACAAAAAACCGGCATACGCGGGAAAGATAGTTTCGGAGGGAAGGGTCAATGCATACAGTGTCCTGAACGCGGTTAATCCAGTGACCGAACCGGCCCCACAGGCAAACTTCACCGCGAACACCACCACCGGGCCGGCACCGCTCGCCGTCCTCTTCACCGATACCTCAACAGGTTCGCCAACCTCCTGGCTCTGGTCCTTCGGGGATGGCGCAACCTCGGCGGCACAGAACCCCACCCACACCTACACGGCACCGGGAACCTACACCGTCAGCCTGACTGCAACCAATGCCGGCGGCAGCAGCACGGAGACCAAGACCGACTACATCACCGTAACAGCTCCCTCACCGGTTGCCGCATTCACTGCAAACGTCACCGCCGGCCCGGCGCCGCTCGCCGTCCTCTTCACCGATACCTCAACAGGTTCGCCAACCTCCTGGCTCTGGTCCTTCGGGGACGGCGCGACCTCGACGGCGCAGAACCCCATCCACACCTACACGGCACCGGGAACCTACACCGTCAGCCTGACCGCAACCAATGCCGGCGGCAGCAGCACGGAGACCAGAACCGACTACATCACCGTAACAGCTCCCTCACCAGTTGCTGCATTCACCGCAAACGTTACCGCCGGCCCGGCGCCGCTCGCAGTACAGTTCACCGATTCATCGACCGGCAACCCGACATCCTGGTCCTGGAACTTCGGAGACGGCGCAACCTCGACGGCACAGAACCCCATCCACACCTACTCGGCACCGGGAACCTACACCGTCAGCCTGACCGCAACCAATGCCGGCGGCAGCAGCACGGAGACCAGAACCGACTACATCACCGTAACAGCTCCCTCACCAGTTGCTGCATTCACCGCAAACGTCACCACCGGGCCGGCGCCGCTTGCGGTCCTCTTCACCGATACCTCAACAGGTTCGCCAACCTCCTGGCTCTGGTCCTTCGGGGATGGCGCAACCTCGGCGGCACAGAACCCCACCCACACCTACACGGCACCGGGAACCTACACCGTCAGCCTGACTGCAACCAATGCCGGCGGCAGCAGCACGGAGACCAAGACCGACTACATCACCGTAACAGCTCCCTCACCGGTTGCCGCATTCACTGCAAACGTCACCGCCGGCCCGGCGCCGCTCGCCGTCCTCTTCACCGATACCTCAACAGGTTCGCCAACCTCCTGGCTCTGGTCCTTCGGGGATGGCGCAACCTCGGCGGCACAGAACCCCACCCACACCTACACGGCACCGGGAACCTACACCGTCAGCCTGACTGCAACCAATGCCGGCGGCAGCAGCACGGAGACCAAGACCGACTACATCACCGTAACAGCTCCCTCACCGGTTG
>ENA-UOOH01002091-UOOH01002091.1-fermentation-metagenome-genome-assembly--contig:-NODE-2091-length-17982-cov-15.146762_pt1 | contig 17982 bp, 20 predicted proteins | sample MGYA00245778_ERZ724025 | MGnify/ENA primary metagenome ERZ724025 (study PRJEB28704, sample SAMN03018313) | fermentation metagenome | biome: anthropogenic terrestrial biome; feature: soil... | reverse complement strand
TAATATAGACGATATTAATATTACTTTTGTTCCTTATTTCTGCACCGGCGGTTTAATTCTAATTATTAATATTTAAACCAGAATATCACTCCGTCTTCAGTATTTTTAGCTCCATATGAGAACTTGTGCAGCTCAAGGATTGTACGTGAAATTGACAGTCCTAAGCCTGTGCCTTTTGTATTGCTTCGCTCTGTATTGCATTTTTTATAAGGAAACCATATTTCATTTATTTTATCTTCCGGTATATGACTGCCGCTATTAAATACTTCAAGTGTATTTTCAAGTATCCTCATGCTGATTCTACCGCCTTCCGGAGTATTATCAATGGCATTAATAACAAAGTTATCAATAACTCTCTCTATTAATGATTTATCAGCCTTTATTACAGCCTCTCCATCTAAAGAAGCTGTGATGAATTTTTCATCACATACCTGCTTATAACGATTAATAATTTCAGTGCATATGTCATTAAGAGATATTTCTTCAAATCTAACCTAAAGGGAATCCGACTCTAATCTGGACATTTCAAGCATTTTACGGATAATTTTATCCATGCGGTTTACATTCGCTGTAATATGACCGGCATAATGCTCCCTTTTTTCGGTATGAACATCTTCTTGCAGGTTCTGTGCATAACCAGAAATAATACTCAAAGGTGTTTTCAAGTCATGGGCAAGAGCATCTGTCATTTCTGTGCGTTGTCTTTCAAGCTCTTCTTGTTTTAAGTATGTTTTATAAGTTTGTTTTGAAAGTATATATGCAGCAATGAAAAATATTATTAAGCAAGCAGTCCAGACATATATTAATGTAGAAGAGATACGCTCCCATATATCGATGTCAATACCTACAGCAGTATAAAATTCACTGTATAAACTTCGATCCTCCAATATCCTATATGTGTTTTGGTAAGGTACTACCAGGTAATAGCGATATGTTAACATGCTTACTCTTTCAACAGGATTAATAGAAGTAGGTAACTTTTTTAGGACCTGTTGTAAATAATTAATTAAATTTGATTCGTCAGTTACCATTTGACGTAACACTTCTTGGTTTTCATTATATAAATTATCGTTATATGCCGGAGTGATACTGCCATACTCAAAATATGGTAAATCTTTTGTATTTTCATAGCCTGAACGGTAGACTAGGTCATTCCTACGTTCTCCACCGGCTGAAAGTATATTTCCATTTTCATCTAAAGATTCGGCATAAATAGGAGTAACATATATTTTTTCAGGAATAACCATTTCATTATCCATCCATAAACCATCAATATCTAACGCATATCTATGTAAATCTCCGACTTTGACTTTTTCAGCTTTTGTATCAGCACATAAATAATTTTTTAGCTCTTTAATTTCTTCTTCACTAAACCAATCTTCAGGATTCAATGATCCATAACTTGTTTTATGTGAGTTGCCTTCTATGATTGTATATTGTACTGTCCAATAGTTATTCGTATTGAGTATAAGTTCGTATTTATCTGTGAAAACTGCAATTTCTGCTTCTATTTCATTAAAAACATTTGATATTTTTAAAAATCCTTTTTTTACTTTAGATAAATCTGTAATATTATTTTCACTGTCAATATTATCCCTTAGGATATCTTCCACATTGGAATTAATATTGTTACTGTATAGTATCAATTCTTTTTCAACGGTTTTCTTTTCCATAAATATCAGAATTGCACTAAATCCAATCATCAACACCATGTAGGTAGCCAAAAAAACACTAAAGATTCGTACATAAATAGAGCGTTTAGCATTCCGTTTCATTAATCAACCTCCAATTTGTATCCTTTTTTGAATACGGTTCTTACTTGTGTAGAAGCACCGCCTAAGGCTTGGCGAAGCTTTTTAACATGGTTATCAATCACCCTGTCATTACCGTCAAAATCATATCCCCAAATCCTGATAATAAGGCTGTCACGGCCCACAACTTTACCTTGATTCTCCATAAGTATTTTTAAAATTGCAAATTCTATAGGTGCAAGTATTATTTCTTCATCGTTAATATAGGTTGTGTATCGATATGGGTCTAACTTTATTTTCCCTGCTGTCATTACCCCTCTTCTAATCATGCCTTTTGAACGTTTTAACAAGGCATTTACTTTTGCATAGAGCTCTGCCAAAGAAAAAGGTTTAGTAACATAGTCATCGCATCCTAACTTATAACCATGTAATCTGTCACTTTCATTATGTCTTGCTGTAATAAATATAATGGGAACATCGCTCCTTTTTCTTAACTCCCTGCAAATTGTAAATCCATCCGCCTCCGGCAGCATTACATCAAGGAGTATCAAATCATATTCATTGTCAATACATTTTAATTGACCTTCGATTCCTGTTTCTGCAGCATCTATAGTTAAAGCACCGCCGCTTTTTTCCGTAAAATAATCTATAATAATCTCTCTTATCTCTGCATCATCTTCAACTAAAAGAAGTTTAAATACCATTTTCTCACCTCAATATACATTTTAGCACATATATCTATCTTTTTTATATCCTTATGAAAACTTTTTACTTAATTATAGCATAAAAATAACGCCAATTATCTTGACGTTAGAATTTTTTCAAGCAATATTTCTACTTAAATAATAATCAAATAAAGAATATACTAATACTGCCAAGATATACAAAATGACAGCATTATTAATCAGGTTCGTTCCCGGCAAGGTTATAGGCGCCTTCAATATCATCATTTTCCCTGCAATAATAATTTAATTCATTATCAAATATATAAAATTCTATGTTTTCACCTTTTGCTTGTGCAATTTCTACCTTTTCACCGGTAAAATATTTGACGCATAAAAATACATCATCATTTACTACTTTATCATAGTAATAAAATATAGGACCGGGAAAAGTACTGTAAACCACATAACCTTCTGATATATCTATATACAAATTTTCATACCTGCAATCAATATCAGAAGCCAAATCCCTGATTGATTTGTCTATCATATTAACTTCGAAAATATTGTCAAGTCTGTCATCCTTTTTAGTTAATATATAAAGCTTATCATTATTTTTTCCCCATATTGTCACTCCAAGCCCTATGTTATTTTCATTATTTTGATTTTTGCTGCCGGTACCATTATTTGAAACGTAATTAAACACATTATCTTCAAGATATTTATTCCCGTTTTTGTCAAGCACAATAATATCGCCGTTCTCATTGTACAGGTTTATGTATTTACCAAGCTCACTGAAATTTATATCATCAAGATTATCTGCAATAATATTTAACTTGTTACCGTCGGTGTATTGAATCAGCATTTTATTTTCACCATCATCTACAAGAGCATAAACAATATCATTGAATTTTTGAAGCTTTACATTGTAAGTTTCATCAATGTTTAATTCAGAATAAAGTAATTCTATAAAACCTTCTCTTATACGAGAATGCTCTTTTCCTATCATATCTGATATGTCTACTGTTACCCTCTCACCTGAGCTTGCTGTATAGCTTATTGTTTTTTCATCTTCTTTTTTAAACTCAATTTTTGTTCTGATTGATTTTGCTATTTCAAATTTTTCTGATGTATATAAGTTAATCAGATAAAGATAATTATATTGTTTTTCCAAATGTTCCATCATATAAGAATTTATATCCAATGCATAGAATGTATCACTTGATAATATATATCCCTTATCTTTATCAATAAAGCTTTCATAACCTCCACCGCTAGTGAAGTTTGGCTGTGATACAATTTTTTTATCAATATCAATGGCAAGAAATACATATGACAAGTCATGGCATAAAAAATATGCCAGGTTGGAATTTTTAATCCATCCCGTTTCCATAATATACATCCTTGTTGGGAACAAAACCCTATTATTATCTAATATAAAGTCTTCATTAGAAAACTCTTTTCCTAAATCTATGTATTTATTTAAAATGATTTCATTGGCTTTATTGTCAACAACACAAACTGAGAAAAAATCGTTGATATAGCAGGTGAAATCTCCGTTATCACTGTTTAATATTTCGGTATAATAGCATTCATATAAAATTTTCTCTTTTCCTTCATTGTCAGAGCCTAATTTTATAACATATGAATTATAGGCTCCGTCTATAAATATTTTATCATCATCCTCACTATATACAACATTCTCCATGTTATAAAGGATTCTTTTTAAATCACCCTTTTCATATCTCCATATTTCATAATAATCACCGCTTATTTCTTTTTCTATGTTATTTAAATCTCTATCTGTATATGCTGTAAAGGCAGTGGGCTCATCTTCAACACTATCTTCGTAAATATATTCATAATGTAACATTAAATCGTGTATTTTCACTTTTATATAATATATGTCTTCAATACTGAAAAGCTCTGAAATTTCTAAATTATCAAGCCCGGTTAAAGTTTTGACCTCATTTTGAACTATGGCTAAGGTTTCATCTGTTTCATATGTTTTAATTACAAAGGCATACTCACATTCGTTTTCCCCCCAGGAAGCAATCATTCTGAATCCTCTTATATCCTTTTTTTCCGGCTCATAATATGAGCTTAAGGATGATGCTAAATGTTTTTCTATTTCAAAGGAGCATTTGCCACCAATCAATTCCACAGGAATATTTATAATTTCTTTGTCTGCATAAATCTGTCTGCCTTCTTCATCAATTAAGATATCCATAATCTTAAATTCATCCGGAGGGTTGCTTTTAAATGTAATTTCAGCAATGCTGCCGTTTTTAATAATAGGGATATCTCTTTTTTCTTTGAGTATGGTAACAAAAGTATCCTCCCTGTCATAAACACTGCCATCCCATTTATTCTTTGCTGATACATATTCAATCTCCTTGTTGTCAATCGATATTAATATGTCCGGCGGCTCCGCATTGGTCGAAGTTGATATATCTACTGGTTCCTTTATAGCTGAACACCCTGCTATAAAAAATGTCAATACTATAATTAAAACTGTTAGAAATATTGTTTTTTTCATTATACGCCCCTCTTACAATAAAATCATTATCATTAACTTTATTCATTATTGACTTTTATATATTATAGACGTTAATTTTATTACTTATGTTCCTAACATACATCCTTCATCCATTTTAATATTATAAAAATAACACCAATTATCTTGACGTTATTACTGATTTTTTTATTAAATATAGAACCGGACAATTGTAAATATCCCTCAGTTTAGCTGCCAAGGTAGATTTACCTGAACCACTGTAGCCAATTATTGCAGCCTTCATGAAAACACCTCATCCTCATGTAGTCTCTCCAACTCTTTATACATATCCTCAATACTATTCTTCAAATGAATATATTCATTGTATTGTTTATTATATTCATTTAAATCCCATTCATCTATGTTTGTATTCAATATATTTTCAAGTTCGATAATTTTATCTTCCGTTTCTAAAATATCATTTTCTAATTTTTCTAAGTCTCTTTTGGATTTTTCTTTTGCTCTATATAAGTAAAGAACCGTCCGAGTTATTTGGACAGTTGTTCGAAACCATCCCAATTATTCTTATGGTAAATTCACCTTTCATATATTTTTATCATATAATAAACAACTATAATATGAAAGGTTGAATATCAAATGAATAACTATCTATTATTTAACCAGCGTCCACAACTTGCAGGGGCTTTAAATGTTAATTCCAAATTGATGGATTATAATGTTAATGTACCTATAAGCTTAATGAAGTCTATTGAGGGAAAATATTTTGTTGGAACGGCTCCGAACCTACGATTTGGCAACGTTACCAACGCATGGGCAAGACTATACAATCCGACAAATTCCGGTGTCAACTTATTTGTAAATACTTGGACTGTAAGTGATATCTTTTCAACGCCATACAGTGTACAAATTTGGTTTAACAGTACACCGCCGGGATTAGTCCAATTTTCTCAATTTGTTACCCCTTCCAATTTGACAATTACTCCGCAGCCACAGTCTCATATACAGCTTCAATATGCTATCGCGGTCAGTGGTTTGCCGGCAGGCGGAATGAAAGCTTACGGCAGATACGGTCTCGCCGGTACTACCATAGTTTCAGAGGAAGAAGGGAAATTTATATTCGCTCCCGGTGGTTCATATTTAATTTTTATATCAAACCCCGAAAGACCAACTGTGCCTGCTTCAGGTAATATTGCATTTGGATGGTGGGAAGAACCAATTTGGCAATAGTCAATTATACTTAACAGTAAATTATGCTTATATAAATAATGATTGGTATGAACATGTCACCATACCTCTTTTGGTATGTTCTCCTTCCTTTGTTAAAAGAGAACTGACTCCACAAAAAAATTCTGAGAACGAATAAAACTATCCCTTAGAATAAACAAAACAAAAAATAAAAAAATTCTAAAAATAAAAGAATCGTTCCTAATATAGACTAAGAACGGAAAGAACCGTCCCCAAAATTTTAAAATTTTAGAATTCTCTTTTTTCGCTTTCTTCTTCGAAATATTCAACTTCTTCCAAATCCATGCTGACTTCAATTCGAACCAAGGTACGGCGCAGCAAGATAAGAGAAGTTTGGATTCGTCGTTCTTCAATTTTCTCTTTAAATAAGGCTTCTAATTCTTTACGATCTGTTTCAGCACGTTCCAAATCGATTTCTTCCGGTCTCTGAGCTATTGTACTGAAAATATTAACCGTTTTTTTCCCTATTTCGGCTATCCCGCCGAATAGAGCAAGCTTCTTCACAACACCATTATTAATAATGCGGAGAATACCATCGCCAAGTATAGCTGAAACAGGTGCATGACCGGAAAGCACACCTAAGTCGCCGTCGATGCAGCGCATTATAACCATATCGGCCTTTTCAACGAATTTAAGTCCGCGAGGTGTGGTTATATTAAGGGTAATTTTTTTATCATTTACTGCATTAGTCAGTTGTTCAGCCATTTTAAATACCTTGTGCTTTCTTGAATTTATCCACTACTTCATCAATGGAGCCTACATTGAGGAAATAGCTTTCAGGTATGTCGTCATGCTCTCCTTCTATTATTTCTTTAAAGCCTTGGACTGTTTCATCAACAGTAACATAACGTCCAGGTATAGATGTGAATTTCTCACCCACATAGAAAGGCTGCGACAAAAAACGCTGGACTTTCCTTGCTCTGCTGACAGTGCGCTTATCATCCTCGGACAGTTCATCAATACCAAGAATAGCAACAATATCCTGAAGGTCCTTGTAGCGCTGAAGGATTGCCTGAACATTTCTCGAAACGCTGTAATGCTCTGCTCCAACAATATTTGCTTCCAATATACGAGATGACGAGCCCAACGGATCTACAGCAGGATATATTCCCTGCTCTACAATTGCTCTGGATAAAACAGTAACCGCATCCAAATGAGCAAAAGTAGTAGCTGTTGACGGGTCCGTAAAGTCATCTGCAGGCACATAAATAGCCTGCACTGAAGTTATTGAGCCTGACTTTGTTGATGTAATGCGTTCCTGCAGCATACCGATTTCCGTTGCTAAAGTCGGCTGATATCCCACAGCACTGGGTGTACGCCCTAATAATGCCGACACTTCTGAACCCGCCTGTACAAAACGGAAAATATTATCAATGAACAAAAGAACATCCTGCTGCTCCCTATCTCGAAAATACTCGGCCATAGTCAACCCTGTAAGACCTACTCTCATTCTTACTCCGGGGGGCTCATTCATTTGACCGAAAATTAGTGCTGTCTTATCCATAACACCGGAATTCTGCATATCGTAATATAGGTCATTGCCCTCACGGGTACGCTCGCCTACGCCCACGAATACGGAATAACCACCGTGTTCTTTAGCAATGCTGTTTATTAACTCCATAATAAGTACGGTTTTCCCTACTCCTGCACCACCGAACAGACCTATCTTTCCTCCTTTTGAGAAAGGACAAAGCAAGTCAATGGCCTTGATGCCTGTTTCTAATATCTCCGGCTGAGCAATCTGATCAGTCAGGCTTGGAGGATCCCTGTGAATAGGCCAGTATTCTATGGCTCCTATCTCCGGCTTGTTATCAATAGGATTGCCTAAAATATTAACCATGCGGCCTAAAACTTCTTTGCCTACAGGAACTGTTATGGGAGCGCCGGTGTCTATGGCTTCCATGCCCCGGGTCAAGCCGTCTGTCGGGTGCATGGAAATACAGCGCACAGTGTGATCCCCAAGATGCTGCATAACCTCTAACACCAATGTCTCTCCATTAAACGGTACTTCGATAGCATCATACAATGAGGGCAATTCGCTCTCAAATCGAATATCAATTACTGCTCCTATTATCTGAATAATTATACCTATATTTTCAATTGTCATGTAGACCACCTTTATTCAAAATATTTACACTTCCTACGATCTCACTGAGCTCTTGTGTAATAGCTGTCTGACGTTTTCGGTTATATAAATGTGTTAGTTTCTCTATTATTTCTGAAGCATTCTTCCCTGCTGCATCCATATTGACCATGCGTGCTGCTTGTTCGCTGGTGTGAGACTCCGAAAACGCTCTGAATAATTTCATATGCAAATACAACGGAATCATGTGGTCAATAAATGTATCTTGATTTGGTTCATATTTTATTTCATTTTCCTTATCTGTTTCCTTAATGATCACAGGCAGCAGTCTTACTACAACAGGAACATAGTTTAGTACGCTCATGAAGTGAGTATAAGCAATAAACACTTCGTCGGCTTCGCCGGTCATATAGTAATCAACAAGCCATTTTGCAAGGCTTTCGGTACCGTAATAGACCTGGGCATCAGGTAAGTCAATTATTGTTTGTACAATATTCTTGCCCTTCCTTTTGAAATATTCATACCCTTTGGAGCCTACGGCAACTATTTTTTCGTTTTTGCCTTGATTTATATGTTCCAAAGCTTTTGCAGTAATATTTGCATTATAGCTTCCGGCTAAACCCCTGTCGCTGGTCAATACTATATACAAAGAATTCTTCACTTCCCGCTCTTTATAGAATGGGTGAAATTTTGCACCCTCCTGACTGCCAACTTCTTCTGCAACGCGTTTAAGTTCACGGTAGATGGGACGGACACCTTCCAATTGGGCTCTTATCTTAACAAGCTTAGTTGAGGCAACCATATCCATGGCTTTAATAATCTGTTCTACAGAACGGACATTTTCTATTCTTTGTTTAATATCTCTCATAGAACTCATACATTGCCTCCTTAACTGTAATTGTACTGTGTTTTAACCTCTGCAATGGCAGCTTCTATTTTTTCAGCTAATTCTTCGGAAAGTTCACCGCTTTCTTCAATCTTTTCCTTGATAGCAGCAGCATGTGTATCCACGTAATTAATAAAGTCCTTCTGAAAGTTATGAATACGCCCTAATTCTATGCTTTTTAGATGCCCGTTGCTTAATGCATAAAGAATCAAGACCTGATCTTCAATAGCCATAGGTTTGTACTGAGGCTGTATGAGAACTTCCATAATACGCTCCCCATGATCCAGACGATCAATAGTATCTTGATTGAGATCTGAACCAAACTGCGAGAAAGCAGCCAATTCTTTATACTGTGCAAACTCAATTCTAAGAGGTCCCGCCAATTTTTTAATAGCAGGAATTTGAGCTGTGCCTCCCACACGAGAAACGGAAAAACCGGGATTAATAGCAGGTCGGATACCGTTATTGAATAAATCAGCTTCCAAATAAATCTGTCCGTCTGTGATTGATATTACATTAGTTGGTATATATGCAGAGATGTCGCCTTCTTGTGTCTCTATAATCGGCAGTGCCGTCAATGTTCCGCCGCCGTATTCTTCACTCATGCTTGCAGCACGTTCCAATAATCTTGAATGCAGATAAAAGACATCTCCCGGGTACGCTTCACGACCTGGCGGACGTCTAAGAAGCAGGCTGATTGCTCGGTAGGCTACAGCATGCTTGGATAAATCATCATATACAATCAATACATCCTTACCTTGCTGCATCCATTCTTCCGCGATTGCGCAGCCGGCATAAGGAGCTATATACTGCAAGGGAGCAGGATCGCTGGCAGTAGCTAAAACTACTGTAGTGTAAGACATAGCACCGGTTTGATTCAGCACTTTGATTATACGGGCTACAGTTGATGCCTTTTGTCCGATAGCAACATAGACACAATAAACATCCTTATCTTTCTGATTAATGATTGTGTCAATGGCAATAGCAGTCTTTCCGGTTTCCCTGTCCCCTATAATCAATTCCCTCTGACCTTTCCCAATAGGAACTAAAGCGTCAATTGCTTTGATACCTGTCTGCAACGGTCTGTTTACTTCTCGGCGCATGATTACATTAGGTGCAATGCTCTCTATTTTGCGGTAAGAATCCGCTGCAATGGCACCCTTATCATCAATCGGCTCACCCAACGCATTGACTACGCGTCCTAACATACCGTCACCTACAGGGACTTCAGCCATTCTGCCTGTAAGCTTAACGGGATCCCCTTCTTTAATACCCGCGTCAGAGCCCATTATAACAACACCTATACTGTCTTCATCCAAGTTCAACGCCATACCATAGGTCCCATTGGGAAATTCCAGAAGCTCACCGCTCATTGCACTATATAAGCCATATACACGTGCTATACCATCTCCAACCTGTATGACAGTACCGGCTTCAGAAAAATCCAGCTGGGATGAGTAAGATTCTATTTGGTTTTTTATCACCTTGCTAATTTCATCTGTATTAACTATCATTCTATTCCTCTCTTTAAGTGCTCTCTCATAATGTTCAATTCAGACCTTACGGTACAATCAAAAATACATCCGTCAACTAAAATATAAAATCCGCCTATCACATCTGGATCGATTTTGGCCTTGAGCTTTACTTCCATATTTATTTGTCTGGTTAATATCATGCGGATGGATTCTATTTGTTCTTCCGTAAGTGCTTTGGCTGAGACAACTTTAGCTTCTAATCTGCCAAAGAGCCTGTCTGTACGTTCTATATATTCTGTTAATGCCGGAACAATCAAAAATTCTCGATTTTTTCGAACCATGAGATATAAAAATCCCATTATATGCTTGGCAAGCTTATCTGAAAAAGCATTTTGGAAAAGCTGGTGTTTAGCTGAATCCGGCACATGGGGATGAGCAAGAAAAGCCTGCACATCATCTCTTTCCAGTGTATTTCTTACTATAACCGCTTGCTCTAAATCTTTTTCCAAACTGCCTTTTTCTTCTGAAATTTCCAAAAGCGCATTAGCATAACGGTCCTTTAGCTTTGCCATTTTGCACCCTCCATCTTAGCCAATGATTCCTCAAAGAGCTTTTCTTGAGTATCTTCATCTATGTTTTCAGTAATATATTTTTTGGCCATAAGAGAAGCAAGTTCGATGATATAAATACGGGTTTCTTCTTTAAGACGGCTTTTTTCCGCCGAAACACTGTCTGCCGAGCGTTTTTTAATCTCTACGGCTTCCAATTTGGCATCTTCAAGAATTAATTTGCTTTCTTCGGAAGCTTTAAGCCTGGTAGCTTCAAGAATCTCTAAACGCTCTTTATCTATTTCTTTTATCTTTGCGTCGTATTCAGCTATCAACTCCTTTGCTTTGAGCATAGCCGCATCCGAGTCATCAATCTTTTTTTGAATTCCTTCCGTACGTTTACGCAAAAAATCCTTAACGGGATTATAAAGAATAAAGCCTAATGCAACAGCTAAAATAATCGCGTTAAACAATTGGATGCCTATACTTATCAATGTTTGCGTATCAAGACCAAAAACACGGCCTTCAGGCACAGTTTGAGACAAAAACACTACCGTATCCTGCATTCAAATGACCCTCCTTCCCTTTATCTTTCATCAAATACGTCAACCATGCTTTAACTTATTAGGTTGACTAAAGTATCTACCAGCGGATTAGCGAACAGCATGATGATAGCAACCAAAAGACCGTAAATACCAGATGTCTCGCACATAGCCAGCCCCACAAACATAGCACTTCTTATATCGTTGGCAGCTTCAGGCTGTCTGGCGATTGATTCTATTGCTTGACAAGCAACTTTTGACTGTCCGAATGTGGTGAAAATTCCGTTAAGCAGAGCAATTGCAGCTGCAATGTGTATTATACTGATTACACTTCCTAAAGATTCCATAATAAATTCCTCCAATATTTTTTCTTAAATATTAATATATCAATAAGTTATTAGTGCCTTAATCTGCTGCTGCACCTCTAACATACATGAGACTTATGATAACAAATATATAGGTTTGAATAGCACCAAATACTACATCAAAGAATGCATGCAGAAATACCGGGATGCCAAACTGGACAAATAACGGCGTTAATGCATAATAGAGGGTCAGAATAATCGTACCGGAAAGCATATTGCCGAAAAGTCGAAAACTCAAGGATACCGGTTTAGCCAGCTCTCCGATTAAATTCAGGGGGAAAAATATAAAGTGGGGCTCGAAGAAGCTCTTCAGGTACTGACCTTTGCGATGTTTGAATCCCATAATAAGCATAAGTGAAAAGCTTGCAAGGGCTAAAGCAAAAGTAGTTGCCCAGTCCGCTGAAGGTGCTCTGAATCCAAAGATACTGAACACGCAGGATGTCAGTAAATATACAAAAACCATGAAATACCATGGGGATATATATGAGAGTTTTTCGCCTAAGGCATCACCTGCAAAATTATCAAATATTTCCACAACCGATTCTATTACATTCTGGCAGCCTGTGGGAATGACTTCGAAACTCTTTAGTTTAATCCGTGCTATGACTGCAAGTACAATAAGAAACAGCATAATGAGCCATGTGTTAAAAATTGTTTCTGTTATCCAAACTTCAACACCTGCCACATTCAAAACCCAAAGATTATCAATATTCAAAATCATTTACTGTTCACCGCCTATATGTCCGATTTTATTTTAATTTTTCGATGAAAATTTAATATTATATACTGCTAACTGGAAAGCCAATACACCGGTTACTACGCCCCACAAACTAATCTGAGGAACGACTGCACCTAAAAAAAGTACAACAGCTGTTAAAAAAAGCCTCAAGAAATGCTGAATGCCGACATAGCTCCCGGCTTTTTTCGTTCCCATTGCCAATGCTTTATCAACGGCATTCTCTAATAGAAATACTTTAAAGATACTGAAGGCTGAGCCCAATAAAACTCCAAACAAAAATGGCAGAAATTCCATAGACCGGTAGTAAAGCAGTGAAATCAGAACAGCTGCAAATGCTATAACAAGTATTGTAATAATCATTCTCTTTGCTAAATCAGATAATCTCATACTTCTCCTCTTCCCGCATCTCAGCGTTTTCCATCTTTATCCTTGGCTATATTAAATAAGGACCTGATTCCAGCCCCTACACCCAAAATAGAAAAAACCAAAAGAAACCATGGCTCCGTACCAAACTTGTCGTCTAAATACTGACCTAACAATACACCGACCAATACCGATGCTGCTATAGTCACTCCTATCTGCGAAAAGTTAGCTAAAGCACCAAACATATCACTGTATTTCTTTGGTGGTTTATCATTATTGTGGCGGTTATCCAAAGATAGCATCCTCCCCGCTAAAAACATAGTGTCCTGATAAAACATATTCGGACACTATTTTTGTTCACCTAAAATTTTACCATAAATATTAATATGATGTCAAGTTTTAGATTTATTGGAAACCCTGTATAAAGACCAATAATAAAAGAACTTCTTACGAAGTCCTTTGTATCATACTGAGCGAAGCGAAGTATCTCTCCTTGTCATACTGAGCGAAGCGAAGTATCTCTTTTTCCATATGTGCAAAATTTCAAATAATGTGTGAATTTTACTGAATTTTTCTCAATTATCAACACATTAGTTGAAATTTTGCTTATTTCATAGCTTGTTTTGATTATTCTCTAATATGCAATGATTCTACCACTTTTATTAACTCTTTCCTGCTTTCATAACCGCTTACAAAATGAACATATCTGTTGTCATTGACTATTATTGAAGTTAGCCCTCTTTTAGTATATATTATACCATCCATACCATTTATTGTGATCTCCTCTGTAGTTATTCCCTCAGTATCAACTGCCATGCTTACGTTGAATGTTAATTGTTCAATTGAAAGTTCCTGTCCTTCTTCATTAGTATAGAATAAAAAGTGCATGGACCTCATGTCGTCAATTACTTCCGTAAGAGTGTACCCATCAGGTATATATGAAGGTACGTAAACTTCTTCTATTTTCTGCGGAACCTCTATATTATCCTCATTTTCAAACAAAATTTCCGAAAACTCAGTATATATTTTTTCAGTAAGCCTTATTACAGGCATCCTTACCGCTTCAACACTCATGGATGCTGTTAAAACTATCAATATTAATGAAGCCGCTGCAATACTTCTTCTTATTTTAAATCTGTTTATATTTATATATTTAATATTTGCCTTTTTTATTAAATGCTTCATCTTCTTTTCGAAATAAATAGAAAAGCTGTGATAATCAGTTATGTTTGATGGAATGGTTTTAAGCTCTCTATCCATTGCAGCTATTAGTGCTTCTTTTAGAATTTCATTAGCCATGCAGACTCACCTTTCTTAAATTAATGAGTATATTTTTACATTTCAACAGTGCTTTCATGAATACTATGTTCCTTAATCACGGCAGCATTTTCATGAATAATATAATTTTTAAGCTGTTTTCTCCCGCTATTAAGCTCCCCAAGCAGCTCCCCGCAGGAATAATCCGCTACAGGCATGTTATCTGATAATTCATATCCCAACACATCTTTCCAAACAACTACAGCCCTGTTAATAGGTTTAAGCTTTAATAAAGCACTCTGAATTCCATCTATATTATCATTATAACTCGTAAATGGTTCAGCAAGAAATATCTTCACCAATTCTTGAATTGTCGACTGAAACATATTTGCAGTAACCCTATAATCCTCATTTGATTCCTTGATTGTATGAGTTATTGCCGATATAGCTATTTCAGAAGCAGCCTTTTCTTCACCGGTCAGCCTGAATGCAACTGTATATACCTTCTTAAAATATAATTCCATATTCATTGTTCTCCTGCCTATATCTAAAAAAATTTTGTCCTATACTATATAAACATTTCAGAAATAGTTTTGGGGACAAAATTTTATATGTGTTACTATCATTTCTTCATGAAAAATTTCAGACTGAAGTAATTTTCCTTAGCATTTTCTGACGGCGCCAAAATATTTGTTATCTTTGTGTATCCTGAATACTCTATATCACAATCAAACGTAATTCCGTTCTCCACAAAGTTGTAGTCATTGAAAATATTATTCGCTATATTGTCTGCTATTCGTTTGGGGATTTTTGAAAATAACCCCATTTCATTCTGTGCCCCTGCAAAAGCAAGGGAAGCCAAAAACATATGCTTGTCATATGAACTAATCATATAATCATGATTTTTCATTTCAATTTCAAACGAAACTCCTGTTACATACCCGTTTTCTATCGTGAAATTATACTCCGGCTTTTCATTAAGGCTAATATATATTATGGTTTTGTCAGTTTCCTTCTCCACCCATTTCCCGTCTTCATCCAAGTATTCATTACTAAAATCAATTTTGTAAAGCTTGGCATAATAATTGTGATTCTCCACAAATTCTGCTACATTTATATCACCTTTGTTGGGAGGAAGCTGCTGTGCAGAGGATATCGTAAATAAAACAGCAAATGTTGCTAATGATGCACCGATATAAATCACACCTCTATACCATTTCGTATCCTTGATAGTGTAAGATATTGATTCATCCCATGGCTGTGTTTCATTCTCTTTACACAAATTGTAGCTTTTCAAAAGGCGGATTATATTATAGATCGGAATATTGAAACCCATCCCTCTGCTTAAAACACCCCATGTTCTCTCTAATCCCTCTATATAGGAAAGACGTCTGCCATCAGGGTTTTCTATCCTAAGTCCAAATATTGCCTTCCCAGGTGTAGTCCCGAATAAATGAAGCAACAGCGGCTCTAAAAACAACATCATTATCGTTGTTATGAATCCATCGAGAAACTTCTCTGCATTATTTCTATCCAACACGTTTACATGAAACACAAATGCAAGAAAAGTTACCCAAAATATCATATATATAACTTCGTCGAAAGCCCTGGCTAAATACCTGCGCCATGGGTGTAATACCTGCGGCAATTTATCACCCATATTTGCCCTGTCCACTCCGGACAAATTTTCAATTTCTTTTATCAGCATATCATTCTCCTTCCCCTTTGCCTTTTGATGTCTAAATAATACACTATGAAGTCAGTTCACAGTCAAATACTTTTTGAAGAATTTTTCTTCCTCTTTGAAGTCTTTTCTTTACTGCTTCATTAGATATGTTTATCAGCCTTGATATCTCCTGAGTGGGCAAATCCTCTACATAAGATAAATATAATACATCCTTATAAATCATAGGTAGACTTGTGATTTCTTCTATTATGGAATCAACAGACAATTTTGATAAAACCTCATCCTCAAGACTATTATCATCTTTTATATTTTCTTCAAGTTCATCTATAGCTACATCTTTGTTTTGTTTTTTCAGCATATTGAAAGAAATATTTCGAACTATTACAACAACATATCCCTTTGTGCGATTACTGCCTACCTCATTAATGTTGTCCATACTTTTTGCAATACTAATAAATGCATTATGCACAGCATCTTCTGAAAGATAATCATCCTTCAAAATGCTTTTCGCAACATAAAACATAGTATGTTTGTAACTATTATAAATTTGTTCAAATTTGCTTTTCTGTTCTTCTGTTTCTATTAGATTTAAATAAATAAGCATGCTTACCCCTATATTATAAAATTCGATTGCTGACCGGTTATTGCCACTATATTTTATTATAACAGAGAAAGCATCGTTTAAAAAGTCATAATTCCCTTAAATATAAAATCTCCGTTAAAATCTCAAGCTTTATAAGCTATGCATGGCTAATCCTCATATGTAAAGTAATCTAATTTTGATTCAACTTCCAAAATAAATTCCTTTAAATACTCTCCAATTTCGATTATGCGTTCATCGCTAAGCTCAATTATTTTTTCGCTGTATTGAATAGAATCAGGGTTGATATGTTCAGGGTTAAGCTTTGCTATTTCAGCGTAATTTGGTGCATGTGTAAGCTTTTTTTCAACAATTTCATTTGTGTCAAGAGCCATTTTAAAATAAACATCCGGACCTGTGATAGAGCCGGCACCAGGTACAAGTCCTGTACTTACAGTAATAAAAAACTCTATCGCATTTTCATCATTTATTATTCTTGCACTGCCTTCATTGGCATATTCAAATTCTTCTGTTCCAAATTCTTCGAAAATTTTCAATCCGGCAATATATATTGACCTGTTCTCATAATCATAGGAAATGTATTCTGCAATATTATTCTCTATTGGCTCATTGCGGTTTATATTTTCTGACTCATGCTCTTCTGTAATTTTTCCAATAACAAAATCAGACATTTCTACTTGGTGCCATTTTTCAGATTCTATTGCCGGATTTTTAGAATATAAAGTTATAGTATTATATTCATCAATAACAGCTTTAAGAAAAAAATTCATATTTTGCGGCTGCAAATATTCATCGTAATAAGTTTGATAATTCTTGTCGCCCCTTTCCTTGGCTTCCTTAATATACTGTACAGTATCAGGATCTCTGTCATAGTTTTTATGCACTATTGTATAAGAAAATATAGCTTCTATTTTTCCACCTACAACTTTTTCCTGATAATCAGAGATATTAAAATCTAATAACTCATAATATAAAGAAAAAGTATTTATAGAATTTTCTTTCAAATATGCACTTATCTTATCTTCATTAGATACTGTAACAGACTTATCATTTTTAGGGTTTGTCATAAGACCAATTCCAACTGCTATAATAACGAAAATTAAGATAACAATTACCCAGAATTTTGGCTTTTTGTAATTCAGAACATTTTTAATTCTGTCCTTGGTATTGTTTTCTCCAAAGGCTATGGGGCTTCCTCCTAAAATTCTTTTGCCTGTTGACATGGAAAGAAGTGAAGATGAATATTCCTTTTTAATACTG
>ENA-UOOH01002087-UOOH01002087.1-fermentation-metagenome-genome-assembly--contig:-NODE-2087-length-18003-cov-20.734678_pt1 | contig 18003 bp, 19 predicted proteins | sample MGYA00245778_ERZ724025 | MGnify/ENA primary metagenome ERZ724025 (study PRJEB28704, sample SAMN03018313) | fermentation metagenome | biome: anthropogenic terrestrial biome; feature: soil... | reverse complement strand
AAAAGTGAACATCTTGAACAAAAAAAGACCGCCTCGAAAAAATCCGGGGCGGCCTAAGAAGAGATTAAGGAATGAATCAGATGGAACGCAAAGCGCCTTTCATAGCGAATTTAATGGCAGGCGGAACCACTTTCCCAATAAAATAATCAGGATTGTCTTTATATACCAATGGGTCAGTCATATTCTATGCCTGCCTGAAATAAAATATAAGAGTGACAATAATGATTAATGATAAGCAACTGCAAATTATGCCGTTAAGCATATTCCCCTTCAGGTCATTAATGTTTTCATCTTTTCTTCGTTTTCTATTTAATTTTAGAATTACAAAATAAGAATATGTTGAGAATCCATACCATGGAGCTACCATTATACAAATTATCGCACATAGTATTAATTTCAGAAATTCACCAATGGATAAATCCGACCAATCAATACCCAAATTCAACAAAGTGACCAGAACAGCTATTGCTCCTATTGCAAATAATACCCTAAATGCAAAGAACAGGATATAGCAGATAATATTAATTATACTTAATTTGGGCACATAATCAATAGATTCTAATATCAATTTATTGAAACGCTTTCCTATTGAACTAGAAATCCAGACGAGAGCCAGCATAATTCCTGCATACAGCCATTTATATTCAGAATTATCTTTAAAGGTACCCATAATTCCTATGGGAATTAATATCAATGTGACATAAGATATTGTTAATCCTATGTTGCCGCAAACTTTTATTAATTGGACAGTATTTTGAGGTATTTCATCTAAGTCTGTTTCAATCTTACTATTCTTCAATTCTTCAGAATTTACAGTTTGCAAGTCCATGGAACAGTTTTGGCAATAGGACCACGTAGGATGATTATTGGCTTTACATCTTGGACATGATATCGCCTGTGCGATGACAAAACTATTATGACAGCATTGACAGGCCATTTCTTTATTGATATAACCATCCGAAAATGTATAGCTTTGTGTGCAATGCGGGCAGATTGCCATTATCATATGCGGTATGATTGTTACCCTTCTTTTGAGGGGAAGCGTTTCCATGGCCTGTTCCATGGCCTGTTCCGGTTTTATTTTAGTGTTCAATTGCGTGAATTGAAAATCGCAACTTCGACAATTCAATGCTTCGGGATGATTGACAACACCACAGTCGGGACAGAATTTCGCTTTTTTCCCGATGAAATTCCGACCGCATTTTTCACAACATAATTCCCGGTTAAGGTATTCGTCTGTGATATTGTATTTCTGGTTGCAGTGAGGACATATGATTTTCATGTTCAAAACCCTTTTCGTTTTGGAGTTCAGCCTGGACGGTCATTCGAAATTCGTTGCAAATACTTCATGTAAAAAAGCGAGCGCATAAGATAACGTGCCAAGTGCAACTATAAAATTCATCAGGCAACCGATTTTCGCCTCAGACCTGTCGTTTGCATCGGTGCCGGATGATTGTACGAATGGTTCAGGAGTCCTAAAAGTTGGCGCTTGAAACGAATGTTGGCAGAAATGGCATTGAAACGCCTGACTGGGGTTGGCTTTGCCGCATTCGAGGCAGAACTTCGCCTTGGTCACGAAAAAATCATGCTGACATTTTTCACACGATACTTCCTGCTGGAGATAATCGTCCGGAATCTCATATTTCTGAAGGCATTTTGGGCAGACTGTTTTCATTTTACATCTTATTAATTCATTTTCTGCAAGGCGTCTCTAGCTTCTTCAAGTCCTTGTTCCGCTGCCCTTTGAAACCATTTCTCTGCTTCTTGAAGGTTCTTTTCAGTGCCATAGCCATCTACATACATTAGGCCAAGATTATATTGAGCTTCAGGATGTCCCTGTTCAGCAACTTTTTTGAACCATTTAAACGCTTCATAATAGTTTTTTTCAACCCCCTCGCCATTTGCATACATTACCCCAAGATTAAATTGAGCGAGCCCCTCTCCTTGTTCAGCGGATTTTCGAAACCACTTTACAGCTTCTTGAACATTTTTCTCAACACCGTTGCCATTGTAATACATCACACCAAGGCGCCATTGTCCTGACGTATTACCCTGTACCGCAGCCTTTCGATACCACTTAACCGCTTCACGGTAGCTCTGTTGAACGCCTTCACCATTTTCATGCATCATGCCAAGGAAAAATTGCGCATTAGGATGATTCTTTGCAGCGGCTCTTGTAAGCCATTGCATGGCTTCCCTGTAATTCTGAGCGACTTCCTGACCAGAATAATACATGATTCCCAAATTTGATTCTGCGATGGTATCTTTTTGTTCGGCACTCTTTCTGTACCATTTCAATGCCTCTTTATAGTTTTGTTCGACTCCTTGTCCGTTTGCGTACATTGCACCTAGATTTCTCTGGGCATCCGCTCTTCCTTGCTCGGCAGCTTTTCGGTACCACTCGGCAGCTTTAGAATAGTCTTGCTCGACTCCTTGTCCATTTGCATACATCACGGCAAGCATAAATTGCGCTGAAGGATTTCTGTTCTTTGCGGCGGATAAAAAATATTGTAAGGCCGTATTATAGTCTTTCTGTTCATAGTAGGCAGACTCGCCTTTTTCAAATTCTTTTTGTCCTGCCGGGCTAGAAAAAAGGTTTATTCCGAGTGCGAAAATAATTGCAATTACCCAAATTATTTTTTTCATGATGGTTTTCTCCATTGTTATTTTATTGCTTGGGTGATAGGTATTTATTCTTTTGTGGTTACGAATCTATGGCAATTTCATCTTATATTGAATTTAAATTTTGTTTGCAATAGAGATAAATCGTTCTCATCCATGGAATTTCCTTCTGCTAATTTTCAAAATTACAATTCGTCATAATCATATAAATAATCCAAATCAGTACTCCTGGCCACCAAATCGTATATTCCCAATTGGATTTAGGCGATTTGTTTTCTTCTTCCTGGTTCCTAATTGATTTCACGGGCGAAGGTTCTTTTTCAAATTCTATTTGGAACGGTTTCTGGCAACTCCAGCAATTAAATGCCTGGGCTGGATTCAAAAAGCCACATATTGGACATGTTTTGGCACGAGTTACCGTAAAGTTCTCCAGACAATTCTCACAGACAACTTCCTGATTAAGTAAATCCGGAGAAACGTCATAGTTTTGATAACAATGGGAACAGACTGTTTTTAAATCACGACCTAAGGTAAGGTTATGACTAGGAGTAGACTTCAGGGCCAAAGGCGTATCCGGAATGTGTTCTATTTTTTTCAGTGGTTTAGCATTTGTTGTCGCCACCGTCTGGGACCGTGGAGCCAACTGATCTTCGCATTTGCGGCATTTTACTGATTTTGTGTGGTTGACTGTGCCGCAGCCGGTGCAGAATTTTGCCTTCAGGACGATGAAATTTTGTCCGCAGTTTTCACAGACCACTTCCTCCTGAAGATATTCTTCCGAAATGTCATATTTCTGGTTGCAATGAGGACAGATACTTGTCATTGGCACTCCTCGTCAGTATTCAAAATTAAGATGTTTGTAAATTTGCGTTATGCTTAAAATGGCCCAGGCTACAGCCGCCGCCAGAAGCAAGATTATTTCCAAAAAGAAAGGAGAATCAGAGAATAAAGCATAACTGCTCATACGATAGGTAAAGATATATATGAACATGGTAAAGAAAGATAACTGCCAACCTTTTTTGTCATGCTCAAATGTCCTTTTATACGTTATGCCAAACCACCAGCCGATTGCACATAATACGGAAATTCCCGATATGAGCATACTATGCGTGAAAAACAGCAGGATACTCAATACAGCAATAAGGGATACGGTCAGATAGCTGGATACAGTACGGCGAAGATTGATGGAATTCTTCGTATCCATTTCTCTCTTGGTAAAGAAAAGCAATGCCAGAAAATGATTCTGCCATGCAGCTAATGTTAAATATTTCATTGCTGCATCAAAATCATTTCTTTCGCCATAGTGGACAGCCAAATTATACTGAGATTCCGCATCGCCGCTATCGGCATTTTTGATGAGAATTTCCAGCGGAGAAAACTCAGAAGGGCAAGATTCTCCAAACTCTGTTTCTAAATAGTATATCGCCATTTCATGGTTTTGCGCCGCAGCAAGACGGAAATATTTTTCTGCCGATATAAGGCTTTTTCTTTTGAAATAATAAATACCTAAATTATATTGGGCTTCAGCATCTCCTTTATCTGCCGATATGAGAAGTTTAACTTCAGGAGAAATTCTGGGGCCATTAGTCTCACTTTTTCCTTTTTTCGTCAATGGAAGAGGTGCTGTTATCTGGAGGCAATTTTTAGGAGTGAGAGGTTCACCACAGGAGTGACAGTCGCCGGTATAATCAAACTTTGCGCCCAAGCTAAATGTGTGCCCACAGTCCTTGCATTTGTAGTGATACTGCGATGCTTCAGGTTCCCGGGCGATGCTCTTTCTATTTAAAAGTGTTGGCTTTGGCGATTTTATTTTTGATTTTGTCGATGGTGCAGAAAATTTTACCAGCATACAACTGTCAGGAGAGAGAGCTTCACCACAAGCCTGGCAGTCATCCTTATAATCAATTTCTGCTTCCAAAGTAAATAAGTGTCCGCAGGATTTGCATTTGTACTGATAATGAGTGACTTTGGCTCCATGAGGAATTTTCTTTTCATTTGAGCTCTTTTTCCCTGTCGATAGCACTATAATGCGCTCGGTCGAGTTCAGTATCTCACCGCAAGCCTGACACTCTATATTTTCAGCAGGATTTACTTTTCTTTCGGCGTCAAAAATATTACCGCAAAGCGTACACTTGTATTCAGCCATTACTTATCGCTCTCGGGCTTTATCGGGGTTGTTTCCGGACATGGGAAGGACGGCTTCTCGTCTTTAACCGGAACTGTTGCCGGTTCGCTGGTTTTTTGTTCCGGCAGAGGTATTTCCGGGGACCGATAGACTGCATTTATCATATCATCGGCAAGAGCAACCGGTACTTCTTCCGGAAGTTCATCTTTACGGTATCTGGCAATATAAGGAATTATCCATTCGGGTGCCATCCCTGGGATTTCTTCCGGATAAAAGGATGAATTCAGTACCAGTACCGACACCTCCGGGTTTTTCAGTAGCTCAACCCCCTTTTTGCCTTTGCATGGATGCTGATGGCCGCAGATAAGCCGTTTCACTGGAATTTGAAGTATTTCAGATGCCTTATCGCAAAAAGCTTTGACGTTCTCATAGCCCAATTCGCAGCCGGTCGTCATCCGGTTGACGATTTTTCTGGGGGCATTAGAGTGAATTCTGGTCCAGGTGAAGTCCGTCAAGGCTCTTTCCGAATTGAGGTCATTTTCTGATTTAAGGCTTTCCTGCAAATCTTCATGAGGAACGCCGCCATGAGTACACAACAAGCCGTCCGGCAGAAAAAGAGCTCGGGGAAGGCGTTTTAACAGATTACAGAGAGCAATGCCAAAATCTTTCAATTCCGGTTTTGAGTTGAGATAACCGGTAAACTCTGATGGTTCACAACCGGAAACGAATTTTGTTCCATTGTGGGATAATCCGACATCATGATTTCCTGCCAGCCACAAGATTTTGCCTGGTCTGTCTTTAATGAGCTCCAGCAAATATATGATACATTCATAGCTGTGCGGATGACGGTCTATAATATCTCCAAGGAACACGATAGTGGCATCCGGGGTTTCTTTGTCAATTTTAGTAACTATCGACTCCAAAGCCAAGCTGTCACCGTGAATATCACCGATAAACCAGAGATTTTCAGGAACTTGTTTATGGTTGTTTATTACGATAACCCGTGCCTCGGAATTGGCGGGATAATCGAACGCATATTTTAAGTTGGCTGGAGACGTTTGGAACCAAGCAATTATGTCTTTTTCATTTTTCCTCCAAGAGTGCACAAGAATTTCCAGTAACGAAATATAGACAGGTGGTTTATTAATCGGTAGTTTCGGCAATGCTTCAGCCGGAAATGCATCTTTGCCTTCTTTTGGAGATGGTTCAATCGAATGCCCGTCTTTGTTTTCTTTCGAAATGGTATTCTCTGGTGTTTTTTTATCGTTTTCTTGAGCCGGACATTCGACCGGCTTTTCCGCATTATTTTTTGCTTCCAGAGATTTATCTTCGCTTTTTTTCACTTCCACAACAAGAGTAGTATTTCCAAAAGCTCCGAAAAATAATTCCCTTAATTTGCTTTTCGATGACGGATTTTCTTGTGGTATTTCAGACATGGTATCATTCTTTTTACCTTCATTCATTGGCGGCATCCTTTATCACGAATTACAGTTGTATTCTGGGATACACCCCACTGATCCTGATCGAATAGAGCACGTTGATAGGGTGGTTCTTCGGTCAATAAAGTGATGTTTCGGCTGATGGTTTTTCCAAGTTGTTTGAAAAAACCACGAAAATCAAAATCTTTCAATCCATCATAGATATTGTCTGTAATTTCAATATCGGCCCTGTTTGCAGTGCTTAATTCGGATGTTGACCGACTAGGAGGCAATACCGCAAAAAGCGTAATGTTGCGGGCATGAAGCTTCTCGATAATCTGCGGAATTTTCTGTAATGAAGGCGCTCCCGGCAGACCGGTTTCAAATGTTTCATCCGAAAGCAAAATGATAACCCTTTGCGTATTTTGTAATGGACCGAAAGGGAAATCACAGGCGGTATCCAGTGCACATAAACTGTCTTCATCCCCCATGGGGGTTATTTGGTTCAGCAGCCTGCAAAAATCTTCTGCATCAGAAGAGAAAAGCAATTCTCTTGCCATATTCCTGTAGGACATGTCATATAAAGCATCTACCGCATCCACAGACTTGAGGCTAGACAACCCCAATATCCTGTAGGTGGTATGATTCGGCATACAGTGTGCCAGTAAACCGATTTTCACGTTGAAAGAAGTTTTCCTCAAGCTCTCGAACAGCGTACCGATATTTCGACAGACCTCTTTGAAGCATGGTCCCATGCTTTCGGAAGCATCAATAACAAAAACAATATCAACATTTTTGGAAGGCATGATTCGGTTCCTTTCTATTTAATGATTACTTTCACTGAAGCCGTTGTTTTGGTAGAGTCGTTTCTTGAGCCAAGGCTGATGCTATCGCCGTCACGGAGCATCATTGGCGCCTCTGAACACGGTTTCCCGTTCAGGAGCGTCAATTGCGGTGTGCCTTTTTCCGCAATAATAGACCAAACTCCGATATCTTCGGCAAATTGCAGACGATACTGGCAATTACAGACATAGCGATTTTCGCCTCCGACCAGCTTCTCGTAAATATGCCGCCCCACCGAAGTGGAAACGTGACAAACGGCACTTCCGTTATTTCCGGTTAAAGTCAATTTTCCGATATGCATGGATTGACCGCAGGATATACAGAAAACAGCATCATCCGGATTATCCAGACCTCCACAGTTTTTACATTTTTTGCCCATTATTTTTTCTCCCATAAAACCCGGATAGGCATTTTGAAGATTTCTTTTTCAATATTCCCCACCGTGATTTCGTCGTTCAGGTTTAATCTGGTGGGTTCGGTCAGTAATGCTCCGTTCAAAATTGTTGCGTTACACGTCTCTTTTACCGGTGAAATCAACCAGCTATCCTCTTCTTTCGATAAAATAAACTGCGGGGAAGACAGGAAACGGATATCTTCGCCAAAGCTCGATAAAATGCTTCTACCAACTTCGGTAGTGATATTGAATTTGACCTGCGTTTTGTTGGGGGCTTCAAGGATAAGACAACAATTGGTTGGAACAGGACGAACCTTGCGGCCGCCTGAAGTGGTGATTTTGCCTTTTAAGACCTCATGAATTTCCGCTACGGAAGGCCGGTTGACCGGATCGGGACTCAAAGAGGCAAAAATGATTTCTTCTATCTGTATATCGGTATTCGGATTGCCGGTAGTATCCAGAAGAGAAAGCGGCGGTACCCGGTGTCCCAATACCTGTTCCTTATATTCGTCCTCATCCTCGTAGCTGTAGGGATTTCCTCCTTTGCATAATAGTTCACAGAGGATGATCCCGCAGGTAAATACGTCTGAAGTTTCATTGGGGATTTCCCCGCTATTTAAATGTTCGGGAGAAAGATAGCCCGGAGTTCCGGCATATCCCTGTATGCCATTCCATGGGGCGGTTACATCGCTCAACAATGAAACGTCAAAGTCAATTACTTTGAAACGATAGCCGGTTTTGATTTCGGCATCTGGAATCAGATAAAGGTTTTCCGGCTTCAGGTCGGAGTGAACGATTTTAACACTGTGCAGGGACCGGATTCCCATCATCAAAAGCTTGGCAAAAGTCAAACGTTGATTCCAGGTGATTTTCGGGTTTCTCAAGTGCTCCGCAAGGTCGCAGCCACCGGAGACAAACTCAAACGCCTGACAATAGCAAAACAGTTTCGGGGATTCTTCAAATTCAAAGAAATCCAGGAAACGGTATGTCTGATTTGAAACGGCAGGGGAACTTTCAATACGTGTTTTAATTTCTTTCTGATAATTGATGTATTTTTTGTACCAGCCCACCTTGACGGACGGAGATTTATATTGTTTCAAGAAAACATATTCTCCCGCCGCATTTTGCGCTTTGTAAGCATTGGCATTGACTCCTTTCGACAGAGGACGGCCAATAATTTTATAGCCTTTTACCGTCGCTCCCGGTAAAAATGTTGTCGCCATATGAATCAGTCTCCGATTTAAAGAATTTCTGTGGCTGCTGTCTTACTGACCGTCTTTGCCAATTGTTTTAACGTATTCTGGAAATGTACTACGTTCGATGTAAACTGGTCCAGGGTAATATCATTACCGTCATCATCAACCAGCGGCATATAGTCGGCTTTGTCGGCGGCTCCCAATCGAGCATAATCCTCGGCCACCATCTTGCTGTCGCCATCGAATCGGGGCGCATAAATCGAGAGCACCAACCGGTTGGTATGCACCAGATTGATAACATCTTCCAGTCGAGTCCCTCGTGCTTCTGGAATATCGAGCGGGTCGTGGAATCCGGCATCCGTGAAGATAACCACCACTCGGGCGGCGGAACTGCGGTACCGCCATTTCGACGGTATGGGATAATCCTGTAATTCGGTCTGGCCCATGTTGGCAACGATGTAAAGCGCATCCAGTAGCGATTCCGGGATATCCCCGCCGCCGTATGCTTTCAGATTATCGAGCTGACCACGAAGAACCTCTACGTTGGAGGTAAAATCATTATTCACCAGCCATTTATCCTCACCATCCGCTTTGTAGTCACGGAATCCGACCACTTTGGCACGCCAGTCTTTAACCGGACTGTCATGATTGGCATTTTTGGCAGTCATGGTATCTACAAACAATTTGACATTCTCTTTCAATTGATCGATACATCCCTGCATGCTTCCGGTTGCGTCCATCAGAAATACAATGTCTACTACGCCTTTTACTTTTTCAGACATGGTCCGTCTCCTTTTTTTAAGCTATTTTTACCAAAGTGAGCAGCTAATATAAATCAATCTGAATACGATAATCAATCCACCGCCGATAAGCGGAAACCATCCCCAGGAACCATTGCACCGCCAAGTCCAACCCCAGGGACCGTTTATCCGATTCACCGCAATGCAGCCAAGAATAAATGCTAAACTGCAAAATAGGATCGGAAGAAAAAATATTCCGATTAAACAAAATATTATCACAATCAACGGTATGACCCGGTCCAGAAAATATAAGCGGAAATATAAGTAATATTTATCGTTTTTTTTCATCTGCTACCTTTCGGGATAATGTCAAGAGATTTTCTTTGGCGGCTTCATATCCATTATCAACCGCTTTCTGATACCATTTCCTCGCCTCTTGTAAATCTTTTTCTACTCCAGCCCCATTTTCATACATCGCACCAAGATTACTTTGCGCCAACGTGTTTCCCTGTTCGGCAGCCATTCGATACCATTTCACTGCTTTAAAATAGTCTTGTTTGACACCTTGTCCATTTGCATATATCACTCCAAGATTATTCTGTCCCCCGGCATATCCCTGATCAGCGGATTTCTGAAACCACATTGCAGCCTCTTGAACATTTTTCTCAACACCGTTGCCATTGTAATACATCAAACCAAGACGGCACTGAGCAGAAGCATCGCCATGTTCAGCAGCAGACAGAAGATACTGCTTCGCCAGTTCAATATTTGCTTCCGTTCCAATTCCGTCCGCATAGCAAATACCGAGTTGCAGTTTTGCGTCCGCATTACCGCCATCTGCTGCTTTTTTCAATAGATAAAATGAATGGTCGGCATCAACCTCTAAATATGCCATGCCCGCCTGATAATATTTCCCCGGCAAAGGAAGCTTAAGTCGGTAAAAAGCCTCCATCGTCAACAGAAGTATCACACTGAATATAATCGCCAAGGCAATGAGTTCACATCGGGTATGCAGTTCATTTTTGAGAATAGCATCAATTTCGGGAAGAATGTCTTCATGCCGTCCATCAGCGTGATTACGAGCTCTTTGTAAAAAATGAATAGCTTTTTTCTTATCTCTCCAAACACATTCATCCCCGTAATAATACATTATTCCAAGATGATATTCCGCACTGGCATTGCCTGTTAAAGCCGCCTTTTCAAAGAGCTCCTTTGCTTTATTTAAATCTTTCTCAACCCCGGCACCTTTCGCATACATTTCTCCCATATTATTGACCGATTCGGCAAAACCTTGTTCAGCGGATATTTTGAACCATTTCATCGCCGCCGTATAATCAACAGAAATACCGCATTCTCCCTGAAAATACCACCATCCCAATGTACACTGTGCATTAGGTTGACCTTGCTCAGCAGCCTTCGACATCCATTTTACCGCTTCTCTTTCATCTTTGGCAATACCTGGAGCACCATTTAGATAGAGCCAACCCAATCCATTTTGAGCAACAGCATCTCCTGCTTCAGCCTGGCGTCTTAAAATATGAAATTCCGGGGTCATATGAAACCAATTTCCCTTTTTCAGCCAGCATTCAATAGTATGGAAAAATAAATTCCCATACAGATTACTTCAATACTACCGATGATAATGCCGATTATGCTCAGGGCATCATTTTGCTTTTGACGCAACCCCAGGATTCCGAGTATAATGGCAACAGCCCCCAAAAGACCGCCGAAAATGAATATTCCGATAAAGCCGGTCACTGAACTCAAGATGCCGAATGCATTTCCTGGCTCTGAAGCAGGTTGCGATACCAATTGTGGTCTTGAAGATGCAACCGATACATTCGGTGGCTCTTCCGAAACTTCAACCCTGGGGATTCTCCCCTGACAATACGGACAAAAACGTGCTTGAATCGATATTGTTTTTTGACATTTTGGACAATTCATAGTTTCCCCTTTTAATTACCAATGAATTTAAGCCACCATAAATCAATCATTCGGTTATCAGTAATATGATGAACCGCATAAACTCATCACTCTATAGAAAATTTCAGCTTTAACTTCCAATTCATCGGAATTTTTTTCTCTTATGCCATATTGAGGAGCAATATTGAGAATTCTTCGATAAATATAACGCTCTGCCGCCTTATATCGCCTGTAGCGTCTTGAATCCGCTTCTGAAAATGAATTATAATTACCAATATTTTTCCACCAATCATCAATAATCATAATTGAATCAATAAAAATTTCATCTTGATAAGGTTCCAATTCCATAAATATGCGGTATGCTTCCCGGTCCCAGTGTTTTTTCTGTTCCGATTTCATGATAGAAAATCCTACAAGGGCAATCAAACCAATATTTATGATGATTCCAGCTCCTATCAGCAATCTCTTTATATGGCTATTGGATTTCGAAGAAGAAGGCGCTTGAGAATTGCATTCATCATTGTTTTTGAATAATGGTGTACCGATGCCACAGTACGGACAAAATTTTGCCACTTCCGCTATTGATTTTTGACAGTATTTACATTTCATTATTTCAGGTCCACTACATATCTGGTTTATCGACAAACAAAAAAGGCCGTTTTCAACATTGTGTCCCATAGACGGCATCGCCAAACGCCGAACCGAGCAACACAAGCGAAAACGGCCATAAAAAATGGTCATCTTTTGCTTGCGGCAGTGCTCGGCGTTGAATAATTTTGGCGATTTTTCTATTGAGCGGCCACACGGAAACTTGATCCAAGTTTCCAGTATATCTGATTTTTCTTCTTAACTCTCTACTGTCATCAAACCTCCAATTGTTGTTATTCAATATATAACCGGATACGAATATGGTCAAATGAAAATCACGAATTGCCTTCATTTGTCCTCTTTCTGAGGAGTCGTTATATACTCCTGGTTCAGCTTGGAAAGAATATTTTCCCCATCAATGAAGACTAGGCACAGGATGCGAAAGTATTTGCATCGGTCTATATTTCTGAGTTCAATCACTTTTGCGTTACTCAGCAGATGCTCCAAGCGCTGTTTTTCGGCAAAAGCAGCGTCACGGACAAATTGGTCCTTGCCCTTGATTTCCGGCGTATTTATATGTTTCAGCCGCACTCTGATATTTTTACCGATCAATGGCGGAAACTCATTGAGATCGCAGATAAAAGTATCGCCATCGTAAACTCGAAGCACTCTTGATACTTTGACGTCTGGGTAATGTTTATTGGGAGGAACATTGGTACACCCTCCGACCAGAAAAAGGAGCATGAGAAAGACATATCGTTTCATTTTTTTCAACCTCTGATGTTGCCACCTAATGCGTAAATGAAAGGCGATTCTTACGGCAAATCCTAAAAAAGATAATTTTTATCTCTCAGTCCATAAGAAATTACGATTCCTCACGTATAAGGTATTGAAGACGGTTCAGTTCTCATCCCATAGAGAAATCGCCAAGCGGGCAGAACGTAACGTTCCCGCACAAAAACCGGGAGTGAGGATGAATCGTCTTCTTTTTTGCTTGAAAAATAACCTTCAGATACTACATTAAATAAAATAACTTAACCAAGAGTATCTATGGCATTTACCACAAGAGGCAGTCTTCTCTCCGCAGTACGGCGAGGCAATGAGATCGGTTGGAACGATTTCTATGAGAATTATAAGCCTTTGATCCTGCTTAGGGGCGGCGACCGGCGTTTGACTCAGACTGAAAAAGAGGAATTGATTCAACTGGTCATGGTTGCTTTTTTCAATGCGTCTAAAACCTTCCATTATGACAAGTCACAGGGGCGGTTCCGGGATTACCTGAAACGTATCATCGACAACAAGGCCTATGACATCATACGGAAGCGGCAGAACAAAACAGTCTCCATCGAATCCGACAACTTCGGGCTTGAAGACTTGCCGGAAGAAGCAGAGGATCACTGGAAAACCGAATGGCAGGATCACCTATTAAAACAGGCCCTGCAAGAGCTCAAGCTGAAAATCGAACCGACGACCTATCAATCTTATCATCTTTTCGTTATCGAAGGGCTTCCGGCCAAGAATGTGGCAAGAATGCTTGAAATCAAGCCCAATGCAGTCTACCAGCATAAATCACGAGTGGAAGAAATGCTCCGAGAAATCGTCAAAACTCTTGAGGACTGATGGCTGAATTCCCCTCCGAGATCAAAGGATATTTCCCAGTATGCCTATGCGGCAGGGGCGCTTACGGTCAAGTTTGGCTGGTAACGGATGTCGTTGGAAACTTTCGAGCGCTCAAGGTCGTTTCGAAATCCATGCTCGGAGGCGACTGGGAACGGGAGTTCAAAGGACTCAAACTTTATCAGACCAAGATAAAGACGCATCCCAACTTACTCCAGATTTATCACATCGAAGACGGCCCCGATTTCTTCTACTATACAATGGAAGCTGCTGATAATCTTGGCAACGAACAAAACTATATTCCTGCCACTCTGAATAAATATATTGAGCGTTACAACCTAGAACACAGCTATATCGTCGGCATTTTTGAGCAACTGCTGGATGCGGTGGACATCTTGCATGAGGCTGGACTGGTTCACCGGGATATCAAGCCGGAAAACATTATTTTCGTCGATGACGTTCCCAAACTTTCCGACATCGGGCTGGCAACCTCTTTTACCGCCTCACTGAGCTTGGCCGGAACACAATCCTTCGTTCCCCCGGAACTGCTCTCCGGCGAATCAAAGCTGGTGAAAGGAAACGCTCTCGAAACGGATATCTATGCTTTGGGAAAGACTCTCTATTGCGTTTTCAGCGGCCTGGATGCCACTCATTACCCTGTCGTTCCACCAGCCAAATTGAAAACCTCAGAAGACTGGAAATTCAACCGAGCCGTCAAGGCCCTCTGCCATTCTTCTCATGCGGTACGCCTGAAAAACAGTGATGAATTTCGTCGTGCCTTGGAAGGTCATGTCGGTTTCGGCTTCTGGGTACGTTCATTTATGGTTTTTTTATTGCAAATAACCACTCTGCCTTGGCAGACATTGCGCCTGGCGTGCAAGAATACATTCATTCGGAATTTTCTTCTTTTACTGATATGTGCAGCATTGGTGCAAGGAATCTACCTATATCGCAACCCCTCCCCGGTATCGATTAATTCCTCAATTTCACAAGAACATATTGATGATTATATGGAACTGCGCTGGAAAAAGAATTTGACCGAAAAGGAAGCCCAAAGGCTTCAATCCATTATCCGCAGAATGGAAGTAGAAAGACTTGATACTGGAGGGGGAACTATTTTTGATGGGACCTTGCCGGGGAAAAGAATGCACAAGCTAATTTATCAGGAAAAATTCATGTCCTTGGATCACTGGAAGTTGAAGTCTGAAAAAAGGCCCTCTTTGAATAATAAACAAATGAGTTTGAACACTGGAGTTGATATAATACTGAACAATGATTTGCCTGACGAATATGAAATCAAATTCACAATAGACTATCCTTCCAACGCTCCGGTTTTACGTTTTATGGTCTATGATCCGAATTCTATAGAAGACTGGCGGATAAAGCATGTTTCTCCGGAAGATTGCAATCCGGAGGATTACAACCCTGCGTCCTTCTATTGGACAATTGGGGCTTTTGGGTTCCTTGAACCGACGAGGATTCTCTCGATAAACAATTTCTTTGAAGTGGTGAACCATCGGCTGACAGGTAGAGCAACACGCTCCTCTTCACCAAGCGTAGAATCACTCCTTCAGACACCAATACCGTTGGGGGAACAAAGGATTTCCATTGTCAAAACTGGAAATTACGTACGAGTTTATTGCAATGGCGAAATGATTTATAAGCCAATATCTTTAGCATGGCACGGCGGACGATTCCGCATTACCGGAACGGGACTTGGAGAAGGCGCAATCAGTCTCTCTAATTTGACTGTTTATGATATTGGCAGGAAGATCGTGGGAGGAAATAAATATCAGGAATCCAGTCTGGTGACTCCAGCCAAACCATCAACTTTTCAGAGACTCACTTATTTGCCGTATCGGAATAATTTGAACCACTTGGAATTCGAAGACTGGAAAATTTACAATCCCGACGAACTGCATCCAGGCAATTCCAAAGCCGGATTTGCGGATGAAGTCATGTTTGCTTTCCGGCATGAATTACCACAATATTACAAAATGAATTTCTCTGTCAAGCGAGCAAATTCAGAGGTCGTTTTATTGAAGTTCTTCAATGAATTACCGGAAGAAGATAACCTTGAGCACGCATTTTGGAGTCAGCCCGGTCTTACTGTTGTCCTCAATGCATACACATATGTTCTTTATCAGTTATCGCCGACTGTTGTATGCCGAATGGATAATGTCATCTCAAGAGGGACATCTCGCCAGTTGCCAATAAATGTTTCCATCATTAGGGCAAACGGGGTATTGATCGTCAACAATAAATTCGTTACCGCCAATGAGAAGACGCTTGGGAAATATCCGGCTTTTTATATTTACGGAGGCACAGATAATCCGGTGAAGGATTTCGAAATCGTCCAGGAAGATCCTTTTTATTTTTCTCAATATTCTCAATCCTATTTCGATGCAATAACTCTGTCTACTCCGCAACTCAAGGAAAACTATGATGGAATTCCCTCTATAGAACAGAAACAAGAGGGGAAATTGGATAAAGAAAATCAATTGAAATATCTCCTATTGGGGTTAGCATACCATAGCGAAAAGCTGAAACCGGAAGTATCCGATATATTAAATAACCTGCCTTTGGTTTTCTCCAAAACCTTTACAGACCGATTGAATGCCTGTAACGTTGCGTATTCGAATTGGGCTGTTCACAGTGAGAGATACAATACACCGGAAAAACATCAAAAAATTCTATCCATTGGGGCAAGAAAACTAATGGAAACACTCGGAATTTCATCAAAAAGCGCAATGGAAATCATGAAGAGACACTATCCCATGAGCAAAGAACAAATGAAACTATCACCAATGCCGTCCATCGATTAAGTACCGATGAAGCTCCGCAGAAAAATCAATCATTTGACTCCGAACGATCATTCTCACTCTAAGCTCAAAATCGAGCATTTTTCTTTCCTGTAGACCTGGGTTTCTCGTACTTTTTGACTGTTTCTTGAGAAAACTGATATTGTTGCAGGTAAAACAGAAAAAAAAGAGGGGTCCCGGAACAAGAGGCCTCTTCCTGTATTATCTTTCATTTCTTGGCGACTGGACAATAAAAATCCGGCCCCATCACTGCCATGTAGGTTGAATGATGATCCGTTCCATAATAACCTCCTCTAAATTCCAAGCATTTGTTTGAGTTCCGAGAGCCTAATACGGATTGCACGCTTACTGGTGTGGATTCGGACAATTTTGCCCTCGTCGCATAAACGGTCAATTGTCTTGACCGAACACTTCAGCAGCCGTGCCGCTTCGGCACGGGAAAGCAACTCCTCTCCTCCTTCGAGCGTGGCATGAACCGCTTTTACAGCGATTTCGCAGACTTCCTGATGAAGAGCTCCATTATCGGCCAGAGCCTTCACCACGTTTTCGAATTGCTGAACATCGTTCTTCGTATACATAAATTTTCTCCATTATAAATATAAGGTTTTTCATGACGATTGGAAACCCCTATTTGCTTCCTTTCTTGTTTTGAGGGTTCCTGTCACCTTATGCGGAAGAGAGAAAGGAATCTTATGGGACATTTTGCTGAAAGTACGAAATTTCCCATAAAAACCGGGAAAAGGTAAATTTTTCAAGAAAAGTTATTTCATTGAATAAGATTTCTCGCTTCTGTCCGAATTAGGTAGCATAAGTCGATGGCGATGAGCGCCAGAGACGGACAACAAAGAACATAGGAGTTCTAAAAATGGCTACTAACGAGAACAAAGTAATGCAGGTCGTCAATGGAATCACGGTTTACGGAAAGAAGACTCAGCGGCAAGAAAACAACTTTCGATCGCCGGAAGATTCATCTATCAACTTCAGCAGTACGGAAGATGGTAATATCGGCAAGATCGCCGTGTTTCTTTTGCGTTGCGAAGTTTTCGGAAGAATTCTTTCCCCTCTCAACGGCGATGATCTGGGCTGGTTTCTTCATTACGGAGAGATTTTGTACGAAGATGAAGACTCTTTCATTATCAATCAGGTAGAAATTCTAGGCAAGGTGTGCCCAAAATTCGTTATGAAGTATCCTGAAGTTTATTCCTTTTTTCGGATTGTTGATACGGGAAGGGAAGTTGAAGCCATCAGGGCTTTGGTCGAAAATTATGCCGAGAGATTGTTCGAGACCGTTGGAGGAGTACGGCCATTCGACGTCAAAATGCTTGAAGAACTCGAAGAATCCCTTGAGGGAGGTTGTGGCCCCGGCGATGTTTCAACTGAGGAACAAGAGGCGGTTCTGGCGAAATTACGCCAAACCAAATTCAAACCATCTCATCTGTATCTGTAACTCCGCAGATACCCCGGATATTCTTCGCCCTCTTCGGAGGGCTTTTTACGTATATCTACTGGATATCTACCGTCCGAAGCAATCCCCGAAGCGTACCGACATCGATAACCGAGATTCTCATAACAGTTTTTATTCATCTTTAGCTCATTTTAACGAAATGCGACTGATTCTATCCGGTTCAATCATACGATTTGATTTGTTTTCGGAGAATTTGGCCTCTTCTGCACTTTGTGAAAAAGTAAGCTCAAATGGTTGCTTTAAAAGTTAT
>ENA-UOOH01002084-UOOH01002084.1-fermentation-metagenome-genome-assembly--contig:-NODE-2084-length-18024-cov-526.228894_pt1 | contig 18024 bp, 13 predicted proteins | sample MGYA00245778_ERZ724025 | MGnify/ENA primary metagenome ERZ724025 (study PRJEB28704, sample SAMN03018313) | fermentation metagenome | biome: anthropogenic terrestrial biome; feature: soil... | reverse complement strand
CGGGTGGCGAAGCTGGCAAACTTTCTGGATTGGGATCCGAAGAAGGAAGATCTTTGTCATCAATCCGTGTCGCTTCATTAACACGTTTTTGCATCACTAACGTTATAAATGTTAATGAGCGAAAAGCAAGTTAGTGATTTGATTGCCATCATAGTCGCCGTCATGGTCGCCGTCATGGTCGCCAATACAGCGATTATGCAGCGATTATGCAGCGAAGCAGACACAGGCTTGATAGCTACCGGCAGCGGAAGAAGAAGAGGCTACATAGAGCTATAGATATCGAACCGGTGCGGAAGAAGAAGAGGCTACCGAAACCGGACACGAAGAGGCTGGACCGAAACCGGACAGAGGGAGGCTGGAAGGCATCCAAGGCTACCCCCATAAGGAATCCGCCCATCACCGTCCATATAACCCACCTCGTAAGCGCTATTCCCCCCCCTATTGTTATTTCCTTATCTATCTCAAATTTTTTTCTTGACTAAAAACTGCTGTTCTATAATACCTTACACAGAGGTAAGATATGATAAATGATCCGAATGAATTTACGCCGAGCGATTTAAGGCCAGTATTGCGTCCGAGCAACCTATTCAGCAGCAGTATTCCCCCGAGTGTGGTGTTTAAGAGTACAATGAAGGCTGGTTATGGTAAGAGTGTGAAGTCCTCGATATGGCGTGAGTATGTGGCTCATTTTGGTAATCGTGTTGGTGATTTTTGGGTACATTTGATGCATGGTACTGCGTTTTTATTATATAGGTATAAGTGTGCGAGTCAGGACATTCAGCGCATAATGGTGTGTTATGGTCAGCAGTTTTATGTAATGCGAGATAGTTGCAAGCATGTTGACAAGGCGTTTAGTATGTTGAGTACTCCGATGTTTCCGTTCAATCCTGGTACGGGTATAGTGGAGTATGATTTTCCTCATTTCAACACATCTGATTTAACGATAGATGCGTGGAGTAGTCTTACTGGTTTGCTTTGTCTTTGGGGTATGGCGTGGTTTCGTGTATTCAGGATGTTTCCTGGTGGTGAGTTACGTCCACAGAAGTATAAGGCATTGGATTTCAATGAGTCTTTGGACAGTGCGTGGTCATGTCTTAACGACATGGAGCTTCGGATAGTTTCTGATTATGAGAGTTGGTGGCGTTCTAACAGCAATGGTTTTGCGGTACAGTGGCATGAGTATCTTTCTGCGAACATGAATGACAGGGTTGGTATAGCGAGGGCTGCGTATGATGATCCTGCGATTGACCGCAGCAAGATAAGCGAGGCTCCGAGTGTTCCGGTGTCAAAAGATAATCCTTTAGGGATAAAGAACTTAGGTGAATGGTCGGTTGAGGATTTCTGGGATGAGGTCACGTATTTATATTCTAAGGTGAAGAGTGAGGACGACGTAAAGAGCATGAAGCAGATACTTGACATGAAGGGTAAGAGTATGGGCATATTAAGTGAGGGTGATCGTGGTACGACGAATAACATCATTTTGATTCAGCAGAAGGCGATGAATGCTTTGGAGGTTCTTGGTGTGGGTAAGAGGATAGTTCATGAAGAATAAGGTTATTGACTCATCTCTTGGCAACATGGTGGAGATACTGGAGTATCGTGGCGAAGAGTATTTGAAGCTTAACGTCCAGCTAAAGAAGTTAATGCACAGCATTGATGACGAGGACATGAGGCTTTCGATAATGCAGGCTGCTCTTGCGGATCCTATGCGTTGGTGGTGTCCTAATGGGAAGCAGGAGGAGTTAATCCTGACAATAGTCGACAGGATGGAGAGGAGCAGGACTCCGACTGTATTACTTTCAGCGGCCAATGGTTTAGGCAAGACGAATGGGAGCACTAACATTCTTGGCAACATTATTTATGGTGCTCAGAATGGGTGGTTTTTACATAGGCCGTTTTTAGCGTGGAACAATCCGAAGGTAGCGTGGTATATAACGACAAAGACTGGCCTTACTGATGTATTAATTCCTGAGATAAAGAGGCTATTCCCTGCTGGCACATACGAGTTTTCCAAGATGGGTGCTGCGGTTGAGCGGGCTATACACTTTGAAAATGGTTGGGAGCTTAGGTTTTTTACTATGGACGTGGGAGTTGACCAGATGGAGTCTGCAAGTGTCGGGCTTATTATTATTGACGAGCCGGCTCCAGAGTCGATATGGAAGGCGGTAAAGTCTCGTGGTCGTATGGGCTGCTTGTATTTGCTGCCAATGACTCCGCTAAATGTTGAGCCTTATATCCTTGACGAAATAGATAGGAACAAGAACGACAACTTATATGCTCGTGTCACTGCAAGTATTTATGATGCGTGTGAGAAGCGTGGAGTGCGAGGGCACCTTGATCCTCAGATCATTGATGAGATGGTGGAGAAATATCCGGAGGACGAGAGGCAGGCTCGTGTTTATGGCGAGTTTATGTATTTCCGTGAAAAGATATGGACTGCGCTTGATCCTTCGATCCACTTTGTTAATCCTGAGGATTATCCGGTAGATTTTGCGAAGGACTATATTGTCCAGACGGTTGACCCTCATGACAGCAGACCATCAGCCTGTGTTTATGGTGCGCTCCAGCTTATTGATCATAGCGAGGATTATAAGCGTAAGATACTTGAGGGCACTGCGTATCAGCAGGTGCGTAGAGTTATCTTTGCCGAGACCCCTCGTGACCAGAACCAGCCGTATTGGGAGATGTATAGGAGTATACGTCTTGATGAAGAGCCTCAGCAGTGGGCTGAGTATGAGGATGAGCTTGGCATATATGCTGTACACCGGAGAGTCATAGATAAGCGGTATGGCTTCCAGACTAAGCTAAGTAGCAACATTGCAAGTATTTACGCTAACGCTGGCAAGGAATTGAATTCAGCTTTCCACGGCAACAAGCGGTTTGTCTATGAGCCAAGCTATGATTTACGGTCTACGGACAGTGATGGTTTGGGCGAAATATCCTATGGTCACAACTTAGTTAACAAGGCTCTTGATTTGCTTGAGGATGGTAAACCGGGTTTGGTCGTATGGAATAATTGTTATCACACAAAGAATGGCATGACCCACTATATTCGCAAGCGGTTAACCAATAGGAACGGTAATGAAATAGCCGTGGGCGAGAGCAAGATTATTGAGAGATATAAGGACTTCAACGATGTTCTCCGATATTTTACGGCAGTAAATATGACAAAGAGTTATATCGAGCTAAAAAACGAGAGCGAAGAGAACGAGGTATCTAAGCGGAACAGAAGTGTTCCATATCACCAAGTAAATGGCAGTCGCAATATATATAAGGTATTGGGTCGCCAAATGAGAAAAGCGAGGCAATGATGACCTTAAAAGAGTTTTTGGAAAAGCGAGAGCGTGGGCTTAAGCGTAATCGTTTAGAGAATTGGCTTGACAGGCTTAACTTTGCCCAGATGGGCAGACAAGATTGGGATAAGCGAGCCATAATCTGCGACAGGATAAGGCATAACGACATACCGTTAATGGACGCCGGCAGCGAGTTGCCTGAGTTTACCGATAAATATTATCGTGATAACTGGATAATGAAGTCCAATGTGTGGAAGGAAAGCTATATCAGGGCTGCCGATATAATTGTTGAGCTTAAGAGCAGGGCGTCGACAGACATGGACGACAGAAATCGTGAGTTTCTTGAGATGGAGCTTAACTATACGATGGATGAGTTCGACATGATAAACGATACTCCTGACACTATCTCCGACTGGGTTTGGTATGGATACGGTGTGTCCTACCTACCGTGGAACACAATGAAGGCTGACAAGAATTGGCGCACCGGAGTCCCTGAGTTTCGCTATCACCCATGCAAGTCTTTCTGGGTAGACGAGAGTTCAAACCATAGTGGTTGGAAGAACCGGAGATGGCAATTTGCCAAGTTCCCAATTGACGCTGACGAGGCGAAGGAAATGTATCCTGAGCATGCAGAGAAGATAGTAGAGATAATGGATAATCCGGATCATGGTGACAGCGAACACAAGCGAGACCTATTTGACGTATATTTGTGTCAATATAAAAGTAATATCCGAGTCGATATGGTTGATGTGACGTGGATAGACGGTGGTCAAGAGCATGTGGAGCAAGTATTCTACAAAGAAATTGAAGACTATCTTGCAAATGGCTCGGAATTAACCGACCCTCCAGACAACATATACATAGGCGACAGATATACCATAGAGCGAGAGTGCTGGTTCCAGTTCTTCTTTAGTCCTGATATATCGGAAATGCTCACCGACATAGAGTATATTGGTGACAGGGGTCACTTCCAGATATTGTGGGGGATGAAGATGGGTAACGATGTTTACCCAACAAGCTGGACATATCTCTTGTCTGATCTTCTTGACATTAAGACGGTTGCTATGACCCTTGCCGCAGTTCAGGCTATAAAGAACGGAAACCCTATGCCATTGGTACAAGAGGGTGCTATAAAGAATATGCAAGAGTTCAAGGAGCAGCGCAACAGCCTTGATTATGTGGCGGAAATATCTGAGGACTGGGCAAGGATGCATCCCGGAGAAAAGCCGATATCCTTCGCTGAGGGCAGGTTTGATCCAAATGTAATGATGGTGCTGAACAATTATATCACTGAGGCGATAAAAACCAGCACCGGGGCGATAGACTCTGCACGTGGCGAAGCGCAATATTCTGGGCAGAGTGGAGTTCAAACAGCGCAGCTGCAATCCGCTGCCGCAATATACACAAAGCAGGATGAGCTTAGTTTCAGGGACTATCTCCGCCAGATGTCAGAATTGCTATTACAATATATTGGTGAATACCGCATATACGAGCACAGCCTCAGGGGCGTAAACGAGGTTGGCGAAGACGAGACCATGACCATAAATGAAAACAATATAGCGGATTGGGACTGGGAGTTATATTATCCGATACCGATTATAGAGAACACTCCTGAGACAATAAAGCAGCTGAGGCGTCAAGAGGCGATCCAGCTTAAGGGCATGGGAGCTATAAGCAATATCGATATGTTAAGGATGCTCGACTACCCCAACGCAATGCAGCTTGAGCAGAACCGGATAAACGAGAACAATATCATGCAGCTTGCTAAATTCCTCAATGACAACCCTGACATAATGAACGCAGTAATGTCTGGAGTTGGCAATACTGAGGGGCAGGGAGAGCCATCTGAAGAGAATAATGAGCAAGAAAATCAAAGAAATGAAGAAAACTCTTGACATAAAACACAATGGCTAAAGAATATACACAAATAAAGATGGAGCAATTCTTTGAAACTCCATTGGAGGAATAATGACGACACGTGACGAAGTAAGTCCCAACGGGAGCAATGGTAGTTCTCCCAATGACAACGTAGATACTGATATCAGAACTTTAGAGATTGACGGGGAGCAGTTCGATTTCCGTGAAACGGACGACAGCATTGACATTATTGTCCCCGACGATATGCCTGAAGAGAAGCGAACCAAGATTGAGAATAAAGCAGAGGAGTTCAAACATACCCTTGCCTCGGCAAAGCGGAAAGCAATGGAAGCAAACCGAGAGCGAGAGGATGTAAAGCGTGAGCGAGAAGAGCTTGAGCTTGAGCGAGAGCGGCTCCGCAAGGAAAAAGAATCCCTGCATTCTCTGAGGGGAAGTAACGTCACAAACGATAACGCCATACTAAAAGCGTTTGGCGTTGAAACGTGGGATGAGGTTTCACAGCTTCAGGTCGAGAACCCGGAAGGATATCACAGAGGGCTTGCCCGGTATAATGCCGAGATAGCAGCCCAGGATGCTTATAGCCGGCTTCGCAATGAGTCTCTTAATAAGACCATTATGGACGAGGGATACAACCCATCAACGGTAGCGGCGTTTGCAAAGGCAAAAGGTATAGCTAACCTTGATGTTGCATTTGACTATTATAAGCGAGTAAGTGAGAAGCCAAAGGGAATTAGCCTTGCTGATATACAGAAGAAGGCGGTGAAGATCGTTCCCAAGGGATCGGTTGAGCCAAAAGAATCTAAAAAAGCAATAGGACTCAGAGATCTGTATAAGGAAATAAATGACTAACCTCTGTGTCCACCAACATATGAGAGGTTAAAATGCCTAAATCTGGCTTAACATATGGCGTGGATATTACTTCACGCACACAACTGATTGACGGGCTCGATTCTCAAAGAGTATTCTTTGATGACGATGCGAAGCTCCACGAGCTTGAGCCATCAGCGAACCCGTTTCTAACCGTCCTTTTGGGGATGAAAACTGCTAAAAAGAAAGCCTCTGGCGATCTTGAAAGCTATGTAGAACATCGTGGGAGCTATATCAACGACCCGCTTTACTATGTAAAGGCGTCAGATACCACCGCTATCGCTGCACTTAATGCAAATGCGGCAGAATACGGTGGGCTGTCAGTATCGCTGACTCCCGCTGGCAATGCGATTAGCCCTCACCCGTTCAAAAAGGGCGACGTGATGATTCTTGTTGACACCGTTGACGAGACCAAGACCGCAACCATTATTATGTCGGATACAGACGACGACGACGAGATTAAGTTCAAGCTTTTGACTTCTACTCCGGGCTTTGACATTGTTGCTAATGCTGCAAACGCAACAAAGCTTTATCATGTTGGCAGAGCCTTTGCCGAAGGATCAGAGGAATCTGAGGCTCGCTACGAGAAGCCCGTAACCTGCTGGAACGAGATTGGCTCCTTCAAGGAAAGCTATTCAATCACAGACCAACTTGCCGCAAGTACTCAAATCGTATATGGCAATGAGATGCTCAAGCAGCTATCATGGGCACAGAAGCGCCTGCTTAAAGACGCTGACCGTATGCTTCTGTATGCTTCTCAGCGTATCAATGCAACCAATCCATTCGCAGCTCCAGGCAATTCTCCCCTGCTTAACGCAGATGGGGAGATAATCAGAACTTCTATCTCGATGGAGCAGGCTATCCGAGCTGGAGAAGCCGTTGGCATCGGAGGCAATCGCCTCTTCAAAATGACTTCGGCTACCGTAACCCCGGATATCTTCGACCAAAATGTGATCGATGCTACCAGATATGGAAGCAATCACCTCTGCTTCGCAGGGGCAGGATTTGTGGCGGCTCTTAGCTCAATGGCAAGACGCAACGGCCAATACAAGCTTGAGCCCGGCGACACGATGTATGGCATGAAGCTGAAGAAGTATATTACTCCTTATCAGGATCTTGACATCGTGATACACAAGGGGATGAAGGGACGCCTTGACAATGCTATGTTCATGGTTGACATGAATCAGATCCATTTGCGTCAGCTTATCCCGATGTATTCAAAACCGCTTGTCACCAATAGAACTGCCAAGAAATGGGAAATGAGATGGGATGTTGGACTTAGAGTCTATCTTCCTGAAGCCCATAGCCTGTGGTTCATGGTATAGGAGGAAAAGATGGCAAAGACAACTAAATCAGTCTCTCCGAGCATAGCAACCGTAACTGACGAAGCTGTAACTGCAGCGTCTAATGTAATCACCTCCGAGGCCTTCGAGACCGAGGGGATGGTTGGCAAGACAGTTCTTGTTCAGCCAGAGGTGACAACTCAGCTTACCCTTGTAAGTTCCTCCGCATTACTTGGTGTGACCATCCAGTATTCTATGGATGGTGTCAACTTTGTTGACTCACCCAAAACTGCAATCACGCCAGCCATTGCAACGACATCAACAGCCCTGACCACAGGGGCAAAGACGCCATACGTAGTCGATATGACCGATTTGCTTATGCCTTATGTTCGTGCGGTGTGGAAAGCATATGCATCTGACGGAACAACTTCCAAGAATATTACAGCAGGAGCTATCAAGACTACCTTCTGCTTTGGGCGATAACGCCTCCTCAACAGCACTAAGCCGGGGGAGAGTTTTCATCTCCTTTTCTCTCCCCCATATTTAAGGAGATATTATGACAAAGTATACATTCATCAAGGAGCGGCAAGAGTGTGGAAACATAGACGGCTGCAAATTTGTCGGCGACGTATTTGAAACCAACGATGAGGAAATAGCTGCAAGATTAAGGCAGTCAAAGACATTTAACAAAACGGTAAGGGAAATAAGCAATTCTACTTCCAAGAAAGAGGATAGCGATAGCGTTGTGGGATCAGACAATTATGACGACATGGACTATGCGTCTCTTGTCCAGATGTGCAAATCAAGGGGACTTCCCGCCAACGGGAAGAAGGTTGACATTATAGCCCGCATAAGAGAAAGCGACCATGAACATAAATAGCGTATATGCCAATGTGAGGCTTGCTGTCCCCGATGCAACATTGGTAGAAATGAATAAGTACCTTCTGGCAGAGATTGATGCGATTAATGCCAGCGGAATCGAGTCCATCCGCAAATATGAGATAGTTTACCCCGTAGGGTCCGAATACGGGACAGTATCCGAAAGAAAACATACGCAATCCTTCAATTATTATCCCACCGAAAAGTGCTTTATTCTTCCATCTGATGTTGTGCTTGTTGAGAAGATATTTTACTCTGGAAATCAGATCAAAGAGATGAACACGGCACAAATGGTAAGCGAAACGAATTATGGCTATTCATATTATATAACCAACACCGGAGAGATGTATTTATCTTTTGATCTTGCAGATGGCGAAACCATTATTATCATGGGGTCGTTTGGCGGGCACACCACCGATACTCTACCTGATAAATGGATACCATATCTATCAAATTCCATAATTGCAGGTCTTGTTTCGCATGAATATAAAGATCCTGATGCCTATGCGGTTTATTCACGCAAGGCTATGGATAGTAAGGCTTATACCGTAAGCCCTGCCACCCAAACAAAATATATGCGGAGAAACGGGAGGCTATACTAATGACAGTTACACAGCTTGCTGCCGAGATATGTAGTCGTGCCGGAGAGGGATACCAGAATTATACTGCTCGTGCCTTGGCTCACTTCAAGTCAGCCGTGCTTGCCCTTTTGAACACATCAATGTCCCCAGACGTTGACGCTCCAGGTCTTTGTGCTATATATGAGAATGAGAGCTATGATGTATCTGGCGGAATATTGCTATCAGCCATATATGATGCACTTAGCCTTACTGATGCAAGAATACTGTCAATAGAGGTGAAGGGAGAGCCGCTTGAGAGACTGAGTGCACGGCAGTATGCCGCATCAAAGCTGAGACCAGACATATTGATAAACGGCTCAACCTACTATCTTTACAGCAGTGAAGATGAAACGGGTGGGAAAATTGTTATACTTGATTATGACAGTGCAGAGGGGGTTCCCTTAGTAATACGTGCCATTGGATGGAGAGCAGAGCTGTCAAGCACGACAAGCGATATTAGCATTGAAAGCTATTTTTCTACGAATATGTTAGAGAAGGCGATCATGCTGTCCACGGAAGAGCTAAAGCGGGAAATAGCGGCATGATAAAAGCCATAGATATATCAAAGGGCATGAACAACGTTGCCGATGTACACCTCATGAACGATGGGTATGCCGCAGAGATAACCTGCCTATATCTTGACGAGAGTGGAGTGTGGAAGGATATACATAAAGCCAAAGAATTGCTTGACTTAAGTGGGACACATTTTGACGACGCTGTCAGGGTAGCCAAATGGAAGCCCTACGCTTTACCGACATCTTGCATTGATGATTATGTGTATGTAGTAATCAACTCGTCTGGAAGAGTTATGCTGGTATGGCGAACTGTGGCAACTCCAGAGGCGTGGGATACCGAGACGGTATTTACCGGAGTGGATGATTCCGCTTATGTTTACACGCTGGACGCAACACAGTTTCTTTTTGTTGATGGCATCAACGGACAGCGCGCAAAGCGCATAGTCATAGAAACCGATGGAAGCATAGTCGGGTCAGATACGGGTTCGACGCCTCCGACAACCAGACCAATATTTGAAAACGTAGTATTAACAAGCGAAAGGGACGTTGGCACTCGCATAAAGCGTGGGCATTGCCTTGCCATCTGCTACACATATGTAAACGACAGAGAGGAAGAGAGCAATCCTTCGCCTACCCTTATATTAGACAGTGTGCAAAGGCAGGCGCGTGGGCACTTTTCTAAAGATGGGGAGATATACTATTACCCTATTACTGGCGGCGAATATGTATATACACAAGAATTAACTGGGTCAATAGATAGCATACTTTTGACCGTCCCGATAGACAGCGCTTCCGTTAAAAGGGTGAACATATATCTGTCTGACGTAAATGGAGTTGAAGCAATAGCCCCATTAGCGGAGATGAGGTTAGCCTTGTCCAGACCAATATATGGTTCCCCAGACACAAAGAGTATATCTGTTAACGTGCCCTTATCTGATTTAGAGGTGAGCCACGACAATAACGTTTCTACTAAGGGTGACACAATTACTTTAGTGGATGGTGTAACGTATGTTGGGAACTCGGTGCAAGGCACTCCGCTAATTGATAGTGCTGAGAGGATATGGGAATTGCGCATTTTTAATGCCAACAAGTATAACTATGTAAACAGATTTATAACGATAGACTTATACGATGAATCCGGCACACGCCCCAATGACGCACTGTTTCTTAAGGGTCTTGACTGGGATAATCAGGACATGAGCAAGATAAGGCTCTATGATGACGATATGATAACTCCTCTTGAGGTGTACTACTATCCTTTGGATAGTGTCATCCAGCTACATCGTCCGGTCACGGCATCATACGATGCAACTGCGGCAAGTGTTTACGTCCCTTCGTCTGGGGCGAACAAGCTCTTCCTTAAGGCAAAGCAAGCAGGGACGGTAGGTAACTCTCTCACCGTTTCGTCTGGTGTTATCCCAACACAAGCATCAATCGCCTTTGAGAATGATGGGTATATTCTGCTTGAGAGCGTGGGAGACAATTATAACATGGTCCTTACCATAGAATCTGTTGCTCCATCACAATCATTGGACATGAATATAGATACATCGAATCCTGGGATATGTTCAATTAAGATAGTGGCAGAGACAGATACCGGTGGGAACATACTGTCAACCTTAGGCGATATTGTGGGTATAATATCTGGGTATCAAGATTATGATGACTACGTGACCATAGTAGACCAATCTTCTAACTCCAGCGCATTACTGCTTAGTCAGCCAACTATTTATGCCAAGTCTCCCTTACTGGCATATGCTGAAAAGATCGGCACTGATACAGTGCTTATGTTGCCCTATGACTCCGAGACAGAGTTATTCACGTCAAGATTTATTGATGTGCACAATGCCATAATTAGCTCACAAGACGTAGACATAGCATCAGAAATAGTTGAAGGGACAGAGTATGGTGCAACATTTGAACCGTTCACTCAGGCACTATTATCAGGCGGAACTGGAAGCGCATCGGCACAGGATATTGATGTGCATTGTAGATGTTTATCAATGATAAGAGGGTGCGTGATACCGTCTAATATAGAGAAAACGTTATATCTCGTAGAGCATAAGCAAGACCCCAAAAACGAGGGAAGGTTTATTGAGCTGACCGGTGGCTATGCAGGCGATAATCAGATAAATATTGATGAATTTTATAGAGAAAAGCTAATACACAACCCCATACAAGACATAGACACGGTTGTAGTTTCCCAAATGCATGAAATAGAGGGGGCAAATTATCCCGGAGGTGACATTGACACGAGGATGCGCAATGCCGCCAATATATTTGACGAACTATGGGATGATGAAAGCGGTGATCAAGAACCACACGGTGTAAGTCTAACCCCTACTGGCATCCCTGATCCATATCTGCGCACAAATGCCATAGTGAATGCATACTCCCTTGATCAGGAAACTGCCCCACACGTGAGAAGAATAAGGACAAACAATAAATTTACAGAGACAGGCACAATGTGGTGCAGATGGAGTTTGAAAGTTCCGTTACCAGAAGGCGAAATGTTCGCACCAATGCTAAGGGTAGTAGAAAGGGGGGTAACCGGTGCTAATGCTGATGCAATAGGTGCCATAATGAGGATGTCTAATAGCGTTGGGGGTGGTGGCATGTATAGAGTAGTGGTAGACGTTTACAGTAGCAGCATACATAGCATACGCATAGGCTCTTTCTCGATATCGATTCCAGACGGGATTTATCCTTGTGGCATGGTTGTCTCATGGCGAAGGGGAACCGCTTTTGGTGACAATACGCAATATACCGTAGCTATACTTATAAATAATACACTAAAATTCTTTCATCACACCTTAGATATTCACAGTGTCGACATGAATAATGATATGCTCCTTGCTCACTCAGTAAAGGATCGTTACGACGGAGAGGATATCCACCCGCATTGGCTTGGCTTGCGGCTAAACAGCTATGTCGAAAACGAGTGGCAGGCGTTATCGATTCTGCGGTTCATGCCGTTCTACCCAACTGATGGCATAGGTGCGTATAACGAGTTTGGTCTTATTGGGACTAATGAAATTGGTTTTATGAACAGCAATGTAGACATCGGCGTAATGCAAATCAGTAGTGACATTCGCCCTGGAAGGGTAACGTGGGGCAGTCAATATAGCAGGTCTGCCATGAATGAGATAAATATAAATGAAAACGTGCTTGCTCTTGCCTCCGTTAGATCCTTCCAGCCATCAGATGAACATAATACTGTGCTTATATTTACGCCAGACAACGTTTATATGCTTTCCTTGCTTGGAATGAATGCAGAAGATTACCGGCTACTGAAATTCATCTCAGGTATAGGCATTGCCAACAAGTATGCGATATGTGCTACCCACTCAGGTATCGTATGGCTGTCCGATCATGGTCTAATGGAGATTTCCGCCAATGGGGTAGCGAATATAAGTAAGGGCACTATGGACATGACTAACGTCAGCACAATCACATACGACGGCGAGCATAACTGGATATGGGCAAGGGGCACCGTTTCAGACAAGGATATCTGCTTTGTTTTCCAATGCGATGAGAGAGTGTGGTGGGAATACAGAGGTGACGTTATGCCCGATGATTTTATAGGCGGAGTAAAAGACTGGGCATGGGTATCATATGCAGACAAGAAGGTGTATGAACATGGCGATGAAAGCAATGGGGGCGACAACACCATAAGAACAAAGGCAATTATGCCTTTAGGAAAAAAGATTGGCAGGATAAAAGCAATAAGTTCAATGCCATATGCTTCGTATAATTTAAGCGCAAAACTATATGGCGAGAATATAGAAAATAGCAAAACGTCGTCCACCGTGACGGCACAAACTAATAGGAAAACCGCTATTCCGGGACTATCTGCGGACTACATACAGCTTATATTAAGCGGTATAAGAGACGTTATCACTATACAGACAGAGCAATAAGAGGTGCATAGATGGCAAACCAATATGAAAACTACATAAAGAGACTGAGAAGCATTAGAGCAATGCGCCCAGAAATGCGCGTTTATGAACGCACTATTGCTCGGATGGCAGAACCCTTTAATATCATGAATCGGCGCATTGCACAGACGACCAAGGCAGGTGGTGCATCAACAGCCGCACAGGTGGCAGCTCTATCCGAAGGAAGGCGGGACTGGAACAAGGCTCAGACAGAGATGTATGGGCAAACAATGGATGCTATAGGCGAGAGGGAGATGCAGCTTGACACCAAGATAGCCGAAGTCGAGTTCCAGAACGAGCAATACAAGGAGCAGCAGAGAAGAGAAAAAGCTGCGAAAAGATCGGGCTTGCTTAGGACGGTGGTATCTGGTATAGGCATGGCTGCTGGTGCCGCTCTTGCCCCAATAACCGGTGGTGCATCGATGCTTGCAGGCGCAGCTCTTGGCGGAGCAATAGGACAAACCGCAAGCGGTTTCATGGGGATCAATAAAGATGGCAAACTAAGCCTTGATCCCGATGAGTGGGATATGAACACAATAGAGCAAGGCATGGTGTCGACAGTGACACAGCTTGCAACAAATGCAAACCAACGGGCTACGAAGAATACGTTTGGCGCATACGCCGAAAATTCTGGCAGGATCATGAAATACATTAACGATAACCCAAACAGTGCGACGCAGATAATGTTCGACATTCAGCGACTTCTCTCTGGCGGCAACGAGGTCGAGCTAAGGGAATATATTGATAATTTATTTGGAGGTGAATGATGCCCATTAACTTTACAGAGCTCGTTGAGAGAGTAGAGGCAAAGAACAAGCAGAATCGTGCAGAGCTAACCTCGCAAGTAATGCCGTTTCTTGAGGTTGCAGTCAAGAAATCGTTGTATGAGCAGGAGAAGAGAAGGGCAGCCGATGAGTCTGTAGCGGCTCTTACTCAGCTTGGGAGGACCGCCGGAGTTGACTTCGCTCCAATGACCGGAGCCGGAGGCGAGGCTCTTGACCCTAAATACCAGCAAATGGCATATAGCGCACAGGCTGAATCGCAGGCACCGATAAAACAGATGGAAGCGTTTGCAAGTGTCTTTGGAACAGACCTACCAGAGAACTACAACAAGCTAAAGCCTCAGGAGGCAACGCTCGTATTGGAAAAAATGAAACAAGATTATGCTACGGAGCAGACAATAGCAGATACGCTAACTATGTATCCAGATATAGCAGAAAAGGTTTCAGGAGACCCAAGATATCAGAGCGGTAACCTTAGACTCAAGGCTGCGCTGATTCGCAAAGCATTAGGCGATAAAGAGGCACAGGCTGAATTTGATCTGCATATGCAAAAAAAGATTGCTGAGTCAAACATTAGAATTAGCGAGTATCAGGCTAAGTCAAACATAGACGTGAGAGAGGCACAAATAAAGAATCAGGTGGGCGGCAGCGCAAGCGCAAGCGAAAGCACAGTTGGAGAGCGCAGGGCAGCTAATATAATAAAACAGTACGAGGGTGCTGGCAAAGTATATGGCGGGTCTACCGTAACCATAAAGAAAGAAGCCGGTGGGATAGCCGCTTACTCTAACATACAGGGCTATGAAATAAGGAAAAGGGGTGGAGCCTACGAGTTTAAAAGCGGAGACAAGTGGAGACCGTTAAAGATAGACAAGGATAAGCCAGCCAACCTTATCATGACAAAGGGCAGGAACAAAACGATTTATAACGCCAAGAACATACTTGATGGGGCGTTAACAGAGTATAGTAACAGCCTATCTACAGTTGGAGTCAATCAGCAACAGCAGGCTGAGCCTCCAGCTAATAATGCAAAAACATATAATGAATTTGACGATATATTCTAATGAGTAAGATAGAGAGATTCCTTTCCGATCCGAGATATCAGGCGCTTGATGACGCAGGCAAGAAGGATAAGCTTGACCTGTTTTTCAATAAGTATGTAACGCAGGACGCAAGATACGCTCCCCTTGACGAAGAGGGCAAGGCTCGTGTTTATTCTAAATTTATGAGCAAGTATTATGGCGAGCCCGAGGCGAAAGCACCTAAGCAAAAGACACCGTTCACAGACTTAGGAAGCGAAGTTGAGAACATCACGTCCCTTACAACAAGCGCAGAGGCAGACAAACTCCATACCGATTCAGTTGAATCTTATATGGCAAAGACGCATAGGGGAAGTGCAGACATAGGATATTCCAGAGGAGCGGCAAGCGTTGCAGGCGAGCCAAAGCCAAAGAACATATTAGAGGCAATGGATGTTGGCTTCACTCAGGGGCTTACGAGGGTGTTATCTGCTCCGAAAATGATAAACGACATTATTCAAGGCGACACCTACTCAGCTAACTATACGCAGGGGGTAATAGATCAGAGACTTAAGGACGCCGGATATGAAGATATGGACATGGCATCGGCAATTAAAAACAAAGATCTAAAGAAAGCTGGCGGGATGGCTCTAAAGGTATTTTCTCAGTCTGCTCCTGTAACTGCGCTGTGGCTTGTCCACCCACTAATCGGTGACGTTTTTGGTGCTCTAATGCCAACTGCCGCATCAAAGTATACGCAGCTTGATAGAGAAATGCCGGAGTTAAGCACTGGCAAAAAAGTTGCCTCCGCCGCTCTTGCCGGAACATGGGAAGCCCTATCTGAAGAGATAGGTAACCGGCTGGGGTTTATGAACAAATTTGTGAAGATAGGAAGACCAAACCTTGCTAAGCTAATATCAAAAGAAGTAGCGAAGACAAAGATCATAAATGCTTTCGCAGGCGGAGCGATGGGCGCAGTTGGCGAGGGATTTGAGGAATATTTAAGCTTTAATGGGGAATACTGGACTGATGTTGTGCTTGGCATCACGGATCATGACCCTAAAGCATACAGGGAGGGGGCGATAAACTCAACCCTTCTTGGGATTGGCGCAGGTGGAGTGCAAGGGGGCATAACAACCACCGTAAGCTCACTATTAAACGCAAGATACTCCGACATACAGGGTAAGCTTGACAAGGCTGCGAGCATAGATCTTTCACACTATAATGGCACAGACAGGTGGAATGCCGCCAAGAACACCAAAATGCTTGCTCAAAAAACGCAAGCGGCAGTACAGCTTGCACGGGAAGGCGATACCGAGGGGGCAATACAGCTTGCCAAAGAAAATCTTTCTGCTGCACAGAGGATTCTTGACAAAGAGCAAAGCTCCGCCATAAAAGCAATCGGGATGTACAACTCTCTTCTTATTGACACGGCAACGCAATACCAAGAAAGGGAAGAGGGGCTTCCGGTTCCCAGTGGGGTTGGTGCAGGAGAGCAGGCTACAGCCATCCAAGAACCCACACAGCAGGCGACAGAATCAGAACCGCAGAGCGTTGAGGACACCATTGTAACCCTCGTGCAAGAGGGAGATATCGAAGCGGCTGAAAATGCGCTCAATGAAGCCATTAAGAATGGGACAACTGGCATAAATATTCCCTACCTGAGGACACTTGTTAATGAGTCTAAGGCTGTGGCAGCGAGAATCGCAAAAGAAGGGGCAGACCAGAAAGCAAGACAGGATATCATAGATAAGTATGGTAAGTATGCCGAGATGTCTCACAGTGAACTACAAGATGAAGCCAAGAAGCGTGGGCTAAAGGCAGGCGGCAAATCGACAGACATTATGGCAAGACTGAAAGAGAGTGATGAAAAGCCAAAAGCCGAGACCATGCCGGCAAAGCCAGTTGTGAGGGAATCTTTAACTGCTAATAAAACCATTGAGACACAGCAAGATCGAGCCATTAAGGAATCCTTAATAGCTGAAGAAACACCTAAGAAGGCAAGCAAATATGAGTCAATGGGCTATAACGCCTTGCAGAAAGAAGCCAAGAAGCGTGGCATAAACTCGTTTGGTGTAAAGAAAGCAGAGCTTATCAGGCAGCTCGAAGAGAAGGAAGCCAGCATAGAGAAGACAAAGGCGGAGAGGGCAAGCGTGTATGACAATAGCGCAGAGATAGAAGGCATTATCGTCGGCAAGAGCGCAGACGAGATAAAGAGCGCGCTTGGAGCTAAGCTAACTAAGCTTAAAAATCAGGGATATACCAGCTTCATATTCAGGGGCAAAGAGTTTAGTGTTCAAGGACATCTTGATGTATTGGAGAGACAAGAAAGGGAACACGCCAAGCAAGATAAGTTCCTTAATAGTAAAAGATACAAGGCGTTTAAAGATAGAGTCGATCAGCAAAATAAAGAATACAGGGACAGTCTGCTTGCAAAGAAAAAGCACAAAGACCTATGGGACAACGCAAAAAGCGATCAATCAAGCCAAGCCACAGCCCCGGGCACAGCCGAAGGGGTAGAGGGAGGCTACGATGCCTCGACATCCGGCGAGAAAAGATATTGGGACAGAATAAACAACAGAACGACATTGAGGTACACCCCAGAGCAAAGATCGGCAATAAAAGCCATAGAGAAAGACAGCATAGATGGATATAACCCAGAAGGCATAAAAACGCAGTTAGTTGGAAACAAGAGAACGCTTATTGGCTTCCCTCCAAACATAAATAAAAATGATCCCAAGCAAGTTCTTGGATATCTATGGGAACATCGCAATTTAATAGACTATGTAATCCCTGATGAAAACAATGCGGCAAATATAATGGGGATAGCGGAAGCAATCGTAAACATGGAGAGAAGGGTAGCAGGCATATTCTCAAACCAGACCCAATCCCCCCTCACCCGCTCAACCTTCCAAGAGCAATACCGACAGGCTCAGGAGGGCAAGCTCCCGAA
>ENA-UOOH01002079-UOOH01002079.1-fermentation-metagenome-genome-assembly--contig:-NODE-2079-length-18069-cov-3.696958_pt1 | contig 18069 bp, 14 predicted proteins | sample MGYA00245778_ERZ724025 | MGnify/ENA primary metagenome ERZ724025 (study PRJEB28704, sample SAMN03018313) | fermentation metagenome | biome: anthropogenic terrestrial biome; feature: soil; material... | reverse complement strand
AGTGACCTCCTAAAAAGGTATAACTAGAATAATGGGTCCCTTGATGAAACAAATAACGATCGAATTCGCTAGTTGCCGAAGCCTTCCACTTATCCATTGGCGACCTCCCTTCCCCCTAGAACTAAGGGACTTATTGCCTCAACCCATACTTTAGGACCTGTGACAGTTCCCATGTTTCCCGCACCCTGGCCGTTCACTAAAACCGTCCAATGGCCCTCTGGAACTGTAATTGCCACAGGCCCTTTATTACTGTTAAAGACAGCGAGTATTGTCTCTACGCTATCTCCGCCTGCATGGGGCCCTAAAACATACCCCACCATATTCGACTGGGGAAGCTCTAAGAACCTCAATTTATCTCTCACTTCTGGACCACGCCTGAGGCGCAGAGCGGGCCTTGCTTTGCGCAACTGGATTAAGGCCCTAGTATATGCGAAGAGTTCATACAACTCTCCCTTACGTTCCCAGTCAATTTGGTTGACACGATCAGGAGATTGGTAGCTGTTGGGATCTCCGCCCTTGGTACGGGCAAAATCTTGCCCCCCATGGAGAAAGGGAATGCCCTGGCTGGTGAGTAAAATGGCATGGGCCAATTTCATCATCTTCAGTCGGTCCTCTTCGTCCTCAGGGGCCGTTGTACACAGAAGCTTATCCCACAAGGTGAGATTATCATGGGCTTCTGCATAGACCACACTTTGGGAAGGGGCGATGGCCCAGGGGCTCCTAGAGTAAAGGATTTGGGAATAGTCGATCTGGGGATGCCGCACCGCTCCCACAATTCCGAACTTCACCGTTTCTTCGTAGCCTGCGCCCTGAATAAAGCCCCCCTCCCGGGTGTTAAAAACATGACCCTTGAGGCCATCCCTAAGATCGCTACAAAACGAGGCCACACCCGGTATATGTACTGTATTTTCCTTCAGCGCTCTTAACCCCTCAGGAAGGGTACTCGCGGCCGCCGCCCAGCCTTCCCCATAGACTAGGATCTGGGGAGAAATCAAATCAAGGGCCCTGCGAATGGCCTGCATCGTTTCTAGGTGATGGAGACCCATGAGGTCAAAGCGGAAGCCGGCCAACTTATACTCTTTAGCCCAGTAGGTTACGGAATCCACAATAAACTTGCGCACCATAGATCGCTCATCGGCCACTTCATTGCCGCATCCAGAACCATTGGAGAAACTGCCATCTTGGTGGTGCCTATAGTAATAGCCTGGGACGAGCTGATGAAAAGAGGAAGCCAAGGAATGGAAGGTATGGTTATAAACAACGTCCATAATCGTCCCGATGCCAGCTCGATTAAGCCCCTGAATCATCGCTTTCAGCTCTCGTATGCGGACCCGCCCGTCCACAGGGTCGCTCGCGTAGGAGCCTTCTGGAACATTATAGTTTAAGGGATCGTAGCCCCAGTTATAACTGGACGCTGGGTCTTCCTCGTCCACTGTGGCGAAATCAAAGATGGGCAAAAGGTGCACATGGGTGATGCCAAGTTCCTTGAGATGATCGAGTCCCGTTTTAATCCCCTGAGGCGTCTCCGTTCCTTCCTCAATGAGGCCAAGATACTTACCCTGGGCCTTGATTCCTGAACCTGGGGACGAAGAGAAATCCCGAATGTGTACTTCATAGATCACGGCATCAACGGGGCTTTCTAGAGGAAGCCAGGGGAGCTTTTCCCACCCTGTGGGATTGGTCTTAGCCAAGTCGACAACTTGCCCCCGCTTGCCATTGGGACCAGTTGCTCTGGCGTAGGGATCCACCACTTCTACCGTTTCTTCCCCATGGGTTACTAGGTAGTTATAGTAAATCCCTTCGAGATCTCCCTGTAGTTTACACCACCAGACCCCTTTTTCTCCATACTTCAGAGGGATTTGCTCCCCCTTTTGTTGATCGCTTGTGCTATAGATCACAATCTCTAGGGCATGCGCTGTGGGGGCCCACACTTTGAAGGTGGTCTCGGCTTTGCTATAGGTCACTCCCAAGTCATGGCCCGAGTAGTGAAACTCTTGGTAAAAGGCTGCGCTAGAGAAAACCCCTCCAAAGGTGACGGGTGCCGTACCATGGGTGAGATGCTCTAGTTTATATTGCCTCCTCAAATCTAAGGGGGTCTCCGTGCGTAGAGTAAAAGCCCTAGGACTCTGGCCAGGAACCAAGATCGGTCTTACTTCCCCAAGGGGTACCTTCTTTGCCTCTGCCCCCTGGCAGATCAGCTCAAAACCCCAGTTGGAACCTAGATTCCCCACCACAGGGAGGTAGGTCTCTACCCTCAGGGTCTGAACATCCTCCAGGGAAGCCTTGGTCACCCGTGGTGTGCGATCAACATCTCCGGGACTCCAATAGATTGCGGGATCGTCTTGCATCAGCCAGACCGCAAGTGTACCATCTTCCTTGGTCCAATATAGGGGTATAAAACGATCTCCGCCGTCTTTTAAAGCCCAGCTCTTACCTACTACGCTTTTTCGAAGAACAAAACCAAGATCGCTTCCATCTGTCTGTTGTTTAAGCACCGTGCGGGCCACCTGACCATAGGCATCGCTCCCCACAAACTCTAGGGCACGGCCTGGTTCGCCATCTCCCCAGATCCAGAGATTCCACCCGCCATAATTGCCATCGTGACGATAGTAGTGGAAGGTGATTTCGAGCTCAGCAAAGGCCCTTACCTTCTCGCGCAAATGGGCTGGTGGAGCTAGGTAAATAGTGGGATCACCAGAAATAAGCCATATTTCCGCCGTATCTCCCCGAAAATTCTCGATGTAACGGTCTTGATCAACATCTTTTTCCCAAGAAGCTCCCCGAATCACAAAGCCGAGCTTCTGGTGTTTCTTGGGGACTTGCCAGATGGCAACTTTTCCGAAAGAATCCGTCTTTGAAAAAGGGACCCAGCGGCCGCCATAGCCTCGAGGCCACAGCCACACTCCCCAACCCTCGTAGTCTTGATCGTCACGGTGATAGTGGATGATGATCGTGCCCATAACCATCCTCCTTAAACAATAGTAGTTCTCCTTAAAATTGCCCTTTCCTGCCACAGCTTGGAGTTTACGCTAGTTTATCCCTTTCTGGGGCTAGACTTGCGAATCTTTGCCTAAGATTGGTATAATAGCGTTAGAGATATGGAGAGGTTGGGATAAAGTGTCACAATTAGAGCTCTTAGCCACCGCCACCTTCGGGCTAGAATCCCTAGTGGCCGATGAATTACGTAAGTTAGGTTATGGAGATACCCGTGTTGAAAATGGTAAGGTTGCCTTCGCAGGAGATGAACTGGCCATCTGCCGTACCAATCTCTGGCTGCGCACTGCAGCTCGGGTCAGGGTTAAGGTGGGAGAATTTACAGCCACAACCTTTGATGAACTCTTCGAAAAGACAAAGGCTCTGCCTTGGGCACGTTTTCTCCCGAAGAATTGCGAGTTTCCAGTGGAAGGACGCTCGGTACAATCCACCCTCTTTAGTGTCTCTGACTGCCAAGCCATTGTGAAGAAGGCAGTGGTGGAAAGCTTAAAACGGGAATACAAACTAGAATGGTTTCCAGAAGACGGCCCCCTCATGAAAATTGAGGTCGCCCTGCTCAAGGATGTGGTCACCTTAAGCATTGACACCTCAGGGGCGGGTCTCCATCAAAGGGGTTATCGAGCTCTAGCCACAGGTGCCCCCCTCAAGGAAACACTCGCGGCAGCCCTGGTTATGCTAGCCCGTTATTATCCGGACATTGCCTTTATTGATCCCTTCTGCGGGTCTGGGACGATCCCCATTGAAGCAGCCCTCATGGCCCATAATATGGCCCCGGGGCGCAAGCGAAATTTCGCCTCTGAAAAGTGGCCCTGGATTTCCCCTGCCTTTTGGAATCAGGCCCGAGAAGAAGTGGAAGATCGCCTTAAGCCTGAAAAACCCGACTATCTCATTGGTACCGACATTGATGAGGGCGCCCTCAAGATTGCCCGCCATAATGCAGAAGCGGCAGGTGTGACCGATTCCATTCATTTTCAACGTCTCGAAGTAAAGGATCTCACAACCAGCAAAAAGTACGGCAAAGTCGTGACCAATCCCCCCTATGGGGAGCGTTTTGGTGAAGAAGACGAAGTCAAGCAACTGTACCGGGAATTAGCGCAAGTCAGAAAGAGCTTGGACACCTGGTCCTTTTATGTACTGACCTCTTACCCCCACCTCGAAAAGGTCTTTGGAGGCAAGGCTACAAAACGCCGTAAGCTCTATAATGGCAATATCGAAACCCAGTACTATCAGTATTTTGGCCCTAGGCCACCTAGACGCCAGAGTTGAATGTACAAAAGGCCACCTGCAACTGCAAGTGGCCTTTGTGATTGTACGGATTACACAAAGATAAGGTACAACAGGCTAATGATAATAATGCCCACCACTCCTGTGATTAGGGAGGCCAAGGTTTGCAAGCGATAGGCCTGGCTCACCTCCATATCGGAGAACTGGGCCACTACCCAAAAATAGCTATCATTGGCATGTGACACTGTCATGGCCCCAGCACCAATGGCCAACACAGTCAAGGCTGGACCAATACCTGTAGCCAAACCTAAAGCTCCCATCAAGGGGGCGACAATACCAGCACTGGTAATGATGGCCACAGTTGAAGAACCTTGAGCTGTTTTAAGGGCCGCTGCTAGAATAAAAGGCACAAAGATGCCAAACTGCAGCGAGCTCAATGACTCTGACAAATAAGAGGCAATGGGCGTTTCCCGAATAACCTGCCCCAGCGAGCCGCCAACTCCGGTAATTAGGATGATGAGACCGGCATTGGTCAAACCCACCGCCACCCAATCGCCCATTACTTCCTTGGTGAACTTGGGCACCGTAAGGAAAGACAAAAGGACCCCTATCAAGAGTGCGATATTGGGATTACCAATAAAACTCACGAACGCTTGGAAGGATCCGGTGCCAAAGGGATTCGACGGATAATCCGAGATGGACTTTAAAGCAATTAGAAGAACGGGGACCACAATGGGGGCAAAGGATTTCAAAACCGAAGGATACTCCCGGTGATCCTCCTGGGCAGATTGCTCCTCTACTTGCTGGCCCGGGTCAATATAAATCTTGGAACCATAGTATTTAGCAAATAAGTAACCTGCTATGATCGTGGGTATGGATACAACCAAGCCCAACAAAATCACGGTTCCCAGATCTGCCCCAATGGTTCCCGCTGCAGCAATAGGTCCAGGTGTAGGTGGTACAAACACATGGGTGGAATACAAACCCATACTCAACGCGATGGCAAAGACCGACAGGGACTGGTTGGACTTGGCCGCCAGAGTTCGGTTCAAGGGCGACAGAATGACAAAGCCTGAGGCACAAAAAACCGGAATAGAAACAACTCCGCCGGTAAAGGCCATAGCCAAAGCAGAACGGGTGTCCCCCACCAGCTTTAGAATGGAGTTGGCCATAACTACCGCAGCCCCACTTTTTTCCATAATAAAGCCAATGATTGTACCGGCGGCAATGACGATTCCGATGCTGCTTAACGTACTGCCAAAACCACCTGTAATGGCGCTAACTACCTGCTGGGCAGGCAGACCAGCGATGAGACCTACCCCAAGCGATGCTAAGAGTAGTACTAGAAAAGGATGGAGCCTTACTTTGGCAGTCATAATGACAATGAAGGCAATGGCCCCCAGCAGCAAAATCAATAAACCTGCTCCTTGCACACTATCCACTCCTTTTTTCGTTTAATTCGCCACGTTAAACAAGCGCATAACCTCAGCAACCTGGTTCTCCACAAGTTCTGCCCCATGATCCATTGCTTCGTTTAGACTCATGGGCTGATTGAGGATGGAAAAGTAAGCAGTGACCCCCTCTCCATGAAGAATTTCCGCACTTGGTAAAACACTTCCGGCAATAACAACAACGGGAACTCCCAGCTTCCTAGCGCGGTGAGCGACTCCCATGGGCACTTTCCCAAAGGCTGATTGAGCATCAAATTTGCCTTCGCCGGTTAAAACAAGGCAAGCTCCCTTGACCTTCTTGTCAAAGTCTAATACATCTAACACCAGTTCAATTCCTGAAACCAAAAGGCCCCCAAGCAAAGCCATGAGACCCGCACCTAAGCCGCCAGCTGCGCCGGCTCCAGGAACCTTTCCCACGTCTTGCCCGAGATCCCGCTGCAAAATTTGATCATAATTCGACAGAGCTGCATCCAAGAACTCCACCATCTCTGAAGTAGCGCCCTTTTGAGGACCATAAATGTGAGCTGCTCCCTGGGGTCCTGTAAGGGGGTTGTTGACATCACAGGCGACCTCAATCGTCACATCATCAAGGCGTGGATCCCTACCACTTGCATCAATTCGTGCCAGACGAGCAAGTTCGCCCCCACCTTGACCGAGTGGCTGTTTCTGCTCATCGAAAAAGCGAAAGCCCAGAGCCTGGGCCATTCCCATTCCACCATCATTCGTGGCACTACCGCCAATACCGATGATTAAATGGCTACAACCAAGCTCTAGGGCTTTTTTGATCAGTTCCCCAGTACCGAACGTGGTGGTAACCAGGGGATTACGCTTGTTTTCTGGCACTAAAATCAACCCAGAAGCCTGGGCCATTTCAATCACTGCAGTCTGTCCATCGCCCATGAGACCCATCTTTGCAGTTACAGGCGTGCCGAGGGGACCTGTAACGTCAAATTCCGCGAGTCTTCCGCCACTGGCCACAACCAGAGAATCGACTAATCCTTCTCCACCATCAGAGAGTGGCAAGAGGGTCATATCCGCCTGGGGCAGCACCCTTTTCACTCCCTTAGCCATTGCCTCTGCCACTTCCGCAGAGGTGAGGCTACCTTTAAAGGAATCGGGGGCAATCACAATTGGCATCTGCACATTGATCTCTCCCTATTTTAGAGGGCCTGTATAAAGCGATCGATTTTGACTAGGGCCTTCTTAATGCTGTCAATGGAGTAGGCATAGGAGACACGAATAAAGCCTTCACCACTGTCACCAAATGCAGAACCTGGGACAACCGCTACCTTCTCAGCTTCTAAGAGGCGATTACAGAACTCGTCGGAGGTCATGCCTAAATCAGAGACTCTGGGGAAGCAGTAAAAGGCACCCTTTGGCTCAAAACAGGAAAGACCCATATCCCTGAATCCTTGTACAATCGTCTGCCTGCGCTGATCATATTCGGCCACCATACGCTCGACCTCAGGCATTCCGCTTTCTAACGCTTCCACAGCGGCCCATTGGCTCATGGTGGGGGCACACATAATCACATATTGATGGATCTTCTTCATGGCTTCCATCAAGGGAGCCGGTCCACAGGCATAGCCCAGGCGCCATCCGGTCATGGAAAATGCCTTGGAGAAACCATTGATCAAAAGTGTCTTGTCATACATTCCTGGCAAGCTTGCCATGGAAGTATGCTCGATACCATAGACTAACTCGGCATAGATCTCGTCGGCAATGATCAGGATATCATGTTCTTTGAGGACATCGGCGATGGCCATAAGGTCGGCCTTCTCCATTACAGCACCTGTTGGGTTATTGGGATAACAAAACACGATAGCCTTGGTCTTAGGCGTAATGAGCGAACGAATGACATCCGCGGTGAGACGGAAATCGTCCTTTTCGTAGGTAGGAACAGGTACTGGAACTCCCCCTGCTAAAATAGCAGATGGTGCATAGGAAACATAGGTAGGTTCGGGCACGAGCACTTCATCGCCGGGGTTTACAACCGCACGCAGAGCCAAGTCCACCGCTTCGCTAGCGCCCACTGTAACCAAAATTTGATTGGCAGGATCGTATTCGACCTGAAAACGATCTTCGAGGTACTTGCTGATGGCTCTTCTTAACTCAATCAGCCCCACATTGGCTGTGTAGGTTGTACCCTTTTCAACAATAGAGTTTATACCGGCCTCTCGAATCTTGGTCGGAGTTGGAAAATCAGGTTCCCCAACACCTAGAGAGATTACTCCCTCCATTGTCGCCGCAATATCAAAAAACTTGCGTATGCCCGAAGGCTTAATAACCTTCACCTTCTCTGATAACATTTTGCTAATCAACTTAACCCTCCACCTTCCTACTGTAATACTAACTTCTTATTCTTCATCCTCTCCATTAATCCTACCGAAAAAAAGAATTTCGTAGATTGACAGAATTGTCAGACTACGTCTGGTCAGCAACGCTCTCACTCTCAGTCTAGACGTTCCATTAATTGTAGACCAAACCCTATTTGAAACATTTCCGCGGCGGTCAGAATCCGCCCTTCTTCGGGCCGGATCTTCAATTTCAAGGCAATGGCCTTTTGGCCGATTTTTTGAACGTACTCAATGCGGTTCATGGGTACATCGATCTCTAGGATACTCGAAAGCACAGTGGCACTTGCTTCATGGCCAACGGCAGAGACAAAGCCAAAGTCTCGAATCAACTGTCTGGCCTCTTTTGCGTCCAGATCGGTGACACGGAATAAGCCGGCCGTGGTGCAAATAGGTCCGTTAAAAAGAACCACCGGCAGATAGCCCCCATCTAGTAGCAAAAGATCCTGAATCTCCTCACAAGCATGTACATGTTCTTCCATGGCTCCGCCTCCACCTTCTCATTCCATCTCCCTTGTGCTGGCCGTCAAACGGTTTTCCCCATCTTGTAGATACTGCCGCAAAACCGCGGCCACAGTCTCTAGGGCCACCTGGTTGTGGCCCCCTTCGGGAACAATCAAGTCCGCATAGCGCTTGGAAGGTTCCACAAAGGCTTCATGCATAGGTTTCACAGTCTCTAGATACTGACTTCGTACCGATTCTAGTGTCCGGCCCCGCTGCCTAACATCACGGATCAAGCGACGCAAGATTCGTACATCGGGGTCCGTATCCACAAAAACCTTAAGGTCAAATTCATCTCGCAAACGAGGATTACTCAAAACAAGGATTCCCTCCACAATCACAATAGCCCTGGGCAAAACCTGCGTCGTCTCTCGGGTCCGGGCATAGATTTCAAAATCATAGACAGGTACCTGGATGCTCTTGCCTTGACGAAGCTGCCTGAGATGGGTGATCAAAAGCTCATCCTCTAAGGCATCTGGATGGTCATAGTTTATTTTGAGACGCTCGTCAAATGTAAGCTCGGTATGGGCTACATAATAGGAGTCTTGGGGAACAATAACACAGTCCTCTCCCATGGAGGTCTGGAGAGCCCTAGCAAACGTTGTCTTACCCGAACCGGTACCACCGGCAATACCAACAATGAGCACATCTATCACCTACTTCTTTACTTGGGAGTTTTTTCTCCGGCACAACTGTCCCTCCCACCTGTACAAGGAAATCATCCACCCATGAAGAAAGAGTTCAAGGAAAGGAGTGAAGCCCATGAAAAAAGTTGCCCTTGTCATAGCTGAAAAGCAGTTTCGCGATGAGGAGTACGAGGTTCCTCGCGATATGCTGCAAGCAGCCGGTTTTGAGGTTTTGACCGTTTCAACATCCAAAAACGTAGTCACAGGTAAGCTCGGCCTCAAAGTAACCCCCGATACACTGATCACAGAGGTTGTGCCCGAAGAGCTCCATGCCTTGATCTTCATTGGCGGAGGGGGTTCGGAACAGTACTTTACAGATCCTCTAGCCCATGGCCTAGCCAAAGCCATGGTGGAACTGGATAAGGTGCTCGGTGCCATTTGTATTGCCCCCGTGATTCTAGCGAACGCCAAGATCCTGGCTGGTAAAAACGCCACCGTCTTCCCTGATGGTTCAAGAACCCTAGAGCAACATGGTGCCAATTACACAGGGGCCGAGGTAGAAGTTGATGGCAAGATCATTACGGGGAATGGCCCTGAAGCTGCCGAGGCCTTTAGCCGGGCGCTCATCCAATTACTCAGCTAAGTAGCCTGCCTGACGCAGAGCATCCCGTATGACCCCCATGGTTTCTCCTGTGGGGGTTTCAATACGGTGCAGATGATAGCCACCGGTTAAAACCAGGAGGGGCTCCGCCTGGAGCTCCTGCATTCCTTCAATAAATTGAGCCACATCAGCCCTCGAAGAAATCTGCAGATTGGCCGTCAATTCTCCATACAGGGGGTGTTCTACAGTCACATCAAGGACTGTTCCACCTAAATCTACAATCATGTTCAGTTCATGGGCTAGTGTATCGTTATCACTCCCATGGCGGACTGCGATTGTACTACGGTGCGATGTGGTGGACTGGGGTTTGTAAAGGAAATACCCTCTCGGTGTTGCTACAATTTGCTCACCCCGGGCCCTGAGCACCGCCACATCACCTACGATGATCTGCCGGGTTACCCCTAGGACAGCGCTGAGGTGAGAACCGGTGAGAGGACTGGCAGCCTCCTCCAAAAGGGCTAGGATCTGCCCTCGACGTTCTTCTTGTGTAATGATGTTCTCCCCCTTTTCCCCTTTTATTTTCTGCTTGCCAGACACTTCATCATAGTGTATGATACAGGTGTATATACACCTGGTGATTGCGTGGCAATCACCCTGGAGTTTGACTTCGTCAAACATCCTCTGTATTGATAATGAGGAGTGAAGTTCATGCGCATGACAATGAAAGACCTGCTCTACGGCGCTTTGCTCACCGCAATCGCCCTCCTGATTCCCCTAGCATTTCAAGGGTGGCTGCAAGTGGCGATTCCACCGTTTTCCGCAACCCTCGCCAGCCATTTACCCTCTATGCTGGCCATGACCATCAGTCCATGGGTAGCTATCTTGGTGGGCCTAGGTTCAAGTTTTGGCTTTTTTGTGACCCTCGGACCCATTGTAGCCATGCGGGCCATGACCCACGTTTTATTCGGAGCTATAGGAGCCAAATTGTATCAGAAGGGGTTTAAGCTCTGGCACGTTCTCTTAATTACCCTCCCTATCCACGCCCTCAGTGAGTCTGTGGTAGTGATGATCTTCGGCTTCAGTCTCTATCAAGCCTTGGTAGTGATTGGTCTCGGCACCGCACTCCATCACATCGCTGACAGTGCCATCACTCTTGCCGTCTATGGTTCGCTGCGCAAAGCAGGCGTACCCTTAGGAATCCGCAGTAAAGGCCCTGTGCGCCTTGGCTAACGAATCAATGATCTCGATGTGCTGTGGGCAAAGTGCCTCACACTGCCCACAGGCCACGCAGCGTCCGGCATCGTTCTCCTTTTTCACGAGGCTTTCATAGAACCAGCGGCTCCCGGCGAAATTATTGTAGATGCTAGCATCATTATACATGCTAAAGATACGAGGAATGGCCACGTCTTCTGGACAGGGCAGGCAATACTTGCAGTCGGTACACAAAACCTGCACCCTCTCTGTATAGATGTCCTTGGCCTTTTTAATCAGGCCGATTTCTTGTCTGGTGAGGGAATTGGGAGTAGCCTCCCCCATGATGCGGATGTTTTCTTCCACTTCTTCGATGCGATTCATGCCGCTGAGGATCAGAGAGACCTCCGGATGATTGGCCACCCAGCGCAAGGCCCATTCAGCGGGCGTACGCGTGCTGGGAGCACCCTCAAAGAGTTCTTCAATCTCTGCCGGCAAATTGCGCACCAAACGCCCTCCCCGTAGGGGCTCCATAATCACTACACCTAACCCCTTAGAGGCAGCGTACTTCAGACCTGCCAGGCCCGCCTGGTAGTTTTCATCCATGTAGTTAAACTGGATCTGGCACAAGTCCCAGGGATAGCTGTCCACAATCTCTCGAAAAACGGACAACTCGTCGTGGAATGAAAATCCCACATACCTAATCAGGCCCTCCGATTGCACCTTCTCTAGAAACTCCAACACTTCATACTCTACGGCCTTGTGCCAAGAGTCCTGACTTAGGGAATGAAGTAAATAAAAGTCCACCTTTTGAACGCCTAAACGCTCTAACTGCTCATGGAAGATGCGCTCACAGTCTTCTGGCGATTCTAAGGCCCACACGGGCATTTTTGTGGCAATATGTACCCTATCACGGTATCCGCCTTGGATGGCTTTACCTACCAACACCTCACTCTTACCGCCATGGTAGTTGTAGGCCGTATCCAAGTAATTGACGCCTGCATCGATGGCTCTTCGAATCATGGAAATGGCCTTGTCTTCGTCAATCTCGCCTTCGCCACCTGGCAAAGTGGGCAGGCGCATACAGCCAAAACCCAGCAGGCTAACTTCTTCCTTAGTTTTACCTATGTTTCTCCTCTGCACGTTACCACCCCTTAATGTTTTATTCTCACTACGATACCTTTTTCCCTGCCGACTCTAAAAAACAGGAGAAGGGCCAGCAAGCTAGAACTAGCTTCTTGTGGAAGGAGTACGATGCGTCATGAACAACCCATATATACTGGCTCTAGCAGCTTTTTTCATCGGCGTTTTGGTTACCTATGCCCTGATGATCAAAGGCCAGACAAGTCTCCAAGCCAAACTAGATCAGGCAGAACAGAGCAGGACCCAGGAAAAGCAGTATCTTTCTGATCTGGAAGACCAGTTTCAGGCGGCTTTTCAGAATCTTGCCCAGGAAATCCTAGAAACAAAGGCTGCGTCCCTAACAACCCATAATCGGCAGGAAATCCAAAGCCTCCTAGAACCTCTCCGCCAGCGCCTAGTGGATTTTCAGCACCAGGTAGAGACAACCCACCGAGAAAGCATGATTAAAATCGGTACCCTAGAACAGGTGGGGCTCACTATGTCCACAGAAGCCCAGCGCTTAGCCACCGCCCTCAAGGGAGAAGTGAAGACCCAGGGAGACTGGGGTGAGATGATTCTGCAGAGAATTTTGGAAGCATCGGGCCTCCGTGAAGGCCACGAATTTGTTCTCCAAGGGGAAGGCCTTGATCTGCGAAGCGAGTCTGGAACAAAAATCAGACCCGATGCGGTAGTTATGCTCCCTGAGAACCGCCATTTGATCGTAGACTCCAAAGTCTCTTTGGTAGCCTATGAACGCTACTTAGCCACTGACGAAGCGGAGGAGCGCGGACTCCTCCAAAAAGAGCTGGTCCGCTCGGTGAAGGCCCATGTAGATGGACTCAAGAATCGCTACTACCAAAAGCAAACGGGGATCAACTCCCCCGATTTTGTCCTGCTTTTTATGCCCCTCGAGCCCGCCTACGCCCTGGCTTTACAGTCCGACGAAGGCCTCTTCCAATATGCCTGGGATCGCAAAGTGGTGATCACCACCCCCACAACACTCATGGCCACGCTCTGGATTATTGCCAACATTTGGCAGCAAGAACATCAAACGGCCAATGCCCTAGAAATCGCTCGCCAGGGAGGGGCCCTTTATGACAAGTTTGTGGGCTTTGTGAACTCCCTAGAGGATGTGGGTAGACTTCTAGAACGGTCCCAAAACGCCTATAACCAGGCCTTTAACCAGCTAAAAAGTGGCAGGGGCAATCTCATCACCCGGGCAGAGAACCTGCGTTCCCTAGGAGTAGCCACAACGAAATCCCTTGATACCCAGCTCGTGGAGGAAGCGGAAGAATCCCACACGGCAGAAGGCGATAGCTCAGCATCTTAGTTTCCCTTTTCTGAGAGCGTCACAGACACGTCTACCTCTCCACTTTCGTGCACCATGATCCTCTCTGCATAACCAAGATAATCTCCTACTTGAGGAAAAGCTCCACCCTGAACATTGACCCAGGCTTCCACCGTATACTCTCCAGGGGGCAGGTAAAAACGTTTGGTCGCTCCCTTAAGGGGTACCTCTTCTTGTAGCGACTCCCCGCTGGCATCCTTCACCTCCAGTCGGAGGCTTCGGATGTCTTTTGCAGCCCACTGGGCATGAACGAGCCCATAGCCATGTTCTTCATCCCAGCCAGGTAGACCGATATCCATAGCTGTTGTCGTGAGGATGGAACGAATGTCCCGCAGATCGATCCCTTGCGACAACATAAGTCCCGCTACCCCCGAAACGAGGGCTGTAGAAAAGGATGTACCTTCGGCAAAGCTTGGGGGAGCCACCACATCTAAGGCATGTCCATAATGGGAATAGTATGCTCTCCAGGGTCCATCAAGCCCGGGAGAGGCGGTCCCCACTGCCAGCACTTGGGCCAGTGCCGCAGGATAATAAAGGCTTGGGCCACGTACCCCACTTGGGGTATTCCCTGCAGCTGCAACCATGAGGATATCTGTCTCATTTGCGATCCGTTCTACCGCTTTACGTAACGCCGAGGACTCGCTGAGCTGCCCCAGGGACAGATTCATTATGTGAGCAGGCGTGGGGTTTACTACGCTATCATGCAAGCCCGCGGCATAAAGCATTCCTTCGCTCACGTCAACAGCTGTACCTGAGCCGCCTGCGCCGAGCACCTTCACAGGCTGGAGAGAGACCACAGGCATGGCTTCACTGATGGTACGGCTGACCTTGGTACCATGGTAAACCCCTTCGTAGTCATCACGGGTATCCCCACTCCTAGCCACGAAATTGTAACCTGGTAGAACCCTTACGCTCGCGGGTAGTTGGTCCTCGTTCAGCCCCGAATCCACAACGGCAATTCGCACACTGTGGCTCCCCGTTGTCTCTTCATGGGCACCAGGAATACGTAGATACTCTAGGTACCAGGGAAGGTTTGAGGCGACTCGGTCAAGAGCTCCTGCCTCTAAAATCCAGTTAGGTTCTAGAAAGAGATTGTCATCCTGGTAGGTGCTCCACTCCTCCAAAGACAATTCGCTACCTGGATGCGGTTCCACCAATGCTGCTAAAAGGGAGGGGATTTCGCGTTTCATCGTAAGGCCAAGGGAAGCTAAGAGTTGAGCCCTCTGGGCAAAGTCGCTTTTTGTTCTGAAGTGGGCAATCAAATCGATGAAAGTGGGATCGGGGTCAGAATCTCCCGTCACATCCAGGGCAGAAGCAGAGAGCCTCTGGCTGACGGGGGCAAAGTAATGATCGAAGCTCCAGGTCACATCCAGAACGCCCGTTTTAGGTCCTTGGCTTTCCATCAAAGGACTTGGGAAGAGCAGACCCGCTTCTGGCGGCGCCACAAAACGCACCGCATAAAGGTATTCATGGGCTCTAACCTCAGAATCTACAAAACTCGTCACCCCTTGGGGTAGCTCCTTTGTCTTCTGCCAGAAGAAGCTATCTTGATGGCGTTTCCATACTTCCCAGCTGCCTGCCTCTAGGGTCTCCGAACTTAGGTAGCCTTCCCAATGAAGCTCGGCTCCTCCAGATAGTGATAGGCTGTAAATCACATTGGTGGCACGGATCTCGGTTGTTTTTGCCTCTGTTTTAGAGAGCACCAGGGATACGGCCGCTTCATGTTTACCCTGTACCTTTGTGGGCTCACTAAGAGAAACCACATTGCCCTTAGCATCCCGGGAATACGCCTGAATCGACCAAAGACCAGGTTCCAAGGGTAGAACTCACACTTTGTCTTGACCTAGGTTCACCATGAAGGTGCTGCCTTCTCGGGTAAGCCAAAGCTCCCCTGCCAGCCCCAGTTCTCCCTTGACTTCTACTGTGGTCAATCCATTATTGGGCCGCACCCAGAGACAGCCAGTGAGGAGAAAAATCACAAGTAATAGAGATAAAAGGCGCAACCTTTTCATGGCTGCACCTGCCAGTTAACGGGTTCTTGACCCAATTCTCTGAAAAACTCATTGACCTTGGAAAAATGGGAGCAACCAAAAAACCCCCGATGGGCTGATAAGGGACTCGGGTGCACCGTCTTTAACACGAGATGCCTTTTGTTTATGATCAAAGGCTCCTTGCTTTGGGCATGCCGGCCCCACAGTAGGAATACAAGTGGGGTCTCCTTTTCGTTAAGGCGCGCCAAGACCGTATCGGTAAAGGTCTCCCAGCCGCGACCCCGGTGCGACCCAGCCTGCCCATCCCGGACCGTTAGGGTCGTATTTAAAAGCAATATACCTTGATCAGCCCAAGACTCCAAACAGCCGTGACCAGGAATCTCAAGTGCCAGGTCGCGGCTTAGTTCCTTGAAAATGTTCTGTAAAGACGGCGGCTTGGGCACACCCCTTTGCACCGAAAATGCCAGGCCATGGGCTTGTCCCTTTCCATGGTACGGATCCTGACCTAGAAGGACCACCCTCGTTTCGGCAAAAGAAGTCCGTTTTAGGGCTTCAAAAATATGATACATATCCGGATACACGGTAGTAGTTCGATACTCTTGGATCAAAAAACGTCGCAGCATCTTGTAATAGTCTTTTTCAAACTCTGGGGCCAATAGTTCATCCCAGTCGTTTTCAAGAACCACCGCCATACAATCACCAGCCCTTGCCCTCATAACTCAACAACTGATCGAAGACCGCGCGTACCGCCACCTCCCCATTGCTTAAGACAATGATGGAACGGGGCTCCTCTAAACGTCCTCCAAAGATTACATGAACTCCAGGTGCCTTACCTTCAATGGTATAAAACCCCGCCATGCTCCCCTCTTGGTAGGGAACCACGAGCTCCATAACCTTTTCGGGCTTTAAGAACTCCCCTTGGGCCAGTACATTCCACAGACGCTTGAGATCATGGGCTGTGGAAAACAGCTGAGGTTTTAGTCCCTCCTCCAAGATGGCATAGACATTCTCCACCGTCTGCCCTTGCCTCGTTGTGGTATAGCCTGTGGCGGCCGCAGCGGGGGCGTGATCGAGGTAATAATAGGAGCTCTGCCTGAGTGCAGCAGGTTCAAAAACTTCCCTGGCCACCACATCCCAGGGAGTCTCACTTGGCACAAGTTCCCTCAGTTTCTCTTCCCAAAGCAGCTTCGCGCTGGGGGCCCCTAGTTTACTCTGATCAAGTTTGCCCTGCTCTACCAGGCGGGCTAGAGCCAGCTGGGCGAAGAAGTGCCGTGCCGAGCCCATATTGAACAGAGTGAAGAAGTGGTTTTCTACCTTGTAACGTCTCTGGGATAGACCATAAGCCCCTCGAAATCTGGTTTCAGCTCCCTTTGCCACTTGCAGAACTCCAGAAAAATCTTCGGCAACATGAAAGTCCTGGTATTCACTGTCCCAGGTGCTGAGGGTTTCTGCCCCTTGAAGATCAAAACTCTCATCCAGTTTTGGAACCACTGTAGGCACCTTCAGTTCACTTCGTATAAGCTCCGCAAAGCCGTGGCAACTCTCTTTTTCACCATGGGTCACAAACACCCGGCCAATATAGCGGAAACGCCTCAACCAATTGAGGAGCGCGCCTTGATCAGCATGGGCGGAAAAACCAGAGATGGTCTCAATTGTGGCTGCGACCTTGACCATTTCACCATGGATGCGCACTTCGTCCGCACCATCTTGGAGACGCCGTCCTAAGGTGCCCTGGCCTTGATAACCCACCAGCAAGACAGTGGCCTGTCTGCGCCAGAGATTGTGCTTGAGATGGTGCTTGATCCGACCTGCATCGGCCATGCCGCTCGCGGAGATAATCACCAGGCCCCCCGCTACAGAGTTTAGGCGCATAGACTCTTCTACACTCTCGGTATAATGCACATGGGGAGCCTCGAAAGGAGAACGTCCTTCTTTGATCATGGTCCGGGTCTCGTAGTCAAAGACCCGAGCATGCTCCTGAAATACGGCGGTAGCCTTGGTAGCTAGTGGACTATCAATGTAGATGTTTAAAGGAGGAATGGCCCCCTTATCTTGAAGAACCCTCAAGCTATAAAGGACATCCTGCGTTCGTCCTAGTGCAAAGGCTGGAATTAGGAGATTCCCTCCCCGCTTCATGGTGGCATTCACCACATGGGCTAAATGTTCCGTGCGGTCTTCTCGGTTTTCATGGGTCCTTGTTCCATAGGTTGATTCAATGACTAAAATGTCCGCCTCCGTTATAAAGGTCGGGTCCCTCACGATGGGTTGATCCAAGTTACCTAAGTCCCCCGAAAAAACAAGCTTCGTTGTTTCTCCTTTCTCCATCACCCACAACTCCACAATGGCGGCCCCCAAAATATGCCCCGCATCGCGGAAACGAACCCGTATGGAAGGTAGAATCTCTACTTCTTCATCATAGACCATGCGCTTAGACTGCTTCATGGCTTTGTCGGCATCATCCACTGTATAAATAGGTGTCAAAGGATCTTGGCCCCGCCGTATGCGCTTGCGGTTCTTCCGTTCCACCTCCGACTCTTGAATATGGCCCGAGTCTGCGAGCATAATCGAGCACAGGTCACAGGTTACCGCGGTAGCATAAATGGGACCTTTAAATCCGTGTTTGACCAGTTTCGGCAGAAGGCCACTGTGATCAATATGGGCATGGG
>ENA-UOOH01002076-UOOH01002076.1-fermentation-metagenome-genome-assembly--contig:-NODE-2076-length-18098-cov-19.928781_pt1 | contig 18098 bp, 20 predicted proteins | sample MGYA00245778_ERZ724025 | MGnify/ENA primary metagenome ERZ724025 (study PRJEB28704, sample SAMN03018313) | fermentation metagenome | biome: anthropogenic terrestrial biome; feature: soil... | reverse complement strand
CGCGAATGGTCTCCGGTATCGATTTTTCCCGCGTAAAAATCGCGCATCCCTTATTAGACCCTTAGAATCCGTTCTATCCTGAATCGGGGCAGGATCTCGCGGGTTAACCTCTCCTGGTTAACCGGAGGGGTCCGGGACGCTGCCCGGGCAGGTGATCCCGGCCCGAACCCCCGGTCCGTGGGGAGGAGAGAACTTCACCGAACGGCGGCCCTGCAGAGAATATTATTCGGAATGTTTCTCTCTGGCGGGCGTTCTCATTACGCAAGGTTCTAATACTATAACCTGCATATAGTATCAAAAATCCCGCTTCCGTTCGCGGGCAGATGTTCCCGCTTCGGTCCGGGAACCCGATATTTTTTAAATAACCCTCCATATCATTTCCGGAGGGATTCCGTTATCTTTTTAACTATTCCTGTGGTAAAATACGTATATTAGAGAGAGCGGCCTCCGGCGAGCAGACGACGCCGGCGGCCGCTGTGCCCTCTCGATGACCAGGATACCCATGATAGAGTCGATGAATCCCCTGAGCCTCTCCTCCCCGGATTGTGCCGGTGCCGCAGAGCCCGGGCTCGCGGTGGTTATTCCGGCGTATAACGAGGGGCTGGTGATTGGGAGCGTTGTTCTCCAGGCACGGCAGTACGCCGACCGGGTGATCGTCGTCGACGACGGCTCGATGGACCGGACTGCCGCGATCGCCCGGCTCGCCGGTGCCGACGTCATCCGGTTCGAGGAGAACGGCGGGAAGGCGAAGGCGATGATGGCCGGGTTTGCCCGGGCCCGGGCCCTTGGCTACGAGGCCGTCGTGATGCTCGACGGCGACGGCCAGCACAACCCCGACGAGATCCCGGCCGTGGCGGCCCCGGTGCTCGCGGGCGAGGCCGATCTCGTCATCGGCTCCCGGTTCCTCGACATCAAGGCCGATATCCCGAAGTACCGCGTCGCCGGCCAGAAGGTCCTCAACGGGTTCACGAACCTCTCGACCGACGGCGGGTTTGCGACGACCGACTCCCAGTCCGGTTTCCGGGCGCTCTCCCGGCGGGCGCTTGAGAACCTGACGTTCGCGTCAGAGGGCTACAGCATCGAGTCGGACATGATCGCCCACTTCGCCCCCCTCGGTCTTGCGATGACCGAGGTCCCGATCTCCGTCACCTACGACGTCCCCCACAAGCACAAGTTGAACCCGGTGAGTCATGGGTTTGGGGTGCTTGCCCGGATCGTGGGGCTGATCGGGTACCGGCGGCCGCTGCTCTTCTTCGGGATCCCGGGGCTTCTTGTCACGTTGTTTGGGCTCGGGGCGGAGATCTACACGTTCTCCGAGTTCTACCGGAGCGGGCAGTTTCATTATATTGTCTTTACGGGCGGGTTTGCGGCGCTGATCCTTGGGTTGATGCTCGTGACGTCGGGGCTGATCCTGAACTCGCTGGTGATGATTACGAAGGGGTCCGGCCCCTCAATGGAGTGTACACTATGATTGCAATCGTCCTCGGCACCCGGCCCGAGATCATCAAGATGTCCCCGATCATCCGGGAATGCGAAGCACGAAACCTCGACTACTTCATCCTCCACTCCGGGCAGCACTACTCCTACGAGATGGACCGGGCGTTCTTCGAGGAACTCGAACTGCCCGAGCCGAAGTACAACCTCGACGTCGGCTCCGGGACGCAGGCCGGGCAGACCGCTAAGATCCTGACCGGGATCGAGGATGTTCTGGTTAAGGAGTCCCCCGACATCGTCCTCGTCCAGGGCGACACCAACACCGTCATGGCCGGGGCTCTTGCGGCCGCGAAGCTCCACATCCGGGTCGGCCACGTCGAGGCCGGCCTCCGGAGTTTCGACCGGACGATGCCCGAGGAGATCAACCGGGTAATCGCGGACCACATCTCCGACTACCTCTTTGCCCCCACGGAGACGGCACGGCGGTACCTCCAGAGCGAAGGGATCGAGGAGAACAAGATCTGCGTCACCGGGAACACCATCGTCGACGCGGTCTTCCAGAACCGGGAGATCGCGAAGAAGAAGGCAGCAGACATCCTCGACGCCCTCGGGCTCGAACCGCGGGGCTACTTCCTCGTCACCGCCCACCGCCAGGAGAACGTCGACAACCCCGAGAAACTCCGGAGTATCATCGCGGGGCTTGAGGCGGTCCACCGGGAGTACTCGCTTCCTGTCATCTTCCCGATGCACCCCCGGACCCGGAAGATGGTTGAGCAGTTCGGGATTTCGCTCGATGGGATCTCCGCCATGAGCCCTGTCGGGTTCCTCGAATTTTTGCAGCTCGAGTCCAACGCCCGCCTGGTCCTGACCGACTCCGGCGGCGTCCAGGAGGAGACCTGCATCCTGGGCGTGCCCTGCGTTACCCTCCGGGAGAACACCGAGCGACCGGAGACGATCGAGGTGGGGGCGAATGTTCTGGCTGGGACGGATTCTGCAGAGATCCTCCGGTGTGCCCAGCACATGCTGGATCGGAACGGCCGCTGGTCGAATCCCTACGGGGACGGGACAGCGGGGAGCATGATCACGACGATCTGCGGGGGCATTCGCTGTGCGGTGAATAGTGCGATCAAAGGACACTCATACACGCCGGTGATAGAGCCATGAAGATACTCGTTCCCTCCATCGTCGATTTAAAAAAGTGTGCGCCTAATAGGCTGCACCATTTCATCAATCACCTATCAGAAAAACATGAGATAACGGCGATCTGTGTCAACGATTGCTGGAAGGCGGAGAAAGTCGATACCGGCAAATCGTATAAGGACTTTGATAATGAGCTTGGCCGGATCAATATAGAATACATCACTAAGTGGAACGTCAGTCCGTTCTACCAAGAATTTCTCCTCTCCCGTCTGATCGGATCGAAGTTTAAAGACGACTACGACGTCATCTTCAATTACAATACCCTTCTTACGGGTAAACTTACTGCACAGAAGAGCCACATCCCGATGGTTTACGACCTTGCCGATGACCTGCCGGAGATGGTTGCCTCATCTCCACAAATACCTCGATTCCTGCGTAGTACAGGGAAGATATTTGCAAGCAGGCTGCTCGCGGAGAACCTGCTGAATGCCAAAAAGGTTACCGGCATTTCAAAGACCCTTCAGACAAGTTATGCCATCCCTCGCAGTAAGTTTGAATTGGTCAACAACGGGGTCAATACCAGCCAGTTCAAGAAACTGAAAACCGATCTTAAAAGCGAGCTCGACCTTGAGGACTTCTTTGTCCTGGGTTACGTCGGCGTACTCAGAGAATGGGTGGACTTCAAACCAGTCTATGAGGCCCTCAAAAGTTTCAAGGACGTCCGACTGCTCATAGTCGGTGAAGAGGGTCTACTGAAAGAGAACATCAAGCTTGCTGAAGCATATGGTGTAGCCGAAAAGGTTCTCTTCACCGGGACGGTGCCATATGCTTCCGTTCCTGAGTATATCTCGGCAATGGATTGTTGCCTTATTCCCTTCAATCAGAGTAAAGTCTCTCAAAACTCGGTCCCATTGAAACTGTTTGAGTACATGGCGTGCGAGAAACCAGTACTTTCCACACGGCTACCTGGTGTCAGGGAAGTTGCAGGTGGTCGAGTGTTATATGCAGATACTGCCGAGGAATATAAAGAACAGATTGCAAGTTTAATTTCTTCGAATATGTCACCAGAATACTTGAAGAGTAATAGGAAATTTGTAGTCAGAAACTATGATTGGAGGTCGATCAGTCAACAACTTGAGGGAGTCTTGGAGGGGGCTCTATAAACTGATTTCTTTGATCTCTAACTATCTACTGTTGTCCAATAATGATACTATTTAGAAATAAGAACTGGTTAGGTGCTGTTTTATTATGAAAATCTGCTTAATTTGCTCGTCAGGGGGACATTTAGTCGAGATGTCTAGGATATTACCCTCGACGGTGGGGCATGATGTCTTTTTAGTGACGTATAAAGAGGAATTTTCAAATATCCTAGAGGGGGCTTCGAAAGTATACTTTTTAAAGAATATTCTAGTAAAGAGAGTGAATTGTAACAGATATTATAAGAATTTGCTATATCTGATGCAGGGCCTTGTTCTTTTTTATTCTGAGTTAGTAATACTAGTCAAAGAGAAGCCTGATATTATCATTTCTACAGGATCGGAAATTGCTATCCCTATGTGTTATCTTGCTAAAGCCTGTGGGAAGAAGATTATTTTCGTTGAAAGTTTGTGCAGGATAAACGATCTGTCTGCAACAGGGAAACTTGTTGAGCCTATAGCAGACAATTTTTTTGTGCAGTGGGAGAATTTAAAAGCAAAAGCCAAACGAGCTAGATATGTGGGGAGTATTATTGAGACCTTTAAAAATAACAACAGGAAGATAAACGAAGATCATTTTCCAGACGTGTTCGTAACTGTCGGAACTGCGCCCTTCCCTAGACTTACTGATGCGATAGATCGAATTTCTGGAAATCTAAACATTAAAACAATCATGCAAACAGGGACATCTAAATTTCAGGCATCGAATTCAGAATGTTTTGAATTTTGTGACTACTGTGACATTATTAAATTAATGCAAGACGCTAAAATTGTGATATTGCATGCTGGGGTTGGCAGCGTACTATCCGCCTTAAGTCAAAACTCTACACTTATTGTAGTGCCTAGGCAGTTAGCATATGGGGAAGTGAATGACAACCATCAGTCGGAGATCGCATCGATATTGTCCCAAGAGGGTGTACATGTGTGTAGTGATATTGCAGACCTACAGAATCTCGTTTTTACATTGCTGAACGATCAAGTGGGCCCTCCGATACTGGAGGAACGCAGAAACAATGCCTCTCAACAGCTAGTTGACGCTGTAAGGATGTGCATAAATGAGGGCGCTAGGGATAATTGGGTGAAATAAGATGCGTATCTGTATAGTTACCTCTGCGAAATTACCCCCTGAAGAAGGGATAGGCAATTATGTCTTCGGTTTGTCTAAAGAGTTGAAAAGGCAGGGACATCAAATTACAATAGTTACAAGGGGTACGTGGGATAGGAATAAGAAAGAAACGATTGATGGGATTAACATAATTAGTGTAAGATTTGCTCCTCTCTATCCGATATATATGAAAATACATGGATTTTTTGTGAATACGCTGTTTAGGTCGATGGAAGGCGAATTTGATCTCGTTAATATACATTCACCACTTAGCCCATACATTCGGACAAATCTGCCTATTGTGGCAACAGTTCATACACCTATGTTGGTTGACTCTGAGGCGATAGAAGCGGAAACAACTCGCACAAGATTTGCAAGACTGATGGCAAAATATGTTAGCTTCCCCTTGGAGCAGAAGGTCTTTAGGCAAGCAAAACTGATCGCATCAGTGTCTCGATCCGTTGCTGACGAATTGCGACGTTATAATATTCCTTCAGATAAGACCTACGTTGTTGGGAACGCTATAAATGAACGTCTCTATATTCCTATACGGGAAAAATGTGATAGTAAATACGTCTTGTATGTGGGACGGCTTGATTATCGAAAAGGCCTATTTGATTTACTTGAATGTGGAAAGCAGCTAATTCAAAAGCATCCTGACTATAAGATTGTTATTGCAGGAAAAGGTATTCTAAGAAAAGAGTTGGAAGAAAAGGCGGTAGATTTCAAGATCCACGACAATGTAGTATTCTTAGGTCACGTTAGTCAGAGTGAACTTGTAAGTCTTTACCAGAATGCCACGGTTTTTGTTCTCCCGTCACACTATGAGGGTTTACCTACAGTTCTTTTAGAGGCAATGTCCTGTGGGCTGCCAGTGGTTGCAACCGCTGTAAGTGGAAACGTCGATGTCATCGACTCTGGTAAAAATGGTCTATTAATTCCGCCCAAAAATCCTGAGATTATGGCAGGTTCAATATCAAGATTAATTGAAAGCAGGGAACTTAGAGAATGTTTAGGAACAATGGCTCGAAAAACAATCGAAGAAAACTATACGTGGGAAACAGTTGCACATAAATATGTTAAATTGTTTCAGAGGGCCGTTGAGGGACCTGAATGAATATATGTATCGTTTGTCCGGGGTATAATGAGAAGAATTACCGGCTTCAACCTTGGAGATATATATATGAAATCTCGAAACATCTGGGTAAAAGGGGTTTAAAAGTCTCGATAATTACTGATGGATATTCTACTTACCCAAGTTTTGAAGAGAATGAGGAAGTGTCTGTCTATCGGTTGCGAAGTTTAAGATCAAGTCCCTTTGTTGAAAATCGGGCAATAACACAGCTCATTAAGCAGATCGATCCCAAAATTGTATTTTGGGCCTTAGGTTTTACGAGCATCCAAGGGTATACTACGATAAAAGCATTGGATAAACCTGTCTTGGGGCTCTGGATGGGGACGAGATTTAAAGTGATGCAAATTTTGAGCATTGGTTTAAAGGATATCGTTAGCGACTTTTCTTCGGTATATTTATTTTTCATTAACGCACTAATACCAAAGAGATTTTTCCTGAACCTTCTAGAGTTACCTAATTTTAAGAAAATTATCACCCTTAGCGATCATGGTAAACAACAGTTGCTGAGATTAGGCGTACAGCAGGCCATGATTTCAGTTATCCCGCCTGGGATTGAGGACTACGATCTAAAAACCCCTGGGGATGACATAGTTAGTCATCTTAAAAAGAAAAATGGAATAGGGACTGATGACTTCGTAATCTTATACTTTGGATCGCCTCTATCGTTGAGGGGCACAAGTACGCTTATTAAAGCGCTTTCAATTGTTAGAAGTCAAGAGAATATTAAACTAATAATCCTATCCCGGAAGAGGGATGGTTCTCTTGAAAGAGAAAGTAAAGCTATGATCGAGTTAATTTATAAGCTTAAGTTAGACAACAGTGTTACGATAGTTAATGGTTTCCTAGATCGGGATATGGTAAAAACATATATACGTCTTTCAGATGTTGTTGTTCTACCATTTAAACTTATTCAAGCAGAAACGCCCATAAGCATCCTTGAGGTGATGGCATTGGGAAGGCCTGTTATATCAACACGGATCTGTGGTATCACCGAATTGTTAGAGGACGATAGGGGGTATTTAGTTCCACCAAGTAACTGTGATGAGCTGGCTTTAGCTATAGATCACTTATCCATGGATCCCAAATTAAGGGAAAGAATTGGAAATAACGCAAGGAAATTCATGTTGAGCTACTCTAAGTGGGATAGTGTTGGGGAAAATATAGCCCGAGAAATAATGGAATTATCTGAATGATGGGAGTGTAATATGTCAGAATTTATATGCTTATTAGGTGTAGATGGTGTCGGCAAAACACTCCACGCAAGGCAACTTAAAGAAGCACTCTCACAGAATGGGGTGAGGACGAAATACGTCTGGCTCAGGTTTGTCCACATTACAACGCTTTTCTTGCTTGGGTACTGCCGTGTTGCCGGGTTAACAATATACGAGGATATCAGTGGTATTTCAGTAGGTAAACATTGCTTTTACAAGTCGAAACTAGTCGCATATATTTACCCCCGGTTGCTCTACATCGATCTCTTACCAGCGTATCTATTGAAAATAGTCATCCCACGACTTATGGGGCAGACAATCATTTGTGATCGGTTTGTTTTTGATACGATTATCGACCTAATGATCGACTTAAATAATGATCACTTTCACGAAACATCAATCGGTAGAAAGTATCTCCACTTAGTTCCTGAAGACGCCAAACTAATATTATTGGATCTGGACCTGGAGTTGATACATAAGCGTAGACCTGAGCTTGCGGTAGATGCACTATTAGCACGGAGACAGGGGCTGTACCGTAAACTTGCGCAAACATATGGTATCCCAATAATAGATAACGCTCAATCAGTATCGTCTGTTCAAAAGGATATTCTTCGGGCATTAGGTGATTTAAATGATTGAAAAGGTGCGGTCGCCCAAATCTCATGTAAATACTGGCATTTTTAAATTCATTCGTGATCCGTATGGGTCTGTTAAGGCAGATCCCACATCTAGATACAGGTATCTACTAGTCTTTATTGGATGGGTGTTTCAAGGTGTTTTGTACGCAGACAAGACGGAGAAGATTTTTAAGATTACTTTTGACCTAGGATTAACACTTTTGGTATATTTCATCGTTGTTAATATAGCAGGCATGATCAACTCGGTAACTGCACTTTTATTCTCGTTCTTATTCGCGCACACAATAAATTGGATATTAAATGTCGGTATCTGGTGCTCTTTAAGGGGTCGATATGGTATGCATGTTAACGGCGTAGGGGCTACAGACCTACAGGAATACGCTAAAAACATGCAAAAACGTGCTCGTAGTGAGCGAAGCATAATGGCTGCAGCAATCTACGGAAGTGTTGCAAGAGGAGAAGCGAAAGAAACCTCTGATCTTGATATTAGAATAATTCGGAAACCTGGAATTTATAATGGTGTTCGAGCATGCTCATTTGGACTTTTAGAACGCTTTAGAGCGTTAAAGAACAAAGTACCACTAGATCTGTGTGTCATTGATAGTACTGAACACTTGGCAAAACTACGGACTGATGAGTGCCCTTTAATAATGTATGATCCCAGTGGCATCTTCTCGTCTGTATACAATGCCGTAAATTATCTCGATCCTTAGTTGGAAATGATGCGAAAGAGGATGTTATCTCACGGATTAACCAATGCTAACTGTTATCTTATGAGAACAAATAACGTATTTGTGATATCAAATGGTGATAACCATTAAAGAAGCCAATGAAATGTCAAATAGAAATAAAGTGTTACTGTTATGTTATTTTTCAGCGTTATTTTTAATAATAATCCTCTTTTTACCCGTCTCAGGTTGGGGGTTTTATTACTCACAGGTTACCTCAAATATATATGCGGAGGATTTTAACCTAGATACTAACGTAGGCTTACCGGGGAAAGGACTGTTTTTCTACCTTACACTTATGCGTTCGTTATCAGTCATATGCGATTGTGAACCCATGGCTTTGGCGCAGATTGCAGGTGCAGCATCAATAGTTATAGTGACACTAGTGTACGTGTACTTTCTATCAAAAGTTCCTGGTAATAGAACAGTTAAATTAGCTGTTGGGTTGTTATATCCTATTGTTCTGGTAATCCCATCCCTTAGTTATAGGTTCGGTTATGTTTCTCCGTATTCGACGATCTTGATGTTACTAATTTTATCGATATTATTTTACAATATTAAGCATTGTAAGAGGTTTGAAAACGTCATATTATTAGTGGTGCTATGGGTTGCGCTCGGACTTTATTGGCATACATTACAGGTTTTAACCCTCGGTATACTATGCGCATTCTTTGCTACTTCCCTACTCTCAAAACAGAACAGAAATGGCGTAAAGCCTGATTATACTCTTTTTCTACTGTTGTCGGCCATATTCATTATAATGTGGATCTATGTACGTGATCAGACTCTTTATAATCTACTCTCTGAAGTAGACATTAATTTTGATATCTCTTCAATTTTTAATAGAGGTTCTTTTACTGAAGGTTATTCGTATCAGTCACACATTAGTCCTGCTTGGGGATTTGACCCCCTGCGATACGTTAGTTATATAATTTCTCTTGGCGTTATGGGCGCAGTTACGGTGAAATATATCTTTTGCATTTTAAAAGGGAGAGATGCCCAGAATTACCTACGAATATTCAGTATACTGTTTATTTCAGAGATTATATTTATGGGGTTGTACTTCTTTGCAACAGGAATAACTGCGCCAAGGATCTTGTTAACAGTTTCTCTTCCGATATTGTTAATCATATTAAATAGCGATATTAAATTTGAATTAAATCTTTTGGACACCTCTGCGCTTCGAAAGGCTATAACGATAATATTAGTGTTAGCAACCTGCTCTGCAATTCCCTATTCGGCATATACATATTTCGAGGAAACCGCTGAAAAAAATATCGCTATAGAGGATTTTGAGGGGAGTCTCAATTGGATATTGGAATACATCCCCAGAAATACCATAATCTCTAATTCGCACACCTGTGGGAACTACATGTTGCTTTATGGTCACTCTAGACACTGGGCTGACACGCAGAGGCTCTCTTTTGGTGATATGACCTACAATGTTTACGATGAATTGGTCACCATGGAATATGATAACTCTGGAGATGAAATTCTAGTAATTAATGACGCAATGTACATTAAACACCTCAAACAGGAGTCAATTCAATATTGGAACGTATACAATCCAATATCACCGGAATACGTTAGTGCAAACAAAAATTTAGCAAAATTATACACTGATGGAACGGTGTTTATGTATGCATAGAAATGGAATATCTCAATTTATTCGTGATGTTGGGTGGAATCGTGATTTTAGTCTTTTGTGCATTCTAAACGGGGATTATGGTGTCGTTGGCGCTTGCGCCTGATCAATGGAGTGAAGCCCCTCGTGACACCTTGATATACATATACACTTATCCAATCCACCCTCTTTTTTTCACGAACCCTACTATCCCCCCGCTCAGGATCAGATAGGTAATCGCCCAAGCATAACCTACACCAATAATCCCGAAGAAGGTGAGAAATACGTAACTGAGCCCCAGCAGCAATATAAATTGTATGAGATTCATGAATACAATCCCCCTCACTTGCAGACGAATGTTCTGAATGGAGATGAATACTTTGTAAATTGTAATAAAAACACTCGATATCGCGACGATTCTAAGGAGGTTGAACGCTCTAATGTAGTCCTCCCCAAAGAGACCGAGGAGAAGATCCCCGAAGAGGACAATGAGAAGAACTGCAGGGATAAGAATAACATAGATCGTCGCGAGAGTTTTGACCACACCTGTTCTTAGGTCGGTTCCATGGCTTCCTTCTACAAAAAAAGATGTCGCGAGAGCTTCGGGTATGATGAGGACGAGGTTCCCGATGGTAAAGGCAATATAATAGAGGGCAGAGTTCTCGGGGCTGAGAAGATTCACAATGAGGATTGGCATCACAAGAGAGGGTATATTTTGGAAGAGGTTTGCGAGGTAGTTTTGAGAAGAGAAGCTAATAGTCTTTCGAGTGAACTCCCAATCGATCTTGGGGACTATAGTGACATAGTGGCGGATTACCACTAGAGTGAAGACTGTCGCGACGAGATAGGCAATCCCAAAGGAATAGAAGATGCCAAGACTTCCAAGGAGAGTGAGGGGCAGGAGCAGGAGCAGTCTTACCCCAACTATGATGTTTTGGATGAGTTTGAGATCTGCTTTTCGGAAGGAGAGGAGAGCGTATCCCGTAATAAGGGTAATAGAGTTGACAACAACAAAGAGGAGAAAAATAGGCGTATAGTCCCTAATGAAGGCGATATCGGGAGAGATGAGGTTGATGGCAGCAAGATAGATGATGCCGACTACGGTCGCTGCCGCAGTTGTGATCCAGAGACAGGTGTTGAAGACTCGGCTGTGATCTTGTGATGGCATGAACCTAATGATGGCAGTATCAAATCCGAGGCGTGAGAAGGCCATCACTAGACCGAGGGAGGAAATGAGGGCCGTGGCAATTCCGACATCCGCGACAGAATATAGGCGCGCTGCAAGAGTCCAGAAAAGGAATCCGAAGCCGCATTCTAAAAACCTTCCAAGAGCAATATAAAGAGAATTCGTATAGAATGGCTCCCTGAGGTAACTGCGGATCTTAGAAGTGGTTTTTGAGAGGAATGTATCCATAGGTCATCAAGGGCCGAACATACTTCTGTTGCCAGCGGTGTAGAGACTCTAACTTTGGTTAGGCAAAGGGAAAGAATGATGGGTTTTATGCCAGGAGATGCTCACTATTTATGCCCGCCATTTTTTGACGACGCATCTCACATGTTCGCGTTAGCCTCCTTCTATTTTTCCTCAAAATCGGATAAAGCCTTCTCGGCGAAGCCCGTCGTCAACGTGGGTGAACTAATCCCTGTTCATTGGTAGCGAGTGATACCCTAGGCAGTAGCAGTCCATTTACTCACTGCAGCGCTATATTACTCGGCGCCCTCCCATCCAAGCGCGCAGCCCTCTCCACAACATACCATTGTGGTTATGGTGGAGGTGTTACCAACACTGCTTTCCCGCAAGTTCGAACCGATGAAGCCGGCCCCGCCGGTGACAATGTAGCGCATGAGTAAATCTATGCCGGCGGCTGGTTTAGCAACTTCTGAATGGTGCCGGGGCCTGAATGCGAGTACAAAGTCATATCATTACTCCTTTACGTAGTGTAGTCCTGAATCATCTGCCTGCACTTTCACAAAATTATGGCGTCCGGAGAATACCCGCTCCCCTCTCTTGTAATCTTGTGCTTCCAACTCATCAAGCCAGATTACGGCGGGTCTCTCACATTGAAAATTTCCGCATATGAGGGAAGATCTCGGGTATCCAACCGGCTTCACATAGGCAACATATTTGTGGCTTCTTCCCTGCGGAGATCCATGCTCCTCCAGACCTCGGCAAAGTACCATGAGCATAGTGCAAAAGAGAAGTATATCAATTCGATCTTACGCTCCACGTACCATATAAAGGGAATAGGGCATTGTCACTCAGCATAACTCCTCTATTTGGAGTGTTAGAAGGTATATTCGGTGGTACTGCCTTCTTGCAGTAGAGTATATATAGAATCTATAGCTGCTTTTCCACCCTCTTTGAACTCGTACGGAACAACATCGAAACCTTCGAAGCATTCTAGTAAGCAGCCCTTATATTTGAGATAATCTTCCTCTCCTGAATGCTTAGCAATCAAACAATTTTTAAGTACAACAGCATGATCTCTCACAGTTTGGTTATTGTTTAAACAGAGGTCAAAATAGAGCCTAAAGCATGGATCAACATAACTTCTTTTTAACCGATTTGGAATATTTTCGCTTATGATAATTGTTCTAATACACTGAGATAAACAGATAATACTGCCCCATATAATATTTCCATTTTCGGGTATGCATGATGAGTTCTCTAATGTGCATTCGATCTTATCCGCATCGTCTTCAATGATCCTAACCCAATCGATCAAGTTGTAGATGATCTGAGCTAGCATCATCGCGTATGTATTGGGAAATTCATAGTTTGGTTCACTTAAACGGCTGTTACGATAGTTTCGGCAAATTTTGTCAACGAAATGACTGTAGTAATACAACCACATGTGCCATGGGATTTTTTGGTAAAGTGCTTCAGTAACCATTAAGTCGAAGAAGGCAATACCGGCAAAAATGGGATCTGCACATCTCTCTTTGTAGATAGAAAACTTTTGCTGATATCCGTTATATTCATCACACTCTTTTTCGTATTGTTCATCTAAAACTTCAATAACTCCTTCACCAATTGGTTTCCAGGCGGAGATATCCTTAGAGACTCGAATGTCTGATAAAAGTAAGTAGAGGATATCGTTATACTTCCCAATTTGATATCTTTTCGAATAACCCGGTTGACTACTTTGAGCTCTTTCGATCTCGTAGTGCAACCTGCTGTTTCTATTTCGTAACAATTCTTTGATGAAAGCATCTCTGTAACTATCTTTTGAATCACAATCAACCGACGGATCCAGTGCAATCTTCAACCCAAAATGTGGTTGATGTCGCACTATGATTTGAACGAATTGCCCATCGGCAAACATCATATCCATATATTGAAGGAGTGGATTCGAGTCTGTTAGACCGGAATGGAAGATTTGATCATAATTTTCTTGAATTAGTGTAAAAAATGATGTGTAACGTTGGTTTTGCCACAATTCTTCCAGAATTTCTCTGAAGTATTCGAAGTTATGGATGACGCTATTTGATTCGAAAAAAATGATTATGGTAGTAGTTACTAGTATTATTGCTATTAAAAATTGGCCAATATCATATATGAAGCGATTTTGTAACTTAAAATTGAAAAAGGAAATAATGGCTTCTGGAGCATGGTAGGATTGATATGTGCTCAGCAGGGATAGAATTAGTATCGCTAATATCGAATAGCCTAAGATACACCACTCAAGAGGCCCTAACGTGTAACCTAACCGGAATTTCTTGGTTTCAGGTAGAATTGTATAAATCCCAAAAACTAGACCTAATATAGTAAATAAGATCAAAGAATCTGCCATATCAAAGCTCTTATTGTAATATGGTGTTTACAGCCTTCAATTATCTTTAATGTCTACCTATATGCATTTACAGTTCTCCATTTGAGCCTACTCACACTCTTGAGGCGTTGTAAGTGTTGACGTGTATGTCCCTCACCCCCCGCCCAGCACCCGCACCAGCACCGCCACCACCCCACCGACAACCCCGCCAGCCCTCCAGCGCCCGGATCCGGCTCTCAAATTCTTCATCCTGCGCCTCCATCTGCCGCAACATCCGGCAAATCCACTTCACGTCCCGGTTCGTCTCGTAAACGAGCTCCCGGGTGGTCTTATCCTCGGTCATCCTGGTAACCCTCCCGGAGAGCAATAGGATGCCGGAGAGAAAAAGGCTGACCGTAAGGATTATATTTCAGAATCGAAGCCCGATCCGGTCTTCCCGATAAAGTCAGGCTGATACCCTCCCGGGTGTACCCTATAATCGTCTGTCATATTCCCGGGAAGCCTGGCAGGCAGGAGATACCAACCATGGCAGACTTCGTGCAGAAGACCGTGAACAAAACGGCGGTCCGGGACCTCGCCGTCCCGATCGCCACCGTAACGTCGTTTAACACCCTCATCGAGAGCATCATCGAGGACAACCCCTTCGGCTGCGTCGGGTATACCGGCTCCGACGGGCAGCCGGTCGCGGCAGTCGTCCGGAACCGCGAGCACTACACCGCGAAGGTGAACTTCCTCGACGGCGAGGGCAAGCGGGTGGGCAACGTCTCCCTGCAGTCCCCGACGATCGCCGCGTTCGAGGCGAACGCCGCGGAGGTCCTCAACAACGCGGCCCTTGCGACCGCGATGGGTGCAACCGATGCCCTCCGCAACGGCCCCGGCGAGACCTACTACGTTCAGCTCAAGTGCCACGACCCGTCGGGTGACGACTATTACGTCACCTTCACCCGCAAGACCGTCCGGATCTCGTCCTACCAGGACGACGCCATCCGTGATGCGGTCGAGACCTGGGCCGACGACGTCCCCGCGCTGGCGTGAAGGGGACCCCTACCCCCTTCACCTTCAGCCCCGTGCGACCTTAATTGAACCGGGTCGGCACCGTCATACGATCACTCTGCCTCCGGCGTCTCTTCCGACCATTCGATCAGTCGTTTCTTGAGTTCCTCTTTTGAAGGAAGATAAACCTGATACCGGGAAGCATAGACATTGGCATCTTTCGGGAGAGTGAGCTCTACCAGTGCGTCGTTCTTGATCTTGCACAGGATGATCCCGACGGTCGGGTTTTCGTCATCGAGTTTGACCTGGAACCCATCGGAGACCGGAGATTCCGGCTGGCCCGGAGTTGAAGCGGGGCACTCCTCTTGAGAAGATGGCGAGATGGAGCGCTGCTGATAGGTGGCCTGGCCACTCTGCCGAGGACGTTTCGGCATTCAAACGCCCGGAAACGTGCTCTCGTGCAATACTAACCCGCTAAAACAAGTGCCCCGATGATGCCGCCTATAATTGCCCCGATTATGGTGAAAAGCAGGTACTTCCAGGCCTCAGCCCTTCGTATCTCACTCTCTTTTTTCTCCCTTTGTTCCATTTCCAACCGGAGGTTACTTTCAGCTTCGATCAAGACCGGAGCCATTCTGTTGATCTGTGCGCAGTAGTCTCTCAGTTTCAGAACCTTTGCGTGGTACCTCTCGACCGTCTCCATATCCGGCTTTCCGATATCTTTGGATGCTTTATAGAGGGGGATATCCTCCAGGCAACTCTCGATCTCGGGCAGGATCTCCCTGTAGTATTCCGGGAAAAGATTGACTATCGTCTGTTGAGAGATCCCTTCTAATCTCCGGTGTATGTAGTCTTTCTGATAGATCCGTATATAGTCGAGATAATCAAATGATGCTCGATACACGTGGCGGAATACGGCATCCAGGTTTTCCTTGATATATTCGCCGTCCCCGTCGCGAAGCCCGAAAAGGACGGAGTACATTCGCATGAGGTGATCAAAGGCATCTCGGACTTCATTTATGGGAGGTAAAAAAGATTCTGAATTGAGTTCTTCTGCGTAAAGTGCCAGGTCTTTGAGAATTCCATAGCATTCCGTTGTCTTTCTCAAGACCTCCCGATCCCGCTCCGAGAGGGTATCATGGAGACCGGTTACTATCGGTGATATCTCTAACTCCTGCTGTAAAAAAGCCTCATCGTCTGCCATGAATACCTATTGCAGGGGATTTTTGGGGAATTGCTTCTTTATTATCTCTCGCTTATCTTCTTCAAACTCTTCTTCTGTCTTTATACGCCCTAATGCTAACCTTACACTTCCCATTCTGTACCTGGTTGCCTGCTTTTTGATTGTATCCTTGTTTATTCTGATGGGAGGTAACTCCCGGTCCCAGATCTCTTCACTCACACTCTGCATTGCCGACCACTACACAACATTCCACTTTAAGATTTACTCGCGACGATCGTCCTTACTTATCTGCGATATCAGCATTAATGTTTTTTTCGCGTTAGGCGTTAAACAAATTGAAATACGTCTGTTGGCTATATAATTTTTTTGATGGGTTCCTTCCAACCGTATATTGCTCTAATATTGCATATCTTCATATTGTGATTGTATTTTAGTGTTGCCGGAGTGATGCCGTGTTGCATAATATCTCCTGTGCCCCACCTGCCGGTATCTGCTGCGCTCTCGCTCAGGCCACCATAGCCATCAGCACATTGTAGGCGTTCACTTTCATCCGGATCTCGCAGAACATCCCTTCCCGGGACGTCGCTCGCACACCTTCGCCGAAGATCCGTTTGATGCTGGAGAAATTCCCTTCGATTTTCCATCGCATCCCGTAGGTGGTTATCCACGCCCACAGTCGATACCCCCCCAATCGGTTCCGGTCTCTGACACATTCGGCCCGATAGGGTGATCCCGTCGAGTGGGTCGCTGCATCCACCCGGGTCTTGATGCCGGCGAGGATCTTCCGTTGCTCGAGGGCATTGAAGAGTTCATTGCGGTCATAGGCACCGTCACCGAGTACCCGGAACACCGGGTGCTCCTCGCCGCAGTGCTGCGGGACCTGGTCGAGCAGGGGGACGAACATCCGGTCGTCCTGGACCGATTCGTCGGTGACCTCCAGGCCGAGGACCTGGTTGGTCTCGACGTCGATCATGGCATGCAGCTTGATCCAGCCGCGCCGAACTCGCCACTTCTCGCGCAGCCATTCGCCCCGGTTGGTAACTTTGATCCCGGTGCTATCGGCGGCGATGATGACATCCCCAGCGAGGAGCTCGGGTGTTACGGTGAGCGAGAGATCCAGACGTTGGATCCGGCGGAAGAGGGTGGTATAGTCGGCTGCCGCGAGACCGGGGAGGAAGGTCGCGAGCTTCCGGACAAACCCCTCCATCTGACGATAGGGCATCTGCAGGAAGACATGAATGCAAGCCATCCAGGCAATGAACGGTTCGGGATACTGAAAGGGACGGCCGCGCTTGCCGGCATTCATCCAGGCAAGCAGTTCGTCCCACTGCTCGAGGAACTCAAGCGAGAGGTAGAATTCTCCGCGCCGCACCAGGCGTTCATTATATATACTCCAGTCGCGAGTGTCAGGATACGGGTGTCCCCAGCGTTCTTTCTGTGGCATGGAAGATCGGCAGGGGCACCCGTCATCTTCACGTTTGTGGTCGGGTGACCAGACTTATTCAACACGGCATCTCCAGCCGCCACTGGTACATCTTCTGCGAGGGGATCACCGTCCGCCGGACCTGGAATCACCACTACACCGTCAGCGTCGAGTGGGGCCGGCCATGACCCCGGAGCCGGGGTGTCGCCGTAGACCGAGGAGGCGCCAACCACGGCCGGCACCCCGCAGTCCTTCGCCGCGACGAGCACGTCGAGCGTGCCGGTCACGTTCGCCTCGTTCGAGGCGAGGGGGTCCTTCACCGACCGGGGCACGGACGGGATGGCCGCCTGGTGGAAGATGCCGTCCGCGCCGGAGAAGGTCTCCATGAGGAGGTCGAGGTCGGTGATGCTCCCCTCGACAAACGTCACCCGGGGGTGGTCCAGGAGGTGCTCGATGTTTTCCCGCCGCCCGGTGGCGAGGTTGTCGATGATGACGACGTCGTGGTGCTGTGCCAG
>ENA-UOOH01002074-UOOH01002074.1-fermentation-metagenome-genome-assembly--contig:-NODE-2074-length-18103-cov-16.760583_pt1 | contig 18103 bp, 15 predicted proteins | sample MGYA00245778_ERZ724025 | MGnify/ENA primary metagenome ERZ724025 (study PRJEB28704, sample SAMN03018313) | fermentation metagenome | biome: anthropogenic terrestrial biome; feature: soil... | reverse complement strand
GCTTTTAATATAGCACCTTTTGTTAAGTTTGTCAGATTAAATCGTAACTTTTGCAATTCAACCCTGCTCCTGCGGAGCTCTTGGTCGGGTCGAATTTGCTCCGGCTACCCACGCACAACCGTCAATCCGTAATCAATCGGAATGGTAAATGTGCGCAATATTACGGACACTACCGAAGCCGGAGTTCGTGAAACCCGAAAATGCACCATTTTACACCACTTGAAATCGTACTACACATCAAAGACGGCACTGTTTTCTCTGCCTTCGTCTCGCTTTGGCAATTCTCCATTATTTTGCAACCGGCACATATTGAGACGATTGACTCAAGAGCCACGAGTTCGTAAAATCCCAAGATGGATAGCGGAATTGGCGCAACCCGGAATACCGCCTCTTGCGCTGCCATTAAATGTCTTGTTGAGCTTGCCGCCGCCGTTGTCGCCGGTCAAGGCAATGCGATCCCGGTTGCCGATATGTAACTCCGGCAGCGTCAACGTTCTGGATTTTCCCAGCGGCAATGTCTCAGCAGGAAGCTCAAGCAGTGTATTCCGGGTTGAGTAGCAACCGTAAGGAATTTTCATGCCGTATTGTTGTTTTTTTACTTTGCCTATTCCGGCAAGCTCTATTCCGGCGCGTTCAATAGTTTTTGTCTGCAATGCCGCCAAATCTCCGGCGGTGCGGTCACGCCCGGAAACACGGGCTGCGTCAATCCGGTCTTTGCCGTCATGATCGTGGCGGTCAAGTTTGCGTTTACAATCAGCATTGCGTGATTTTTGTTCTTTTTCTCGGCGACGCTGTATCCGGATTTTGGCGTGTAAAGTGATCCAAAACAGCCGGAATATTTGTGAGATTTTTCAAGGATTCGTCCGTGGCGGCCTTTTGCCCTTCGATAATATCGGAGAGATAATTTCCGTTGTCATCCGTTAAATGGATGCATTGGATATGAAAAGGCATATTGCACTTTTCGGAGAGCAGCCAAATCAATCTTAATTCGACCCTTCCGCGTTCGTCCCACTCCAGCCAGGCAAAGAAGCCCTGGGTTCCGGGAAAATACGTTTCAACAAACACGCACCATTCAGGCAGTCGAAAAAGTGTGTCGGCGGGAATGGATTTGATCTCGGTTTCGATCAAAGCATCATAATTGCCGCCTCGTTCTTCACCTCCACCAGTTCCAGCCCGGTTTCTTTTCCGCGCTCTTTTCCCAATCGCCTAATCCAACGCCGGGCACTCTCGCGTTGCAAATCTTTCAATTCGCAATACTCTTCGATGCTCAGCCCTCCATCCCAATACTCCGACAATTGATCTTCCCAATATTCGCGGCTTTTTCTTTCTCGTTCCATGACTGCCTCCAGTTGTTTGGACTGGTACCAATCTATTATCGGTTTTTTAGAAAATGCCTGATGGTCCCCACTGGGCGCTTTCGGATGAAATCATGAATCTGTACGAAAAATGGCCGTTCTACGGAGTGCCTCTCATGACCGTCGAGTTGAACCGAATGAAATACCGCGTCAATCATAAACGTGTCCGGCGATTACGCCGGGAGTTGGGCTTGAGGACGGTTCATCCGAGGCCGAAATTCAATACCTCGGAACCATACTCCGAGCATGAAAAATATCTATATCTGTTCCGGGACTTGCCGATAACACGCCCGAATCAGGTATGGGCGACGGATATCACCTATACGGCGGTACGCGGCACCGGGTATTTGTGATTGCCGTCATCGACCTCTATAGCCGCAAAATAATGGCTTATGAGTGGTGAACACGAAAATGGACCATCTCCATGGTGTTCTGCAAAAGAAATGAGGGATGTTTTAAAACAGGTTGTCATGATCTAAGCTCCAGTCTGTTTGAGGGCTTTTCTCTTTTTTGGGAAATAGCTCTCTGGCACTATTGAATTTATTGATATCGGAATGATATTATGAAAAACATGAAGTCTGGAGAATGATTGTATGATGAGATTATTGAATTTGCTTTTGCTGTCTGCCGTCTGTGCCTGGGGCTTCGGATGTTCCTCCAGCATTGAAACCGAACCCCAAAGTGAACTCAATGTATTGTTGAAGAAAATTGAGCAGGCGGTTGATCCCGACGGTGTGGGCAGAAATATCCGGACCATGCGGTTTAGCGCAACGTCGGAACTGGTCGAGCAGAAGATTAAAATTCAAACAGTGATTACATACCGTTTCCCGAATGAAATCAAAGAACAGGTACGAATCGGCGAATTCATGGAGGTCACCAATATCTATGACGGTAAAAACGGAACGGAAATCACCAAGGGGATGGGTGTCCGGGCATTGAGCGAAGCTGAAATGAACAGCAAAAAATTTGAAGTCATGAGCTCGAATCCGCAGTTGCCCTTCGACGATATTTTTGACGAAATTATCCTTGCCCCGGAAAAGGCCATGATCAATGGCAAACCCTGTTATCATTTGACCGGCAAGCCGTTGAAATCCCTGGGACTGTCCCCGGTTCAGATGTATTTCGACGCCGAAACGTACCGGATGGCCCGCCAGGATTTCATCGCTCCGACCGCCATGGGCAATGTCCCCATGAGCACCGATACTTATGATTACCGGAAGATTGACGGGTTGTATGTCAGCCTGAAGGCGACAAGCAAATTCCTCGGAACCACGATGAACACCGTCATCGAAAAAGTCGAACTGAATCCCAGTCTCGGACCGGATGAATTCCAGGTGCCGGATGAAGATGATTAAGACAATATTTTGTTTACTGGCTTTGTTTGGAAGCGTATTGCTGGCAGGAGAGATTTCCCGGGAGCACGCGCAGGCGGTGTTGGACGAAATATACGGAGAAATCGGCAAACGGCATTTTGATGTTGATTTCGCTGAAAAATACCGGAAGCACTACCTCAAGCATCAACCTGCGATCCTGAATGCCCCCAATGACGGCGAACTGGCCACCGCATTGAACCGGATGCTTGAAGACTTCGGCGACAGTCATTTGATGGTGCAGCCGCCGCTGTCCGCCGCCGCTCAAGAGGCTACCCGGCAACTTGAAGTCAAGGATGGCAGTTCTGCAATCCGTCCGAATCCGCCCTTGACGGGTTCCGGGATCGATGTCCTGGAGACCGGGGAGGGGATATTGATCTGGCGGGTGGAGGCGGATTCGGCAGCCGCGAAAGCCGGTTTGAAAAGCGGCATGGCGATTCAGCATATTCTCGGCTATGAAATCACGCCGACAGAAGGGACTGAATGGTTCCCGATTGTCCGGCAACTGGCGGATATGACCGCGCCGGACGGTCTGGTGTATATGAATGTATCGGACGGGGCAGAGGTGACGCCGGTTCAGTTTGAGGCGGGGCCGGTGAAGAAGCAGATGGTGCATTTCCCGGGCGGTCCGTCATTGCGCGGCGGCTATTACTCGGAGCTGCGCGATGATGGCATCGGATATATCTGTTTTGACTGGTTTACGCAGGAAATGATCCAACTGGTCCGGCGTGACATCCGGGGGAAACTGAAAGACGCCGAGGGCTTGATCATCGACCTTCGCGGCAATGGCGGCGGGCTTTTTCACAGCATTGACTGGCTGGCCAGTTGGACGGTGCCGCAGAAAGTGACGTTCGGATCGTTGAAAATCACCCAGATCCCGCTGAAGTTGTCTTCAACTCCTCAACCCCGGGGATTCAAGAAAAAGCTGGCGGTAATTATCGACAAAAACACATTCAGTTCGGCGGAGATTTTCGCCGCGGGAATCCAAGATGCCGGAGCCGGTAAAATCTATGGAACCACCTCGGGCGGACAGTGCCTGCCGTCCATTTTTCTGACGCTTCCCAGCGGGTTCCGTCTGCAGACTATTATGGGGGAGGAAACCCGTTCTTCTGGAGAGCGTATCGAGAAAAACGGCGTGACTCCCGATGTTAAAATCGAAGCAACCGCCGCCGGGCTTGCCGTTGGCATTGACGGGCCGGTGGAGAAAGCCGCCGCCGACTTGCTTGCCGCTGCGGAGAAATGATTATTTCAACCGGAGTTTTTCCCACGCCTTCCAGAGCCGTTCGGCAGAGGCTTTTTCCAGCGGTTTGACTTCGGGCGCGAACTGCTGGATTCGGAATTCCTCCAGCAACAGCCAGAATTGGTAAAGTCCTGGTGAACGATCAAAATCCACCGCCTGTACCGCGGCATCGAAACGATCCTGAAACGGCAAAATCTGTTCCAGTTTGTCGCTGTCTTTGAATGGTGCGGCGATGAAGCGTCCGGCGCGCAGATGCAGCGCTTTCAGGTAGCGCGGGTAGCGGTTCCAGACGGCGTCTCCGGTCAGAAAGCCCGGACGGAAGAAAAACTGGAGTTCGAGCTGGATGTCTTCGCTGCTGCCTTCGCCGCCGACCGGGGCTTTGCGCAGCAGCTCCTTGACGGAGTCGGCCAGTTCGAAAAATCCGCTGAGGGCGGTTTGGCGTTCTTCGGCCAGTTCGACCATGTTTTCGCGGGCTTTTTCCTTGCGTAATTCAAAGGTCTTTGCGTCACGGATCGGGAGCGTGCCGCCATTGGTCAGCGCGTCATAAATAACCATGTCGCTGAAATCCTGTTCATAACGCCTTGACGAATCGTATTGATAAAGATCGAGCATCAGTTGCCGGGGCAGTTTGACGTGCCGTTCGAAAAACTTGATCTGCTGCGCCTCGGAAAGCCGGAACAGCCGGATCAACCCCGCCCGGTGTTCGCTGTTCGCTTCCTGTTCGTCCAGAAAAAGCTGCCGCCCCACCGACATTTCCTCGTCGACCAGAGCCGGATAGACGGTTTTGCCGTTCAGTTCCACCTCATCCGGGAAGTCGCCCGGGGGCCACGCGGTGTGTTTGCCGCTGATCCAGTCGGCGGCCCCGGTCACTGCCGCGCTCAGGCGCGAATAGGCGCCCTGACCGCTGAGAGAATCGTGGTATTTGACGATCTTGCCGTCGCGGTTGAGCTCTGCCGCTCGCATTTTCAGGTAGGACGGCAGTTGATCGGTGTTGAAGTCGCCGTGCTGGACCGGCAGCCGGGCGCGTTCCGACAGATATTCAGCCAGCGCGGAATCGAGGTGCTGCTCCCGGGAAACGGTTTCATCCCGGAGCCGGGCGCAGAATTCGCTGACGGCTTCGGCGAGGGGGTTGCAGGCGATCCGCAGCTCTTTCGGCAGGGATTTGGTCATGAATTCGATTTTTTCCGGCAGCCAGCCGGGGACGAGCCATTCCAGCGCCCACGGCGGCAACAGATTCATTTCGGCCTCTGGAACCATCAGGAAGATACCGTCCTGCTGTTCGCCGGGGTCAAAGAAATAGTTCAGCCGGAACGGATGCCCGCCGAAAATCAGCTCATCCGGGTAATCGTCGAAATGGACCGGATGGTATTGCGGCAGCAGCGCGTCTTCAAGGTTCATGGCGGCCCGGACGCGGTTGGCGCGCAGCCATTCGTCAAAATCGTTGGTGGAGCAGATCTCCGGCGGCACCAGGTGTTCGAAATGTTCATATATGGCTTCGGGGTCGAGGAGCGAGCCCGGCCGGCGGATTTTGATTTCCATCCGGCGGATGCGTTCCAGCATCCGAAGGTGGAGCTCCAGCCATTTGCCTTTGCTCTGGAGATCGCCCGGCGCGAGTCCGTCCCGGATAAAGATTTTACGGGATTCGACCGGGTCGATCGGCCCGTAGTGCACCCGGCGCCCGTTGTGAATCAACAGGCCGCCGGAGGTGACCCGTTCGCGGGCATAAACGAATCCGGCTTTCGGGTTCCACTGGACGTTGTCGTGGATTTTTTTACAGAGGTGCGGGGCGATTTCTTCGATCCACTCCGGTTTGATGACGGCGGCCTGGCGGGCGTAGACGCGGCTGGTTTCGACCAATGAACAGGTCATGACCCATTGCGCGGTCGGCTTGCGCTTGAAAAGCCCCGAACCGGGAAAAATGAAAAATTTACGTTCGCGGGTGCCCCGATAGCACAATAGTTCCTGATCCCACATGCCGATGTTGGCGGGAAGGCCGCTCAACAGGGCTTTGTGAATCAGGTCCGGGCTGTAATGGTCGAAAACCTGTTGCGGCACCATGTCGTCCTGCATGAAATCCAGTTCCGAGGCCGATTCCCACAAGTCCAAATAGAGGTTCTGCCATTCCCGGACGCGGTTGTAATTCAGGAAGTTCCGGCGGCACCAGCGGCGGAGGGCCCCGTTCGAGGTGCGTTCCTGCTGGAACATATTCCACAGTTTCAGGATGCCGAGGAAATCCGAATCGGGATCGTGCCATTGGCGGTGCGCCTGATCGGCGGCCTGTTGTTTGTCCAAGGGGCGTTCGCGTGGGTCCTGAATGCTCAGGTAAGCGGCGATGACCAGCGTTTCCGGGAGAACTTTACGGGATTCGGCTTCACAGATCATCCGGGCTAAATGCGGGTCGATCTGAAATCGGGACAGGCGGCGGCCGATATCGGTCAGGGCGCCCTTGGGATCGATGGCGCCGATGTCCAGCAACGAACGGTAACCCTCGCGCACCAGCGTGGGATTCGGCGGGTTGATCAGCGGAAAATGTTCGATGCGGGGAAGCCCGAGCAGGGCCATCTGCAAAATGACGCCCGCCAGCGAAGTCCGGCAGATTTCGGGGTCGGTGTATTCGGGACTGCCGGTCAGCAGGTCTTCATCGTAAAGGTAGACGCAGACGCCGTCGCGGAGCCGTCCGCAACGCCCTCGGCGCTGGCGCGATCCCGCCTGGGAAACCTGTTCGATCTGGAGCTCCTGAATTCGGGTTCGCGGATTGTAACGGCTCAGGCGGACAAGCCCGCTGTCGATCACGTATTGAATCCGGGGGATGGTGATCGAGGTTTCCGCCACGTTGGTGGCGAGGATGATCCGGCGGTTGCGCCCGGGATTGAACACTTTCTGCTGGTCGCTCAGGCTCAGGCGGCCGAACAGCGGGAGGATATCGGTGTACGGGAGTTTCTTGCCGTCCAGGAGGTTGGTGGCGTCGCGGATTTCGCGTTCGCCGGGCAGGAAAACCAGAATATCGCCGTTGCGGTCAAGGTCGGAAACATGTCGTACCGCGCGCCAGATGTGGGCGGAAAGCTCCTCGTCTTCGTCCGGCGGCATGAACTGGTCCTCAATCGGATAGGTGCGCCCTTCGACTTCCACGACCGGGGCGTTGCCGAAGAATTCGGAGAATTGCTCCGCGTCGAGGGTGGCGGAACTGATGACGATACGGAGGTCGGGGCGCTTTTTCAACAGGTTTTTCAGGTAACCGAGGATGAAGTCGATGTTCAAACTGCGTTCGTGGGCTTCGTCGATAATCAGCGTGTCGTATTGGCGGAGGGCGCGGTCGTTCCGGGTTTCCGCCAGCAGGATGCCGTCGGTCATGAATTTGACCGCCGTATTTTTCGAGGTATGGTCGTCGAACCGGACTTTGCAGCCGACTTCCGCGCCGAACGGAACGTTGAGTTCGGACGCCACCCGGCGCGCCATGGCGTTCGCCGCCAGACGCCGCGGCTGGGTACAACCGATCCTGCCCTTGCGTCCGCGTCCGGATTCGAGCATGATTTTCGGTAATTGAGTCGTTTTGCCGGAGCCGGTGGTACCGCAGACGATCACAACCTGATGGTCGCGGACCAGACCGGCTATTTCGCCGACGTGTTTTGAAATCGGCAGTTCGGGCGGATAGTCGATTTTAAACGGACTGTCCGGCGGAACCGCCTCCGTCGGGGGATGTTCCATAAGTTTTCGATATAATTGTTGGAGGCGCGGGTTACTTGCGGATGATGGCAAGCAGCTCGTCGCGTTTCTGTTCCATGAGTTCCGGGGTGTCGGCTTCGACGATCAGGCGGAGCAGCGGTTCGGTGTTGGATGAACGCACGTTGAACCACCAGTTCGAATATTCGGTCGAAATGCCGTCGAGTTCGAATTGATTGCCGTCTTTGTACTTGGCGCGGATTTCGGTCAGGATCGGCGCGGTGTCGCGGACCTTAGAGTTGATTTCGCCGCTGGAGAAATATTTCCGCAACGGTGTCACCAGCTCGTGCGCGGTTTTGCCGGACTTGCAGATCAGGTTGGCGAGCTTGATCATGGCCAGCCCTTGGCTTTCGGCGGTGTTGTTTTCCTTGAAATAATAATGGCCGGAGAGCTCACCGGCAAATACCGCGTCGTTTTCACGCATCTGCGCCTTGATGAACGCATGGCCCACCCGCGACATGACCGCTTTGCCCCCGCATTCTTCAATGCATTCGCGGACGGCGCGGCTGCTCCGCAGGTCGTACAGAATCGTGGCGGGGCCGTCGGCCAGAATGTCCTGCGCGATCAACGCGGTGAACAGGTCCATCGGGATGATTTCGCCCCGGTCGTCAACGAATCCGCAACGGTCGGCGTCGCCGTCGAATCCGGCGCCGAAATCGGCTCCGTGTTCGATCACTTTGGCGCGGAGCACGTCGAGGGTTTCGGTTTTGAGCGGATTGGCTTCGTGGTTCGGGAAGGTGCCGTCGAGTTCCTTGTAGAGCGGGATGATCTCAAAGAGGTCTTCGATGCCCTTGATTTCGCTGGAACCCATGGCGTTGGCGTAGTCCACCACGACTTTCAGTTTGCGGTCCATCCGGACGAACGAACGGAGGAACGCGGCGTAATCCGGCTCGATGTCATAGGTGGAGATGGAGCCTTTGCGCGCGGACGGCGTCCAGGTGTCTTTCTGCACAAGCTGTTCGATGTCGGCGATGCCGGTGTTGCCGCCGATCGGAATCGCGTGTTCGCGGCAGAGTTTCAGCCCGCACCATTCGGCGGTGTTGTGCGAGGCGGTGATCATGATGCTGCCGTCGGCGCCGAGCTTGCCGTTGGCGTAATAAGACATGGGGGTCGAGCAGAGGCCGATGTTGATGACGTCCGCGCCCATGTCGGTGATGCCTTTGGACAGCGCATCGAAAATCGGCGGCGAATGCGGGCGCATGTCCATGCCGATGACCACTTTCCGGGCTTTGGTGAATTCGATGTAGGCGCGGCCGATTTTTTCCGCGAGCTGTTCGTCGAGCTGATCCGGGTAGATGCCCCGTATGTCATATGCTTTGAAAATTCCTGCCATAATGGTTTCCTTTGTTGTTTGTATGATGAATCAGTCTAATTTGTCCAGTTTATAAGTATCGACCTTGGCGGAATAGCGCCATACCGGCGCTTGAGGCGAGGCAGCCCGCGCCATGCTCATTTGCCAGTTGTAGACGTCCGGCGTGATTTCGCTGAAACGGGCGGTGACGATATAATCCGGTGCGGTATTCGTCTGCGTGAAATTGACGCTGCCGCGGGTGTTCAGCAGAATTTTCTCCGCATAGCGTTTCAGTTCCCGTCCTTCTTCGATTTTGAGCTGAACCTTGGCGCCTTCAAGCCGCCCTTTGGCAAAAGCGGAGAGGGAGGCGGTGAAATCATTCACGGCTTTGCCGGTCGAACTGGTACCGGCGTCGAATGTGGTGATGACTTCTATTTCTTTTTCCGGGGCTTTTCGAAATACGTCGCAGCCGGTCAGCAGCATGGCAGTCAGTAAAACAATAAAATACTTCATATGGTGATCACTCCTGAAATGGTTGATTTATAAATTGATATCCACGATTACCGCTTGTTGCCACAGGATTTTATCGGGGGCGTCCCGCTCCGTCAGCGTCATTTCCCATCTGAAAAGGCCGGGCGCGGTTTCCGTCCAGCCGGAATTCAGGATATAATCCGGTTCCAGGGCGGCCAGTCCGAATCCGATGATGCTTCTGGGGCCTTTCAGGGCTTTTTCCGTGTTTTCCTTGACGCGGTCGCCGCCCAGGATGACCGGCTGCACGGTTTTGCCGTTCAGGCGGGTGATGCCGTACGCGAGCAGGTTATTCGATAATTCATTGATGGCGGTGGCAAGCGAACGGGGCGTCGGATCGTAAGAATCCACGATGTTGTCATCCGGCGGCGGTCCCGGCGGAAAACACTGACATCCGGCGAAAGTCAACGCCAGCAGAATTAACGCGCAATATTTTATCATTTCAATTCATCCTGAAAGCTGTAAGATACAGTAGCGAATAATACATCCGGAAAAGTCTTTTTTCAAGGCGCTGAATGAGAAAAATCCCGGGGAACGCCATTTTCTCCCCGGCCGGAACCCGGTTGAGGCAAGGGAAATACGAAAAAAACGCGAAAAATGTAAAAATGGGCTGGTAATCTGGAAAAAGGCCGTTATAGTAATTAACCTGAAAATAAGTGATGGCGTGGTGGCCGAGTGGTCAGGCTGAGGTCTGCAAAACCTCCTACACCGGTTCAATTCCGGTCCGCGCCTCCATTTTTTTTACTTTTCCGGCCGGCGGAACCCCGCCCTGCAGCAAGCCAGGGGTGGACGGCCTGTCCGGGCTGAATATGTGGTGCTCGGGCGGCGCGGAAAAGGTACTTCGCTGAATCTTTCCCCACCTCTCATAGTACCTCGATAAAAAAAATTAAAAAAATACTTTTTCCGACTGGAAATTTCAGTTCAAAATGAGTATTGTTAGTTATTTTATTTTTGTGGATTGAATAGCCGGACGGAGTTCCGCGAACAAACGAGGTTAGAAAATGTTGATTCGAAACATGAATTCGATATTCAGGAAGCACGGACGTTGGATCTTCGGGATTATTACAGTTCTGATTGCCATCTCGTTCCTTGGATTTTTCACCCCGGGTTTTTCCAGTATTTTCGGGGGAGGCGGGCCACGGCAGGGCGGCAATGTCGGAGAAATTTTCGGAGAACCGATTTCCACCGACGATATTTCGCTTCGCGCCAACCGTCTTTACATCATGTACCTGCTGCAGTTTGCGGCTTATGGCGAGAAAAAGCCGCCGGCCCGGGCCCTCCGCGAACGTGTTTATCAGGATGCCTTCGGCAGTGCCGCCATGCTGAAAGCGGCCCAATTGCAGGGAATTAAGGTCAGCGACGACGAAGTCGCCGCGTTTATCGTGGAAGACCCCGCGTTTCAGGAAAATGGACGGTTCAGCATGGCCAAAATGGACCGGTTTGTGGACGGCTGGCTGAAACCCGAACACCTGACGGTATCCGACCTTGACGAAAGCATCCGCGATTATCTGACCCAGGCCGCGTTGGAGCGCAGCATGACCGAAAACGTCGTTGTCACTCCTGCCGAAGTCGCTATTTTCAACCGTCAGTTGAATGAGAAAAATGAAATCGCGGTCGCTCTGTTTGACGCCGCCAAATATGTGGGCGAAGTCAAAATCAGCGACGGGGAATTGGAAAATTACTTCAAAGCCAATGCCGCGAAATACCGGATTCCGGTCAGTTTCAGTGCCGTCGTGGCGACATTCCGTCCGGAACCGGTAAAGGCGTCCGATGCGGATCTGCAGAAATTCTTTGAATCCCGCAAGCAATTCTACAGCGCAGACGGCAAAACGCCCGCGTTTCAGGATGTGAAAAAGAAAGTGACGGACGATTATAACGCTCAGTACGGACGGGAAGCCGCCCAGAAGAAGGCCCAGAAATTTGCCGTTGACCTCTACGATCAGGTTGGCGAAATGGATATTGCCGGACGCCGGACGCTGTTCGAAAAACAGGTTATCCGCGACAAGGCCGAATTGCTCGAAACCGGTTGGTTTTTTGCCGATGCCGACAAGATCGGCGGCATTCAGGAATCCGCCCTGATCGGAGAATTCAGCAAACTCTACAAGATTCCGGTGACCAACGCTGTTTCCGGCAAAGATGCGGTTTATGTCGGCATGCTGCTGGAAAGCAAGGAAGCCCGCCCCGCCACCTTTGCGGAAGTCAAGGACAAAGTCCGCGCCGAACTGATTCGTGAAAAATCGCTTGAAATCGCCCGCCGGAAAGCCCGCGAATTGGTCAAAGCATTGGCTGATTCCAAAGGGCAGGCGGCCGAAGTGGCGCGGAAAAGCAAGCTGTTCAGCATTCAGCCCGAATACAGCATGATGCAGCCGCTTGACAATATGGAAATGCTGGACGCGGTGCGTGCGGCGACGAATCTGCCGGTCGGCGGTTTCTCTCCGGCTGAAAATACGGATAACGGAGCATTGGTGGTGGTGGTACTCAAGCGTACCGATGTCAGCGAGGCCGATCTGGCCAAATCCGCCGCCGATGCGGAGCGTTTTTATACCATGAACAAAAGACGTGCCGCGAATGCGGCTTTCCAGACCTGGCTCCTGGCCAATCTCAAACAGTATCAACAGCAACACCAGTAACCAAGAAAGGTAATTGAAATTGGAAAAGAATCTACTGAGGGGACACCGCGATTTTGCGCTCGGCAAACACATGACCGTAGAGTATTATGATTGCGATTCCTTAATCTTGGCTGATTCAAAGAAAATGGAATCAATTTTCCTTGACGCGGCACACGCCAGCGGTGCCACTGTGTTGGGGGCCAATTTTCACGCGTTTGAACCGCAGGGAATCAGCGGTTTTGTAATCATCGCCGAATCGCATTTTTCGGTGCATGCCTGGCCGGAACATGATTATGCTGCCGTCGATATTTTCACCTGCGGCGAAACCATCAGTTTCGACATTGCCGTCGAAACCCTGCGCAAAGGGATGAAGTCCCAGAACACGATTATTTCCAGCGTCATGAACCGGGGGATTGTGTCGAATAACGGGATTGAGCGGATGGTGCCGGTTTACGAGGGCAAGACGGAAAGCTATGCGTTGAGCTGGCAGTCGCGTTTTGCCGACAGCTATGCCTGGGGGCTCCTGGCCTCGGTGGACGTTTATAACTGCGACCCGGAAGTCATCCGCAACGCGGATGCGATCCGGTGTTTCGTCAAGGAACTGTGCGACAAGATCGACATTGTCCGCTGCGGCGAAACCACGGTGATCAATTTCGGCGGCGGACAGATGGAAGGGTTCACCATGACCCAGCTGATCGAAAATTCATTGATTTCAGGTCATTTTTCCAATAAATCCAATACTGCATATATTGATGTTTTCAGTTGCAAGTATTTCGAGCCGCGTGAAGTCGCGGAATTTGCCATCAACTTTTTCAAAGGCGCCCACTACCGCATGCAAGTTGGTTTAAGGCGCTAAAGGAGAAGACTCCATGGGAGCATTCCTCAACGAACACTGGTTCGCCGAAACCAATGAAGGATTCGGAATCGCCGTTAAAGTCGACAAACACCTGGCCAGCTGCAAGAGCGAATTCCAGCAGATCGACGTCTTCGACACCGTGAACGTCGGCAAAATGCTGGTGCTGGACGGCGTGATCCAATTGACGGAATTCGATGAATTCGCCTATCAGGAAATGTTGGCGCACCTGCCGCTTTTCTCGCATCCGAACCCGGCGAAAGTGCTGGTGATCGGCGGCGGCGACGGCGGCGTGTTGCGCGAAATCGCCAAGCATGACTGCGTGGAATCGATCGACAGCTGCGAGATTGACGCCCAGGTGATCGCGCTCTCCAAAGAGCATTTGCCCTCGCTGTCCTGCGGATACGACGATCCGCGTGTTAAAGTCCATGTGGCCGACGGCAGCGAATTCATCAAGACCCGCAAGAACTATTACGATGTGATCATTGTCGATTCCTCCGACCCGATCGGACCCGGCGAAGGGCTTTTCAATGAAGCGTTTTACGCGGGGATGAAAGAGGCGCTGACGCCGAACGGCATCATCGCTTCGCAGTCGGAATCGATCTATCTCCATATGCCTACGATCAAGCACCTGCTGAAAATCACCGTCAAACTGTTCAAGCACGCGGGCTACGGGCATTTTCTGGTGCCGTCCTATCCGACCGGTTCCATCGGGGCGTGCCTCGGTTCGCTCGGTCCGGATTTCCGTAATCCCGTCCGCAAACCGACGCCTGAAATGCAGGACAAACTCCGTTACTACACGCACGACGTGCACAAGAGTTGTTTCGCCCTGCCGAACTTCGTCCTCAAGGTTTTAAAGGACAACGAATAGACGTTTGGTTTACTTAAAAAACAAATCCCCGCGCATGAAATCAACATGCGCGGGGGTTTTTCGTTATTGGAATCAGAATTCGAAGCGGATGGCGCCGGGTTCGGTTAACAGTCCCGCAACCTTACAGCCCTTGGCGGTGAAACCGGACGGCAGGTTCCGCGGAGGTTGATGGAACAGCAGTTCCAGTTCACCGGCATGAGCAATGGTCAGGGTCAGGGTACGGCCGTTCAGTTCCGCCGCCGTGATCTTCTTGTCGGCATCCAGCAGTTGCGGGGCGTCCGTAACCGGGCTGACGGCAAAGAGGCGGCTGGCGTGGGGCTTCAGCTCAAAGATTGCTTCGGCCGAAAACGCCATCTGTTCGCCGCTCCAGACGTCCGTGAGCAGGTATTCACCCGCCGGAAGCTTCAGGTCGGACGGAGCGAATGCAATGTTTTTGGCTTCCTCGCCGGTGTTGAAAATGCCGACGGTCCGTAACGGCAGGGCGGAATTCCCCTCCAGCGTGCTGAAGTGCGGAGTCCTGAAGTACAAGGTTTCCGCCACTTGCGGATGGCGGGCGCGGTAATCGTAGCGTGCCAGATAAACGTCCTGTCCGTTGTTGGGATTGCAGACGGCTTTTTTCAATTGTTTGACGTGGGGATGGTCCTGATGTTGGCTGAGCAGTCCCGCGATTTCCACCATCGAATGCGTGACCAGGCAGTAGTTGATCCAGAACAGCGCCTCGTCGTCGGACAGGCCGGGGAGCAGTCCCACTGCGTCGCTGTTCGGTACGAACAGATCGCCGGTGTGAAGGGTGAAGCAGGCCACGCCCCAAAGGAAGTTGGTCCGGACATAATCCCAGTTGCCGTCGCCGACGTCGATGCCGTAGCGGTAGTTGGTGAAAAATTCGCCCAGGAACGGATTGCCCATGACGATGTCGCAGCCGGTCTGGAGATAGGCGTCGGCGGGGATGCGTTTGCGGACTTCTTTCAGCCACCAGTCGCGCCATTGATAGCCCGAGGCGTCTTTATTGGAGAGCAGGTCGTGGCTGTCCTCAAACGCATAGCTCCAGAAGTCGTGTTTCATGCCTTCGAAACCGAATTCGAGGAAGAACGTGTCGAGCGCTTTTTCCATGTAGCGGCGGACTTCCGGTTGGCTCACGTCCAGCGGCGCGCTTTTGGTGACGCGGTAATCGTAGTCGATGAACCATTCCGGGTGTTCACGGTAGATGGGGGTGTCTTTCGGACAGAAGCCGCCGATCCACACGGCCGGGCGGATGCCGTATTCCCGGACCTTGTCGGCGAAATCTTTCAGGCCGCGGGGAAATTTGTTGCGGTCGGTGCCCGCATCCGCTTCGTAAGGCGCGCCCAGGCCGTGAGCGATGTTCAGGCGGGTGGAACCCTCGGCGTAGCCGTCGTCCACCTGGAGCCATTTGACGGTAGGATAGTTGCGGCTCAGGAATTCCGCTTCCCGGAGGAGCTGGTCTTCGTGAATGTTCCGGTACAAACCGTCGTTCCAGGAGCCCCAGACCAGCGACTCGCGGTTGATCGGGGTCGCGCCGTAGAGCGGGGGCAGGTGCTTGCGGAGTTCGGCGGTATAGCGTTCGAAGATTTTTTCGAGGTCGTCGGCGTCGCCGGTGGCGCCGAGATACCAGTCGTCCGCCAGCGCTTGACCGGGAGCAAGGTTCAGGTGGGCGATGGCTTTGAAACCGGAAAAAATTTCCAGTTTCACGGTTCCGTTTTCATGGGAAACCAGGTAGTTGTGGTAAAAGACTTTCTGGCTCAGGGTGCCGTGAACCAGCCCGCGGGCGTGTTGATAATTGCCGAGCAGGATCGCCGGGAACGGCTGGTACGGGGAGCGTCCGATGCGGTCGCAGACCACGCCGGGGTCCGCCCAGCGGTTGCCCGCTTGAGCGTCGAAGCCGCTGTCGCCGGCGTCGCCCGCCGAACGGCTGTAATCGACCGGGAAGGTCATCCGTTCGTAGATGCGCGGGTTTTCGTTGTGATAAAAATAATCGTCGGAGGAGGAGGCGCCGAACGCGATTCCGGTCAATTCGAGCCCCAGTTCGACCAGTTGGCAGGGATGTTCGGAGTCGTTACGGAAATAACGGCGGCAGGTGATTTCATCGCCTTTTACACGGAGGTGGAAATCCTCGCTGAAGCCTTCGCGGTAGAGGCAGTGGACCCTGACGTAATCCGTACCGGCGGTTTCACGGATTTCATGAGGCGTAATCTTGCCCGCGGCGGTGACGGCGAACGGGCGGAACCGGATGGCGCCCGATTCCAGCACGGATAGCAGTTTTTCGACGTTGTTCATATTTGTTTCCCTTGAAATTTGGGGTTGATCTGGCGAAGGAACGGTTGATAGCGCCCGGCGGCAAGGGCCGCCAGCATTTGACGGGCGGTTTCCTGATAGGGGAAAAAGGCGGAGGCGTTCTGGCGGATGATGGCTTCGTCGAAACAGTTACGGTCGGCCAGCACCACTTCGAGGTTGTCCGGCAGCGCAAAATTCTGTTGAATGGTGAGGCGGTTGTCGATTCCATTGATGATCGCGCTGTCCAGGATCAGGGCGTCGAACCCGCCGTCGGATACGGCTTCGCGGAGCCGGGCGATGTCGCTTTCGCACTTCAACTCCCGGACTCCTTCGATATGCCCGGCGGAAGAGGTATCGGACGATTGGGTCCGGGCGATATCCCGGCAATGGCGGCCGGTCAGGTATTGTTTCAGGATATTAAGCCGTTCGCGGTCATTCATCTGCCAGACCTGCCAGTTGGGAACGGATGGATGGAGATTTTCGTGTTCGCGCAGGATCAGTGCCACCCGGCAGCCGCGTTCCTCCAGCAATGGAAAGATCTCCCGAAACCAGCTGCCGACGACGATTACCCGGCTGTCCGAGTTCAGGTGTTCCAGCAGTTTCCAGTTGATGTGCTGCGGGTTGTTGTCGGGGGTGAGGGGGATGGCTTCGATCTTGCAATTGTATTTGACGGCTTCCTGCATCAGCCCGAAAATCATTTCGCTGTGCGTACGGTGACTGGATATGCCGCTGGCGGAAGCATAGTCGGCGCAGGGCAGCAGGTAGGTGACGGTCAGCGGTTTGTTCACGTCCGCGACAAAGGTTCCCTGCCCTCGGACGCGGTGGATCAGCCCTTCCTCCTCCAAGTTCCGCAGCGCCGTGCGGAGAGTGCCGCGCGCCACGCCGAATTCTTCGGCCTGTTCGGTTTCCCGGGGCAGCAGGGTTCCGGCGGGGAGGTCGCCGGTCCTGATTCTGTTTTTCAGGATTTCGTAGAGTTCCAGACTCTTTTGCGGTGTTCTCATAATTGTACCTGATTGTTTGCAGGTATAATATAGAGCTAAAAATAATCTTTGCAAATGATGGGGATGAAGTTTTGATCAAATATTTTTCGTTTGAAAATCCGGTTTGGCGACTTATATTTGAGGTTATGAGAAAAGATACAGGCAAATCGGCCGATGAGCGTGGAGTCGTCGTGGTACACGGCGGCCCCGGCGGGATCGGTAGCGCCGCCGGTTTGGCGGCAGGGCTCGCCGGACTGGAGGGAATCCGGGTTCTGGAACCGTGGCAGTCCCGGTATTCCGTGGCGGAACTGCGGGACGAACTGGCGGCGCAGATCGACGCCGCCGGGTTTGCGGGCCCGGTGGTGCTGATCGGGCATTCCTGGGGCGCGTGGCTGGCGGCGCTGGTCGCCGGAGCGTATCGGGAAAAGGTCGAGCGCCTGATTCTGGTCGGCGGCGGTCCGCTGCGGGCGGGGTATGACGTCGATGCGGTGCGGCGGTCCCGTTTTTCGCCGGAGGACGCCGCCGAATTCGCCCGGCTGGCCGCCCGGCTGGGCGCCTGCGCCGAAGACGAATGCGATGCCCTGCTCGGTCAACTGGGGGCGATTTGCGAAAAAGCCGATACGTTCTGTCTCGCCCCGGCGGTTCCGGAAAAAGCGTCGCGATACGATGTGAAGATGTTCCGGGATGTCTGGGGCGAAGCCGCCCGGATGCGGCGAACCGGCGAACTGGAACGGATTTTCAGCCGCCTTGACGTTCCGGTGACGGTTATTCACGGGGATTATGACTCCCATCCGGCGGATGGCGTCAGCACGGTGCTGGCTGAACACGGCATTCCGTTCCGGTATCATCTGCTGGAGCGTTGCGGGCATACGCCGTGGCGGGAGGCATATGCCGCGGAACCGTTTTTCGAGATCCTGCGCCGGGAAGTGACGCCGTAACATACAATGACTCGTGCGAAATAAGAGAAAAACGTTGACTCGGCGACGAGCCGGAACCT
>ENA-UOOH01002073-UOOH01002073.1-fermentation-metagenome-genome-assembly--contig:-NODE-2073-length-18110-cov-3.683024_pt1 | contig 18110 bp, 15 predicted proteins | sample MGYA00245778_ERZ724025 | MGnify/ENA primary metagenome ERZ724025 (study PRJEB28704, sample SAMN03018313) | fermentation metagenome | biome: anthropogenic terrestrial biome; feature: soil; material... | reverse complement strand
CAAGCAAGATGGCAGATGGCAAATCCAAGGTATGGGCTAGTTTTCGTTTTAGAGTCTGGTTCACAGCTGGACGCATTGCCTACCTCCTCTCTCTTAAAATTATGCAACAAAAAAAAGGTTAGACCCTAAGGCCTAACCTTGCTACGAGATTCTATGCCACGGGGGTTACTCGCCTAGAATTCGTCCATTCTTAAAGTACACCGGTTCCCCTTGCCTGGCTGACCGATAGATTGCCTCCAGAATTTCAGTCACAGTTGCTGCTTGTTCCGGTAAGACTCGCGGTGGAGTATTCTCTACAATGCTCTCAATCCACAGCCGGGCTTCTCGATCCGCATCTGTTTCTGTCTCACCAGCATAGAATGCAACGCCCGTAGTTCCAAGAGCGGGCTTTTTGGTGTAGAGCTTGCCAAACTCCTCGCCATTAATACGGAGCCCGTCCTCCATATCCGCTCCACCTTCTGTTCCATGGAGAATTGTCCTCGCTTCACCTTCAAAAAGAGTGTTCAGCGCCCAACTGGATTCGAGAATAATGGTCGCGCCATTCTCCATAACAATAAACCCAAAAGCAGAGTCTTCCACTTGAAACTTCTCTGGGTCCCAAGATCCCCAGGCATTCGCGGCATTCTTCCGTTTGTTCAGCTTATGAAAAACCGAACCCACAACATATTTTGGCAGGTAATTGTCCATCATCCACAGCGTCAAATCTAAGGCATGGGTGCCAATATCGATGAGGGGGCCTCCCCCTTGCTTCTCTTCGTCGAGAAACACACCCCAAGTGGGTACGGCCCTGCGGCGGATTGCTCTGGCCTTGGCCAGATATATCTCTCCTAGGTCTCCCCGCTCACAAACCTCTTTCAGATATTCGCTATCACTACGGAAACGGCTTTGATACCCGATAGTGAGCTTTTTTCCCGTACGCTCCGCTGCAGCAACCATTTCTCTGGCCTCTGACGCGCTTTTGGCCATGGGTTTTTCACACATAACATGGCAACCAGCTTCTAGAGAGGCGATGGTGATCTCTGCGTGAGAACTATTGGGAGTGCAAATGTGCACAACATCAAGGGATTCTTCTTCGAAGAGCGTACGATAGTCCTCGTACACCCTAGCGTCTTTGACACCATACTCGGAAGCAGCCTCCTCTGCCCTCGAGGGGATAATGTCACAAAAAGCAACCATCTCCACATTAGGGAGTTTGGCCAAACTCGGCATATGCTTGCCATTGGCGATGCCACCACAGCCAATAATTCCGATTCTCAACTTTTGGTCCACGAACAACGTCCTCCTTGTTCTACTCTCAACGGCTCGGCCAACCTCTTTTGGCACGAGGTTCACGAATAATCTCAGAGAAGACAACGGCCTGCTCCCAACTTGGATGTTGGGGTGTTTTCATAGGGTCGGCAATGAATCCGCCGTCCTCTACGGATTCTTCCGTTTCTTGGTCTTCCCATTCCCACTCGTTCCAGTCGTCAAACCCATCCATCTCCTGGGTTCTAGATTCGCCAACGTTCGCATCGAGCGTCGGCTCCAAACCACTTGCATTAATGGAGGTTTCGGACTCCCCTGCGGGCATAGATTCCGATAGAATATCCTCCAACGTGATGGTATAAGGTTCACCCTCAACTTCCACAGGAGGGCGACCTTGCCTCACCTTATTCTCCGCTATCTTCTTCAAAACACTCGCAAGGACCATAACAGCCACGTAGAGCAGTAGCCCTGTTGTTCCGCGCATTACACTCACCTACCGCTTGGGTTCGTCTTCGCTGGCCTTGGGATCGCGATCGGGGCGACGGCCACCTATGCTCTCTCTCATACCCGTATCAGCCATGATGTTCTGCATACCGTAAAAGTCCATAACACCCAAATTCCCTTCCCGCAAGGCATCCGCGATGGCCCGAGGAACTTCCGCTTCCGCTTGCACAACCTGTGCCCTCATTTCCTGGGTCTGGGCTCTCATCTCTTGCTCGCGGGCTTGAGCCGCAAAGCGCCTTTCGGCTGCCTTGGCCTGGGCAATATTCTTGTCGGCTTCGGCTTGATCCATCTGTAAGCGGGCACCAATATTGCGACCCACATCTACGTCGGCAATATCGATGGAAAGAATCTCAAAAGCGGTTCCTGAATCGAGTCCTTTATCCAAAACTACTTTGGAAATCCTATCGGGATTCTCCAGCACCGCTTCGTGGCTTCCGCTAGAACCGACCGTCGTAACAATACCTTCGCCAACCCTAGCAATAATGGTAGCCTCTCCTGCGCCACCAACCAAACGATCGATGTTGGCCCGCACGGTGACCCTGGCCTTTACCTTTAGTTCAATACCATTCTTGGCCACAGCAGAGATCAAAGGAGTCTCAATTACTTTAGGATTAACGCTCATCTGCACCGCTTCCAACACATTCCTACCGGCTAGATCAATGGCGGCAGCGCGCTCAAACGGAAGGGGTATATCTGCCCTATTAGCTGCAATCAACGCATCCACTACATTATCAACGTTACCTCCCGCCAAAAAGTGGGCTTCTAGTTTGTCAATGGAAGTCTCCACCCCACCCTTTTGTGCCTTAATAAAAGGCAACACAATACGATTAGGCGTAACGCGACGCAGTCGCATCCCTATTAAGCTCATAAGGGTAACCTTTACGCCAGCAGCAATTGCCGAAATCCACAGACCGACTGGAACGAAACTAAACAGGATAATCAGAAAGATCAGCAGTAAGAACGGAATTATCCCTGCGAAAACCCAAGACATATTTCGACCTCCTTAAATTGTTATTCCTTCCCTATTTCCCTAACAACCACTCTAGTTCCTTCTGTGTGCACAACTTCCACCGAAGTATTTCCTGTAATAAACCCGCCATCTGACACCACATCATAACGCTTCCCATCAATCAGTGCAGTACCTGCCGGACGAAGTGGTGTAAGGGCAACCCCCTTCTGGCCCACAAGATAGCCAAAGTCTGCCGGTGCACGATATCCAGCCGCAGGTGATTCTTCGTGTGACAGTATCAGGCGCCGCCAAAAACGGGATTGACGAATCCGACCCCACAATAAGACAATAGCAACTACACTCACAGAAATGGCTATGGATAGACTGAACAAAGCCGTTTGAACGTCACCAAAGGCAAGGATAATGCTTGTGACTACCGAGCCGATCCCTAGAAGACCTGCCAAGCCAAAGCCCGGAATCACTGCAACCTCCAGGATAAGAAGGACAATACCTAAGATAAACAACAAGATTGCTTCAAGACCTGCTAGACCAGTAACATAACGTCCTCCGAAAAACAAGATAAGTGCCAGCAAACCCCCTGTTCCCGGTACTCCCCAGCCTGGGGAGGTGATTTCAAAAATCAGGCCCAAAAACCCAAGGGATAGAAGGAGCGAACTCACTGTTGAATTGGTGAGAAAGCGTGCAATTTGCTCAGCCCAATGGGGCGTGAGCCGAACTATCTCATAGCCATCATAGCCCAGCTTAGTTAGGACCTCATGGGTACTACCGGCCATCATATCAGCCATACCCCAGTCTAGGGCATCCTGTGCCGATAACGTGAGGATTTTGCCTTTTTCCACCAAATCTTCCACAACAACGTCAGCATCAACCATGGCTCCGGCTACTTGGCGATTACGACCCCGACGCTGTGCGGTAGCTTCAAACTCAGCTTTGAGAGCGGATACCGTTTTCTCTTCCATGGGACGCGGTTCTGCAGCACCGATGCTGCTACCTGGAGCCATGGCAATCTGCGGGGCTGCTAGAGCAATGAGGGCACCGGCGGACCACGCCCTTTCGCTCACATGAGCTATAACGGGTACTTCCGCCTTCAAAATCAGATCCTTAATCTCTGTAGCCGCGTCAACCCGGCCGCCAAAGGTATTGATCTCCAATAACACAATTCCATTGTTGCGCTCAGCAAGCTGTATGCCTCTAGCCACAAAAGCTGCTAACCCCGGTTCAATTTCACCACTAATGGGTAAAGAATAGACAAGTGGCGTAGCTGCCGCTGTCATGCTCACTGTAAATAGCAATACTAGAGCCCATGCTGCTGTGATCGTTTTCACATTTGTCCGATTCACCAATATCACCCCTTCTGGAGAAAAAGGCCCGATATCGTTATGTGCGACATCGAGCCAAAATGACTTACCGGTATTTTCTCTTGCGAGCTGCCTCAGACTTCTTCTTCCGCTTTACACTTGGTTTTTCATAATGTTCCCGTTTTCTAGCCTCCGATAAAACTCCCGACATCCGGATTTGCTTCTTAAAACGGCGCAACGCATTATCGAGGGACTCATTTTTGCCTACTTTAACTTCTGCCACCAGTATCCCTCCTTCCAATGCTGACTGCGTCCGGCAACCTATACGCCTTCTGCATAATATCACGCTTATTATAATCCATTTAGCTCCTCTGGTCAATCATTAACCTGGGGGCCACTGTAAAGAACGACCGCCTAGAAGGTGGAAATGAAGATGGTGTACACTTTGTCCCCCATCAGGACCGGTATTGGCCACCACCCTAAAACCATCATCTAAGCCTTCTTGCTGTGCCAGCTCCTTGATGGCAAGCATGATCTCTCCCATCAAAGCTTGATCTTCTGGTTCCAAAGCTGCAAGACTGGCAATATGTTTCTTTGGAATCACCAGTAGATGCGTTGGAGCCACCGGATTCAGATCGCGAAAGGCGACCAACTGGTCCGTTTCCATCAGAAACTCGGTGGAGAGTAAACCTTGTGCTATCTTACAGAAAAGGCAATCGCTTGACACAGTGCGTCACTCCCTTTTTATCGACTAAAACGCCCTAGGACCCCGTCGGCTCTAGCCTCGAGGATATGAACGGGGACAATTTTGCCCACCAAATCAGCCCCGGCAGGAGCAGGAAAGTTAACCTTCAGATAGTTATCTGTATGCCCTATAGCTTGGTCCTCTTGCAATTGTTCCACCAAAACATCAACGTTTTCGCCAATAAATGAACAATGGAAGCGTTCTGACAATGCTTCCCCTGCATGTATTAGACGTCTACTGCGATCTTCCTTCTCCACGGATAGAATTTGGTCAGGAAATTTAGCAGCCCTTGTCCCTAAGCGCTTGGAATATTGGAAGACATGGATTTTGCTAAAGGCAACATCATTCGTGAGCTCCATTGTCTTTTGGAAGTCCTCCTCTGTTTCGCCTGGAAATCCCACCATAATGTCTGTTGTAATGGCAATCTCAGGGATCTGAGCACGCAGTTTAGCCACAATGTCCCTAAATTGACTGGCGGTGTAATTCCGTCCCATCCGCTTCAAAACCGTATCACTCCCGCTTTGTAGAGGAATATGCATATGGCGACAGACCACCGGGTGCCTCGCGACCAATTCAATGAGCTCATCTGTGATTTCATGGGGATCAACAGAACTGATTCGGAGGCGCAAGAGCCCTTTTGTGTTGGCAATATCTTCGCTAATCTGCTTCAAGGTGCGGGGAGGATCAAGATCCGCACCATACAAGCCTAGATGAATGCCGGTGAGGACAATTTCCCCATATCCTAGGGATACAATCTGCTCCACCTGCTCAAGAACGCTTACGGGGGAACGACTGCGGGATGGTCCCCTAGCAAAGGGAACCCGACAATAAGTGCAAAACTGATCACAGCCGTCTTGGATTTTCAGGGTAGCCCTTGTACGTCCAGAAAAGTCCAAGGATGGCATATCTTCAAAAGTAGACACTTCAAAGATATCATCAACAAGGGAACGCTTGTCTCCAAGCGTCAGTCTCTCAATCTCCTGGGCGATACCCGTACGCCCATTTGTACCCACGACCAAAGTGACACCTTCCAAAGCGGCCACTGCCTCTGGAGTGGTCTGGGCAAGACAACCCATGACCACGACCTTAGCGCCAGGGTTGTTCTTATGAGCGCGCCGAATCATCTGACGCGATTTTCGATCACCCAGATTTGTCACAGTGCAGGTATTAATCAAGTATACATCGGCCACGTCCCCAAAATCCACAACGGTGTAGCCCGCATCTAAAAACTGGGTCACTACAGAATCTGTATCATATTGGTTCACCTTGCAGCCAAGGGTGACCACAGCAAGCCTCTTCATTTCTTTTGTCACCCCAGATCTCCCCATTTGTATCCCATGATGCTCAGAAGGACTAATCCGGCCGTTTCGGTCCGCAAAATACGCGGACCGAGGGTTACAACCTCCGCCCCAGCTGACTTCAGTTTCTCCACTTCATCAGGAGCGAATCCCCCCTCAGGCCCCACAATGACCGATACCACAGATGGCTTGCCCTCCACATCCCGGATTCCTGTCCGTTTCTCAGCCTCATAAGCAAGTAAAACCAAGTCTCCATGGCCGCTGCGTTTTTTCACAGTTGCGACCAACTCTGAAAAAGAGTGCAGTTCGCCAATGAAAGGTATGCAGGTTCTACCACTCTGTTTTGCCGCCTCTAGGGCGATTCGCTGCCATCTAGCATGTCTACTCTTAGCCTGTTTTTCTTCGAGATTAACCACGGTGTAGCGAGAAGAAAAGGGTACGACTTCGTCTACCCCTAATTCAACAGCCTTTTGAATCACGAGATCCATTTTGTCCCCCTTGGCTAGTCCCTGAAAGAGAGTCAAGGTAAGGGGCGATTCTTGTGAACTCGCAACGGTTCCTTGGACCACACCAAGTACTCTAGGTCCGAGTTCTCGGATAATCACCCGGTGGACCTTCTCACTTGGATCCACGCACTCAATCTCATCACCAACTCGCAGACGCAACACCCTAGTGATGTGATGGGCGTCATCACCGGAAATCGCCACCTGATCTCCGTGAATTTGCTCCGGTTGCAGAAAAAACCTTGCCAGATTAATCACCTCGCCCAAACAGATATCCTACCCATTCACCGACTTGCGTTCGGCGCAGGAGGCGCAAGCCAGCATCTTGAGCGAGAGACAGTATTTCGGGATCCCTCTCTTCAATCACCCCAGCAGCAACAAAGAAACCCCTAGGAGCCAAAACACGTTGGACATCTTTTAGCATAGGACCGATAACATGGGCTACAATATTAGCCACCACCACTTGGGGATTTCCCTCCAGATCTCCTAGGCTCCCTTGTTCAACTGAAAAGGTTAGGTCGTTAAGTTCCATGTTCTCTTTGGCAACTTTCACCGCGACAGGGTCAATGTCCACCGCCTGCACATGGGCTCCGAGTTTCGCAGCAACAATGGCTAGAATCCCAGAGCCTGTTCCCACATCCCACAGGAGCTTTCCATCCAAATTGAGATCCTGTAAGAACTGGATACACATGGCTGTGGTAGGATGGGTTCCGCTGCCAAAGGCCATACCTGGATCTAGGTAAACGATAAGATCCGTTCCCTTGGTCTCTTGCTCCAAGGGCTCCCAAGAAGGTTGAATCCACACCCGCCCAACCCGTAGAGGACGATAATATGCCTTCCAGGCATGGGCCCAATCGGCCTCACTAATCTCTCCCAGCTGCACCACCACAGGCCCTGGATCAAAACCAAATCTATGAAGGTCCACAAGATCGCCCTTGAGCTCTTGGAGTTTCTCCGAACTAAACGTAGGTTCGGAAAAATAACAGGTTATCGTCACTTGTTCAGAATGCTGTATCTCAGGAAAATAATCACCCCAGCCCATCTCCTGGGCGTGATTTATGAGTGCCGAATCCTCCTCTGCAAAGTTGGCGATTCCCCAATTGTCCAAAACCGCATAGGCACCTTCCACCGCGGCGCGATTGATCACAATCTTAACTTCCTGCCAATTGGCCATGAAACCACCTCCTAGCGCAGAGCGTCTTTCATGCGCTCAAAAAATCCTTTGCTCTCCTCAGGTAGTTCGCCTCCACCCTCTTTAGCAAATTCACGTAAAAGTTCCTTTTGTCGCGCCGTAAGTTTCTCGGGAGTGAGCACTTTGATCTTCACCAACTGATCCCCGCGCCCGGATCCCCGCACATCTTTTATACCCTTATTGCGAAGACGAAACGTCTTCCCAGATTGGGTTCCCTCAGGGATCCGCACGCTGACATTGCCTTCCAACGTCGGAACCTGAATCTCATCACCCAGGCTGGCCTGGACAAAGGAAATGGGAGCTTCACAAACCACATTCCGCCCTTCTCTGCGAAAGTACTCGTGGGGCTTAACGCGCACCAAAACAAGGAGGTCTCCCGGTGGTCCACCCCTGAGCCCGCTTTCACCTCGGCCTCCTAAACGCAGACTCTGCCCATCATCAATACCCGCCGGAATACTTACAGTGATCTTACTCATCTTGCGCTGGGTACCGCTGCCGTGGCAGACCTTACAGGGAGTCTCAAAGGTCTTCCCTTCACCGCTACAGCGACTGCAGATCCTAGTGCTGGCGAACTGACCAAGAGGAGTCTGCTGAACATATCGCACTTGTCCGCTACCATTACACTCTGGACAAGTCGTTATGGGGGTACCGGGTTCCGCCTGATTACCGTGGCAATGACTACAGATTTCGGTGCGCGGAATTGAAATCTCCTTTTCGGTACCAAAGGCTGCTTCTTCAAATTCAATAGTCATATCATAGCGTAAATCAGCACCCCTTTGGGGACGGTTGGTTTGGCGTGCGCCAAACCCTCCCCCAAAGAACTCACTGAATATATCACCCAAGTCATCAAAACCGCCGAAACCGCCAAAACCTCCAAAGTCCCCAAAACCACCCTGTCCGGCATTATCAAAGGCCGAGTGGCCATATTGGTCGTATTTTGCCCTGCGTTCAGGATCTCCCAGCACGGAATAGGCTTCATTGATGGTCTTGAATCTCTCCTCAGCGTCCGGTGCTTTGTTCACATCAGGATGAAGCTCTCTGGCTAATTTACGATACGCTTTCTTCACTTCATCGGCAGAGGCGCCTCGAGGGACGCCTAGAACATCATAATAATCTTCCTTGGCCAAGCGTTACACCGCCTTTTTACCACTGACTTAGGATTCCTCCGTGAAGTCAGCGTCAACTATATCTTCATCGTCTCCCTGGGCTTCGCTTGTCCCGGCACTTCCTTGGGGACCCGCCGCCTGGGCTTCTTGATAGAGCTTTTCCGAAATACGATGCAAGACTTCATCGAGTTCTTTCATTTTTTTCTTAATCTCATCTGCGTCATCTTTCTCCACTGCGGCCTTGAGTGCTTCCTTGGCAGCTTCTACTTCTGCCTTTTGCTCAGCAGTGACCTTATCGCCTAACTCCTTGATGGTACGATCAACGGCCCAGAGAGAGTTATCCGCTTGATTGCGCAATTCAATGGCTTCCCGTTTGGCCTTATCTTCTTCTGCATGCTCTTCTGCCTCTTTTACGAGCTTATCAATATCGGTCTCGGTTAACCCCGTCGATGACGTGACAGTGATTTTTTGCTCACGGCCTGTTCCTCGATCTTTGGCCGTAACGTTTACAATTCCATTGCGGTCAATATCAAAGGTCACTTCAATTTGGGGAATACCTCTAGGTGCCGGGGGAATCCCTGTAAGTTGAAAGCGCCCTAGGGTTACGTTGTCGGCAGCCATAGGTCTTTCACCTTGTAGGACATGGATATCCACCGCTGGCTGATTATCCGCCGCTGTGGTAAATACGTTACTCTCCTTACAGGGAATGCTAGTGTTGCGCTTAATCAACGTAGTCATAACACCGCCAAGGGTCTCTATACCGAGGGACAAAGGTGTTACGTCAACCAAAATCAAACCTTTACCTTGATCAAACTCCCCTGATATGATTCCCGCCTGTACCGCAGCACCTAAGGCCACACACTCATCGGGGTTAATACCCTTATAGGCTTCCTTACCCATGAGTTTTTCGATGGCTTCCTGCACAGCGGGAATTCTCGTCGATCCACCTACTAACAGTACGCGATGGACATCACCCGGCTTCAAACCTGCATCGTTCAAGGATTGACGAATAGGATCCAATGTCTTTTCTACCAAATCAGCAGTGAGCTCATTGAACTTCGCACGGGTAAGGTTAATGTCAAGATGTGCTGGCCCACTTGGTGAAGCACTAATAAACGGCAGGTTAATATTCGTCTGGACTAAACCGGACAACTCAATTTTCGCCTTTTCTGCTGCTTCTCTCAGGCGTTGCATAGCCATTTTGTCCTTACTGAGATCGATACCGGTTTCTTTCTTAAACTCACTCACGAGATAATTCGTAATGCGTTCGTCAAAGTCGTCTCCACCTAGACGGTTGTTACCGCTGGTGGCCTTGACGCCGACATATCCTTCATCGAGCTCCAAAATAGAGACGTCAAAGGTTCCACCGCCTAAGTCAAACACCAAAACAGTTTGCTCGTGTTCCTTATCTAGACCGTAAGCTACAGCTGCCGCCGTTGGTTCGTTAATAATCCGCTCTACTTCAAGACCAGCAATGGTGCCTGCATCTTTTGTAGCCTGCCTCTGGGCATCGGTGAAATAGGCCGGAACCGTAATAACAGCTTTGCTCACAGGCTCGCCTAAATACGCCTCGGCCTCTTCCTTCAACTTACGTAAAATCATGGACGAGATTTCTTGAGGCGTCATGTCCTTGCCATCAATTTTGACCTTGTAATCTGTACCCATATGTCGCTTGATGGATGAAATGGTCCGCTCAGGGTTAGTGACAGCCTGCCTTTTTGCCCCTTGACCCACAATACGATCGCCATCTTTCGTGAACGCGACGACGGAAGGCGTGGTTCTGGAACCCTCTGCATTAGGAATGATGATGGGTTCTCCGCCTTCCATAACGGCCACAACGGAGTTGGTTGTTCCTAAATCAATACCAATTACTTTTGACATTCGTCTTCCTCCTTGTTCTGTCCTACTAAAACCTTAGTGTGCCTAAGCACCTTTTCATTAAATAAGTAACCTGTCTGAATTTGTTCAAGCACAATCAAGCCGTCGTCCCCTTCAGACCCTTCCATGGCAACCGCTTCGTGCAGACAGGTGTCGAAGGGCTCACCCTTTGCCAAAATGGGCTGTAAACCGTGATCTGCCAAGGCTGCCATTAGGCCATTGTATACCATTTCTATTCCTTGGAAAAATGGATCCTGGGCCTCGGCATCCCGGTCTGACTGTAAGGCACGCTCAAAATTGTCCAAGATGGGCAATAGATCCTGTAACAAGGCCTTGTTAGCATCCTTCACATTTTCTTCCATCTGCATTTGTGTTCGACGGCGAAAGTTATCAAAGTCTGCCTTTAGACGAAGCAACTGTTGGTTGAGCTGAGCTTTGTCTCGTTCTAACTGTTCCAACTCCTCAGCACAATCACAAATGCGTTCCTCCTGCCCTTCTTCTAAATCCTCCGCACGTTCTTCCATCCTATCTTCCTGTTCCCTCACCAAGGTACCCCCTTCTTCAGAAAAATGACCCTTGCCTCAAGGGTCCCTTTTGGATTCACTATTTGTCCTCCGTTAACAAGGTGCTCAAGGAGCGAGAAACCACATCAACGGCAGCCATCACCCTGGCGTAATCCATACGAGTTGGCCCAATAACACCTATGGTGCCTACTACATCATTTCCCACATAGTACGTGCAGGTGACAAGACTGCAGCTTTGCATGGCACTGGAAACATTCTCGTGCCCAATGGCCACCTGCACACCGCTGGATTTGGCAGCCCTACCAAGTAGATTCAAAAGGTGTTCCTTTTGTTCTAGTGCTTCAAAGAGCGCTATAGCCCTATCCACATCACGAAACTCCGGTTGACTTAGAATGTTCACCGTTCCGGACGCGTAGATTTGTTCTCCTTTATCTTCAGCTAAACCCTGTAGAATAAGCTCCACCAGTGCTCTACCGATCTCTTCAAAGTCTCGGATCACCTCAGTGAAAATGGTAGGACCCAGTTCTCTATAGGTAATGCCTTTAAGCTTCTGGTTTAGGGCTGTGGATAAATCTGCAATCTGCTCTGGAGAATAGTCCCTTTTTGTGCGAATAAGCCTGTTCTTGACAATGCCGGGATGCAAGACGAGAGTGACTAAAATACCCGTATCTTCCAAGGCAGCCAGCTGCAAATGCTTAAAGACCAGCTGGTCTGTGCTGGGAGCTACAATTAAAGAGACCGACTGCGTTAACAGGGCTAATAACCGAGCTGCCTCGTGAATGCTACGCTCCGGGCTTAATTGCACGCTAGAAATCTCCTCGTGGAGTTTTTGTAGTTCCATCCCTGGAAACACATAAGGCTCCATCAATGCATCAACATAAAAGCGATATCCTTTATCAGAAGGAACTCGCCCAGCCGATACATGGGGTTGCTGCAAGTAACCTGTTTCTTCTAAGTCAGCCATTTCATTGCGAATAGTGGCTGGAGAAACGCCTAAATCATGTTTTCGAGCAATTGTCCTAGAGCCCACTGGTTCTGCTGTTTCAATATAACTGTCAATAATCGCCCTGAGCACCAAACGTTTGCGTTCGTCCAACATGATTTCACCTTCCTCTTTTTAGCACTCATCAAGAGGGAGTGCTAACAGCATTTAACCATAAAATATCACTTCATCCTCTGTTTGTCAAGGGGAGGTACCATTATCTTAAAAACGCCCCGGAAACCTGGTTTTCCAAGAATAGTCCCTGGTACGTCACTCGCAAGCGACCCTCGGTGTACTCCACCAAACCTCTAGCTAGAAGATCCTCTATGGCCTCTCTATAAAGATCCGAAAAACCCACCTGGTAGCGGCTGCGGAAGGCCCTTTCATCTATGCCCTTTAACAAACGCATACCCACCATCATGGTTTCATCCATTTCTTGATCTAAAGAAACCTCGTTGAAACCTTCGTAAAGAGGAGCCCCCCTGCCCCAACTTTCTATGTAGCCTTGGACATCTGGGGCATTTTTATAACGAAGGCCTTTGATATAACCTGTAGCGCCGCTACCCAAGCCTATGAAGGGTTTGTTATGCCAGTACAGAAGGTTGTGTTTGCATTGCCAGCCAGGTTTACAAAAGTTGGAAATCTCATAATGGTTATAACCGTCTCCCTTCAGGATCCGGCAGGCCGTTTCGAACATTTCAGCCTGCTCGTCATCTTTCGGCACATCCACCAGACCCTCAGACACCCACCGAGTTAGCGGTGTCTCGTCCTCGAGAATCAGGCCATAGCAAGATACGTGTGTGGGCTTAAGGGCACTAGCCAACTCCAAGGTCTCTACCCAATCTCTCTGACTTTGGCCCGGCAGACCAAACATCAGGTCCAAATTGATATTTTCGATCCCAGCTTGCCTCAGGGCTGCCACGCTTTCACCAATTTGCTCGCTGCGATGAGCCCTTCCGATGGCTTCAAGTAGCCGATCTTGAAAGGCCTGCACCCCCAGACTTACTCGGTTCACTCCAGCCATAGACAACTGCTCTGCACCTTCGTGTGTTAAGGAATGGGGGTTCGCCTCCATAGAGATCTCCGGCTCCCTCACAAAAGGCAGCGTTTCCCGGAGTAGAACAATAAAGGCGGCTAGTTCTTTCGGAGGGATCAAGCTTGGTGTCCCGCCACCCACAAAGAGTGTATTTAAGGGACTTTCGCCCCACACGGATCTATAATACAGGGCTTCTTGTCGTAGCGAAATAAGATAGTTGCCGGCGACCTCGGAGAAATCTTCCTCGTCACTGACAACTACCGAATGAAAATCGCAATAATAACACTTCTGCGCACAAAAAGGAACATGCACATAGACTCCCATCATCAACCACCCCGGTAGGCTGTTATAAAAATCCACTTGAAAGCACCCAAAGCCTGAGCGAAATGCCCCTAATGGGCATTTCACAGGGGACTCGAAAACCAAATACTGCGAAGTGATGAGAAAACCAACAGTCTCCTAGTCCACTTTTAAAATGGCCATAAAGGCTTCCTGGGGCACCTCTACATTTCCCAAGCTCTTCATACGTTTCTTACCCTCTTTTTGTTTCTCCAAAAGCTTGCGTTTACGGCTAATGTCTCCGCCATAGCACTTGGCCAAGACGTCTTTACGCAGTGCCCTCACCGTCTCTCGGGCAATGATCTTGTTGCCTATGGCTGCCTGGATGGGAACCTCAAATTGCTGCCGGGGAATGACTTCTTTGAGCTTTTCAGCCAAACCACGACCCCGTGATGCAGCCTTATCCTGATGAACAATGCTTGAGAGCGCGTCCACCGGATTGCCATTGAGTAAAATATCCAGTTTGACTACATCAGATTCGCGATAGCCAATAAACTCATAGTCTAAGGATGCATATCCCTTGGTTCGCGACTTAAGACGATCAAAAAAGTCCATGAGTATCTCGGCTAAAGGCAGCTCATATTCGAGCCTAGCACGTTCGGGCGTGACATATTCCATATTGCCGAAAATGCCCCTGCGATCCTGGCAGACATCCATGACAGCCCCTACAAACTCATCGGGAACCATGATAGAAGCCTTCACATACGGTTCTTTGATGTGGTCAATGGTTGTAATGGGGGGTAAAGCAGAGGGATTATCAACCTCTTTGACTGTGCCGTCGGTGAGCACCACTTGATAGACTACACTCGGAGCGGTTGTAATCAAGTTTAGATCAAACTCCCGCTCTAAACGCTCCTGAACAATTTCCAGATGCAGAAGACCTAAGAAGCCACATCGGTAGCCAAAGCCTAGGGCTACAGAAGACTCTGCTTCATAGGTGAGGGCTGCATCGTTGAGCTGCAGCTTGTCTAAGGCATCTCGAAGATCTGTATACTCCTCGTTCACCACAGGATACAGGCCGCAATACACCATGGGTTTAGCGGGGCGATAGCCTCCTAAGGGTTCTTTAGCAGGCCTAGAAGCGATCGTAACTGTATCACCTACCCGGGTGTCCCGCACATCCTTCATGCTGGCTACAATACACCCAACATCACCGGGCCCTAGGGACTCTACTCGCACCAAATTCGGGCGTAGCACGCCAAGATCCGTGACCTCAAACTTTCGTCCCGAACTCATCATCTGGATGATCTCACCCACCTTAATGACGCCATCAACCACTCTAGCGTAAGCCACCGCACCGCGGTATTGATCATAGTGGGAATCGAAAATCATGGCGCGGGTTGGCGCCTCTTTATCTCCCTTTGGGGCAGGAATACGCTCCACAATCGTCTCCAAGATGTCCTCAATGCCTACACCGGTACGGGCGCTAACCAAGACAGCCTCGTCGCCAGGAATTCCTATATTATCCTCGAGCTCCTTAATGATGCGCTCAGGATCGGCATTGGGAAGGTCTATCTTATTAATAACGGGAATGATCTCCAAATCATGGTCCAATGCCAAGTATAGGTTTGCTAAGGTCTGAGCCTCGATACCCTGGGAGGCGTCAATCACGAGCAATGCTCCCTCACAGGCAGCTAGGCTGCGGGATACTTCATAGGAGAAGTCTACATGACCAGGGGTGTCGATCAGATTCAAGGTGTAATCCTGACCATCTTTAGCCCGATACGTTAGCCGAACGGCCTTTAGTTTAATGGTTATTCCCCGTTCGCGCTCAAGGTCCATGGAGTCCAAGACTTGCTCAGACATTTCCCGTTTGCTAACAGCTCCTGTATACTCCAAGATTCTGTCAGCCAACGTAGATTTTCCATGGTCAATATGGGCAATTATGCAAAAGTTCCGGATGTTCTTCTGGTCCATACCTTTACCAATTCCTTTTTAAAAATAATCTGCTCACATTATAACATAGGAAGGGGCGATCGCAAAACAATGCACTAGCGCCCAGCCTTAAGTTTCTTCCGAAGGAGTCCCAAGAGGAACTGGGTTTCCTCCATTTTCAAGACTACACTAAGAACAAAATAGACAAGGACACCAACGCCAATGGCCGCGAAAGTTTGCACCAACTGTGCGAGTTTGGACGCCATAGATAAATTCGACTCCAATACCGACGCAGTGAAAAACGCACTCACGCCCATAGCCAACGAAGCAATGCTGGATTTTAGGAAGGTGCTCAAAAGGCGTTTATCGACTAAACCACCAAGTCGTCTTCCTAAGATTCTCAGAGCAAGAACCATGTTAAAGATGGAGCTCAGAGAATAAGCGAAAGCCAATCCCCCGGACCCCAGGTCTGTCCAGCTCAAAAGGGCCAAACTCAAGAGGAAATTCAGCACCACAGTGACAAAACCGATTTTTACAGGGGTTTTCGTATCCTGCAGGGAGTAAAAACCCCGCGTCGTCACTTGCAGAGCCGCCTGTGCAATCAAACCCGGTACATAAAAAAGAAGGGTGAAGGCCGTGGCCAAAGTGTCCGCTTGGAAGAACTCACCGCTTTCAAACAGCAAACGGACGATAGGCACCCTTAAGAAGGCCATACCAAAAGCGGAGGGAATGGTGATAAAAAAGACAATTCGTAGACCAAAGGAGAGAGTTGTGCTAAATTCCTCTGTCTGGCCTCGAGCCGTTAGCCGAGCCAGGGTAGGAAAAACGGCAGTGGAAATACCCATGGCAAAAATGCCTAGGGGAAAATTGATCAGACGATTTGCCAGACGAAGTGCCACAATGGACCCCGTCTCCAAGGTGGATGCCAGATTTTGGCTGACAATGACATTTAACTGAGAAATGGATAGCCCAAGAATAGCGGGGAGCATCAGCATTCCCATCCGACGGATACCTGGGTGCTTAAAATCCAGAACGGGCCGATAATGCTTTTTCGCTCTGCCCGTGACTGCAGGAAACTGAATGGAGAAATTCCCTAAAGCTCCAAGGACTGTTCCGACCGCCATGCCCATAATGCCGATGAGGGGTCCCAAGATGTAGGCACCCAAAATCTGACCCAGGTTGTAGATGATAGGCCCTAGTGCTGGTAGGAGAAATACCTGGTAGGAGTGTAGTACTCCCATACATAGGCCTGCTAAAGCAGTGAAAAACACGGCCGGAAAGGTCACTCGCATGAGAAGTACCAAGAGATCCCTTTGCTCACCAGAAAACCCCACCCCAACTAAAGGCGCGAGGTACGGGGTGAAGATTACACCCAAAATCATGACGAGCAAGAGTATCAAAAATGTAGTATTCAAAAAAACACTTGCCACATGCCAAGCTTCTTTCTCGTCATCCTTGGCTAGGTACTCAGTAAAAACCGGAATAAAGGCGGAACTCAAGGCTCCCCCTACTAAGAGCTGGTACATTAAATCTGGCAAGGCAAAGGCAGCAAAAAACACGTCTGTGGTAGCAGTTCTACCAAAGACTTCCGCGACAGCCCTTTCCCGAATAAACCCTAGAATGCGGCTGACCAAAATGGCCAGCATTACGATGGAGGCAGCTTTAGCCACCTGCTCCCTGTTTTCGTTCTCCAACCTATCTCGCTCCTCTTTGTGGATGTTTCACGTAGCGACTTTAGTAGCATGAAACATCCTAGATGAATGCTTTGCATTCATCGATGGCAACAACTTGAATGATTCGCCTTCGAAGAGCTAAATCCTGTTAGAGCACCTTAACCAAAACACTGGCCAGCAATTCTGCTGCTAACAAAGCTTCCTCCAGAGTGGTCTCCACCGATCCGAGCTCCACAATTAGGCTTGCGGGATGCAAGTGTTGATTATACCTGGCCTCTCTGTGCACCTGTACAGGACGCATAAGGCCAGGATACATCGCATCACACACACTCTTTATTTTATAGGCAAAATCTAGGTTTTCTTGGAAATTGGGATGGGATAGAGGTATATTCTGTGCTGTTCCTACCACGAGCACAAGACGAGCCACCTCGCGACCATTAATGACCACTGTGGGATTGGGTACTCCGGCATCCCTGTGTAAGTCAATCACCATATCAAAATCCTTCTGTTTGCTGAGAATTTCCCGTACCGTCTTTTCTGAGTTGCTATAGGAACTGTTGATGGTCGGTAAAGTGTGAATGCGACTTTCATGGACAGTCTGCACTCCCAGGCTCGTTAGTGCATTGGAGAGGTGACGTCCTACTGCCATTACCCCTGTGATTGTAGGATCAGCCATATTGCGAAACTGGTAGTGGGCTTGCCTTGGTTGGTTGGAAACGCCGGCTCGTCCCAAATAGTTCTCTGATGTGTGGGTGTGGTAAATCAGGACTTTAGGACCTGTGAGACGCACTTCCATGGACTCTACGGACGGAGAATCTAGAACCGATGGTGGTCGCACAGGGTCCGGTGCAAAGGATAATTCCTGAATAAATACAAAAGGACGCTCCTCCCACATCCGCATGTCCACCGAGATCTGAAGAGCGTCGTGTAGGGAAAGAGTGT
>ENA-UOOH01002071-UOOH01002071.1-fermentation-metagenome-genome-assembly--contig:-NODE-2071-length-18114-cov-15.988870_pt1 | contig 18114 bp, 11 predicted proteins | sample MGYA00245778_ERZ724025 | MGnify/ENA primary metagenome ERZ724025 (study PRJEB28704, sample SAMN03018313) | fermentation metagenome | biome: anthropogenic terrestrial biome; feature: soil... | reverse complement strand
TCGGCATTTGAAAGCTTGTACAAGTTACCCATGTTCATATCCAAGCCGTTGAACTCACGGTTTTGAGCAAAAATACCTGCCGTGAAAACAAATAATAAAAAAGTAATGTAAATTGATTTTAAGTTCATAGTTGCTTATTTTATTTGGTTCTACAATATTTTAATGGAATAAACTCCTGTTTTTGCAATGAATAGCAGATTTGGATTATCATTATCGGGCAAATATAAAATTTCTTCGTCATTTAACGTGTAATTATCCTGAATTAAATAATTAACGAATTCTATTATAAATCAAGCATGTTACCGCTAATATTGTACTTTTCTACTTCGATCGTTCCATACACCACATTCAAGATCGGGCTACCAGCTTTGAATTCAACTGTTCCAAATCCCGATCGGACACTGATAAAACATTTGAAATCACCAATCCGGGAATCGATATATAAGGTTTTATCCACGGCATCGTAATAAGTGCCGGTTAATCCCTGCATCAATCCGTAACTGGCCATTGCCCGGGCAGACCAATGGCCACACTCGTACTCGTCAAAAGGATTTCTTACCTTGCTACATACCATCCGGCCGATTATGGTTCGCACTTTTTTATCGGCTTTCCTAACTCTATCCTTGTTCCGTGGGTGATTGCGAAAGCGTTCATCGTAGGAAAGATCTTTCAGGATTTGTCTGTAACTCTGGTGCAACTACAGATCGTTCCTGCCAGTTATCTTCCAGCACCTTTTGATAATCTTCCTGACCTGTTTTTCATTTATTTGATAACATAAAACATATTGTCAAAATCAATGTAAGGTTATTGTTCATCAAAATCTTCAGTCATATTTATTGTTTTTGGTTTCAAAACAACAAGTTGAAGTACGATTGCAATTAATACCGGTATAATCATCATTAAAAAGTCACGACCTAAATTTCCGGAATCTGCTGATTTACCTAACAGTCCTGTTATTAATGCACCTGAGGAAATACCAACGAGATTCATCAATCCATAGCCTGTTGCTCTATAACGAGATGATACAAACTGACATAAAATAGGCATATTGTTTACATCAAACATACCAAATCCTAATCCAAAGAATAAAGCTCCGATAATTGTTGAAAATAAACTATTTCCTAAACCAAGGAACAGCAAAGCCGGGAGAGTAAGTGAAAGACCCAGAATACCGGTATATATTCTTCCTTTTAAATGTTTTTGTACCCATTTATCAGATAAATAACCTCCCAGCAATACCCCGACCAATGAAGCCATAGCAATTGTTATAGTGGCCATTGGTCCAGCCTGTGTCATATCAATATTCAGAGTATCAGAAAATAAAGTTGGCAACCAATTTTTAGTTGCCCAACCAGGCAAACTAGGTGCAGCAAAATAAAACATAATAACCCAGAATGAGATATTGCTTAAAAGTATAGTTACTCCTTTAAGTGAACTTACAAAATCTTTTAAAGGGTTCTTCTTTTGATCTTTATCTATCAAATAAGTTTTCTTTTCTCTCAAGAATATTATCAGTACCAAGCTATAAACTACACCTATCATCCCTAAGGAATGAAAAGTAAACTGCCATGAAGTCATTATCGCATAAACTGCTCCAAACCCGCCAAGTGCCTGACCAAGATATATAGCTGAGGTATGAATACCTGTTGCTATAGACCGGGTAGATCCTTGATGATAATCTGAAATTAATGCCAACCCTGCCGGGATATAGAATGCTTCACTTACACCCATCAATGCACGTAGTGCATACAGCTGATTGAAAGTTTGGGCATATCCCATTAATAATGTTACTGCTGACCAGACAAATAAGCTTCCTACTATCAGCCACTTGCGGTTTAATCTATCAGCTATAATTCCGGAAATCGGACTCATTAACGCATAAATCCAAAGGAATATAGCCATTAGCCTACCAAAGTTTTCAGCTGAAACCAGCTCTTCAATATCAACCATCATTGATGGTCGCATCGTTGTAAGCATTTGTCTGTCAACATAGTTCAATAGGGCAACAAACCATAGTAATATAACGACAAGCCATGGATAAAATTTTTTATTTTGCATTTAATTCATGTATTTTATGTAAGGAATCTTTACAACAACCTTTCTCACTTTATCAACGCTTTCAACATTTAAACAGGGCTTATGTCCGTCTGTTGGAAAGAAAACAAAATATCGTGACGGATCTGCCAGTAATAGATTATTGTCGGGTTTTTGAAAAAATTCTATATCATTTGCTTCATCATAAGGTTTTACAACAGATATTATCTCCTCTAATGAAGTTAAACCGATATACTCTTTTCCACTAGCCACATACTGAATATCAATATATTTACGATGAGCTTCATAATCAGCCACACTGACATCTTTTGTATTGTAATCAGTGATGGTTGCATATACTTCACCTCCCAATTCATATCTGCCTTCATTCATATTATTAAAATCGCTTTCGCTCATGAATTTAAATGTAGCCTGCCAATCTTTGGGATTCAAAATATTCTGCTCAACAAATTTTCGTAAATCGATACTCTGATCCGGCTGAATTGATAATTTTGACCATTCTGAATTTTTAAACCATTCCTGGTCTGTTTGATCAGTGTGTAAATTTTCTTTCACGTTATTGAGTTTTATAAATCTAATTCTTTAATAGCATCGATGATTTTTATTCTGGATTCTGCATCAAATTTAGAATATGGCAATGCTAAAGTGTCTTTGCATATACCCAGAACAGATAGTGCGCATTTTACGCCTTTTAAAAAGCTTGAGCTGTATTGACCTAAGCTATAAATAGTTGTAGAGATCTGCATCACTTTAAGTTGTAATTTTCTTACAGTTTCCAGATCTTCTGCCTTTGCAGCATTGTACAAATCTACAAATAGTTTTGGAAATATATTAGCACCACCATTAACTCCACCGTTTGCACCCATTAAAACTGCCGCAGCAGTCATCTCTTCCGGTCCCACAAATATTGAGAAATCTTTTCTGTCACGCATTGTATATAGTACTGTCTGCAGATATGTACCGTTGGCTGAACTATCTTTAAACCCTATTACCTTCTCATTTTCGGAAAGCTTATACAGTGTGGAAGGAGCAAAAGTTACCTTTGTATGTGAAGGCATATTATAGAGATAGAGTGGTAATGCTATCTTGAATACCAAAGCTTCATAAAAATCGATCAGCTCAGGTTGGGCTGCAGCATAATAATATGGGGCTGCAGATACTACTATATCGGCTCCATTATCTGCTGCAATGTAAGATAGACGGGCGCTGTCTGAAAGTGATGTGTCTGAAATACCAACCAATAGAGGCAATCTTCCATTGATAATTTTACTTGACTGTTTTATCATCTCTTCCCTCAGTGAGAAACTCAAACTTTGCGATTCTCCTGAAGTTCCAAGAATAAATATACCGTGCACACCACCATTAATAACATGCTCAATTAAGCGTTCCAAACTCTCTACATCTAATGTATCATTATCTAATAAAGGTGTCACTAGTGGTGGAATAATTCCATTAAGTACTTGAGTCATAATTAATATATTTAAATTGTTGATTATTTTTTAATTAGTTTATTGTTAAATATTTATTTCCATTGATCAGGATCGAAAATTGTTGATGCAATATATCTGTAAGGAGCAGCACCCTCTTGATTTACATTATTCCAGTAATAGATCATTACAACTTTGCCATCAGGCCTTTGAACCATTCTTGGATATCCACAATCTCTGTTGGCTCCGTCTCCGCCTCTGAGCATTATCTCGTCACTCCAGGTTCTTCCATTATCGGAACTGAATCTTATGTTTACTCTTGATCCGTAATTACTTCGGTATGTATATCCCAATACGAGTCTTCCATTCTGCAATTTAAGCAAGGCTGAAGGTGACCCCCCTTTACCGGTGTCGGCAACCGGATTTTTAAGCTTTTCCCATGTCACTCCGTTATCATTTGAAGCGTAGGCTGTTATTAAATCCTGTCCGTCTGCTGTTCTTGATCTGACTGTTGTAATCAATTCTGTTGGTGATAATCTTAGTGAAGATGGCATTATATCGAAACCCTCAGGTTCAGGACCAACCCAGGAGACAATCTCCCAGTTTACTCCTCCATCAATAGTTCTTGCCAGAGCAACCCTGCCTTCTTCTTTGTTTGATTTTGCGACTGTAATAAATACATTCATCTCCTGCTGGCCATCTATGATGTAATCGGTGCGACTTTCCACTCCGCCTGTATTTAAATCAGGGAATAGGTAAGGGCCATTCCAGTCTGCTCCTCTGTTGTTGGAATAATAAAAATTGGTGACTTTATTATCATTCTCAGATCTCTGAAACACCATTGCGAAATCAGGATTTGTAAAGTCAGGCATACTTTGCTGCAATATTTGTGATTCCGTTGCCTGATCTTTGTATGCATCCTCAATTGACCAGGTCAATCCTCCATCCTTACTGCGGGCATACATATTTTTTGTAGTACTGCGATCATATGTGTGCATACTGCCGCTTACCTCTTTATAATCTGCTTGGACAAATCCGACTAATATCTCATTATCCCATATCCAGATTCCGTTATTGGCCGGCCATCCACCATATTTGCCCTCTTCATAATAAACTATACCATGTTTGATTTCTTCGTCCTCAATGTTGTTGTTGCTGTTTTCAGAAAAGGTACAAGAGGGTAGAAACTGAATGAATACTAAAAAAATAATAAGATATAGTTTGTACTTTACGTCACATAAATTGGTTTTCATTATTCAGAATTCTTAGAGTTTAAATTATTAATGATTTATTTAGTTGTTATCCATTCTTGATTAAAGGCTGCATGTTTAATTGTCTTTTCTTTATCTTTCGTAAAATAACTATATGAAACATGTATGATTCCATCATTTCCAATTATAACTGCCGGATAATGTACCTGAACAGGGATTTCCTCATTCTCTATATACTTTTTCCATCCCCATGTTTTACCTTCATCGTCGGAAAGTGCAACACAAAGCTTGTTTCGTCCGCTTTCTGTGTCATTATATACTAAAATCCAATTACCTTCTTTTGAAATAGCTATATCACATGCAGAACCCGGATTGGGCAAATCTGTGTCGCGAGCAGGAGCCCATGTTTCGCCAAGATTATCTGAACTGCTAATATGAATTCTCTTTGGGGCTGGACCGTTATCGCGCATATATGTGATTAGTTTACCTGACTTTGTCTGGGCTATCGCAGGCTGAATGTTTCCTGCGCCAACCAGGGGTTCGCTAAACTTCCATGTTGAACCGCTATCATCGGTATATGCCATTATAGAAAAACTGTATCCATCAGAGTATAGAGGAATTATTATTCTTCCTGTATTAGTTATAAACGGCTTATTTCTGGTTTGCCATCCCATTCTGCTAAAATAGGGATATCCTAAAGTTGTAGTATCATATGTTCCATCATCCTTATACAGATAGCCTGATCTTAGCATATTCTCGCCACGGGCGTTGGAAAGAATATGTTCTATACGTCTGCCCCAATCAGTATAACTAATAGCAGTATCAGATTCTGATCTCACATATTCCAAATAATCATTCAGCTGTTTCTCTACTGACTTGACAAAACTGTCATTTGGCTGGATGCCACGCTGCGCCTTATCTCCGGGTTTAATAAGCAACACATCTTGCCAGCACCAGACTGGAGCGAGAGACATGTCCTGATAATCTTCACTTATCAGATATTTAATAAGCGACGTTTCCCATTGATTTGCAATTATGGCAATCCACATTAACCAAAGACGATCTTTATCATCAATAAAAAGAACCGGATTGCAATCAGGAAACTCCTTGGTATCTGCTAAAACAAATGGCTCACTCCAGGCATCTAGCTCTTTTTTCTTTCTTGCACCCAATATTTTAACGTCATCGGCCCATCTCTCTCCGCTTCCTTGGAACCAGGCAATTAACAAATCTCCATTTTTAAGTTCAATTATTGAAGAACCATGAGTATGTTCATTTTGTAAAGGGAAAATAGCATCAGTCGAAAACATCGGGGGATTTTTCTTATCCATCCGGTTTATGGCAAAAGATGATATAGACAAAAAAGAAATAAAAAATAAAAATATAATTTTTTTCATGTTAATCAAATGTTTAATTAATATCCCGGATTTTGTAAAAGTTTAGGATTTTTTTCTATTTCGGATAACGGAATAGGTGTTAAGTACATTCTTTCTGGCAGGTCAAATTTCATAAATGGAGCATATGATATTGTTTTAACACCGGTATTTATATCTTTTGCAACATTTATACGATATAAGGAATCATCAGGTTCAATTTTCCAACGACGTATGTCAAAAAAACGATGCTCTTCACAATACAATTCAATTCTACGCTCATTTTTAATACGCTTTTCTAACTCAATTCCTGTAACTGAATTAGGAATAATAGGCATATTAACACTTGGCCTTTGTCTTATTTTATTTAAATATTCTCTTGCAATACTCTCATTTCCCAAATTAAACTGACATTCAGCATAATTAAGATAAATTTCACCTAATCTTGTAAATGGCCAATTAGGGTTGGAAGTGTTTTGATTGGATGGAACCATTATTGATTCATCTACGTATTTTCTTATATAATAACCAGTCCAGCTTGCATTCCATCCTTCATTGCCTTGTGGAGAGTCTTTTCCTCCAGGTAAAAATACTTCAATTTCCCTACCTTGCCAAGGTGCTCCATCATATAAAATACTATAATAGAAGCGAGGATCTCTATTTATAAAAGGATTTTTAGAATCAAAAGAAGGATCATCCTTTGGTAATAAACCATTTAACGTCTCATAACAGTCTATCAGGTTTTGTGTTGGACTTGGATGTCCCCAACCTTGTGATCCATTAGGAAACATTTTTCTTTCAATTCTATATTCACCATTGTATTTAAGACCTTGCTGAGTGGGGAATTCCCAAATGACTTCACTATTGTAATTACCTGCTTCTGTAAACATTTTTTTATAATCTGGATACAAAGAGTAAACTCCCATAGATATTACTTCATATGCAGCATCTGCTGCAAGCTGCCATTTACTCAAGTCATTTTGAGGATTAAATAATGGACTTGCTGCATATAATAAGGCTCTAGATTTTATCGCTAATGCAGCTCCTTTTGTTATTCTACCACGATCTTTTGCATCATATGATATTGGTAATATATCAGCAACTTCATCCAATTCATTTACTACAAAGTTTAAAATTTCATCATATGAATTCCTTTCCACCATGAAGTCTTCACCTAAAGTAAAGGTTTTAGTTATTAGTGGCACACCGCCGTAAAAGGCTAACAATCTGAAATAGGAATAAGCTCTTAAAAACCTAATTTCACCTATTAATCTATTAATTTTATTTTCATCCTTTATTCTAAAATTCTCTAATTTTTCCTCTGTTAAGTTATCCAAAAACCTATTACAATATGTAATAGTTGTATAATATTCTTGCCAGGGATAATTTAAATATCCTAGATTAGAAGGTGTTAGCTCACCTCTTTGAACTAGATGGGCACTTGGTTTCTCTGTCCCGAAACCATCATCTGACATGATGTCTAATCTGCTGTTCCAATACCAACCAGCTCTCAATGTTGAATATGTTGTACTAACATAAGCATCTACTAAAGATATATCAGTCCAAACAGCTGCGTCTGAAACAGAATCTAAAGGTTCTCTCTCCAAAAAATCATCACACGATGAAAATAATATTCCTGTAAAAAGGAGAAAGTTAATCAAGAATCCATTTATGATATTTATAATATTGTTTTTCATACTCTTAAGTTTTACAATGTTATATTAATTCCTATATTATATATTTTATTTTGTGGATAAAATGTACCTCTGTCAGAGTCTCCTTCTGGATCAAACCATCCAAGATTATCAAAAGTAATTAGGTTGAAACCATTTAAATAAACTCTTAAGCCTTCTAATTTTAGTTTATCTGTAGTTTTTTTATTAAAGTTATAACCTAACTCAATATTTTTAAGACGTAAAAAAGCAGTATTTTTTAACCAGAAATCCGAAACCAATGCACTCACTTCTGATTCATCAGATGCCAAGTTCGGGTATTTTGAATTTGGATTAACAGATGGTCTATTTTCAGCCATCTCTTTTATTACATTACCAAATAATCCTTGAGGAAGAAAATAGTATCCCCAAGATCTAGCTTGACCTTGTAATAGGATACTTAAATCAAAATCTTTGTATCCTAAAAATATATTTGATCCATAAACAATTTCTGGTGTACTTGATCCGCTAAATCTAATACGATCTTCTGCACTTATCATTCCGTCATTATTAACATCTTTATATTGTAAATCACCTATTCTAGTTCCACTAACATGTGGAGAATTGTCGATTTCTACTTGAGATCTATAAATCCCAATTGTTTGATAATAAAGTTGACTATTAATTGGACGACCTTGAGCTGACTGCCATTCATAAACAGTTGAAGGCTCGTCAATATCAATGACCTTATTTTGTGCAAATGTAAAGTTACCTCCAATCGTATAATTTAATTCATTGATCTTGTTCCTGTGAGATAAAGAAAAATCAAAACCTTTATTTTCAACTATACCAATATTTTCTAACGGTAAATTAAGCCCAGTATATGATGGAATAGAGGCATTCTTTTGAGTAAGGATATTACTCCTTCTATTTTTAAATAGATCAATTGTAAAATCAATTAGGCCATTTTTAAAATTTGCATCCAAGGCAACATTTGAAGAATTTGCAACTTCCCAAGTGATGTTTGGATTTGGCTCAACACCCGGTTTAATTCCTGTAGTTAAATATTTAGTTTCTCCAAAGATATAGCCTGGGACAAAAGAATAATTAGCTAAATATTGAAATGGTAAAATTGCATCGTTACCCATTTGACCCCATGATGCTCTTAGTTTTAAATTACTTAAAACATCTGATAAATGTGCTAAAAATGGCTCTTCTGACAATCTCCAACCAACTGAGATACCTGGGAAAAACCCCCACCTATTATTTTCAGGAAAAGCTGATGAACCGTCGTATCGGAGATTTAAATCAATCAAATACTTTTCCAGATAATTATAACTAATACGACCGAAATAGTTTCTTCTAGCAAATTCAGATTCTACCCCATTAGCTACTTGTTCCGCTTCACCTCCTGCAAATAACTGGTCAACCTCAGCACTTAAGAAGTTTTTCCTATAACCAGAAAAATTCTTCATACGTAGTTCTGACTGTTCAAATGCAGTGAAAGCACTTATTGAATGATTTCCAATAGTTTTAGAATATGAAATTTTAGCGTTTAATAATATCGACGTTCTAGCATCATAACTCTCTGTTAATTCTGGAGATACAAGCCCTCCTGCCGAAAATTCAGTGTAATTATCATTTGCTGCATTATATCTATAGGTATTGTAGGGTTTACGAAAATTTTTACTTTCGTTTTGATTTTTATCGTATGCCACAAAACCATTTAAAACAAGTCCTTCTATATTAGGAATATCTAAATTAAATGACGCTTTAGTTTGATATAAATTTAATCTATTCTTTCTGTATCCCGCTTCATCAGTCGCTTGTACTTGAGGATTTGCATTATCTATATAACCTGCTCCAGGTAAACCATTTGGATAAACATCTACCAAATAAGGGTAATTCCTATATGTATTTGCTATAATATTCTCTGAACTAGATGAAGGATATAAATTATTTGTTTCTTGAAACGATAAATCAAGTGACACTAAGAAATTATTCGTGATATTTACATCTAAATTTGATCTGACACCCATTACATTTGAATTTGATATCCCTTTTTTAAATATCCCTTCTTGGTTAGAATAATTTCCAGATATATAATAAGTAGCCGATTCACTACCACCTTGAACAGATAGATTATGCTGACTTTGGGTACTAAATTTTTTTAATGTTGATTCTATCCAATTTATATTAGGATAATTGATTGGATCTTTACCACTGCGGAAAAGATCAATTTCGTCTTGAGTGAATCTTGCACTTTGACCTCCAGCTATTAATTGTTCATTTTGAAATTCTGCTAGAAGTACTGCATCTGCGAACTCTGGAAGACGAGTAGGTTGAACAAACCCTTGATTAAAGCTATATTTAATAGATGGTTTTCCTGATTTACCTCTTTTTGTTGTTATTATAATTGCTCCATTTGCTGCACGAGAACCGTATATAGCTGCAGATGCATCCTTCAAAATAGAAATACTCTCTATATCCCTTGGATCAATTTGGTTTAATCCACCTCGTTCTGCAACTCCATCAATTACAATTAAGGGTGAAGCCGAGCCTAAAGTTCCTACACCTCTAATTAATAACTCAGCATTGTCGTTGCCAGGCTCTCCGGTACGATTCAAAGCAATTAAGCCTGGAATTCTTCCCGATAGAGAGTTTGATAGACTTATTGCTGCAGATTCTTCTATCTTTTCTCCTTGAATATTACTTACAGAACCTGTCAGTGTTACTTTCTTCTGAACTCCATATCCGACTACTACAACTTCATCTAATATTTCGGAATCTTCTTCTAAGACTACATTAATAACTTCCTTAGAGCCAACCAATACTTCATTTGGCAAAAACCCAACATAAGTAAAACTTAATACTGGATTTTGAGTGGTGAGCTGTAATGAGTAATTCCCATTAAAATCAGTAACTGTACCATTAGTAGTACTCACTTCTAAAACATTTACTCCTATGAGGGGTTCACCATTCTTATCAGTTACTTGTCCTTCAACTTTCACATCTACTTGGCCAATACCAGCAGAATTTGAAAATGACAAAAATATATTTCCTAAACCTATAATAAGTATAAGAAACATTTTTTCAATGTTCACTTTTTTCATAGTATATTCTTTTTAAATTTACTTTATAATTATTTTTACCAAATATTTAATTAAAATACCAGAATTTGTAAAGCTTGGGATTCATTTTATCACTGAGAAAGAAACAGGCTACGTTTCGCCTCCTGCTATTAATTGTTCATTTTGAAATTCTGCCGGAAGCATTGCTTCAGCGAACTCTGTCAATTACAATTAAAGGTGTAGCTTAGCCTAAAGGTACTACACCTTTAAATTGTAACTATTATAAAATTATTTCCATTGATCAGAATCAAAGATCGTAGATGCAATGTATCTGTAAGGAGTGGCTCCTTCTTTATTTACATTATTCCAGTAATAGATCATGACAACTTTGCCGTCAGGTCTTTGAACCATTCTTGGATATCCACAATCCCTGTTGGTTCCATCAAAACCTCTGAGCATAATCTCATCACTCCAGGTTCTTCCATTATCGGAACTGAATCTTACATTTACTCTTGATCCGAAATCACTTCTGTAAATATATCCCAAAGCGAGTCTTCCATCCTGCAGTTTAATTAAAGTTGGAGGTGAACCACCTTTACCGGTGTCAGCAACAGGATCATTAAGCTTTTCCCATGTCAAACCATTATCATTTGAAACGTAAGCTGTTATCTTATCAAGTCCATAATCTGTTCTTGTTCTGATTGTAGTAATCAATTCTGTTGGTGATAATCTTAAAGAAGCCGGCATTATATCGAAACCTCCATGTTCAGGACCTACCCAGGACTTTAGTTTCCAGTTAAGACCGCCATCTTCTGTAGTGACATAGATAACATTTCCTTCTCTATGGTTTCTTTTTGAAATTGTTACAAAAGCACTTAATTCTTGTTTGCCTTCAACAATATAATCTGTACGTGAAGCAACACCTGTGGTTCCTAAATTTGGAAAATCATATGGTCCCTGCCATTTTGCTCCGCGGTTTGTGGAGTAGTAAAAATGAGAAGGTCCGTTATTGTTATTTTGCCTCAGGAATGTGAATATAAAATCAGGATTTGTAAAGTCAGGCATACTTTCAGTGAGCTTCACCGGAGTTTTAGCCTTATCAGGGGCAATTCTGTGGTCAGCTCCACTGGCAGTAAGACCATTTTCAAAAGCATCCTCAATTTTCCATGTAACACCTCCATCTTTACTTCTTGCATACTTGATTCTTGCTGTACTTGGATCATATGTGTGAATACCTTTAGCTTCCTTATAATCAGCTTGAACAAAACCTACTAATATTTCATTTCCCCAAATCCAAATTCCGCAGTTGGCAGGCCATCCTCCATATTGACCATCTTTGTAAAAAACAATGCCATGCTGAATATCATTTCCTGAAGGAGGACCTGCATTTTGCACTTTTTGCTGTGAGAATGACTCAAAGCAAAAAAGAATGCTGACAAAAAGAATTACATACTTACTTAAAAATGTTTTCATATTAAATAATTTTTAATGAATTTTTGATTTATCAATATCCCGGGTTCTGTTCTATTACACTTCCGTAGTTGGCATCTATAACATCCTGCGGAATAGGCCATAATCCATGATAATCCTGTATTGTGTTGCGCCAATCTTCCATTAATCCATATTTACGGACTCTTTCAACCAACAATCCTAATCTGATTAATGTACGTCGCCTTGGCTCTTCCAAAAACAGTTCTCTTGCTCTTTCATCCAGAATAAAATCTAGTGTTACGTCATTTGCAGAAATTGGTGATGCATTAGCTCTAGCTCTGACAGTATTTATATCTTTTGCAGCATTTGCCAAATCTCCTTTTTTCATATATGCTTCAGCTCTGAGCAAGTATGTTTCTGCTAATCTGTAGACATAAACGTCATCTGTTATCTTTCCTGAAGTAGGACTGCTATTCCAAGGAGTGCCTTCAACCTTTCTTGGATATGGATACATATTTCTCAATGTATCTTCTGCTGTAGCATTTGCGAAACTAATTTTTTGACCATAAAGAGCAGATCCCGGATTGTTATAATAAAAATCTCTTCTAATATTATATTCTGAGTTTCGTATATCATTAGGATCATTCCAAATTGTATAGAGAGAATAATTAGTTCCTCTAACTCTACCTACACCTCTTCCTAATTCAGCAGTAGCTACGTTGTTAAATCCTTTTGAATCACCCATTTTTGTCAAGAAAGGACCGCAGTTTCTAATAGCCTGATTGCCATTATTCGTTCCTCCTCCACCAGCAGTCAGATCTTCGAACTGCCAAACATAAATGGATTCAGTATTTCCGGAGCTTCTGTTGAAATTACCGTCAATAAACAGATCTGAAAAAACATCGCCTGGCTGGTCTTTTGCAACTCCAAAACGAGATGTCATAAGAGAATAAAGACCTGAATCAATAACATCAGAAGCACTTTTAATAGCTTCATCATATAGATTTAAACTTATATTAACCTCAGTTAGCAAGTGATTAGCAGTAGCTTTTACTATTCGGCCATCAATCTGAGTTGTTGCAGGCAGCCAATCTGAAGCAAATTCCAAATCTTCCTTTGCAAATCTGTAAACTTCTTCTCTGCTGTTTCTGGCATAATCAAAAATGGGGGTAGTTACGACATCATCTACAATTGGTACACCACCATATAAATTAGCTAATAAATTGTAAGTATAAGCTCTGAAGAATCGGGCTTCTGCAATTACTTTGTTTTTATCGGCTTCATTTTCCCAGATACTCTCTATTTCTGATTTGTTGGCATATGAGATGATTGTATTTGCCTGGGGAATCATTTTACTATATGCCCAATCCCATGTTTTTAATACTTCACCTCTGATTGGTGTCATATATGAAACCCAGTTTCTATAAGTAAAATACTCTGCACCTGCATCTTCAGCTACATCTGTACCAGGGAAATTTGTAATAAAATAAGTATTGTCGTCTTTTGAATACTCTTCTCTGGCAGCCCAAACAAGACCATTTATATATGCCTCAAAACCTGCTTTTGAAACCAATGTATTTTCTGCACCCACTGAAGATAATGGAATCTCATTTAAATCAGTATCTATACATGAATTCAATGAAATCAGTACGAATACCAGAAGTAGCCAATTAATTATTAAATGTCTACTTTTATTATATTTACTCAAAATATTCATAATGTTACTTAATTAAAATGTTATTAAAACTCTAGATTAATACCTACAGCAAATGTTCTTGGCATTGGATAAATATCTGCGCCTTGTTCACTAAAATAGTTGCCTGTATTTTCAGGATCTGCTCCCAGCCAGTTTGTAAATGTATAAAGGTTCTTAACACTTCCGTAGATGCGTAAACCTGATACATTTATTTTTTCTATAAGTTTTTTATCAAATTCATACGATAATGATAAATCTTTTATTCTTACGAAATTTCTGCTTAGATACCAATTAGTACCTAAAGGATTACTGTAGTTAAGAGAAGGTCTTTTGTTAGATTTATTTTCTGGTGTCCACCAGTCTGTATCAATTTGAGATAATGCTCTACCCGGAACAAGAGGATTTATAAGATTGAAGGGAGCAATCCAGTCAAGCATGGAGTTTACATACAATGAGAATGTAAATTGGCCATATCTAAAATCATTCTTTAATCCAAGTATATAATTTGGCTGATTTCCTGATCCTACAACTTTTCTGTCATCCGGTGTAATTTTACCATCTTTATTAAGATCTTTCACTTTAACAAAACCTGGTTCTGATCCTACAGGGATGTCATCTCCTACCTGATAGATTCCATCAAACTCGTAATCATAGAATGAACTTATAGGATAACCAATAAACCAGTTATTGCCAATATCTGAGTCTTCTTTGCCATCACCATCTAAATCTGTGCCATATAAATGTTTTATCTTATTTTTATTATATGCAAGAGAGAAACTTGATGACCATCCGAATTTATTTTTATTTATGTTTTGTGAATTCAATGTTAACTCAATACCTCTGTTATTTACATCACCAATATTTGACAATACTGATTTAAATCCGTTCATAACAGGTATAGCACGTCTTACGAGCAGGTCTTTAGTATTACTGTCATAAAACTCAATTGTACCTGTTAATCTGCGACTTAGAACTTCAAAATCGAGAGCGACATTTGACGAATAAGTTGATTCCCACTTCAGATCTTCATTACCTAATGAAGATGTATTAACACCAATACTGGTTGAACCTCCATCACTATAAACATATCTGGTTATATCGGATAAACTTAAAGATTGATAGGGCCTGATTGCCTGATTACCTACAGCACCATATGAAGCTCTTAATTTAAGCATATCTATAAAATCGATGCTTTTTATAAATGGTTCATCGGAAAGAATCCATGCAGCTGAAGCAGATGGGAATGTTGCATACTTTTTATTTTTTGCGAATACAGAGCTACCATCTCGTCTTACAGTGAATGTATATAAATATCTGTTTTTCAACCTGTAGTTAATACGTCCCATGAGAGATTCACCCTCTATTTCATATGCATCAGATGAGTTTGTCAATACACTTCCCAAACTTAAATTATTATATCCCAGCCCGTCAAGTACAAGCTTATTGGCGTCTGCTCTAGTAGATTCAAAAGTAGTTTTATTATTACTATATAAGAAAGTCAGATCAAAAGCATTATTATCATTAATGACTTTGTTATAAGTAACAATGTTCTCCATTGTTAAATCTATTCTTTTACTGTTATATTTATTTGCACTTGTATTATTATAATCTATATGTTTATCTTGTCTTGTATAGTTATAATTAAGCCCATTCATTAAATTAGGTGAATAGTTCAATTTATATGAAAGTCCTTCAATAAAAGGCACATCAACATTTACATAGAAATTGCTGAATAACGTTTCATATTTCTCTTCGTTTTTTGTTAAAATAGCATTCCTCACTGGGTTACCACCAGCCTGTTCTTCTACAACAGAGTATTCGGTTGGCTCTCCGTCAGGATGGAAAAATGTTGCAAAAGGGCTTGATCTATATGCGTTCTGAACACTTGCAGATATTCCTGACATATCACGGTATGAGAATGTTGCATCAGTACCTAAACTGAGCCACTCATTAACTTTACCGTTTATATTGGCTCTAACTGTGTTTCTTTTTAAGTTATCATTGAAAATCAACCCTTTTTCATCACTTTTAGAAACTGATAAGAAATAATTCATTAAATCTGTTCTTGCAGATATATTAAAATCAACTGAATAAATAGATGCATCCTGATAAACTATATCCCAGTTATTTTGAGTGATTCCTTTTTTGTAGTTTTCAGCTTCTGATGCAGTTAAATAATCAGCTACTTTACTCGGATCAGCTTCCATGCCTAGTTGTCTTCTCCAATCCAATCTTCTTTCGATATATCTTTCAGGTGTTAACATTTTTACTTCGTAACTTGGATTTGATACTCCGTAAAATGTATTAAGCCTTACAGTAGGTTTTGCATTTAAACCTTTTTTTGATGTAATCAAAATTACACCGTTAGCAGCTCTTGAACCGTAAACTGTGGCAGAACTTGCATCTTTAAGAATATCAACTTTTTCAATATCCTGAGGATTGATGTCTGATAAGCTACCACTGAAGATTACTCCATCAAGAACAATTAATGGATCATTATTTGCACTCAATGAGTTTTGACCTCTGATTAATAGTGTACCGCCTTGTCCGGGTCTTCCATCTCCTATAAACTGAACTCCGGGAATATTACCTATCAACTGTGAAATATTAGTATTTGGAAGATTTTTATTCTCCTCTGCAATATTAACTGATGAAATTGCACCTGTTACAAACCTTTTTGATTGAGTACCATAACCTACAACTACAAGTTCATCAAGAGTTTCAATATTTTCTGCCAGAGTAACGTTAATTACTCTTTCATTTCCTACAGTTACTTCTTTAGGAAGAAATCCTACATAGGTAAAACTCAATACAGCGTTTTGAGTTGTCAGTACTAATGAATAATTGCCATCAAAGTCGGTCACTGTACCATTACTAGTACCAACTTCTATAACATTTACCCCTATAAGTGATTCACCTTTTGAATCCGTTACCTGTCCTGTAACACTAGCACCAACTTGATCAACTTCTACAATATTAGAAAATGACCAGAAAATATTTCCAATACAGAAGAATAGTATAAGAAATAGTTTTTCTAAATTTCTTTTTTCCATAATTTATTTATTTTATTACATTGTTTCTTTAACACATAGCAATAGATTATTTTTACTGTGGATATTTCAGTAAAATATTTAAAGAGCTTCTAATATTACATGTTTTACATTAACTCGATTATAGGTATATGTTATATGTATCTTGCCTTTACTATCTTGAATTATAGCCGGATAGCTATATTCACCTTTTTCTTCGTTTTCAAGAATTACAGCATCAGTCCAGTTCAGACCATCTTTTGATATTGCAACATTTAATTTAGCTCTTCCGTTTCTACCCTGTACAGTCGGGTTATAAACTAACACGTGCAATCCACTTTTAAGAGTTAATGCGTCGGTGCCGGAATTAGGATTAGGCAAACTTGTCTTTGTCATTGTTCCCCATGTATTACCATTATCATTTGAGAAGGATTGAATTACAGAATTATTCTTACTTCTGCACAACACCTGTAACATACCATCTCCATGAATTAAAACACTAGGCTGAATAACATCAAATTCTGTATTGTGATCAATAGGTATATTTACCCATGTTTCTCCATTATCTACAGATTTTTCAATATGTGCTTTCCAACTTTCTTTAGTTTCAGTACTTGAAGGTGCCAATATTTTTCCATCTTCCATCTGAACAGGTTTATTTTTTATAGGACCTAAGATTCCGTCAGGTAATTTTTTAGGTGCAGTCCATGTTTTTCCCAGATCATCTGAAGTACGCACCATTCCCCACCAAGGTAATACGCCCGGACCTACTTTATAAAATAAAAAGATTTTATCTTTATTATTTTTAAATAGAACAGGATTCCAGCATGCATACCTCAAAGTATCATTCTGAATACCATCAGCCATTAAGACAGGTTGTGACCAAGTGCCATTTTCAAATCTTGACATCCAGATACAAACATCTGGATTTCCTTCTCTTGTGCCTCCAAATGCAGCAGACAGGAACACACCCGGCGATGCTTCCACAATTGTAGAAGCATGACATTGTTGAAATGAAGGAGAATTAAAGATAAGCTCTTCACTTATCTTTTTTAACTCCTGTCCAAAACACATTAAATTAATGCATAATAAAATAGTTGTAATGCTTAATACTTGGAATTGCCAACTTATTTGAGACAAAAAGTTAAGCAACATTTTTAATTAATTGT
>ENA-UOOH01002069-UOOH01002069.1-fermentation-metagenome-genome-assembly--contig:-NODE-2069-length-18127-cov-3.963147_pt1 | contig 18127 bp, 16 predicted proteins | sample MGYA00245778_ERZ724025 | MGnify/ENA primary metagenome ERZ724025 (study PRJEB28704, sample SAMN03018313) | fermentation metagenome | biome: anthropogenic terrestrial biome; feature: soil; material... | reverse complement strand
TAATACTAAGGAGGTACACTATGTTGAAACGAAGTCTTCTAATGTTGGTTGTATTAACACTCTTGGTTAGCGCTACGGTATCAGCTAACACAATTACTTTGAATTTCCTTGAGGTTATGACTAGTCCAGAAAGAACTGCTTTACTCAGGGACTTGATTGCAGAATATGAGGCCATGAATCCTAGCATTAAGATCAACCTCATTTCGCCACCTTATGAGCAGGCAGACCAAAAAGCAACGTTGATGCTTAATACAAACCAAGATCTGGACCTTATCGAAATCCGAGACTATTCGGTTAAGCAGTTTGTGAATAACAAGAAGCTTACCGACTTGACGCCTTATTATGAAGCTTGGTCTGAGGCTGAGACTCTGACTCCTGTGGCGATTGCAGCTGCTAAGACTGTGGATGATACGCCCTACTGGGTTCCTCAGGCGATTTTCATTAAAGCACTCTATGCAAGAACCGACGTCCTGGCTGAGTACGGTATTACCGAAATGCCCGAAACGGTAGAGGAGCTCATTGAAATTTGCCGCCAGATTACCGATCCTTCCAAGAACCAGTATGGTTTTGCCTGGAGAGGTAAGGGCGCTACGATGAAGTTTGGTGACTTGTTTGCCTCAGTATGTGTTGATGACGTTGCTAACAGCGAATTCATCTATTCTGAAGATGAGACCTTTTTCTTAGACCCCGGATTCAAACAGGGTATGGAAGCTTATATAACTCTCTTTAAAGAAGGCACACCTCCAGACGGAATTAACTGGGGCTTCAATGAGCAGGTAAATGGTTTTGTTTCAGGAACAACTCCTTTCTTGATTCAAGATCCAGACGCCATTCCACTGATTAACAACTTGCTTGGCGAGGATAAGTACGAAGTTGTTCCCTTACCTGTAGGTCCCCACGACTTTACTCTGATTGACTACGGCTTCTGCGGTATGGGTATTCCAAGTTACTCCAAGCACAAAGAGGAAGCATGGAATTTCATCCAATGGATTTCCAGTGCTGAGAAGAATGGCTATTTCAATGAACATTGGGGTCCACTGCCAGTTCACAGAACAACGTTCGACATCAATGAACACTTCCAAGGCAAGCATTATCAGGCATATCGCTATGAAATGGCTAACCCTGACACATTCTTGCTGAAGACCTATCCTTTGGCGTCCGCAAAATGGCCCGGATGGGATGTCGTTTACGAAACCGACGTACAAAGTGTTCTCCTTGGCAGGATGACGCTTGATCAAATGCTCCAGAAATGGACCGATTACTGGACGAAGTAATCACTCATTAAGACAGGGTGGCACAGTAGGTGCCACCCGGCACTTTTACGATAACTGCTGCTACTAAAGAGGTGATGATATGCGCGAACAGAGTGCGCGCTACTTTTTTCTAATCATGATACCGGCTTTCGTTCTGCTTACTCTCTTTCTGTATTATCCCATTATTCAAGGCACGGTTATAGCTTTTCAGAAGTACACGCTTTTTGACATGACTAATACTCCGTTCATAGGTTTTGACAACTTCAAAGCAATTTTCACGGATATCAACTTCAACTTTGGTCAAATCATGCTCAATACGTTGATTTGGGTTTGCGTCTCCTTGGCCCTCCAGTTCGTGCTGGGGTTTATTTTGGCCTTGCTTATGCAGAAACCTTTTCGGGGCAGGGGAATCTACTCGTCCCTAGTCTTCTATCCTTGGGCCTTGTCTGGTTTTGCCATCGGGTTGGTTTGGGCCTGGATTTTCAACGGACAGTTTGGCCTGGTTAATGATATTCTTCTGCGCCTGGGTCTAATTAGCAATCCTGTTGGGTTTCTTTCCAACCCCAGCTACGCTATGGCTTCAGTGATTGTGGCGAACATCTGGTATGGTGTACCGTTTTTTGCCATTATGCTCCTCGCTGCCCTGCAGTCTGTCCCTGCTGAGCTGATGGAAGCAGGTAAAATTGACGGAGCAGGTCCACTTCGCAGGCTATTTAGTATTACCATTCCATACATTAAACCTACGATTATTAGCACAACATTGCTACGGACCATGTGGATTATGAACTTTCCCGATATTATCTACGCCATGACCGGAGGAGGACCCAGCAACAGTACGAACATTTTGGCCACGCAGATGATCAACAAGATCCTGAAATTTTACGACTACGGCCAGGGTTCTGCTTTCGGTGTAGTGATCATGGTTCTTTTGTTCACGTATGCTCTCCTTTATCTGCGCCTGACCTCTGGGAAGGAGGAGACGTTTTGAAGCTACTTCTGCGTACTCTGAAAGTGCTCTTGCTTGGTTTGTTTTTAGTAGTGGCCTTGGGACCTCTTTATTGGGTAATTGTAACCTCCCTCAAAGGAGGTCAGGAGATTTACACTTTTCCCATTCGGTACTGGCCATCTGAGGTGACGTTTGAGAACTACAAATATCTCTTTCGAATCAGCGATTTCTCCATCTACTTTAAGAACAGTTTGCTTATCTCCTTATTAGCATCCGCAGGTGCGTTACTAATCTCTGTATTTAGCGGTTATGCCCTATCGCGAATCAGGAGCAGAAGACCTAAACTGATTTTGCTTTTGGGCATGTACTTTACCCAAATCATCCCTACGTATATGTTGATGAGCCCGCTCTTTATTTCTCTAGCGAAAATAGGCATGACAGACAGTCTCATTGCCATCACTTTTGTCTACGTATCCATGATGATAGCTTTCTCCACAATTATGGCCAAGAGCTTCTTTGACCGTATTCCCGTAGCTCTAGAGGAAGTGGCAATGACTGATGGATGTACTCGTACCCAGACGATTGTCAAAGTCGTGTTGCCTCTGACTCTGCCTGGTTTAGCAGCCATCTTTAGTTTCGCTTTTGTGAATATTTGGAACGAGTTGTTCTTGGCGGTTATGCTGTTGAGTTCCAACCATAACATGACTGTGCCCGTTGCACTCAATTCCTTTATCTCCAAAGCTGGAGTGAATTGGGGAGTGCTCAGTGCAGGTATTGTCGTAGCCTTGCTACCAACAATGTTGGTGTTTGCCTTCGCCCAAAGGTATATTATCATGGGCCTCACAGAAGGTGCTGTGAAAGGCTAAACAGTCCATTTCGGGCCAGAGCAGTTGCACTTGACAAAATGTTAACGGAGCAGAGTGTGATGGACTGGTGCCTCGCTCTGCTTCTTTATTTCTCTCTCAAAGGGTGATCGTAAAATGAATGTATTGGGGTTTGCTAAGAATGCTATCAAAATCGAAGCAGATGCCATCACTAGTTTAGTTGATCAACTTGATCAGAGCTTTGTGAAGGCTGTAGATCTAATTCGAAAGTGCAAAGGCAAGGTTGTTGTCTCGGGAGTCGGAAAGTCGGGCATTATTGGGCGCAAGATTGCAGCTTCACTGGCCAGTACAGGTACTCCAGCTTTCTTTGTTCATGCCTGCGAGGCTGTACATGGAGATTCAGGAATGATTGAAAACGGAGACGTGGTTATACTTATCTCCAATAGCGGTGAAACCAAAGAAGTACTCAGCGTGTTGCCCATTCTCAAGAAGATTGGGTGTAGCAAAATAGCCATTACAGGAAAAGCTGAGTCGACCTTGGCTCAACTGACTGATATAGCTTTGGTTTACACATATAGTCGAGAGTCAGACCACCTTAATCTAGCTCCCACAACTAGCGCGGTCATGACCCTAGTGCTTGGGGATGCTTTGGCGGTGACCCTCTCCATGCTGGGCGGATTTGAGGATAGCGACTTTCACCGTTATCATCCTGGTGGAAGCCTCGGAGAGCAACTTTCCGCATTGAAAGATGAGGGGAGGTAACGGCTATGGTAAAAAAACCGCGCATTATGGTCATTGGTAGCTTCATGATTGATTTAGTGGTAAGAACGCCTCGGGCACCCAAGAGCGGAGAGACAGTGATTGGGAGCAGCTTCAACCGGTTTCTTGGGGGTAAAGGAGCTAACCAGGCAGTGGCCGCAGCACGTTTAGGAGCTTCCGTCACTATGGCGGGCAAGCTCGGCAAAGATTTCTTCGGCGACGAAATGTTGGTTGCCTTAGAAGAAGAAGGTATCTCTGTGGGACATGTATTACGTGATGCTAGCGCTTCTACTGGTATAGGTTCCATTACTCTCGACGATGGGGGAGACAACAGGATCGTAGTAGTGCCAGGTGCCAACCTCAGGTTCAATCTAGCTGACTTGGCTACTTTAGAACCTGTTATGGCGTCCCACGACCTCTTGATGCTACAGCTAGAGATGGACATTGAAACGGTGAAAGAGGCTGTGAAAATGGGCAGCAAACACGGCGTCCCTGTGGTTCTCAATCCCGCACCAGCCCGTGAGCTTGAGGATGATCTTTTGGCGACTGTAACCTACTTGACGCCCAACGAGACAGAGGCAGAACTGTTAACTGGGGTTCCCGTTCGTGATCTGCAATCGGCGAAGAGGGCTGCGGCAGTCCTTTTGGATAGGGGACCAAAGAACGTGATTATCACCTTGGGCGAGAAAGGTGCTCTGCTTGCTTCTGGAGATTCGTTTATCCATGTTGATGGGTTTTCGGTTCAGCCAGTAGATACGGTGGCGGCAGGAGATGCCTTTAATGGTGCTTTGGCAACCCAAGTTTCCTGCGGTTTTCCCCTTGAGGAAGCGGTTCAGTATGCCAATGCAGTAGGAGCTCTTACCGTGACTAGGCAGGGGGCAATTCCCTCGTTGCCAACGGAGCAAGAAGTGGAAGAGTTTTTAGGAAAAATGACAAGGAGGCGAGCGCATGCGTAATATGATCGATGGCAAGGTCAAGCGATACCTTGAGGACTTAGGGGAATATGTGAACTCCGGCGTTGTTCCAATTGAAAATCTACAGATTTGCACTGACGAAGTGCCAGGGCAGTGGGAAGCATTTCGAGTTGGAGACTTTTGGGGAGGCAGAGATGTAACAGCCTGGTTTAGAGGCTCTGTGGATGTACCTACAGCATGGATTGGTGATTCCCTGGTCTTGGAACTGAACATGGGTGACGGCGATTTGTTTGCAACAAAGGGTGCTGAAGGCCTGCTCTTGATCAGTGGCAAGCCTGTTCAAGCTCTAGACATGAATCATACTCAGGTAAGGTTAGAACCCGAAATGTATGGCGGCGGCAGGGTCGAGTTTCTCATCAAGGCCTTCAGCGGTTTGCAGGACGAGAAGCGCTGCTTCGAGGTGGCTCGTTTATGCCTGGTTAACCCAGAGGCAGAGGAGTTTTATTTGAGAGCCTCTGTAACCTTTGAGGCGATTCAGAACATCAAGGAACATGTCTATGATCGGAATAATTTGCTCCAGTTTCTAGACGAAGCAATCAATATGATTGACTTTCGGGTTCCTAGAAGCGAAGAGTTCTATGCCTCCGTAAAGAAAGCCAATTGCTCTCTAAAGACGCGCCTCAGCGAATACAAACCAGCAATTGAGAATAAACCGATGGTGCATCTAGTTGGTCACTCGCATATTGATGTGGCCTGGTTGTGGAGATTGCGGCATACCAGGGAGAAGGTGGAACGTACATTTACCACGATGCTTAACTTGATGGATCGTTATCCCGAGTTTAAGTACATTCAGACTCAGCCCCAACTATATGAGTTCATTAAAGAGGACAATCCGGAGATTTACGAGCAGATTAAGAAACGTGTGCAAGCGGGTCAGTGGGAAGTAACGGGGGGAATGTGGGTCGAGGCAGATTGTAACATACCTTCTGGTGAGTCTTTGGTTCGACAATTTTTATACGGAACTCGCTTTATCAAGGAGGAGTTCGGCAAGATATGCACTGTTCTTTGGTTGCCTGATGTTTTTGGTTACTCTTGGGCGTTGCCTCAGATTATTAAACGTAGTGGCTTAAAGTATTTTATGACCACAAAAATTAGCTGGAGTCAGTTCAACCGGCCTGAACACGACACCTTCTTGTGGAAAGGTATGGATGGCACAGAGGTCTTAACGCATTTCATTACGACTCCAGAATACCTTGGACGCGCATTCTATGCGTATAACGCCGTCGTTGATCCCAAGAGCGTACAGGGAATTTGGGATAATTATCGGCAAAAAGACATTAATGACGAACTCCTCTTGGCCTATGGCTGGGGTGATGGTGGGGGTGGACCCACTGAAGGGATGATTGAGACAGCTAAGATTATAGCTGAATTGCCTGTGCTACCAGATGTAAAGTTCACAGAAGCAGAGGAGTTCTTTGCAGGACTTGAAGAAAGAGTGGAATCCAATCCTGATCTTCCAGTGTGGGATGGCGAGCTTTACTTAGAGTTCCACCGCGGTACCTACACGTCCCAGGGTAAGGTGAAGAAGAATAACAGGGTAAGCGAATTTCTTTATCATGATGTTGAATTGTTTAACTCAGTGGCCAGCTTGGTGCAACCCATTCACAAATATCCGAAAGACGTGATTGATTCAGGTTGGAAAACGATTCTGCTAAATCAATTCCATGACATATTACCCGGTTCTTCCATTGGTGAGGTCTACGAGGATAGCGAGGAGCAATTTGCCGAAATTATCGAGACTGGAAGAGATACCCTAAACAAGGGGCTAACAACAATTGCAGAGAACATTACGATACATGGGGAGAACCTAGTGGTGTTCAACTCTTTGCCTTGGGAGCGGGATGGCTTTGTCTCCTTGCCATGGACGGAGGAGCTGGCGAAGAAGTGCTTTATGAACTCTGGAGGCGACCTACTCCCAACTAAGGTAGTGGGTAAGAACGAGAAGGAACTCTTGGTGCGCGTACAGGAAATACCAGCACTAGGCTATAAGGCGTTTCGCATGGTTGATGGTGCTACAGAAGACCATTCCTTTGAAGATGAGCTTATAGTAAGGAAAGACTATGTGGAGAACCGATTCTACCAGATCAAACTAGATCAAAACGGTCACATTATCTCTTGGTATGATAAAGAAACTGATCGCGAGTTGGTTCCTGACGGTGCTAAGGCCAACGTTATCCGCGCCTTTGAGGATCGCCCCATGAATTACAGCGCTTGGGATATCGATGTTTATTACAAAGACAAAGAGTATATTGTCGATGATTTAGAAGAAATTTCGGTGGAAGAAGCGGGACCTGACCGTGGAGTACTCACCTTAAGGTGGAACTTTCTTGATTCCACAATTGAACAGCGCATGGTCATTTATGCTGACAAACGTCGGGTAGACTTCAAAACCGAGGTGGATTGGCATCAAAACCAGATTTTGTTGAAGGCGGCGTTTCCGGTAGATTTAAGAGCCACTAAGGCAACCTATGAGATCCAGTTTGGTAACGTGGAAAGACCCACACATGACAATACAACTTGGGATTATGCGAAGTTCGAAACTGCAGCCCAAAAGTGGGCCGACTTGTCTGAACGGAGCTATGGGGTCAGTTTGCTCAACGACTGCAAGTACGGCTATGATGTGAAGGGCAATACCTTAAGCCTTACACTGCTTAAGTCCGGTGTGTATCCTGACCCTAACCAAGATCAGGGGCACCATTCCTTCACATATAGCTTGTATCCTCATCCAGGGGATTGGTTGACAGGCGGGACTGCACAAGAGGCTTATAACCTAAATTGTCCTCTAAAAGCAGTGATTGCAACAAGCTCAGAAGGCGAGCTGCCAAGCCACCAGTCCTTCATCACTGCTACTGGTCAATCCACCATGCTGGAAACGGTAAAACGCGCAGAGGATGATGACAGTCTGATCTTGCGTTTCTATGAATATGGCAACTCCAGGGAAACGGTGCGTGTAGATCTCTTCAAGTCAATACAACAAGTATGGGAAACAAATCTGATGGAAGAGACTGAGCGGACATTGGATCTAGTTACTGATAACTCCTTCGAGTTCACTATTAAACCTTACCAAATCAAAACCTTCAAGGTCAGGTTCAAATAGGATGGACTAACCCAGAAGATCTCACCTTTCCGCAGGTGAGGTCTTCTGGCGATCGCTTTCTATTAAACATACCGGTTACAAAGACTATCTTTTCTAAGGAGCAAGTTAATGGGGCATATCGAATGGATTAATGAAGACGTGCAAAGGAATTTTCAGGCAGTCCTATTTGATTTTGACGGAACCATCTCTTTGATACGTGAGGGGTGGCAGCCCATCATGTATTCCTACTTTGCTGAGGTATTAACTGAGGTATCTCAGGGGCAGTCACAGGAAGAGATTGGCCAATGCGTGCGTGAGTTTGTGGATTTACTCACTGGTAAACAAACCATCTATCAGTGCATGTATTTGGCCGATGAAATAAGAAGAAGGGGCGGAAGACCAGAAGACCCTTCTGTGTACAAAGCTGAGTATAGCCGGAGGTTACTGCTCCATATCGAGGATCGGGTCTGGGGATTGAAGACAGGAAAAGTTGAACCAGAACAGTATTTGGTTCCTGGTAGTCTGGAGCTACTAGATTATTTACGTAGCCAAGGATTGGACTTGTATTTGGCGAGCGGAACGGATCATGAATATGTGCAGGAAGAGGCCGCTGCTTTAGGGGTTAGCGACTATTTTAATGGCGGTATTTATGGGGCTTTGGACGATTATAAAATGTTTTCCAAAGAGAAGGTGATTAAGGAGCTTATCCTTCCTAGAATACAGACCGCTGAAGCTCTGTTGGGCTTTGGTGATGGCTATGTGGAAATTGAAAATGTGAAGGTCGTAGGTGGAATTGCTGTAGGGGTGGCGTCTAGGGAGAAGGAGCGCAGGGGTATTGACCGTTGGAAACGCTCGAGATTGATCAAAGCTGGTGCGGACGTAATAATCGGAGACTATAGATGCCAAGAAGCCCTGTTTCTTGGATTGACGGAAGGAGTTGATCTCGATGTATCCTCGGTTTGACTTAACAAAGCTGAAGCTTAAACCTCTTAATGAACGCGAGCATGATATGACGCTTGAGGATGTAAAACAACTGAATTGTGTGCAGGAAATGGAAGAACCAGAGCTAGATGAGCTGGTCTCGAGGGTCGTTAGGGCAAGAAACGATGGAGCCGCGGTAATTTTGATGATGGGTGCGCATGTAATCAAGACCGGAATGAGCCGCTTTATCATCGACTTGATGGAAAGAGGTTTTATTACTCACGTGGGACTGAATGGGGCTTGCGCAATTCACGATTATGAGTTAGCTTTAATCGGTGCAACCACAGAGAGTGTACCCCGTTACATCAGTGAAGGGCAGTTTGGCCTCTGGAAGGAAACGGGCCAGATCAATGATCTGGTTAAAGAGGGTGCCCACAAAGGGTATGGGATTGGTGAAACACTAGGCAAAGCGATCTTTGAGGGAGACTATCCCCATAAGGATGTTAGCATCTTAGCGTCAGGTTATCGCCTCAAGGTACCTGTTACGGTTCATGTCTCCATCGGACAAGACATCATTCACGAACACCCGAATTTCGATGGAGCCAGTTTTGGGCATGGCAGTCACACGGATTTTCTAATTCTCGCCGAAAGTGTTCGCAATTTAGAGGGTGGGGTGCTTCTCAATGTTGGAACAGCCGTTATGGGTCCAGAGGTGTATCTAAAGGCTTTGTCGATGGCCCGTAATGTCGCTCACCAGGAAGGAAGTGCAATCTCTAATTTTACCACTTCGGTCTTGGATATCCAGCCCATTCGTTCCAGAGATTATCACATAGAGCCAGCAAAGGATCGGCCGGAGTATTATCATCGTTTTTGGAAGACGATTTTGGTGCGAACCGTGCGTGATGGAGGTACCAGCTTCTATATTGAGGGCGATCACCAACGAACGGTCTCAAGCTTGTGGTCCAAACTAACGAAGTGATGGGGTGATAGCATGAAACGCGGAGTTCTAGAACGTATTTTGCATCGGGCAGCCAAATTGAAGATCATGGTTATCGGCGACTTCTTTCTCGATCACTACCTATTCATTGATCCATCTAAGGAAGAACGGTCTATCGAAACGGGAAAGGCTGCTCACCAAGTAACCAGGATCAGGGCAACACCTGGGGCCGCTGGTAATGTTGCCAACAACCTTTCGACTTTAGGCGTACAAGAAATCTTGGCCGTAGGTTTGCTTGGTTCTGATGGTTATGGGTATCAACTCAAAGAATCCTTGAACGCCCAAGGCGTGGATACCACAAATATGTTGGTGAGCTTAGCCAGAATTACACCTACGTATATTAAGCCTATGCGGGGAAAGGATGGCCAGGAAGAGGAACTAGACCGCCTTGATCTTAAGAACTGGACACCAACCCCTGCAAAGCTCGAAGCACAACTTCTTGACATTCTAGAGAATAGAGGGCCTAATTGTGATGCCATTGTTGTGGTAGACCAAGTTGAGGAAGCAGATTGCGGAGTAGTCACCAAAAATGTGCGAGCCGCTCTTACAGAGCTGGGCCGGGAGCATCCTGACCTGATTATTTCTGTGGACTCCAGAAAGCACATCGACCAATTTTCCCAAGTTATAATTAAGCCTAATGAGTTTGAAGCTGGGAAGGTCTTGGGAGTGGGATCAGCTGCAGATGAGCCCGAGCAGGCTGTAAAGGCTCTTTTCTGCAAGACGGGTAAACCGGTATTTATGACCTGTGGTGAGAAGGGGCAGTGGGTATACGATGGGGATCAGGCTTTGCATGTGCCTGCTTTGCAGGTTAAAGGACCCATTGATATTGTAGGCGCTGGCGACAGTGCTAGTGCCGGAACTGTTGTTGCACTGGCTGCTGGAGCAAGTTATCAAGATGCTGCCTTTATGGGTAATCTGGTCTCTTCGGTCACCATTACTCAGCTTGGTACAACAGGTGCAGCGAGCCCTCAAGACGTTTTGGAGCGTTATGATGAGTGGAAAAGTGGTTACTAAAGAAAGGGCATTTGGCAGTTGATGCAGAGTGAAGGGCGATTAGAAACTTGGAGGAACGGACATGAACAAACATCTGGAACTGATGATTAGCCGCTGTCCCGAACTAGAGGCTTGTGTCGCCGACTTGGAAGAGGCTTTTCAATTGTGGAGGGAGTCATTCGCCTCAGGGTACAAGACTCTAGTCTGCGGAAATGGTGGCAGTGCCGCTGATAGCGAGCATATTGTTGGTGAGCTGATGAAGGGCTTTTTGCTTGAACGCCCCTTAGGTGGGGCATTTTTCAAACAAGCGGTGGAAGCTTTTGGCGATCACGGCCGTTATTTGGCATCACATTTACAGGGAGCGTTACCAACCATATCTTTGTCTAGCCACACAGGACTGGTGACCGCATTTGGCAATGATGTGACTTTTGACACGGTATACGCCCAGCAGGTCTATGGATACGGAGTGCCAGGAGATGTGTTAATCGCTTTAAGTACAAGTGGAAACTCCAAGAATGTGATTAACGCAATTCAGGTAGCGACACTGCGGGGGCTTGTGACTATCGGTTTTACAGGTTCTAGTGGCGGTCAAATGGCTGATTTATGTGATGTGACGATTAGGGCTCCCCACCAGGAGACGTACCGTATTCAAGAATGTCATCAGGCGATGTATCATACGCTTTGCGCCATGCTTGAGGAGGCTTTTTTTGAGCAGACTTAATCCCGAGGCCAGGCGTTGGCGTGGATTTGTGACCACCTTCACGTTTTGACACTTCCACCGGTTGATGACTTGGTTGGGAGGGTGTATAACACGAGATATCTAGCGCAATTGAAGAACAAGCAGCCTCGATGCAACAGGTAGCAACTTCGGCTCAAGATTTCATGGATATGAGTGTAAAGCTCAGAGAGCTCGTCGAGTATTTTAAAATAAGCTAACTGATAATCCCCCTGAGTTCCCTTGGGTTAATATCCAGGGAGCTCCGGGGTGTTTTTTACGGTACGAAGGAATTGGGCACGGAACAAGATGCCGTAAAATGCGCTGGTCCCCCTATTGGCTACCTGCTCATATAAGATATGTCCGATCACGTTGCTATTTGTATCGATGCCATTATCATCCTGGAGATTTCCATACATCGTTATTGCAACAGGAGATACGAAAACCCCTGCTACAGTAGTCACTGAGGCAGGGGTTGCCTAATTCTTCGCTAGATATTTCCGACCAAATCAATGCCAGGCTTCAGGGTGGCTGAACCAGGACGCCACTTAGCAGGACAAACTTGGTCTCCATGCTTGGCCACAAACTGAGCAGCTTGCACCTTGCGGAGAAGTTCAGAAGCATCTCTTCCTATGCTGTTATCATTCACCTCATAGGACACAATCCTTCCCTCTGGGTTCACAATGAAACTACCCCTCAGGGCTAAACCTTCTTCCTCTATATACACTCGGAAGTCCTTACAGAGTTTTCCTGTCGGATCAGCAAGCATGGGGTACTTAATCTTCTTGATCGTATCGGAAGTATCATGCCAGGCCTTATGGGTGAAGTGTGTGTCTGTCGACACCGAATATATTTCCACACCGATTTTCTTAAACTCTTCATATAGATCTGCTAAGTCTTCTAATTCTGTGGGGCATACAAAGGTGAAGTCAGCAGGGTAGAACACAAAGGCCGACCATTGACCTAGTAAATCGGATCTTCTGACCTTCTTGAATTCACCATCAACGAACGCATCAACTGTAAAGTCCATTACTTCCTTGCCAATAAGCACTAAAAGATCACTCCTGTGTAGTTATTTTCTTTCAGCTACCGGTGTGTCAGTTGTCGAAGACACAACTCCTTGTTAATAGCGATTATCAATAGTATACGTTGATAGGGCAAGGATGTCAAGGGTGTTTTCTTCTTTATCAAGTTCCCGCCAGCAATCTACCCACCGTAACGGAGAACCAGTCTTAGACAAGGAATTTCGCTTCAACCGTGGAAGGACACAAAAGTAGAACTAAGGTTTCTGTGTTGGAAAGTTCGGGACAAGTCCTCCTACAGTTCTACGAATTTCGTCACTCAGGTTGAGGAACTTGTTCCTCTCTTAGAAAGTGTGATCACGCTGACTCATTTCTATTGAGGAATATGCCAAGAAGCACATAAGGGGCAACCCTGGAGAGAAAATCCCCGAAGTGAAGAAAGCACTGAAAGCCGCAGTGCGACGAAAAGACATTCGAAAAGCGAGGATGATCGATATGGATAAAATCATCAATGAACTGAGATATTTAGATGAAACATTCCCCCGAGGAGCACTGGAGCTAGCCGCCTCCAGAAAAGACGAAACAACAGCCCTCTTACTCAAGGCTTTAGATGAAGTTCTTGAGTTGGTGATTATTCAAGGGGTTGTCGATGACTGCAGTCTTTTTGACATGATAGAGGACATAAGATTTTTGTTTGACAAAGAGCGAGTTGATCCAACTATGTACGGTGATTTCGAGGACTTTTTGGCCTGGATGCAAGATGACGAGAATCAAGATATATTGACGATGTGATCGAAGAGATGTACTGGTGCGCCTGTTTTCAAGAAACAGAGGAGGAAAACATCGCTCCTTTGGCCTTTGACCAACCTATCGTAAGGCCAAAGAAAGTAGGTAGAAATGATCCCTGCCCCTGTGGCAGTGGTAAGAGGTATAAGAAATGCTGCGGGGCTTGAGGGACAGTCCGATACGGAACTGATAGGCGTAGGGAACCGTTATCTTTTTCTAGTTGATCGTATCCTTATACATTCCTGCAAATCGGCGGGACGGGAACGGGAATGCGCTGTCCCTATAGGGCTCCCCGCATCCACCACGAAGTGACCTCTACCACCCCAAGGTAGAGGTCGTTTGCTCATTGCGCCAATTGCGCGCGAATTGCGCCAGGGACAGTTCCTCGAGCAGAACATAAAAGCCACAATTGTTTGACAATATTAGGACAGGGTTATATAATATTTTAAAGAGGTAAAGCCACGGTAAAGTTCTATGATGAAACCATACCATCAACTATAAGATTAAACAAACCTATAGTATGAAGCCACAGGAATGGAGATGGATTTGGACTAGTACATTACAGCTGGTACGTTGCAAGCAAGATGGTGATTGTGTGATTAAGTGCGAACAAGAGAGTCTGGTCTTGCTCGTATTAATCAAAATAAAAGAGGAGGAATTCAAATGAAAAGGAAAGTGTCCGCTTTTCTTGTGCTCCCGCTTTTAGTCTTGCTAGTGTTTACCGCCGTGAATGTATATGCCATGACTGAGGTAGGCACCCCTCGCAGGGAAACTCTCATCGTGGAAACCCAGACACCAACTGACGTTCCCGGGCAATTCAACTCGTACATGCAAGGGACGCAAATGGGATTTGGCATTCATCAACTGATGTCCGCCATGATGTGGGAAATGGATACGACCAAGGGTGAGCAATTCGGCGAAGTAGCCGCAGGAGCCCCTGAATCCAATGAAGACTTTACCGAACATATTGTGAGAATCCGTGAGGGTATTCGCTGGTCTGATGGTGAGGTTCTGAACGCAGATGACGTGATATTTACCTTCAATATGATCATGGATAACCCTGGAATTGGCCCGAGTGCTTACTACAACGCTGTGTTTGAGTCAATTGAGAAAATTGACGACTATACAGTTCTGATCAAGACTCTAGACTCCTTCCCCCGTCTGGCACTGCGCTTTGGTGTTACGATTTGGGGTAACGACCTGCGCATCGTTCCTGAGCACATCTATTCTAAGGTGGAGGACGTAACAACCTTTAAAGACAGCGATCCTGTCGTAGCCGGACCATATACTGTCAAGGCCTTTGACAATCTAGGCAAATGGGTGCTCTATGAGCGCCGTGAAGACTGGCAACATAGTACTGTTGGTGTAGTAACGGGCAAGATGCCCCAGGCTCAGTACATCTTGTTCAAGTATGTTGGTGACGATACAACACGCCAAATGGCCATGGTCAACAACGAAGTCGATATTCTTTGTGAAGTCACACCTGAAATGGTAGAGGTCATGACTGCCATGAATCCTAATATTGCTTGCTGGTATAAGGACTTCCCCTATGCTACAAGTGATGATCCTTGTTCCAAGGGGATTTCCTTCCAAATGGCCAAAGAACCCTACGACAATCCTGACTTCCGTTGGGGTGTAACCTTGGCCATGAACTTTGACGAGATTTCTGTTAATATCTTTGATGGCGTAGGTCGTGCTAGTGCACTACCGATTCTAACTGCGACATCTGCAATGCAGGAGCTGTATTACATTCCTTTGCTGTCCTGGTTGGAAGAGTTTGCTCTCGATCTAGGTGATGGCACAACCTTCAAGCCTTTCGACACCGGGTATGCCTATAGAATGGCTGAAACCCTCAGGGCCCAGGGCTATGATATTCCTACCGACCACGATGCTTTAATCGACATGTTTGGTATTGGTTGCTGGAAGTATGCTCCTGATGTAGCCGAGAAGCTCTTTATCAAGGCCGGCCTCGAGAAGAGGGCTGACGGATGGTACTTCGAGGGTCAACCCTTCACCATTAACATGACCTACTTGGCCGACACAGAAGCCCAAGCAGGACGCGGTTTGATTGCTGCGTATGACCAATTGGTTAAGTTCGGATTTAACTGTAATTTGGCCAGTGAAAGTAGTGCCACATGGGATAGCAACGCTGCTACAGGAAACTACGAAATTGGTGGCTATTGGCCAACTGGAGGAATCACCAGAGATCTCTACTCCCAAATCAGCGGTTGGGATGCCAATTTGATTGTTCCTCTAGGTGAGCGTGGTGCAGGTCAGGGCAGCCGCTGGAATAATGCAGAAGCAACCCGGATCATTCATGAGATGGCCGTCGTGTCCCCTGATAGTGACGAGTCCTACGAACTGGGTATGGAGTTTATGAAGGCGGCCACGGCCGATATGCCTTTCCTCGGCTTCCATTCTGGTGTTAAGTTTGTACCGACCAACAGCACCTTCTGGGAGAATTATCCCAGCGCCGAGAATCCTTACAATGGTCCCTGGTGGTGGTGGAGCTGCTTTAAGTACATCACAACCGAGATTACTCCTGTAGACTAAACGAGTATTTGAGTCGCCTGAAATACTGGGCGCACCAAGACACGTGCTGGCGCCTTCCATGATAGCAGCAGCACGTGTCTTTTGTAAAACTATAAGGAGCAAGAGTCGAGTGTATATCTAGGGGAGTGACGCAGTTGAAATTCACGCAATACTTTGGACTTCGTATCTTAACCTGGGCTCTGACCATATGGATTGGTGTGACCTTCATCTTTTTCGTGCCCCGAATGTTTCCCTCTGATCCTGTGGAGAACATGATTGGGAGGATTCAATCCCGCTCGGGGCAAATGGACCCCTTGGAAATGGAATCTCTCCGAAAATCTTTACGGGTCCAGTTTGGCCTTGAAGGTTCCTTGCTGGAACAATACGTCTCCTTTCTCAAAAAGGGCCTCCTGCAATTTGATTTTGGACCATCCCTCATGAGCTTTCCTACCCCTGTGGGAGATATCATTAAGACATACCTTCCCTATACCTTAGGTCTCATGCTTATGACCACCGTTCTAGCCTGGATCATTGGAAATTTCATTGGCCTACAAGCGGGGTTTCGCAAAGATCGCCTTTCCTCTAAGTTCTTGGAGGGAGTTGCCATCTGCATTTATCCCGTACCTTACTTCATTGTGGCTCTAGTTCTTCAGATTGTATTCGCCTTCTTACTTGGTTGGTTTCCCCTTCAATCAACGATCATCACCATGGGTGGTTTTGGAACATTTATAAGAACTCTTCTGCGCGCCTCAGTCCTTCCTGCTGTTTCCCTCTTACTTGTGGGAACAGGATGGTGGATCATCTCCATGAAATCTCTTTCGGGCACTGTATCTGAGGAGGATTTTGTATTATATGCCCGCTATCGGGGGCTCTCTGAACAGAAGATTGGTCAAAGTTATGTCCTTCGAAATTCCATCATTACTCAGGTCACAGCCCTGGCCATGAGTCTTGGCGGTGTCTTTAGCGGCTCCATTATGACCGAAATTATCTTCGGATATCCTGGAGTTGGTACTCTCATTCAAAAGGCTATCTTACAGTCCGATTACAACATGATCCTGGGATGTATTACCATTTCCATTGTGGCCATTGCCACCGCAACACTTATCGTGGATCTAATCTATCCTCTGATTGATCCTAGAATTCGCTACAGCTAGAAGGGGGAAGTGGACGTGAGAAAGTTCCTAAAAAATGCCAACGGCCGTCTCAGGGCCGGCATAAGTATCACACTTTTTTTCTTAATTCTTGGTTTCGTGGTGTACTATATCCCACACCCTAACCCTTTCAGCTATAATACCTATCCCCGAAGGCTGTCTCCTTCCCCGGATCACTTCTTTGGAACAACCAGTATGGGTCAGGATGTTTTCTGGCTTTTGATTGAGGCTATTCATAATTCCTTGGTGATAGGTTTCATTGTGGCACTTATAGGTACGGTGGTTGGAGTCTTTGTGGGTCTTCTGGCAGGTTTTAGTGGAGGCTTCCTGGACCGCATCTTAATGGTGGTCACCGATACCTTCGTTGTGATTCCCTCTCTTCCGATCTTGATCTTAATGACATCTCTCATGCGGGGATCGGCTACCGTTATTCTAATGGCCTTAGTCCTGGCCATCTTTGCCTGGGCCTGGCCTAGCAGGCAGATTCGCTCATTGGCTCTGTCCCTTAAAGAACGGGACTTTATCCACACGGCCTGGTTCTCGGGGGAAGGAACGGTGCAGGTGATTGTCACCGAGATTCTTCCCTATGCTCTAACCTGGTCTTTATCGAACTTTATGAATGCGACATTATCGGCTATTGCCTCTGAATCGGCCCTTGCCGTTTTGGGACTATCTCCGGCCAACCTAATTTCCCTTGGGAATATGATTCAATGGGCCAGAGAGCGCAATGCCATTTTCACCAACCAGTGGAATTGGATCGGTCCCCCTATTATCGCCACGATTGTCCTTTTTATTGGTTTGTTCCTTCTAATCACTGGATACAATGATTACTTGTCCATGAAAAGAGGTAGGTAGGGATGCTGAAAGTCGAGAACCTTTCCACATCATATAAGACAATTGATGGTGATGTACATGTTCTTAAGGACTTGAATTTTGAGATCTATGAGAATGAGATCTTTGGGATCGCTGGAGAATCTGGCTGCGGAAAGACAACACTCTTGAAGGTATTGTACGATATTATAGATTTTCCCCTCAAGATCGATGGGGGAAGGGTTTTGTTAAGTGGGAAGAAAAACGGTGATTCTTTTTCCTATGAATCTGGAACGATCCGCGAAGCTTGGTGGAAGAATATTTCCTACGTACCCCAGGCGACCCAAAGTGTCCTAAATCCCATCACC
>ENA-UOOH01002068-UOOH01002068.1-fermentation-metagenome-genome-assembly--contig:-NODE-2068-length-18130-cov-5.034910_pt1 | contig 18130 bp, 17 predicted proteins | sample MGYA00245778_ERZ724025 | MGnify/ENA primary metagenome ERZ724025 (study PRJEB28704, sample SAMN03018313) | fermentation metagenome | biome: anthropogenic terrestrial biome; feature: soil; material... | reverse complement strand
ACCGGAAACACCGGGAGAAGATCTCCGGCAGGCCGGGTGAGGGCCGCGTTGTCTCCAAGGATCTCGGCAGCTTTTCCGCCCATCTTTCCGGAAACCGTACCGGTGTGGAGCTGGTCCCCACCGCAGACACGGACCAGTTTTGCAATCGGCCGCATCGCGATGCCGTGAACGGGGTTTCTCGTCAGCGCACCGTGCATCGTCCGATGGACATGGATCGGAACGTTGATGGACGGGTCGGAAGCAAGACACTGGACAGCGGAAAAACCGGCTGTCAGGACATCGACCATCAGCATGTTTGCTCCAGACTTCACGGCGTTTGAAGCGACCTCAAGGATCCGGTCTCCGCCCGTCGTCACGTTCAGCGCATACAGAACCTCCCGTCCGGTCTCGTCCTTTGCTCTTTCAAGAGCTTCCATCACCATCCCCAGCCTGACCATCAGCGGACAGAACTTCTGATCGGTCAGCGTCTCATCGTCTTTGATCAGATCGACGCCGCCGATCGCAGCCTCGTAAGCAACGGCGGCAGTATCCTTCGGCGTCAGACCGACCTTCGGTTTGATGATCGTCCCGACATGCGGACGACGGGTAGTTTCGGTGCCGGTGAGTTTTCTGACCCCCTCGATCCCGAACTTCGGTCCGGTCCCGTCAAGACCCTTTGGGATCTCAATGTCGAGAAGCCGGACAGCCTCGAGTTTTCCAAGACCGAACAGGTTTCCGGCAATGACCGAGAGATACTGAGGGATGTTCCCCGGCTCGAATATTTCATATGGGTAACGTAGTTTCGTTTGGAAACCATCGCCCGACGGCACGATCTCAAGCACCTCGCCGTCGAAGGCATGGACGTATTCGGTCTTATCGTTCACGGTCGAAATACCGGTCCAGGTTCCGGTCGTCTGCTCATCGCTGATTGCCTGAGCAGCATATTCCGGGGTCACTCCCGATTTTGGTTTGAAGTAATACGTGGCAATTAAATCATTCATCTTAGTCTTTCTCCAGACTCAGAAACTGGTTCTGTAATTCGTCAAGTCCCCATCCGAGGTACTCGCGCATGATCGTAAATGCAAGATGCGGGGGAATCGCGCCTGCTTCGGTAATTATCAGATCAATATATTCGGCTGGCGTAACATCAAACACGGGGTTTTTAACGCGGACAAACGACAGCCCGGCGGCAATATCGTCAGGAAGGACCTCGTTTGTGGGACGGTCCTCGATCTTTATGCGTTCGCCGAGGATCGTCCGCGGAGCAAACTTGTATGTTTCTGCAGTCACGATCACATTTTTGCGTGCTTCATGAGCACAGAGAGCGATCTGGGACGTGCCGATCTTATTCACGACGGCCCCATTTACTGTTATTGCGTCGGCGCCGACAATAACGAGATCGACCTCTTTCATCATGGATCTTACCGCAGAATCAACGATATAGGTCGTCGGGATCTCATGATCATTGAGCGTTTTGATCGTGATGCGTCCCTGATTCCACGGCCTGACCTCGGTCGCATAGACCTCGATATCTTTTCCCTGACGTTTTGCCTCGATGATGCTTCCAAGAGCCGCACTGGAATTGCAGTGCGTCATGATCACACTGCCGTCGGGGATATGATTTGCCCCCATCACGGAGATCCGATCAAGGGCTGTCCTTGACGACCAGATAAACTCGTTCGCTTTTTCCCGCAGGTTCCGTCGTGCCGCCTCCTCATTTTTGGAAGAGCGGACGTCCCGCATAACGATCTGAATTGCATTGGGAAGCGAGACGGCTGTCGGACGGGTGGCAAGCAGAATACCCGCGGCCTGTTCCATTTCACGGATGAAAATCGATACATCTCCGGTCCGCGGAAGCGTCTCGGCATGATCACGAAGCGCAGAAACTGCTTCCCGGGCAATCTTTCCGGCGCCGCGAATCTCCATCGATATGATTTTGTCGGCTGTGTCGTTGATGCTCATTTATATTACTGATAGAAGTCTAAGATTAAATAACTGAGTATCGGGCAACGGCCCGCCTCAAACAAAGAGAATTATGACTGTTGGCATAGTTTTTGATAGTGCCGGAACGCTTCTGAAAACGAATCGCGCCGTCAAAAATATAAAGAGCGGGACATTGTTGAACGACAGCCCGGAAACGACGATGCTGACCTTCGAGGATCCCGACCGGATCCTCGTCCTTTTGAATGTCAGCTCGACCGAGATGATGAAGGTCCCGCCGGAAAAAAATCTCTCAAAACACCTGAAAGAAACAGACGTGGTGTTCGGGATAAGCTGCGGGAGAAAAATCATCGATGCTGCGGATGTGGAAATCATTCTCTTTTCCGATCCTGTCTGCCGGGTCTTCGATCTGCAGGAGGTCATTCGTGCCTGCTGGCGGATCGTTTCGAAAGAAGCCGAGTCGTTTGCCATAAATGCCGGCGTGATCGTCAACCTGCGGACGAGAGAGATCGAGTTCACGATCGCGGCAGCAGGCTATCCGTTTCCCGGCGTAAGAGAAATGATCTCTACCCTCCATCAGAAAGGAGTGGCCGCCTATATTGCTTCCGGAGACCGGACCTCGAAACTTGAACTGATCGCGGATAAGATCGGGATCCCGCGGGAACGTGTTCACGGCGTAGCAACGCCGGTAACAAAAGCCCGGATCGTAACAAATCTCAAAGGAGAATACGACATTGTCATCATGGTCGGGGACGGGATCAACGACCTTTCGGCGATGCGGGCTGCCGATGTTTCGATCCTGACGGTCCAGCAGAAGGGAGAGCGGCCCGAAGCCCTCCTTAAACAGGCGGAATACATTATTGACGACATACGGGACGTAATCGGCATCGTAGATAAATTCAACACTGACGATGAGTGAAAGCCCGGGACGAAGGCAAAATCGCACTAATATACTATTTCTGCGCAGTCATGCCTGACGAGAGGCGCAGAGGGAAAATGCGCAGAGGGGGGTCGACGTTTCGACCCGCTTCTAAAAACTAATAACTGCGTAAAACAAACACATACCATTATAGAAGGAAGAACATATGAAAACCCCGTTTATTACGATAAAGGATCTCATCATGGATTTTCCCGTCTCAACCGAAGATGGCGACGAAAAATCGACCGAGATGGTTCGGGTCCTGGATAACATCAACCTTGAACTCTCAGAGGGAGAGATCGTTGGTGTAATCGGCAGAAGCGGCTGCGGTAAAACCGTACTCATTCATCTTATCCGTGGAATCGATCAGGCGCCGACCTCCGGTAAAATCATTTATCACATATCCCACTGTCCAAAATGCGGCAAAATCGAGTTCCAAAGCGATGCAGGAAAACCCTGTCCGGCCTGCGGAGATACCCTCGTCGCAGAGGATGTCGATTTCTGGGACCCCGAAAACGGAAAACTCAAAACACAGATAATGGCAAGGACCTCGCTGATGTTCCAGCGGACCTTTGCCCTTTACGGAGACGACCGCGTCATTGAAAACGTTCTCCGCGCCCTCGACGATATCAACTATCCGTCGGAAAAAGCCATCAGCCGGGCTGCCGATCTGCTCGACGAGGTCAGGCTCACCCACAGAATGATGCACATCTCCCGGGACCTCTCCGGCGGGGAAAAACAGCGTGTCGTGCTCGCCCGTCAGCTTGCCCGTGAGCCGCTCTTCCTTTGTGCGGACGAGCCGACAGGAACCCTTGACCCGAAAACAGCACGGATCGTTCACGACCTGTTAAAGAAAGCTGCCAAGGAAAACAATATGGGAATGATCGTCACCTCCCACTTTTCCCAGGTACTTGAAGATGTCTGCGATCGGGCGGTCCTCTTAGACGACGGAAAGATCACCAAGATCGGCACGCCTGACGAGATCGTCAGGGAGTTCATGAAGGGATATCACGACGACCGCGTATATACCGATCAGATCTTCGGCGACCCGATCGTCAAGGCCGAACATCTGCTCAAAAAATTCATCGCTGTTGACCGGGGAGTCATCAATGCGGTAAACAATATCACCTTCGAGATCAATGAGCGGGAGATCTTCGGCATCATCGGCGTATCCGGCGGAGGAAAAACCACCCTTTCGAAGATGATCGCCGGTCTTTATGAACCGACATCAGGTAAGCTCGAAGTCAGGATCGGCGACGAATGGGTCGATATGTCAAAGCCCGGATATCTCTTCCGCGGCAGAGCCAAACAATACATCGGACTCCTTCACCAGGAATACGATCTCTACCCCCACAGAACGATCATCGACAACTTAACCGACGCGATCGGCTTAGAGTTCCCAAAAGAACTTGCGACCAGAAAAGCGCTCATCACTCTTCGAATGGCGGGATTCACCGAAAAGAAGGCAAAAGATGTTCTGCACAGACTTCCGGCAAGCCTTTCGGAAGGCGAGAAGCACAGGGTAGCTCTCGCACAGATTTTGATCCGCGAACCGCGCATCATTCTTCTCGACGAACCGACGGGAACGATGGACCCCATCACCAAAGTCGATGTCAAACACTCGATCATGCATGCGAGAGAAGAGATGGAAGAGACGTTCGTCATCGTTTCCCACGACATGGAGTTCGTGCGTGACGTCTGCGACCGGTGCATGTTCATGCGTGGCGGAAAAATCATCGCGATCGGTCCGACCCACGAAGTGCTCGACAACCTTTCCGAGGATGAAAAGATCGTGATGAGAAACGCGGTCGAGAAGGAACGGGCTCGGGCCGAAACCGGAGTCCCGAAAAAGGCGACCCTTGCGGGAGGAGCCCCCGAAGCGGAAGCAACCGAAGGAGCCCTCCATGAAACGACCGATGAAATGTTCGAGATGTAGGTCGGGATCATGACCAAGATCCATGTGTTTCTCAACGGCGAGCAGAAAACCGTTGAAGAAACGACAACCATCAAAGATCTCCTTCCGAATCAGCCGGAAGGGACCTCTGTTGTTCTTCTTTTTCCCGGAAGCGTCTCCCGGGAAAAAACTCCGCACCTTCGTCTGACGACGACCGCCGGGGATATTGTCATCGAACTAGCCAAAAAAACGACCTTTCCTTTGCCCACGGGAGAAGTGACGGAGAATCTGCGTGTCCACTTCGACGACAGAAACTCCGTCTCATTCGGCCCGTTCCCTCAGGAATTTACCCCCGATAAAAACTCCTACCGATATGAACGGGGTGTGGTTTGTCTCGGGTCGGGCGGATACGACGCAAAAAACGCCTATCTGACCTTTTCCCGCAGAGAACATATGGCCGATCACGGAGCAACCAAAGGCGGGGCAATATTGGGCAAAGTCATCTACGGCCTTGGGATCATGAACCGCTGGAAAAACGGCGACATGATAACCAGGATCGAGGAGGTCTTTTCCAGCACAGATTCTACCAATGCGAAAGTGACCTCTGACCTCTCTGCCTTGGTGAAGGAGGGAATGCAGATTTTTTCCGAACTGGTGATCACCGCAGAAGGGTATCAGGAAAATCATGCAGAGATCGACTGCGGATGCACGGAATCGGTCGAACATATGCTCTTCTGCCTGCGTGAAAACCGGCTGAAAATCGATCGCACCGCATCGACGTATATCCGCGATCACACCGAAGGAAAACTCTTCGTCCCGCAGGAACGCCAAAAACCGAGACGGGAAGGAACCGTCACGATACGAACGGCGGGAAAGGGATCCGGAGGTCTGTATATCTATACACGCGACGTGCCGAGCAATCAGCACCACACCCGGACCGGATCGGTCACGCGAGGCATAGAACTCGCCAAGTTTTCCACCGAAAAAACCGTTCTTTCCGTCACCCCAGTTCCTGAGCTCCTCGATCTGCGCGGCCTGCCCCTTGGAGAAGCCGTCAGTCTGGCGAAAACACGCGGACTCAAAGTGATGGCGGACAACAGGGATGTTAACAACAGGGTCGTCATCAATCAAAAACCGGAGACTACCCTTGAAGTTCTGAAAGAAGGAAAGGTATCGCTCTATACGATGGATCTCAAAGATGTCATCGACATCTCGCTGGATTACAAAAAAGCCCCGCTCTCGGTTGATCTGTTCCGCCGGGTGACCGGTCTGAAGAGATATGCGGTCGGGACGATGCCGTTTATTTACAATGTGGATGACGAGATGTACCTCTTCAAGCCGCCGTTTTCAAGCGGAACAAACATCATTCCGGAGAACACGCCGAAAAAACCGGTTAAAACAAACACGCTCGCACTGACCAACGATTCGCGGCACGCGGTCGGTATGGTTGGGGTCAGAGTGATCGAGAATACCGAGTACGGACCGACCGGAGAGCCGTTTGGAGGAACGAATATCATTGGAAAGGTCATCGACATGGATAAATTATCCATGATGAAAGAAGGCGGAACCGTCTACATCAGGGAGGTGAAAGAGTGAAACCGTATGTTCCGGAGTATGTCGGGACCGTAACGAAGTACGTTTTCGTGGACTCTCCAAACACCACTCCCCAGGATATTGCAACGGCCGCATACGAGATAGCCCAGGGCGTGATGATCAAAGAAACCTGTTTCGGGTGTCAGATCACCGGTTCCCCGGAAGATGTCGACCGGATCATCTCGCATCTGCGGGTTCTCGATCCGTATCGGATCTTCATAAAAGACCGGGGATTTCCCCCGGGAGATTCCCGGAGATGCAGAGCCGATCTGGGCGGCGCCAGACCCGGGTATCTCGGGCACGAATATGAAATGAGTTTTATCAGATATATCTCCCACGGACTGGAAGAGACCGGAGGGATGAACAAAACCTCACTCAAAAAAGCTGCAGGGCAACCTCTGCCGCTGGAAGAACCGCTCGACGCGGATCTGCTCGAGAAACTCTTTTCGGAGGAAACATAATGGCAAAAGTATTCATCTATCCGGCAACCAGCCTCATCTTATCCGACCTTGTAGCGAGGTTCGGTCACGAACCGCTCGGCTCGGCTCTTTCGATCCGCGAACATGTCCAGACACCGGGATTCGATTCACCGCCGATCCAGATGACCTCGGAGGATCCGCAGAAAGGTCTGAAATGGGCGGCTGTCGAGGTTCCGTCGGGGATTCGGGGACGAATGGCCCTCTACGGCCCCTTAGTCGAAGAGGCAGAGGCTGCAATCATCATCGATGAGCCGGATCTTGCCTTCGGATGCATGGGCTGCGCACGAACAAACGAACTTTTAGTGTTCATGCTCCGGGAAAAGGAGATGCCCAAACTGGAACTGAGATACCCTGCATCCAAAGAGGAGGGCGTGACGTTCGTCGCAAAAATCAAACAGTTCCTTAAAGAGCTGGAGGTCAAAGAATGAGCGCGAAAGAACAGCCCGTACGGATCGCCCAGATCACCTGCGGCGCAGAATACAGCGGAATCCAAAACGAGATCACTTCCGCAGCAGAAACCGTCGGAGCAAAGATGTTTTACCCGGACGTTGCCTTAAAGGATGTAAAACGCGCCTACAAAGACTTCGGTCTTCCGGTGAAAAGCCCGGATCTGAAACTCGCCATCGCCCGCGCCCAGGCAATCGTGGAGGGAAGAATCGAGGCGGACGGTATCTTTATCGCCAGCTGTTTCCGCTGCGCAGAAGCGGCGATCGTTCGAAACGAACTCCGCAGATATATCGTCGAAAACTCGAAGATCCCGGTCGTCTCCTACTCGTTCAACGAACGGACCGGCGCATCCACTCTTCTGACCAGACTCGAAGCATTATCGACGATCGCAAAACGTCGGGCACTGATGGCCCGTGAAGTTCAGGTCGGAACAACGATGGGCGTGGACTCAGGGTCCTCGACCACCAAATGCATCATCATGCAGGACAACGAGATCATCGGAACAGGCTGGAGACCAACCACCGATGTTCTGAAAAGCGCAGACGACGTCGTGTCTCTCGCATTAACGGAGTCGGGACTCAAGCTCTCCGACATCGATGCGATCGGAACGACCGGATACGGAAGGTTCCTGGTCGGCAAACACATCAAAGCCGATCTTATCCAGGAAGAACTTACCGTCAACTCGAAAGGAGCGGTGTATCTTGCAAACGCCCAGAAAGGATTTGCCACCGTTATCGATATCGGCGGAATGGACAACAAAGCCATCAGCGTAAAAGACGGTATGCCAGGCTCCTTTACGATGGGAGGAATCTGCGCCGGAGCGTCCGGACGATTCCTTGAGATGACGTCCAAACGTCTCGGCGTTGACATCACCGAACTCGGCGCACTCTCCATGGAAAGTGAAGGCGGGGAAAATGTTCCGATGAACAGTTATTGTATCGTCTTTGGAACTCAGTCTCTCGTCAATGCTCTCGCTGCAGGCTACAAACCCGCAGATGTTGCCGCGGCGGCATGTCACAGTGTTGCCCAGCAGGTGTATGAACAGCAGCTCCAGGAAGTGGATATCAAAGAACCGGTCATCATGGTCGGCGGATCATCGCTCATTCAGGGACTTGTCCGTGCCATGGGAAGGATGCTCAATACAGAGGTCGTCGTGCCCCATCACGCCCAGTACATCGGGGCGGTCGGCGGGGCATTGATCTCCTCGGGATTTGTCGATAAAAAGGTGAAGGAGGCGTAAATGGCTGGTTTGGACTACTTCGAGGTGGAATGCACCGAAGACGGGTCGGACAACTATATTAAAATCGCCACCACCGTACTGCAGGATCATAATCTGCTCGGTATCGTGGAAGGACTGCACATCTACATCGATCCGAAGTATCCTCTCTTCGTGGCAACAGGATTCATCCGTCCGCCTCGTTCAGTGATCAAGATCTCGGATGTCGGCAACGTATTGATCCAGAACGATCAGGCAACGATCGCGGTCGGAGATGAGACGTATCTTGCCGCGCTGCTGAAGATGCTCTGGGCCAGACTCGGGCACGACAATGTCGATCAGCCCGACCGGTTCACTGTCATCATCAAAAATGTGGAGATCCCAAAGGATCTGAAAGACTGGGTGGTCATCGATCCGTCCCAGTCGCTTTTTAAGGACCTTATCTATGCGATCCAGGTCATCGCTCCCGAAGGCTTCAAGGTCCGGCGCGAGAACTACGGAAAGAACCGGTTTTCCTATGCAGCAAGCGAAAACACCCTTCCGGCAGATGACGTCGAGAAGATCATCGCCGAAAGATTCGAGAAAATGGAGGAGGCACTGAAATGATCCTTGTCCCGATCACCTACAAAGGCGGAGTGTATCGTCTCGATGAAGTCATCGATTACATCGAGGATCTGGGCGGCTATATTGTCCAGAGACATAACATTGCAAGCGAGGTCGTCCTTCAGGTTCTTATGCCGAAGGAGGATATCAAACGGCTTGCCGCATTCTCCCGGCCGCTCGCAGGCGAGATCCAAGAGTCGCCGCTTGTAGGAACCGAAATTGCCGTGGTCATCCCGAGTCTCGAGATCCACCACCTTCCCCATTCGGCATGCGATGTTGCCGAGTATCTGCGAAGCCACGGTTCGAAATCGAACATGCTCGGCATGGCACGCGGATTTGGAAAACGCATCGCTCAGATGAATGACGAGGAACGGGATCTGATCAACGAACATGATCTGGCGATCTTCGTTCTCGGCAACTTTGCCTCCTGCATCGAAACGAAGTTCGTGAAGTTCCGGCCAGGGATCACCGTCCCGATCATTCTGACCGGAGGGCCGGACAGGGAGGTCCTGGAAAAACAGACCGACCCGCCTGTCGCCGGATACGTCGGAGGTCTTGGACGGTTTATGCACAGAACCCAGACGGAAGCGGACATTCATCGGCTCGATCTGGTGATCGAAGAGGTGAAAAAAGTCATCGAGGCACGCCGGCAGGAGATCGCAAACGATCCCCTCTCGGTTTCGCCGGCCAGGCTTCAGGCTTTGATCAAACAGGAACTGCCGGAGATCGAAGAGGTCTACTCGCCGTCACCGATAGCAGTTCAGCTCAACGGTCTGCGGGTAAAACTTTCATACCCCGACTATGCACAAAAGGTCCGCGATCTGGTGATCGAGGATGAAATAACGGTCGGCGATGTGGCGGATGTTCTGCCTTCACGCATGCGGGACTATATTCTGATCCGCATTAAGCCGCTTTCGGAAACAAACATTGTGGTCTAAATCATGGTAGATATCAACATGAATTTTGAAGAGGCGATCGCCGAAGTACAAAAAAACGGAGCGAAACAGACAGCCGCCGAGTGGCTTGGAAGAATTGAAGCCGAGTACGGAACATCGCCTCTGATCTATCAAAAACTTGAGGCATGCCCGGAAGCTCTTATTTCTCATCTGTTATACAAGAACGCGGTGACACAGGCCGGTGCTCTTCCGCCGAAAACCGTCGAACTCATCAGCCTCGCGGTCGGAGCAGCGTTACGGTGTGATCACTGTACATCGTATCATATGCAGGTCGCAAAAAAGATGGGGATCAGCAAAGAGGAAATCTTAGAGGCGGTTTTGATCGCCGGGCTTCTTGCGAACTCTTCGGTTCTTGCAAACGCCTACCGTCTGGTCGTGCCGGAAAAGGAACCGTGCTCAGGAACCTGCGCCATACAATAAAGGAGATCAGATCCCGTTTGAAAAAACGGGAGAATGATTTACACTTCTGACTATTTTTTCATCCGGAGTGATGCAGTCTCGCATTTGACTCCGCCTTCTATTGGAATGCAGAGTTTGTGATGACGGGTCTCCGACTGGAATTCCTCGATGCGCACATCCACATTGTAAACATCTTTGATCAGTTTTGCATCCAGAACATTATCCGGAGACCCGTCTGCGATCACTTTTCCCCCCTGGATCGTCAGCACCCGGTTTGCATACAGAAAAGCATGATCCGGATTGTGCGTTGAGAGGATAATGATGTAACCTTCCTTTGCAAGATCGGATATCCGGCACATCACCCGGAATTGATTGCCGTAATCCAGATTTGCAGTCGGTTCATCCATAATAAGGACTTTTGCTTTCTGCACAAGAGCGCGGGCGATCAACGTGAGCTGGCGTTCCCCGCCGCTTATCTCGCCGTAACCGGCATCACGCAGATGGGCAATACCCAGACTTTGCATTGCAGCATATGCCTCGTTGATATGATCCTGATTGGGAGCGGACAAAAGACTGAGCTGATTGGTGACCCCCATTAGGACCACGTCAAGCACGGAATAGTTGAAAACCGGATAGGTCGACTGGGGAATATAGGCAACATGCTTGGCGATCTGCTTATGCGTAAGGGATTTTATATTGGCGCCGTTTAAGATGATTTCCCCGGAATAATTTCTCAGAAACCCAAGAATGCAGCGGAACATCGTACTTTTTCCAACGCCGTTCGGCCCAAGAACGGCGAGAAGATCCCCTCCCTTCGCAGAGAACGATATATCGTCCAGCACGAGAGGAAGATGCTTTCCATAGGAAAAACTCAGATTGTTTACACTGAGCCTCATGACCGTTTTCCTCCCATCATGAGAAGATAGGCAAAAATCGGTGCTCCAATAAATGCAGTCAAAATGCCGATTGGAACTTCCGTCGTTGCAATTGTCCTCGAGACATCATCCACCAGAAGAAGAAAACCTCCTCCCAGGATAATAGCGGCGGGAACGATTCTCCGGTAATCGTATCCGAAAAGCATTCGGCAGAAATGCGGGATCACAAGACCCACCCAGCCGATGATCCCGGAAATGGATACGGCGACGGCGGTGATGAGGGTAGCACAGACGATGACGACAAACCGGAGCCGGTGCGTATTCACTCCCATACTCTTCGCCTCGTCCTCACCCAGCGTCAGAACGTTCATTCTCCAGCGAAGAAGGAAGATCGGGAGCGTCCCAAGAATAATGATGATTCCGGCAAAAATCACGTCATTCATCGTCGCACCGGCAAGACTTCCCATCAGCCAGTAAGTGATCTCCGGAAGTTGCTCGTTCGTGTCGGCGACCAGTTTGATATAGGACGTTGAGGCGGAGAAGAGACTCCCGACCAGAATACCGGCAAGGACCATGCTCAGAGTGGCACTTCCTTTCGTCAGACGGCTGACAACATAGGCGACCAGCACCGCGGTCAGACCGCCGGCAAAAGCAAGAATGGTGACCATCCCGCTTCCAAGCGACAGATAAATGGCAAGACAGGCGCCAAAGCCCGCGCCAGCCGATGCGCCGAGAATATCCGGAGAGACCAGGGGATTTTGAAACATTCCCTGATACGCAGCTCCTGCCGTGGAAAGTGCGGCCCCGACTAAGAGCGCAGCAAGGATACGGGGAAGACGGATATTTATTACAACACTGTACATGGCATAATCCCATGTATCGACGCTTACAATAAATTGGGACAAAGGACCCAGAACAGTATTCTGGATACCGGGAAAAGGACTTAAAAGATAGGAAATACTGCCGGAAATGGCCGATAAGAAGGCGGATGCCAGAATCTGGAGAACATCTGCCATGTTTATGGAGAATCTACCGACAACAAAGGAAAGCAGAATGCATGCCGCCGCCGCAAGAATGAGAAGGATGAATCTAAGTTTATAGTTTGGTTGTTTTCGATTCTGAACGGTCAGAAATTCAACGGGTTCCGACATAAGTCATAATATTTCCGTCCCAAAGGGATATTAAGTATTCACAGTCAATCTGAAAAAGTTAAATTAAAGTTGTTTACACGAGAGAGGGTAAATTCACCGGGAGAGGTATTAATACCTCGGGGATAAATATCATCATATAAAGGAGGCATCTTTTGGCACGAAAAAAAGAGTTTGATCCGTTAGGCGGGTCTATTGGCAGTGAAAAACCGAAAAAGGCGAAGAGAGACAATATGATTCTCGGGTCGAAAGAACACGCCGGTTCATCCAGCATCTACGATGAAATGGATTATACACCCGTGTCCGGCGGCTACACCGATGCTTTGACGGCAAGCGGAGCGTCGGACAAACCAAAAAAGAAAGGACTTTTTTCCGGGATCTTCGCTCAGAAGAAATCACCAAGAGCTTCCAGTCCGGCAAAGAACTCCGGATATGAGTACGACTTCCCGATCATAGATGATTCCAGGATACCCGATACGGAAAAATACTCTCACGTGATGCCGGATATCCGCGAAGATGACATCTTTGAAGAAGAACATCTGGAGATGACCGAGCCTGCAGTTCACAATGCAGAACCCTTTGAAGAAACATATCCGAAGTCTCAGACGTTCGCGAGAGACCAACCAGAGATCAGAAAACCAGATGAAGAGCCGGCGCATTTCTTCAGTGAAGATAAACCAAAAAGACAAACAATACGATATCACCCAAACGTCTGTTATCTATGCGGAGCAGATTCTGCAGTCCCGCATCAGCAGTTCAGATTTGGCGGAGAGTCTGACCCGGAGAACACCGTCCCCCTTTGTAAAACCTGCATGCGTGCCGCAGCGACGCTGATGAAATACCGTGATCCTGCAGATGAACGGGAAATCAAAAGCGAGTGGCGTGTCCTTGCACCCGGTCTGGATGAGAAACGTGCTGACGATATCATCAGAGAAGGACGCAGAAATTATTAGACATAACTCTTTTTTGAGTATCAACACAAAATGGATACCCATTAATACATCCGAAAAACAATAAAGATGTATATGGAAACATTACGTCTGAGTGCAAAACAATATCTTATTGCCATAACAGTCGGAATTGCCTGCTTTTTGCCCCCGTTCATCGGAGAAGCGACAAACATCGCTCTCCCGAATATGCTGAACGGACTGGGATATACCATGGGACCGGACTACTGGGGTCTTTACGGCTGGATCCTTACCGTCTACCTGCTCACATCCACGATTTTTCTTATACCTGCGGCAAGACTTGCCGATAAATTCAGCAAGAAGTGGTTCTTCTGTATTGGTGTCCTTCTGCTCGGCATAGGTTCTCTCGGGGTTGGGATGTCAACGTCAGGCGAAATGGTCCTGATGATGCGGGCGATCGAAGGCATAGGAAATGCGCTGATGTTTGGATGCGCGATTGCTTTGCTCGCATCGGCGGTAAAAGTAGAACTCCGGGGGACCGCAATTGGCATCGCGATGACCGGTGTATTCCTTGGACAGCTGGCCGGACCTCTGCTTGCCGGCGCTCTGACGGATGTCTTCGGATGGTCGATGGTGTATCTAATCCTCTGTCCCGTGGCGCTTCTCTCCTTCTTCCTTGCACTTCCCTTCATTCCGCGTGATCAGCCGACCGATAAAGGCCCTTACGACTGGATAGGCGCCCTGCTCTTTATGGTTGGTATGGGCCTTGCCCTCTACGGATTTTCCAAACAGCCAAATACGGAGGCGCTCGCACTTCTTATCTCAGGAATCTTTCTTTTGATAGCATTCTTCTTCTATGAGAAGAGAAATAAAAATCCCCTCATCCCGATCAATCTGATCCTCAAAAACAGAGGATTCACCTTCAACAACTCCGCAAACCTGCTGTATTACGTGGCGATATATGCAATGGGGTCCCTTGTCTCGCTCTACATGACGAATGTCTGGGGGATCACGGACGCACTCCCGCGTGCGCTGATCGTCACCACCCAGGGACTGATCCTCGTGCTCTTTACGATCGTGGCAGGCAGATTCTACGACCACCTTCTGCCCAGATGGCTGCTCGCATTCGGCGTACTTTTCACCATCGGAGGTTTAGTCGGAGCATTCCTTATGGGTGCCGCCTCCGCCGAACCGGTGTGGCTGATCGGAGCGATCCTCTGCGCAAGCATCGCGGCATTTGGAATCGGATCCCTGATTCTCACCGCAATCGACCGGTTTATCAGAAATGCCCCGCCAAAATATGCAACGACCACGGGACTCTTCCTCATCAGTATAGGAATGATCGTTCTGCTTACCTGCGGTACGGAAACAGCCATCTGGAGCATGATCGCGGTTCAGGCACTCTTCGGAGTAGGAATCGCCATTTTCGTCACGCCCAACAGTACGGCGATCATGAACTCCGTGACCCCGCAGGAATTCGGTATGGCCTCTGGAACCCTTTCTACGACCAGAATGCTTGGCATGGCGATCTCGATCGGGATCGTTTCCATCCTGAAAAACATATTCCTTGCAGGAGCCTCAGACAACTACTCAGCATCCTTCCTTCAGATGCTGGACGGGACCATTATTGCAGCCCTCGTTGTCCTGGTCCTTGCGATGATCCTTTCCTGGACTGCGGGCTCTGTAAAGAACGCATAATCCAAAATACCCAAACCAATCTCTTTTTTTTCTTCAGTGTCCATATCATAATCTTATATGGCAAAGAGATCAGGCAGAAAACGGCGTTCATCAGCTTCGGCACAGAAAAAGATCATCAGCCTTATCGCAGGTCTGCTCGTTATCGCCGCTGTAGTCATCTTCGGCGGAGCCGAACTCGGCGGAAATGGGGGATCAGCACCTCTTGCTCCGCTGATCACCGATGAACACGCATTTTCCATGCATGTCATCGATATCGGGCAGGGGGATGCGATACTTCTTGCCAAAGACGGAACGTATGCACTGATCGATGCAGGAGAGACGATGTCCCCTTCGGTTCGCGAATCGCGCTCGGCGATATTCGCATACCTTGATTCGCTTAACATCGACAAACTGGAATTCCTGCTGATAACCCATCAGGATTACGATCATATCGGTTCGGCAAAGGATGTCCTCTCCACCTACTATGTTGGATCCGTCTACGACAACGGTGTCGAACATACCTCCGCGACGTATGAAAATCTCATGACATACATCTCTGACGAAAATATCAGCTACACGATCGTCAGAGAAGGAGATGTTATTCCATCACCCTGGAACGGCGTGAAAATCGAGATCCTCTCGCCCCCGCAGGATCTCATCATGACCGGATCATCGCCCGATATCAACGAAAACTCCATCGTTCTTAACGTAACCTACGGGAATGTCTCGTTTATTCTCACGGGAGATGCCGGTAAAAAAGCCGAGACATACATTCTCTCCACCGGAACCCCGATTGATGCAGAGATTCTGAAAGCCGGACATCACGGAAGCTCCACCTCATCCACGGATGCATTCCTCAAAGCAGTCAGCCCGAACGTCATCGTCATGAGTCTTGGTGCTGACAATGAGTACGGTCATCCGCATATCGAAGCCCTGACGATGTTCGCAAAATACACCGACCACATCTACCGGACCGATCTTGACGGCGATGTGGTTGTGACGACGGACGGATCGGTCTACTCGGTCGTCACCAGAAATGAGCATGTCAAAGAAAATATGCTTGTCTCAGGAAACGGGGTCAGGGTATGAAGCTGCTCGTGACCGTGGATAAGATAGAAAACAACAAAGCAGCTCTCCTGATGAGAGAGTCGGAAAGAGAACGGCCGCTTGGCGTTTTTTCTTTGGAAAGTCTTCCTGCCGGGATCAAAGCAGGAGACATACTCTCCCTCTCGTTTGAAAAAGAGGAGAAAGAAACGGCGGGTGCCCGCAAACGGATCCATACCCTGCACCAGACGTTGAAAAATCAATAGATCCCTTTTTATTTTTGTGAAGCACAAGTGGAACATATGTCCATCGAAGCTCACCGGTTTTTTTTCGACACCGGCAATACTCTCCCCATCCGGCGCAGACTCCTCGCTCTGGAGAAACTCCGGACATCCATCGAAACCCATGAGCCGGAAATCACGGCGGCCTTATTTTCGGATCTTGGAAAATGTCCCTTCGAGGCATACGCATTCGAGATCGCACCCGTCCTTCACGAGATCGATTACCTGATCAAACACACGAAAAAACTCCTGAGAGATGAGAAGGTCCGCTCCCCCCTGCTGCTTTTTCCGGCAAAAACCGTCATACGCCGCGATCCGTTCGGGCTTGTTCTTCTTTTGTCTCCGTGGAATTATCCGTTCCATCTCTTCATGCTCCCGCTTGCAGGAATCGTTGCCGGCGGAAACGTAGTTATTGGAAAAACATCCCGGAGATCGCCCGAGACCGGAAAAATCATCCGGACGATCCTTGCCGAAGTATTCCCCGAAGAGTGGGTCAGTGTAGAGGATGAAGTCGATTTAGATGCACAGTATGACTACATCTTCTTCACCGGCGGAAAAGATACGGGAAAAATGATCGCCGAAAAGGCGGCGATCCATCTCACGCCGGTGACCCTGGAGCTTGGCGGGAAAAATGCCTGTATCGTCGATGAGACCGCAGATATCCCTGCATCCGCAAAACGGATCGCCTGGGGAAAGTTTGCAAATGCCGGACAGACCTGTATTGCCCCGGACTATCTGTTGGTACACAACTCAGTGCATGACGAACTCGTGAGAAAACTCAAAGAAGAGATCGTCACCCTCTACGGAAGTAATCCGGCAACGAACAACGACTACGGCAAGATCGTCACCAAAGATGCATACGACCGTCTGGTCGCGTTCGAAACAGCGGAAAATCTCATCTTCCGTGCCGGAGAGCACAATCCAGACGGAAGAAAAGTCGCGCCGACGATTCTGTCTGCAGATATGTCCGACCCCGTCATGCAGAACGAGATCTTCGGACCGATCCTCCCGGTCCTCGCATGGGAGAGAAAGGACGAACTCGAACAGCTGATCAAAAAAGATCCGCTGGCTCTGTACATTTTTTCTGCGAACAAACAGTTCTGCAAAACCCTCCTTGACCTTCATCCCTCCGGAGGCGTCTGCATCAATGATGTGATGATGCAGGTCGCCAACCAGAACGCTCCCTTCGGCGGGGTCGGAACAAGCGGGATGGGAAAATATCACGGGAAAGATTCGCTGGAAACATTCACCAGGAAACGCACGGTCGTGATTCGAAAAACAAGACCCGACATCGCCCTTCGGTATCCTCCTTACAAAGAGAAAACGCTGAAGCTCGTGAAAAAGTGGCGGAAAAGACTGTTTTAGATGGTGAAGAGATGCCGGTCTCCGGAAATCGAAAACAGACCGGCACGAACCCCGCAGTCAAGCCAGCCGTAACCGTAGGAAAATTGAACAAGGGCGTTGATGAGATCATCTGGAAGATGAGCGGCCCCTCCGTCCAGATACGAGCGTGCCTTCTCCTCGATCGAACATGCCGCGGCATACATCACCGTCTCAGAATCGGGCGAGGGGGAGACCCCCTCCAACGCGCTCGTCAGCATCCTCTGATACCGGTAAGTCTTCTCGGAAAGATGCTCGAAAAGAGAATCCGGGAGATGGTCATCGATTTTTGGAGGAGCCGACGGCGAGCCGGCAAGATATCCAAGAAAGCGTCCCGCATCCAGCCAGCCGTACCCGTAGGCAAACGAGGCGGCGGCGTTTACCAGATCGC
>ENA-UOOH01002066-UOOH01002066.1-fermentation-metagenome-genome-assembly--contig:-NODE-2066-length-18143-cov-6.861289_pt1 | contig 18143 bp, 17 predicted proteins | sample MGYA00245778_ERZ724025 | MGnify/ENA primary metagenome ERZ724025 (study PRJEB28704, sample SAMN03018313) | fermentation metagenome | biome: anthropogenic terrestrial biome; feature: soil; material... | reverse complement strand
GTTGATGTTCTTGCTGACAGCGATGTGCTACACACTGGGCGTCCGGTCAATACCCGTGATAGTGGACAGCGCTCTCCATGCACAGGATGATCTCGAGGTCATCCTTAGGCAGTCAGGGGAATACGAAGTTGTACACCTGTGGCTTCGGCATCCAGGTCTCTGGCCTTCAGAATGACGTCTGCTAGCTCTTTTCTGACTTCCGGATCGGCGAAAACTTCATGCGCCTTCGGATTGCCGTTGCCCCCGACGAGGCCCCAAGCCTGCCGCATCAGATCATGCTCCCGTCTGAGGCGGTCAGCCGCGGCTAGCAAATCCGGCGCCGTCTTGGTTTCGGACTCAGCCATCATCTTCAGCAGTTCGCTCTCCGCCCACCTGCATGCGGCCACGATACTCACGGCTGAATTGTGAATCTCATGCCGGCTCCGGAGAACGCGCTCACCGTGAGTGGGGAAATCAGCGCGGTCGACCTTGTCCTCAATGACTATGAGGCTCCAGATGTCGGGGAACCAGTCGCGCCTGCGGTGGGTTCCGTCAGGTTCATGCTCGACGCCGCAGTTAAAGGCGGCATGTCCTGGAAGTAGCTCCAGCCGATGAGGGCTTCCCCGCATTCGGGCGGACCGACGACTCCGAAACTGAGGACAGGTTTGCCGGCTTTCAAGAATTCTCTGATTCCATTGACAAACCGCGCTTCGTCGTCGGGGCTGCCCGACTTGTCGACACCGCGGAAACCGTAGCCCACATGAGCGAAAGATCGTCGGATGATCTCGGTTGGGTCAGCGACGAACATCATATCGGCGGCGTCCTGATACCATCCGTCTTTCCAGCGGAGGCCGAAGGCCATGCCTGACGCGCCGAGCAGTTCGATGTAGAGGTCGTCGCGATGCAAGGTCTTGCCCTTCTCGGTGAAAGTTGTCCAGGAGTAGTCTTCTCCCATGAAGCGGAGGGCTGCCGCAAGACAACTGGAAAACGGGATGTCCTCCGGGGTCTGGTCGGAGCCGCTGTAGAATCCGACCCGCCCAACGCCGCGAAGCGCCAGGCGGTCTTCGCATTCGGTCACTATCCTCACTCCCTCTGCGGTGTGAGTACCGCCAGTACGGTCACAGCTTCATGACGGGCGCTCAGCCGTAGGCTGGCCTGAAACGGCTCTCAGCTCCTGACACCGATTGGAGGGCGGACGAACCGCCCTCCCTCTCATACCACCTGCAGGTCGGCAATGATGCCCTTGGCATCAGCGAAGGATCTCTTTCACCTTGCCTTTGAAGCGTTTCATGGACTCCGGGGCCACTTTGAGCCGCGGTCTCTCGTGAAACGTAGAGGACTTGCACACCCAAGTGAGTGCGCCATGCCGGGCGCACAGCATTGAGTGAGCGTTCACATGATCGTCACGCCTGACGGGACGCTGATATGAAACGGCGGCTCGCGGCAGGTTATGCAAATAACGTGCCAAGTTATGGTACGGGAAGGGCTGTCTAGTTAATGGATTTGATACTGTGTTGAACATAGGCAATTGCGACTATGGCGAAAACGGCAAAGGAACCGATCATCCAGAACGGCGTGGCCCTATATGCGCGCTCCGCAATTGCCTCACTTGCGAACGCAGTGCACAGAAAAACGGCCGAGTTCAGAACAGCGAGAACTAGACTGCCAACAAGCAAGAGATCTGCCATGAGGCGATTGGCTTCCTTCCATTTGGTCAGAGACTCGGAAGACTCTCGTGTCCGAAATCCGTACACACTGTTAATGTTCTCGGGTGGCCACCTCTTAAGAGCGGCGCCGGAAACCAAGAGAATAAGCGGCACGATGATCAACGGTGCAAGGTAGGTTCCAGCTAGTTTGTTCATCAGACTCTCTCCCTACATCGTCCTGCTATCGAAAATTGCCGACATCCTGCGAGTGGAGGCACAAATCTCCACTAACTGTCTCGTCCTCGAGTACTGTCTGCAGACTGACGACTGATAGAGGAATCCCAACCAGCGGATCACCCGCAACAACACCTGCGCCTGACTCAATCCCACATTGCGAAAACCGCTTTTTGCATCTTCCGGTTGATTGCACTCGTATAATATCCAACTAATGCCTCCTGTGTCAAGGGGGGCACTGACAGAGAGAAGATGAAACGCGCTCATGCCTGCCCACAACCAGAATGTGCCGTCCCACGTTGAAAACGGCTTCCCGCGAACGCCGCAAGCAGCTCTCGACAATGGCGGCGTTGTCCGGGTCCGCAGTGAAATCGTCATATGACCTTCCCGCGAATCGCTGCATGCGGGCAACATTCGCGTTTATCAGATCGAGCCGCCCCGTTATCCTGCTTCTACCAAAGCGCCGACTTCACAGGGCCATCGATAGCCAACGCCCATCACATCCTCTCTCCATCCAGCATCGCCACAGTCTGCACAATAGATGAGTTGTGTCCATCCTGCCCACTCTCCTGCAGGCGGTCACGAGGCCGTTGCGCAGGAACCAGCCCGCACGCGGAGAATCACCTAGGAGCGCACTGTTCGACGCCTGCATCTGCCTGTGCGAAGGCTCTTTCAGCCTGCTGAACGCGGATGATGATCCGACAGAGCATGATATCGCCATACTTCGCGGGATCGCCGCATCGCTGGTCCCGGGAGGCAGATTCGTTCTCACAGCGCTCAACGCTCCTAGAAAGATCCCAGCCTTCAGCGATGAGGACGTTGCCCGGGGCAAGTTCGACAACCTCACTCTTTGTGAGGCGAGCCTGCTCGGCGCCGCAGTGAGTCACCGAGCGGGTGTTGTCCTTCCGGAAGAGGTAGCTTCTGCCACGGTCATGGAGAAAGGGTTCACCGCGATGGAGCTGACACTGATGCTGCAGGTCGCTGGCTTCAGGGTGGAGAATGTGTGGGGCGGCACAGCCGGCAGCTGGGGCAAAAGGCCGCTTCTGATGGACGAGATCGAACTGATGGTCTTAGCCAGGCTGGATTGAGGAGGTCTTTCTCGAATGATCAGGGACGTGGTTGACCTGTCGCAGCTCACGGTGCCCGGCCTGGTGCTAGACGTAGCAGGGGGCGGCGAAGGGATGATCGGTCGAGCGCTAGGCAGACAGGTCGTCTCGATCGATATCTCCCGGTCTGAGTTGGAAGAAGTGTCGAACGATGCGCTCAAGCTGGTGATGGACGCAGCGGACATGTCTTTCCTCGACAGCTCCTTCAACGATGCGACTTGTTTCTTCGGGCTGATGTACATGCCGGCCCAGCTCCGCCCACGCGTGCTGGCAGAGATCTTCAGGGTGCTGGCCCCAGGCGGATGCCTGCGCATATGGGACGCTGAGATCCCGGCAGCCACGGCCAGCGGCAGTCACGGGGACCGCGACCACGGTAACGACATATTCCTGATCGAGCTTGAGGCGATAGTCGGCTCAGGGGAGGACGCGCGCCCGCACAGAACAACCTATGGAGTCGGATTGCGCGATAAAGCACAGAGCTGCTGTAGCATCACCCGTGCAGCAGTCGACTCCGGCTTTATGGCGCTGGGCCATGGTGGTTCGGACCGCACTTTTCATCTCAGTCTTCTCAAGCCGTACGACAGTGATGCGCAATTGGCGAGCCAGACGCCGACAGGAATCGGACCGATGCGCATTGTGCGTGCCGCAGCCCGAGACCTGCAAGACGCCTACGAAGTGCTCGCCGATAGTTGTCGACGAGTGGTAAACCGAGGCAGGCCCGTCCCTCACTGGCTGTTCACCTCGGAAGGCCTGCAGCATGTAGCGGACAAAATACGCGACTGCGACTACTTCATCGGCTATATCGACGATTCGCCGGCCGGTACGCTGTGGATCAAGTGGGCCGATGCGGGGTGCTGGGGCGACGCGGGATCTGACCGCACTGCAGGATACGTTCACGGCCTCGGCGTGAGGCAGGAGTGGGCCGGAGCGGGCATCGGCGCAGCACTGCTTGAGTGGGCGTCTTCCTACATAGCCTCCCGAGGCAGAAGCATGGTGAGGCTGGAGTGCGATGGCGGAAGCCCGGGGCTCTGCGCATACTACGAGAGCCTCGGATTCGTAGATCAAGGTGTGGCGCCATCCGCCAATCAGCTGCGTCGTTACGAGCGCTTGGCGCTGTCGGCGCCTGCAGGATAGGAAGCCCGCCGAGCCTGTTCTTGACTTCAAGGTCGGAGAAACGCAGTGGAGACCAAGCCATCACAAGCGCTGCCACAGTGTGTCGGCAGCCTTTCGCAGGAAATGATCTCACGCCTGGGTCTGCACTATAGTCCGGGGCCGGTGCACATTGGTCCGTCAAATCTCGAACACATCAGGCGCAAGCACCCCATCGAGTATGTCAAGTACTTGCAGGATATTCCTGATATCATCGAGAATCCCGACTACATTGGGGTTCATCCGCGGCAAGGCGGAATTGAGTTCGTAAAGGTGTTCGACGAGAACGTGATGGTGTCCGTCAGGCCTTCAGTCAAAGGCACGCTTTTCGTGAGGAGTGTCTGCATCGTCAGCAGAGAACGCATTCAGAGCTACCTGCAGAAGGGAACCCTTGTCAGATCCTTCGAAGGACCCCCGCAAAGAAATCGAGAAGTGAACCCAGAGGTGAACCCTTGAGCACTGCCTAGAGATCAGGTGTAGTACAGCTGTGATGGCGTACGTTACGTTGTGAAGGCTGATGAGGGCAGAACAGGCATCTGCCGCCCCTGTGGAGATGTAGGAGTGCCACCCTACCGTCTGCCTTCCGTTTGGCGAGCCGGGCCTAGTGCCCGGCTTTCCTCATATCCTCCCCAGGTAGAAGCATGGTGAAGCTGGAGTGCGACGCCGGTAGCCCGGGGCTCCGTGCCCCCTTCGAAATCCGCTTCGGGGGGGCATCAATGGGAGGGCATCGCCTGGTTGACGTTGCACGGCTCGTATGATATATTTGTCGCATGAAGCGACAAATATATCGCATATGGGGGTAGTGGCATGGATCGAAGGCTGGGCGAGGTCCTATCCAGAGCAGAGTGGTACGGCTTCCTTGGGTTTCTAGGTTTGCTTGGATTCACCAAGTCGTACAGCGGCGAACCCCAATATGTGTTCTTCTCGTTCTTCTCCTTCTTCAGCTGGTTCTTCGTAGGGTACATGCAAAGAGAGACTCCGGATGAACGGCTCGTACAGAGCCACCAGAGAGCGGACTCCTCCACACTGAAGTTCTTCTCGCTGCTCCTAGCAGCTCTCTTCGCGTTTGTGATCCTGAACGACAACGCACTCCACATCCGGCACGTATCGATGAAGGCGGTTGAACTGATAGTTGCCTGCGTATTCGCATTTTCGGTGCTTCTCCGTTCATTCCTTGTCTACTACTACGACCGGGTGGAGTAGCATGGCGGCGTTCAAGTGTAACCTGAGAAAATACCGACAGCTGTCGAATTTGACCCAGGAAGAGCTTGCTCAGAAGGTTAATGTCCGTAGAGAGACCATTCAGCGCCTGGAGGCGGGAAAGTACAACCCTTCTTTGAAGCTGGCAATCGATATCTCAAGGGCGGTGCAGGCTCCCATTGAAGACATATTCATCTTTGACTAGGTATGGGAATGCCGCGGCATCGTCATGCGGCCAGCAATCACCATACTGAGAAAGGCGACAGGAACTGTGCCGGCCGTCATTCTGGCACAGCGGCACACCGCGCCGCACGCGCGGGCAAGCAGGCAGAGGCGACAGGTTCGACCTGGTCCAGGTCGGTGTTGAGCGCCAGCACCGTCCGGCTTAGGTATCTGAGCAATCCCAGAGTCTGCCCTGCATCCAATCGTCGCCGCCGGGAATACCTCCATCGACTCTTGCGGCTACGGTCTTGGCTATGTTCTCCACAAACGTGTAGAAATCATGGAGCATTGATCCGATTATGCGCAGTGCCTCATTATCGCACAGCCGGAAACCGCCCATAGTCTCTGCCTGCACCTCAGGGTGAATGCCATGCCTCGACATCTGGCTGAGAAGGCGGCCGAGGTTCTCTCGCTCCTTGGCTATTCGAGCTTGGACCACTAGGTAGTTCTCGGGCTTCAAAGGCAGATCCCCCTTTCCCGCGCGTACTCAATTAGTGTGTCTTGTGCGTCTTCGGCACACACGATGCTAAGGTCGAAAGGGCCAGCGACCCTATCGGCCATGACGTACATTTCCCAGTACTGACCCCTGAACCCTTCAACGAGGATGTCTATGTCTGACCTATCGTGGAAGCAAGTTTCAGCCAAGGAGCCATATAGCGTGACCGCTGAGGCCGAATAACGCGCCTTCAGAAGATCGGCTATACGGCGCGCTCTCTCCATCGCGTCAGCCCTAGCAAGCTCAGCGCGCTGCTTCGATCGTCGAAACACCGCCTTTCGAATCTCAGGTACATCCCACGCATGGATTCCATCATCAATCACGGTCACACCCCCCTCCCCCAAATCCACCAAGTCCTACAGGCTGCCGATGCGCTGTACCCGCGCCTGCAGAGCCAAATCCGCGATCCCACAAGAGAGTGTTCCCCCCACCATCGACGCGATTCCTTCATCGGTACACACCTCTTTGCGTCCGTTGAAGGGATACCGGCAAAGCGCTAGGTCCGGCCCGGGAACTCTGGTGCCGGAGAGCGCATGCCGGCAATACCGCACGCTTTGCGTAGATCCCCCCTTCTACTGCAGATACTTGCTTTGGGCCGTCCAGAGTCTACGGTAGTATCGCGACTCGTCCAGAAGGCGGTCATGAGTTCCGATAGCCACTATTCGGCCTTCCTTGAGCACTAGGACGCGATCGGCCAGGCGCACTGCGCCCAGGCGATGCGTGATGACGACGGCGGTGTGGTTCTTCTTCAGTTCCATGAAGTCGCGGTAGATGCGATCTTCTTCAAAAGGATCGATGGCGGCCGTCGGCTCGTCTAGCACAATGAGCCGGTGAGAACGATAGTAGGCCCGTGCAATGGACAAGCGCTGCCATTCGCCGCGCGACAGGTCGGTTCCTCCGAACTCCTTGCTGATGAGCGTGTCCAAGCCCTGCGCCATCTGTTGGGCGTTCGCGCGAAACCCAGCCGCCGCCAGGGCGTCTTGAATCTCTGCATCGCTTGAGGCACTCAGCTTGGCAAAATCGCTGATGGCGATGTTGTCCCTCAGCGATAGTTGGTAACGCTGAAAATCCTGAAACACGCAGGAGGCGTTCCTGTAAGTGCTGCCTGAGGCCAACTCTCCCAAGGGAGCATCGCCCAGCAGAATCCGGCCTTTGTCAGGCCGGTACAGACCCAAGATCAGTCGGGCCAGCGTTGTCTTCCCCGAACCGTTTTCGCCGACGATGGCGAGCGTTTCTCCGGCGGCTATGCGAAGAGAAATGCCGCTCAGGGCCGACCGCTCGGCGCCGGGGTAAGTGAAGCTGACTTCTTCGAGCACGATATCTTTCTGTTCGTCGATGTGCACCTCCCCATACTCCTGCTCCGGCAGATCGAGGAACCCGAAGTACTTGCGGATCTGTCCTAGGCTCGCGGATAACTCGCCCAGCCTGTTATCAAGCACCTCCGTCATCATGGCAAACATCTCAAGCGTCGCCGCCAGGATGGCCGAGAACGAGCCAATGGTGATCCTCCCCCGCATCAGAAGCGAAACGAGAACCCCCAGAATAGACGTGTACCCTGCCAGGGTAAGCGCGTTCGCGGCAATCGCAACACGTTGGCTCCCAAGTTCGGTCCGGTAACGCAGTTCCTGAACTCCCTTGAAAGCTCGGATGTAGCGAGACAGGAAGAAAGCGCCGGCGCCCAGGGCTCTGGTTTCCTTGAAGAACGCTCTGGCCGTCAGGCAATCCTTGTAGTGTTCTTCCTTGCGGCGCAGCACAACGGCGCGATCGTCGAGCCGCGTGTAGTATCTGGAACGCAGGGAATGGGAGGCAAGCACCGGAACGAAGACCAGCAGCAGTGTCAAGGTAAGCAACGGCTCAGCGCGCCCTAGGAAGAGCCCCATGAACACGAAATACGGAACATACAGGCACGCAATGTCCATCAGAACATGAACAAGACCTCGCACGTTTAGGGCGCCGCGGTAGGCCTGGTCCAGTTGGTTCAGAATCTCCGGATCCTCGAATTTCACTACATCCAGTCTGTCTGCCTTCAGGTTGAGCTCGTTCATCATCGCCTGGTTGCTCTTGCCGGCGTAATACTCACCGATGAAATTGGCGACTCCGTCGATGGCTTCATCTAGAACCTTAAGCAAAGCAAACAGAAGTAACGACATCAAGGTCGAGCCAAACGAAACCGAGCCGACCGCGAGCCCCGTCACGTGTTCGAAGAAACCCCGAAGAGCCACAGTCGTCAAGACGAGCAACAGTGCATCCAACACAGTAACTGCGTATTCGAAGACGAAAAGGCCGGGCGATACCCGAAAGACCAATGGAAGCGCTTTGCGGGCAATCTGCATGAAGCCTTCTTCATTAGCGGGACTCATGCTTGGGCCACCTGCTTTCTCAGGTACCACTTCCGCTGCGTATTGAACATCTCGGCATAGCAGGAGTCCTGGGCAAGCAGAGCGGCGTGCGTGCCCTGTTCGATGATCCGACCGTCCTTCATCACGATAATCTCATCGGCGGATCTGGCCGCGGCCAAGCGATGGGTAACGTAGAGTGTGGTCGTGCATCGCCTGGCGCCGATGTCGCGGACAATGCTATAGATCCTGCTCTCAGCCATGGCGTCAAGGGCTGCCGCAGGTTCGTCCAGAACGAAAAGCTTGGCCTGTCTTCCAAAAGCTCTGGCCAAGGCCAGCCGCTGCCATTGTCCTTCAGACAGATCCGCGCTGCCAGGTTCAAGCTTGCCCAGAGGTGCATCGGCGCCCAGGGGAAGCGATCCCACCTTCTGCGCCAGACCGGTCTGCTCAAGAAGTGCCGCGATTTCCGGATCGGCAAGATCCGCATTGCCCAGCCGCAGCTCTTCTCTGACCGACAGCTGATACTTGCCGTAGTCTTGATAGACAACAGCGAAATATGCCTTTATCTCAGCGGCGCCAAGCGACCTGATATCCCGACCGTTCAGAAGAATCCGACCGCTGTAGTTGTTGTAGAGCCCGGTGAGAAGCTTGATGACCGTGGACTTCCCGCAGCCGTTCTGGCCCACGAACGCGTACTGCTTCCCTGGGTAGACGGCGAGACAGAAGTCATGCAGAACCTCTATGTCGGACCCGGGATACGCAAAGCTAACGTGATCGAAGATCAGGCTCTCAAAGGGCATGTCGAGAATGCGTTTGTCCGGGACGCTGTCGCTTCCCGGCAGCTCTTCAAGCCGTTCAAATCGGTTCAGGTCTTCCAGCCACAGACGTTTCTTCGTGTGCTCTTTCAGTAAGTCCGAAAGCTTCCACGACAGGGTGTGGATCAACTGCGAGAAAGCAATGATCAAGCTGATATGGACACCCGCCGTCATAAGGCCCTGTCTGACAACCAGCATAAGAACCAGGGCGATGACGGACAGAAGCAATGCGAACAGGCCGCTGATGCTCTTGGCCCTGATGAAGATCTTCTTGTCTGCGATGTAATCCAAAGCTATCTTCTGGCGCATCTCATTGTTCCAGTACTCGTTGATTACCGCGCCGAATCCAAACAGCTTGCGCTCATATGCAGCTTCTCTTCGGGACATGAGGGACTTTAGGTATCTGGCCTTTCTGGCGTGAGGCGCGACCTGGGCGCCGGCCTGATAAGCTTCAGCGCCGCTTCTCTGAGCGAGAACCGCGATTGGGATGATAAGAAGCAGACAGGCAAGCGCAGCCGGCACAGAAGACCGACCGATGATCACAACGGGACCCAGAACGCGCAGGCTCATCTCAGCCAGACCCAGGAGGTTTGCGAACCCGCCTATCACAGTGCCCGGCAGATCCGCGCCCACCCGTTCCAGCAAATCGTAGGTCCCGTCATCTTCGATATGCTCATAGGCCAACCGATTGACCTTCGCAACGAATTCGGGTTTCAGGCGGTCCTCCAATCGCATGCTCAGCCTGAGCATCAGGAAGCGGTTAAGGGTCTGAACAACATAGGAACAGAGCAGAACAGCAAAAACGGCAAGGAGCGGCGTCAGGGCGCCCGCGATGCGCCCGCTCGACACGACGCCCGGCAACGCGTCGAGCAATCCGGCTACGGCCAGCGTCTCCAGCGCAGGCAGCAGGGCTGCAATCAAACGCAAAGCGACCACGCCCACGGTCAGGAGGGCGCTGCAGCCGAAAGCGATCTTGATGAACACTGCATTCCCAAGATGAATCATGTCGTACCACCCACGGCTTTCTGATCGCGGCCTGGCACCCTCCGCCGATCAGGCGCGCTGAACTGCTACGAGCGCCGGGCATGAGTTGGGGCTGGAAAACCTAAGCCCGCCCGAAGCCTGAAGTCCAGCTCCCACAGAGCGGTTCTGTTGCTGTCCCACTTGAGCATCTGCTTTGCTGTATTGTAGTCCACCCACCTGAAGTCAGTGTGTTCCCTGGAAAGCGCGATCTGAGCATCGACCACTCTCACTGCAAACGCGTATTCCGGGATTACCAGGATGTCATTGCCCCACAGCAAACCGCAGACGTCCGCTGCCGGAATCGCGGCGCACGAATCCATCTGCACATACTCGCAGTCTTCCGGTATTCCGGCTTCCTCAAATCCCTCTCGTATTGCGGCATCCAAAGGAGCCTCAGCCCCTTCCACGCCTCCGGCAATCGCCTGCCAGTACCCGCCGTCCTCGTTCTGACGCCGGAAAACGCAGTAGAGGATCTCGCCGTTCGAATCGATCATATATGGAAACACAAGTACCTGAAACGGAGCACGACTCACGCTTTACTCCTCCTACACAGCAACTGTCTCAACCGGCGGCTGCCGCCTGCCGAGAGGATTATGATGCACTCATCTCTTCAGAGTAAACCCTCCTCAAACCGGAGTCTATTCCGTCCCCAAGCCAAATGGCCGCAGCGCCCGCGGCAGGATGCCCAAACAGGCGGCGATGGTCATCCCGTAATTCGTCACAGGTACTCCAGTATCCTCCACGGCGCCAAGGCGCGAAACCATTTCGCGCCGGTTCAACATGCACCCTCCACAATGCACTACCAACCTGAATCGGGCCAAGTCGGCGGGGAAGTCAGCTCCGCGGCGCCACTCGAAGGCGAGCTCGCCGCCGACCTTCCGGTTGAGCAACCGGGGGATCTTCACGGTGCCTATGTCGTCGTCGATGGGGTGATGTGTGCATGCTTCGGCTATGAGCACATTGTCGCCGGGCTTGAGCGTGTCGATGGCGCGCGCGCCCCGGGCAAGCAGTTCGAGGTCGCCTTTGTGACGGGCAAATAGTATCGAAAACGATGTCAGGTCGATAGCGCCAGGCACGATGGCGTCGACTTCGCGAAAGGCCTGCGAATCCGTGATGACTAGTCGCGGTCTGAAAGACGGATCGGCAGACGCCGCTTCGAGCTGGGCCACTCGCATTGCCGTCGCGACCGCATTGTGGTCGAGGATGTCCCGTATCGTTTGGACCTGGGGCAGTATGAGCCTCCCCTTTGGCGCTTCTGCGTCTTCGGGAATCACGAGCACCACCGTGTCGCCATGCGCCAAAAGGTCGCCGACGATGGGAGGCTCGTCGCACGTTCCCGGTCGCGAAGCCAGTGTACGGATAGACTCTATCAGTCGCGCTATACCTTCTCCGGTGGCCGCGCTGACGTACACCTGCGTGGCGTACCGAAGCGGCTCGATGCTCGGCTTAATGTCGATTTTGCTGACTGCGACGATGTACGGAATCCGTCTCGCATCGAGCCCGGCCAGGAGCGTGCCTTCGGGCTCGCCCATATCGCAAACCGCATCTACCACGACCAGAGCCATATCCGCCTTGTTGATAGCCCTCTGTGTTCGGGCCGCGCGCGCTTCCGCCAATACGCTCTCGTCGTCGATACCAGGCGTATCGATGAAGACCACTGGTCCCAGTCCATGTATCTCCATGGCCTTGTATACTATGTCGGTCGTAGTGCCGGCGACAGGCGACACCACTGACACGTCCTGCCCGCATATGGCGTTTATCAGGCTGGACTTGCCTGCGTTCATCCTGCCTAGCACGGCTATGTGAATACGATTCGACATTGGAGTCTTGTCGAAGCTCGTTCGGCTCATAGCTCTCCTCCTCAGTATCTACTCGGCCGGCTAGAAGTAGAGGTCCCTCTCCCCGCCCCGAATTCGCTCCAACCTGCGCCCACACTCTTGTCTGAGCCGGGGGTCGACCTCCTCGAACGCTTGCCTGATCGCCGGCTCAGACAACTTGACAGTATCGGGGGACGCGTAGTCGCACAAGTACTCCTGGAAGGTGAGCAACGCGTTGGGTTGGCAGAATTCGTGGATGTGGCTGGTCTTGGCCAGCGACATAAACGCCTCCCCAGTCCTGCCCGATCTGTAGCACGCCGTGCAGAAGCTGGGGACGTAGCCCGATGGGAGCAGGTCCCGGATGATCTGGTCCAAGTCGCGGTGGTCGCTCACCTCAAACTGCGGAGTATCATGTGCCTCTCCCCGGCTGTACTCCCCCACTCCGGTGCACGAACCCGCGCTTATCTGCGATATCCCCAGGGCTACAACTTCCTCGCGAAACTCGGGGGCTTCACGCGTCGACAGAATCATGCCGGTGTAGGGCACCGCCAGGCGCAGGCATGCGACTATTCGCTTGAAATCGGCGTCCGACACCAGGTAGGGGAACTCGCCGAGCGACATCCCGGCGGCGGGCCGAAGGCGCGGGAAGGAGATGGTGTGCGGCCCGACTCCGTGAGCGTCATCCAGATGATGCGCGTGCTGAAGCAGTGCAACGGTTTCGAATCTCCAGTCATACAGGCCGAACAGCACTCCTATTCCGACATCGTCGATGCCGCCGGCGAGCGCCCTATCCATGGCGGTGGTGTGCCAGTCGTAGTCGGCCTTGGGCCCATTGTGCACACTACGATATGTGCCGCGGTGGTAGGTCTCCTGGAACAACACATACGTGCCGATGCCGGCGTCCTTGAGCCTGCGGTAGTCGTCTACCGTAGTGGCGGCGATGTTCACGTTGATCCGGCGTATACTTCCGTTGTCGCAGTGCGTGTCGTATATCGTCTGCATGACATCGGTGATGTAGTCGATAGGGCAGTTCGCCGGATCCTCACCGGCTTCGAGCGCGATACGCTTGTGCCCCATCCTCTGGATCGCTCGGACCTCCTCGCGCGCCTCGTCCATGGTGAGCTTGCGCCGGGGATACTTGTTGTCGCGCTTGTATGCGCAGTAGGTGCAGTTGTTCACGCAGTAGTCGCTCACGTACAGCGGCGCGAAGAAGACCAACCGCTTTCCGTATATGGTCTCCTTGATCTTGCGCGCGGCCGCATAGACCTCCTCCAGCAGCTCGGAATCGTCCACCCACAGCAAAGACGCCAATTCCTCCAAATCGAGCCCGCGCAGCTCGAGGGATTTGGCCAAAACGTCCCTGACAGCAGCTGGGCTGTAGCGTTTACCCTGTTCGAGGGCCCCGCCGATCCTCTCGTCGTCAATGAAAGCGCACTCGACTCGGTCTCGTATCATCTGAGCATTCTCCCTTCTGAGTGTCCTTTTTCTGTATGCCCCTTCCAGCGCCCCAGGGAGCCTTGGGGCTGTCTCCCGGCCCCGAGCAGACCGACATGCCCAGCCGGCGGATCTCGCGGATTGCCGAATTCACCGAGTCGGCCAGTTCATCGCCATCGGCCCCTGGCTTGCCCGGGTAGATCTCGTAGGAGTTCCTGTATCTCCACGGCGTCACGTCCAGCATCAACACATTCGCTCCGGCAAGCAGCGCTAGGTAGCGCGCATCGCCCGAGTACTCTGGATCGCCGCGGATTGCGCCCATCGCAGTGAGATACCCGGCCGCCTGAGCTCTCCACCCGCCGTTCTGGCGGCCGACCACCCCAAGGGCGGTGGTGGCCGGAATGTGCGCCATCGGAGCCAGAAGACGGGCAACTGCGATAGTGTTCAGTGTGGATCGAACATCGGGCGTCCGGGCTGGCGGCAACGCTGTCGCCGAGAGTCGCGCCTGCCCCTGGTCACGCGCCGGCTTGCCGAGCGGGGTATCGGGGTGCGGGACGAACGGCCCTATGCTCACCATTTCGTAGTTCTCCTCGCCGCACAGGATGAGGTCGCGGGCCACGGACACGCGATCCTGGCCGGGCAGGCCCAGGATTATCCCTGAACCTACTTGGTAGCCCATGTCTCTCAAGGAACTGAGGCGACCCATCCGCGCCGCCAGCGTTGTCGTGGGCTTGAGCGCGGCGAACAGGTCGGGATCGCTCGTCTCGAACTTGAGCAGAAACCTGTCCGCTCCAGCCTCGCGCCACAACCGATAGCAGCGGTCAGGCGCCTCGCCCACGCTCAAGGTCACAGCCGCATTAGTCGATGCCTTGATTCCCCGGATGGCTCTCACGAGGCCGTGAGGCGGGTAACCCGGATCCTCGCCCGACTGCAGGACGAAGGTGCCGAACTTGTGGACCCGCCACGCGGCCATGGCTGCCTGCACTATCTCGTCCGGGTCCATCCGGTACCGGGCGACCTTCGAGTTGCTGCAACGCAGCCCGCAGTAGAGGCAATCCTGCCGACAGTGGTTCGAAAACTCGATTATCGCCCGAAGATGCACACACGGGCCGACCGCGGCCGGGCGCGCCCTGTGAGCCTCTGCCCACAGGGCCGTCACTCGATCCGCGCCGAGCGGATCGAGGGCCGCCGCGATCTCACTCGCCGTCTTTTCCATCCAATGCCACCAAGGTGACACGGGACTTAACGCCCGCGACCGACCCCAACTTGCCTGTCATGGCCCCGATTGTGTCGGTGTCGCCGTCCAGGATAAGGGCCATCACCGACACGCCCCTGTCCTTGTACGGAACCCCCATGCGGCCCACGATGATGTCGGCGTATTCGCTCAGAATCCTGTTTACCGCAGCCGCCGCGTTCAGCCTGTCCTGCACCACAATGGCCGCCACGCCGATGCGGTTTTCGCCTCGCGGAGCGCCCGTCTTCCCCCTATCGCTCGTTGATGCCCTCACTTCGTTGCTCCTCCTTCCGTTGGTTCCCCACCATCGCTAATGCCATGATGCCCAGTATGACGCAGTTTTTCCCAATCAAAAAACCCGCCTTGCGGACGGGTTGATCCCCCTGAGACGGCAATGCTCTCAGGAAAGCGTCAACCCTAGGTTCAGGCACAAGCCCTACCCGCAGGTATCCTCAGTATTCAGATTATCCGATCACCTTATCCGATCACGCAGCGACCGAAGACTCGAACTCAAGTCCGCGGTTGCAAGCAATACCATTGTAGCACAGCTTGCTTGTGAGGAAAAGCACAATCACAGTCACAGCGGTCAGGTATCCGTCAAAGTCCCTCCCCGAAAGGCAGGCGATGCGGGATTAACTATCTATCCGCTCTATTTCGCGGCGGGTTTTCGCCCATATGTCGAGTTTCGCAGCGACAGTTGATGCATATTCGCGCGCATAGACCCATCGAACAAACGGAAGGGAGCGACTGTAGCAGCAACTCCCCTTCACTATATTATACTATGGCAATACATGCCACGTATGCCCAGATTATCGGCCTCAGGATCCGGCTCCCTGCCGCCGGGGGCGTTCGATTTTCCGGCCGTCCGGGATTATGCGATCATACATCCCGATTTGCACCAACCATCGCTGCGATTCGCGGCGCACAGAGACAGAAGCGCCTCGAAACCCGGCGAATCCCGAAGGCCCGCTAAAGCCGCGTTACGCAGCAACTGGCCAGCTTACAGCCGTATACATCCGCTCGGGGCGGTCGGGGACGGAGTCGCTGAAGATGGGCCATCGCGCTCTGCCCATCTTGGGCCGCCCCCGAAATGGGACTTTGACTTATCCCTCCGCTGTTTGCTTCGCCGTTCGAAGAAGATCCGTTGGAGCCTCGCCCGCTCCGGCTTCGGCCTGCGGCGCAACCGGCAAACGGCGCCCATATGTATCTCTTGGCGGCAATCTCAGTCGGCAGTCGCGCAGATAAAAGCAGTAGCGGGTTCCCTGTTAATGGCAGAGGGTCGCGTTCGACATACGTTCTACACTTGGCGCCTGTCCCAGTTGCGGGTTGATGGGCCGGACGGCGCGGAGGGCCCGGCGCTATCCCGGCTCGGGATGGCCGGACGCCTGCAGGGCTTCGAAGAACAGGAGCCTCGCCGCGGCTCCGGGGCGCACGGCGGCGCAGGCGGAGACGCGTAGGTACCAGGAGAAATAGCGGAGTAGGTAGCGGGTGGCTACTCCGCGAAAGGGGCGCATCCAGTCGCGGAACTTGTGCAGCAGGCCGCGGACGTTTCGCGCGTGGTAGAGGGGTCCGGGGTCCAGGCGGTCTCGGGCCTTGAGCCTGCCGCGGCGTCCGCCTACCCAGTTGACTCTATCGGGCCAGTCCATGGGGGCGGTCAGGGATGAATACGACCGGTACGCGCATATGTCGGCGTTGTGCGATGCTATCCGGCGGAGCGCGCCGGCGAGGCTCTCTCCGTGCATTGTCACTCGGGCCCGGGCTGTGCCTTCGCGGTCTACGGCGAGCAGGAGTCCGCCTAGGCGGGCAGGGGGCAGCGCGTGGCGGTAGGCCGATCTGTAGCGGCGGACGATCCAGTCCAGATCGTCAAGGCGCGCTCCGTCGGGCACGTGCGAGCCTTTGAAGGATCGAACCAGGGGATAATGGACCACTTCCACTATTCCGCTGCAGGGGATATGGGAGTCCGCCGAGGTCAAGGCGGCTATGACGCGGTGGCGCCAGGCGAAGGCGGTGTTCTTGGAGATGCCGAGACTTCGGGCGGTCTGCCGTACAGAAAGGCCTTCAACCATGCACTGGCAGAAGTCGAGCCACAGGTCCCGCCGGCGTACGCGGTAGAGCGCGGAGCCGGTGAGATCGGTGAAGTAGGAGCGGCACTCCTTGCACTTGTAGCGCTGGACGCCTCGGCGTTTGCCGTAGCGGACTATCGCAAAGCCCCGGCAGGACGGGCAGACGAGGCCGCGCGGCATCAGCGCGTCGCGGATCTCACCTACCCACAGCTCCGCTCGGACGGCCCTGGAAGGAAGCTCGCCGCGCTCCGCGCTAATTGGGAGCGCGAGCGCCGCGAGCCTTTCTTCAATCGGCCGCTCGCATCCGAAGGGGGCTTTGGAGGAAGCGCGCAGGACAGACGATGTTCGCACGGCCAACGGCACCCCATGACATACATTCTCACCCAGATACTACCACGCAGCATGGTGGTTGTCAACCATGAATTGGGACAGCCCGCCCAGAGTTGTGATAATAGGTCACACCACCCCTCCTTGACATGCGGGTCCGCGTCAAGGCCTCTTTTCCAGGATCGGGCGGGAATGGGCAGCAGAGGACGCCGCGTAGCCAATGACGAGGGGTGTTTTGAGGGAACTCGGGAATGGCCGTTTGGTTTGGCAGCCGACGACCGCGGGAGAGGGTCATAAGGCGCTCAAGCTACGCTTGGCGCGGATAGAGCGGATCTTGGCGCGTCCACGGCCCGTCTCCCGCGCGATGAGCGCAAGGAGGGAATCCGGCTCCGAGCTGCTAATTCATTCATGATACAAGAAGGAATGGCGAAAAGTCAGCGCCAAATCTCATACGAAAGCAGGCTGGGGCGTCAGTACGACTTTGACGGGGGTCCTGTCACAGCGATGGCCATCGCTTGTTCAGCGCCATGTGGTACAATGGACTGTGGACGATTGTTTCGCGGGCACATTGCCCACAACCAAGGCCGTGTCTGCGAAACAGCATTAGCGGACTCCAAACGCAATTGGGGGGTGGGCGGCAGTGGAAGCGGAAAAGGAAGCCGCGCTGGCCACGATAGCCACAGAGTACGGGGTGGACCTGATGTATCTCTTCGGGTCCCAGGTTGCCAATGGGCTAAAGATTCTTCAGGGAATGGAAGTCGAGGTCCTGGATCCATTGACTGACCTTGACGTGGGCATTGTCACCAGCAGTCCCTTGCCTCCGCCCGCCGGACGCAGCAGGCTCTACGCAGAGATTTCCATTGCCCTAAGCGATGTATTCGAGCCGTTCCCTCTGGACTTGGTTTTCCTGGAGGAGAACCACTCGGTGTTCCAATCGGAAGCGTTCAAAGGCCAATGCGTCTACGCTTCTTCAGAGCAGGTCAGAGAGGACTATGAGATGAACATCCTCAGGCGAGCCGCGGACTTCAAGCCGTTCCTGGAGAAGTTCCTGCAAGAAGCGCT
>ENA-UOOH01002064-UOOH01002064.1-fermentation-metagenome-genome-assembly--contig:-NODE-2064-length-18162-cov-61.495609_pt1 | contig 18162 bp, 17 predicted proteins | sample MGYA00245778_ERZ724025 | MGnify/ENA primary metagenome ERZ724025 (study PRJEB28704, sample SAMN03018313) | fermentation metagenome | biome: anthropogenic terrestrial biome; feature: soil... | reverse complement strand
TTGCAGATTAAAAAGCTCATCGATCACCAAAACATCATAGCCCGCAGGGGTGATCGTAGGCTCCTGAAATGAGTCGGGATCGTATTCAGCAACAAAAGCTTCGGATGGCATGAACCCTCCGGTAACATAGCACCAGGCAACCGTAGGATCCTGCGGAATGGACGGCAATTCTACAGGAGTAAACACCGCTGTTATGGCTGTTGGTTCTGTGAGAGTAATCTCTTTCGGACTGGCGGAGCCGGTAATCGCTCCCTCCCAATGGCTGAACTGCCACATGAGGGCTGGTTGTGCGGAAAGAGTCACAACACTGTCTTTACTATAGGCAGAACTGGCTTTGGAGGTGAATAGCTGGTGCACGACGCCCTGACCTTTAATTGTAATCGTGAGCGGCAGGTCTTTTTCGCAGCCTGTGGCTGCACTAAGTGTCAGAGCCAAAGTTAACAACAGCAACGCGAAAACCAAACGTTTTTTCATTTTAGTAGCCTCCCTTTTTTCCTGGCGGTGCAAATATTCTGGCAGTAAATGCTAGTCTGGCATGTGAATTTGACATTTGCATTAAAAATCCTCTACAATGTAGAATATAATATATAATTAATTGCGAATACCTAACAATAAATCGGGCATGGACAAGTTTCGACATAATAGCCGATAAATCGTCGCAAACAGTGTACTTCCGAGCGCTTTTGCTCTTGGCATTGAGCGCGCTACCTGTTAAAATATAGAACTAGAAGACGGTGACGGATCGCCTCATCCAGAAAAGAAAGGTGGTCGCTCATTTGGAAATTACTGATGTGAGAGTTCGGAAAGTTAACACGGACGGGAAAATGAAGGCAATTGCCACCATTACTTTTGACAGCTCATTTGTAGTCAGAGACATTCGCGTGATTGAGGGTCAAAACGGTTTGTTTGTGGCTATGCCGAGCCGCAGGACGCCGGACGGGCAGTTCCGCGATGTGGCGCATCCGATTACTCCTGAAACCAGAGAATTAATCCAAACCGCAATATTGAAAGAATACAACAACTGTGATGAGAATGCGGTTCTTCTGGCGAAGCAAGCTTAAAAATTCGGGTCTGAGCAAAATTGAGCCGGTCGGCAAGACCGGCTCGGTTTATGTTTCTGCGCGCTGCCGCCAGCTAATCTGTCACGGGAACAGGCGCGAATTGCGAAGAGTTGCGCACAATGCGAACCACTGGTAAGGGCGTGATAATGTTGAAAAAGGTATCTTGTCTATTTGCGGTTTTGACTTTGATGGTTTTGCTGGCGTGTCCTGCTGCAGCGGCCCCCCCCCGCATTGATGGCATTTCCTCTGGATCCGTAACGGATTCAACGATTGATAGTTCTGCAGCGCTGTGGAACCCGGCCGCAATCTTATTCAGTGATCGGACGCTGTCGTTGCCGCCTATGATTTTTATCCAGAATCCAATGATATACCCGTGCGCGAAGATTATCCTTACGAATCCGCCCGCTCACCCCTAATGTTTGTGGTAGAGTCATCCGAAGGGCGCATCTATAAAATACTGCTGGATGGCAGATGGTTCACTTATGCTGAGATACAGCCTCTTATTGCTACTGATGTTGGTCATAGCTGCCCGTCCTGCCGCGGCGGCACCGCGGATCAATGCAATCTTTGGCGGTTCAGTACTTGAAACAGTGAACACCGGCATGTCAGCCTTGTGGAATCCGGCGCTCAGTGCCTACAACGAGGACACAATGGTATCGGTCTCTGTCATGATAATGGAGACAGCGTAAACTTTGCGGAATGGAGTGCGCTGGCGGAACCATCGTGCTCCCGGTTTGATTTGATTCTAAGGCAATGTGGAGAAGTTTACCCAGCTGAATTCTATACAGAATGTCCATATGGATATCTTGAACTTCCAAAGGAAATGTTTAATTTCGCCGGCTATCATTTTTACCCGGAGTCGAATAATTTGCCGCGGAGAGGTGACATTTTTGACAGCTTCGACGAATTCGAGGATTACTTCATACTAGTGGAATCTTCAGAAGGCGTCATTTTTAAAGTTGCGATTGAGGATTATTGCATTGACGTTATTGAAATGGAGCGCCCTGCTTCTTAATACACCTCGGGAACTAGTTGCAGGGAAGTCCCCTTGACATGTCGAATTCAGCGACGGGATCAGTTCAGGAGGTAATCGAATGACAAACATCAACGCGCAGGACATCAATGCGCAAGAGTTCAACGCTCAGGACTTCACTGCTGTTATTTTGGCAGCTGGCCTCGGCAAAAGAATGAAATCGGATTTGCCAAAAGTCTTGTTTCCATTGTGCGGCCGGACATTGATCGAGCATGTTGTTGATCATGCGCGCCAGGCGGGTTTTGAGAAAATTGTGGTCGTCGTAGGGCATGGTGCTGATCAGGTCAAAGCTGTGCTCGGCGACACCGTGCAGTATGCGCTACAGGCTGAACAGTTGGGCACTGGTCATGCTGTCATGATGGCCAAGGATCATGTGCAATCGAAGCATGTGATCGTCCTGTCCGGTGATGCGCCACTCTTGACCCCGGATACGCTGCGCGCCATGGCGCGCCATCATTTGGATCGAAGCGCCGCTGCCACTGTTCTGACAGCTGTAATGGAAAACCCGGAGCGTTATGGCAGAATCCTGCGCGAAAATAATGCGCCGGATGGCAGGGTTACCGGCATTGTTGAAGAAAAGGATGCCAATCCGGAACAGCTCATGATCAAAGAGATTAATACCGGCACTTATTGCTTCGAAAGCGGCGTGTTTAGTCTATTGGCTGATTGCGGCCGCAGCGGGTCGGGGCGTCAAAACGCACAAGGCGAATATTACCTGACGGATGCTCTGGCAGCCTATTATCAGGCTGGTAAAACGGTTACGGCGGCAATATTGGCAGACCCCCATGAGGGCGACGCGCCGAATAACAGGGTGCAGTTAGCTGAAACCGCCCGGGTTATTCAACAGCACATTCTGGAAGAATTGATGCTGTCCGGGGTATCCGTAGTGGATCCCCATAACACCTATGTGGATATCACCGCTAAGGTGGGCCGGGATTCGACGCTCATGCCGGGTACCATTATCGAAGGCAGCACGGTGATTGGTGAGCATTGTCAGGTTGGCCCGTACACGCATCTCAAAAACGTCCAGATCGGCAATGATGTTGTGGTCCAGCATTCGGTGCTGATCGATTGTATCGTCAAAGATCGGGTCAACATCGGGCCGTTCGCCTACATCCGACCGGAATCAGTTATCGAGCAGGGCGCCAAAATCGGCGATTTTGTAGAGATCAAAAAATCCATTGTCGGTGAAAACAGCAAAGTACCGCATCTCAGTTATGTAGGGGATACGACCATCGGCAAAGGCTCCAATATCGGAGCAGGCACCATTACCTGCAATTATGACGGCAAGCACAAACATCATACTGAAATCGGGGACGGCGTTTTCATCGGGAGTAATAGTAATTTGGTGGCGCCGGTAACCATCGGTCACGGTGCGTATGTCGCCGCCGGTTCGACAATTACGGATCAAGTTCCGGGTGATGCGCTGGCGATTGCGCGGGCTCGGCAGGTTAATAAAGAAAACTATGTCAGCAAGCAGAAGTAAATGTTATATTTGTGATATAATAATGTCTGACCCTGGCAGGCCGACACGGGGCCGACTGGGAGACATACTGTTATATAAAAGGGGAGGGCCCAACGTGACGGACTACTTGGTAAAGGCTATTCGTCGGGATGACAGCGGGAAAGGTGCCAACAGGCAACTGCGCCGCGAAGGCAAAATCCCGGCAGTTTTGTATGGTAACGAAGATGCTCCGGAAAAGCTCGTTATTGAGACGCGCGATTTTGAGCGCTTGTTGAAACAAGGGGCTTTAGGGAAACTGGTCAATGTAGAGTTTAAAGCTGGCCGTTCTAAAAAGGCTGTTCCGGCGCTTTTGAAAGAGGTCCAGACGGAACCGCTCAATGGCAAAGTCATGCATGTCGATTTTCAGGCAGTCGATATGAAACAGGAGATTGGAACGATCGTCGCGATCCATTATACTGGTGAGGAACGTCGTGTTAATGATGGCTCTGTCATTCAGCCGCTGTTAAGAGAGGTTAATGTCACCTGTCTACCGGACCGCATCCCGTCGTTCTTTGAAGTTGATATTTCAGGCCTGCAGGCTGGTGAGTCCATTACTGTGAGTACACTCAAACCTGAGGAAGGCGTTACGATTCAGACCCCTGCAGAAGAGGTCCTGGTAACGGCGGCACTGGTCCATCAGGAGGCTGAAGCCGAAACAGCTGAGGGTGCAGAAGCCGGAGCTGAAGACGCTGGTGCTGAGGCTGGCGGAGAGGCCAAAGAAGACGCAGGCAAGTAAGCATGGAAAAATTACTCCTGGCCGGCCTGGGCAATCCCGGGACGAAGTACGAGTATACGCGGCATAATATTGGGTTCCAAGTGATCGAGCTTCTGGCACGCCGGGCCGGCATCCGTGTGAATCGCCGTGAAATGCAGGCGTTGGTCGGACAGGGTGTGCTGCGTGGCCGGGGGATTATTTTAGTTAAACCCCAGACTTACATGAATGCGAGCGGTGAAGCGGTGGGTCCATTGGCCCGCCGCTACAATATTGCCACGGATTCGCTGCTGGCGATTGTCGATGATATGGATCTGCCGCTCGGGAGAATTCGGCTGCGGGTTTCAGGAAGCAGCGGTGGTCACAATGGTCTCAAATCGCTCATCGCGCATCTGGGCAGCGAGGATTTTCCGCGCCTGCGGGTTGGGATTGGCCGACCGGTTACGGGGGCGGTTAACTATGTCACTTCGATCTTCAGCAAGGAAGAAATGCCGCTTTGGTCTGAAAGCGTGCAGATGGCGGCTGACGCGGCCGAATGCTTTATTGCCGAAGGCATTCTGGAGGCCATGAACCGTTATAACGGCATGATTATTGGTCAAGATAAATAGATATGGATAGATGGCTATACAGTTAGCCCCCGTGGGTCTCACGCCCGGGGGCCTATTGCCATATCATAGCGCCGGAGTAGACGCCGGAAGAGGCGCCCTGGCGCCGCCGGAGGCGGAGGGGTATTTTTTGCTGGAATCTTTGCTAGACGCTTTCCGTTCGAATCCAGAAATTATTGAAACCAAGAAGGCACTGCGGCAGGGGGTTGTCCGGCAGCTGCTGTCAGGAATCGGTGCATCTCAAAAAACCACCATCATGGCGTCGCTCTGGGATGGGAACGAGGGGAGCCGCCCGTGGCTACTGGTCACCCATAACGCTTATCAGGCGGTCAGGATCTATGAGGATTTGGTGACACTGCTAGGGCCGCAGGACATTGAGCTTTTTCCGGCGATGGATACCTTGCCTCATGAAGAAACGTCTGAGTTGGAAAACCAGGGGGCGCGGGCCAGAGTGCTGGCCAGGCTCGTAATGGGTGAGCAGCTCATCGTGATTACCCATTTCTCAGCTTTGAGCAGAAAAACGATGCCGCCTGAGTTGCTGCGAAAAGATACTCTGCGCCTGTGTTCCGGCCAGGAAATTGCGCCTGCGGAGTTGGTGAACCATGCCGTCAATTTGGGCTATGAACGGGTGGATCGGGTCGAGGGACCAGGCCAGTTTGCGCGTAGAGGCGGCATTTTTGATATTTGGCCGCCGACCACCGGCGAGCCTTACCGCGTGGAGTTTTTTGGCGACGAAGTAGAATCAATTCGAACATTTGAGCCAATTGGTCAGCGCTCTACCAGCCAGGACACAAAGCTGCTGATCTGGCCGACCCGCGATAGTGCCGGAGATGTGGATGGGTATGCCATTGGCGAACTGGTGCGGGAAAAAGCTGCGGTGCAGGCCATCGCGTTACGCGGGGCGGGCATGGCGGAAGCCGGCGACCGCCTCGAACAGACTATGAATGAAATGAGTGAGCGGCTGGAACAACTGGGCCATTTTCCGGGACGGGATCAGTTTATGCCGTTCTTCTATGATAAAGCTGGGGCTGGCATGACCACGCTTCTGGACTACATGCCAGAGGCGCTGGTTTTTCTGGATGAACCGGTTCGGATCCAGGAATATGGTCAGGCGGCGGAGCGCGAAATCGCCGAGACCATCATGGCGAACATTGAACGCGGCTTTACACTCAGAGATGAATTGGACATCTTCGCCGGTTACGATGAGATCATGAATGTGATTGAGTACCATGATACGATCGCCATGGCGATGCTGCCTACGCAAACAAGGGGGCAGCGTCCCGAACGAACAGTGACCTTTCCAATTCGAACGGCCCGATCATTTCAGGGCAAAAGTGACCGTCTGAAGGAGGAACTGCAGCGCTGGCAGCAAGACCGCGTGGCGGTGCTGCTCTTAGTACACGATTCCGAGCAGGCGCATCATCTTAGTAATATGCTGCGTGAGGAAGGCATTAACGCCTTCCATGACCCGGAATGCCGCACCCCGCTTGAGGGTGGTATTACAGTGGTCTCGTTCGGCAAACTGGAATCAGGTTTTGAATGCACGCAACCGCGGCTGGTGGTGCTGACGGTTCATGAGATTTTCGGGCGGCAGGAAAAGAAAAAGCGTGCCCGCTTCGCCAATGAGGGCATTAAGATCTCGACCTACACTGATTTGCGGGCTGGCGATTATGTGGTCCATGCTAATCATGGTATTGGACAGTATCTGGGTATGAAGACCCTGCTGGTGGCCGGGGTGCATCGTGACTATATGCATGTGCAATATGCGGGGGGCGATGCGCTTTATGTACCGGTCGAGCAAGTCAATCTGTTGCAGAAATTTGTGGGCTCCGGTGATGACGTTCCTAAGCTGCATAAATTGGGTGGCACCGATTGGCAGAAGACGAAAACGCGGGTTAAGGAATCTGTCAAGGAAATGGCAGATGGCTTACTGAAGCTTTATGCCGTACGTGAAACGATGCCGGGGTTCGCCTTTGCACCTGATTCGCCCTGGCAGGCGCAGTTTGAGGATGCCTTTATTTATGAAGAAACGCCTGATCAGGTGAAGGCGATTGCCGAGATTAAAGGCGACATGGAAGATTCCCAAGCGATGGATCGTTTGCTATGCGGCGATGTGGGCTACGGAAAGACCGAGGTTGCTATCCGGGCGGCTTTTAAGGCCGTCGATAACGGCAAGCAGGTGGTGGTGCTGGTGCCAACGACTATTCTGGCGCAACAGCACTACCAGACCTTTTTGGACCGGTTTGCCGACTTCCCAGCTATCTCAATCCGGTCTCTCAGCCGGTTTCAGTCGCCGAAAGAGCAAAAGGAAACGCTGAAACTGCTGGCACAGGGACGCGTGGATATTGTCATCGGCACGCACCGCCTCTTATCGAACGACATAATCTTTAAGAATCTCGGGCTGCTGATCGTCGATGAAGAGCAGCGCTTTGGTGTGATCCATAAGGAACGTATCAAAGAAATGCGCAAAAACGTGGATGTCCTGACCTTGACAGCGACCCCGATTCCGAGGACGCTGCATATGGCATTGGTTGGTGTGCGCGACATGAGTGTCATTGAAACGCCACCGGAAGATCGCTTTCCAGTACGGACTTATGTTACGGAATATAACGATGGCCTGATTCAGGAGGCCATCCAGCGTGAACTCGCGCGCGGCGGGCAAATCTATTTTGTCTATAACCGCATCGAGAGTATTGATCAAATGGCAAATCATCTGCAGGAATTGGTGCCGGATGCGCGGATTCTCATCGGACACGGCCAGATGTCAGAAGATATGCTGGAACGGGTCATGCTGGACTTTATCGACGGCGAGGCTGATATTTTGCTGTGCACGACGATCATTGAATCAGGCATGGATATTGCCAATGTGAACACACTAATTGTGTATGACGCGGATCGATTGGGGCTGGCGCAGCTTTATCAGCTCCGTGGCAGGGTGGGCCGGTCGAACCGCATCGCGTATGCCTACTTCACTTTCCGGAAAGACAAGGTCGTCAACGAGGTGGCGGAGAAACGGCTACAGGCAATTCGCGACTTTACCGAATTGGGGTCCGGCTTCAAGATTGCCATGAGGGACCTGGAAATCAGGGGCGCCGGCAATTTGCTCGGCGCGGAGCAGCATGGCCACATTACGTCGGTCGGCTTTGAGATGTACTGTCGCTTGCTCGAGGAGGCCGTCCAGGAACTACGTGGCAATTATCAGCCGGAGCCGCCTGATACAGCCGTTGAATTGCCGCTGGATGCTTATCTGCCGGACACCTATATTCCGGATGTCAGGCAGAAAGTGGAGATGTATAAAAAGATCGCGGCGGTCCGCAATGCGACCGAGGCGGAGCAGTTGGCGGTGGAGATGAAAGACCGTTTTGGGGAACTTCCGGAGGAAGTGGCCAATCTGGTAACCTTGTCAGTCTTCAGAGCGCGGTTTCGTGCTGTCGGAGTGCAGAGCATCAGTACGGAGCGCGATGCGCTGGTGATCCGCTTCCATGAAGGGGTTACACCGGACAGCGCTAAAGTGCAGCAATTGCTGCGGCAAAAGCGCCCGCGCGTCACTTATCATACTGGCAAAGGGGTTCAGCTGCGGGTGCATGGGGCGGTGGCGATGGCACAGGTAATGGGCGCGGGTGCGGCGGCGGCGGGACTGGTCAAAGTGCTGCAGCATTTGGCCGATGCCTTGGGGGCCTGACTGCTGTGCTGCAAAACAAAACCGTCTACTGTATGAATTAATACTATTTGGGAAAAATAGTTTTGCCAACAATTCCAGCTGACAACGAAGCCGTATGTGATCATTGGCAGAAATGAATAATTCTGCTAATCGAGTTATATAATATCACCAAGGAGGGGCTGCGTTGCCAAGGCTATATGAAGGGAGAGCTCGGGGATGAAGGCGACGGGGATCGTACGAAGGATTGATGACCTTGGACGAGTGGTTATCCCCAAGGAAATCAGACGGACCCTCAGAATCCGCGAAGGCGATCCGCTTGAGATATTCGTGGACCGCGAGGGCGAAGTCATTCTTAAGAAGTACTCACCAATTGGCGAGCTAGGCGATTTTGCCAAGGAATATGCTGATTCACTATACGAGTCCACAGGTCATATTGCGTTAATCGCCGACAGAGATATGATTGTGGCAGTGTCAGGGGCTCCTAAGAAGGAGTATCTTGATAAGTCGATTGCTCAGGCCGTTGAAAAAGCAGTCGAGGAGCGCAAAGTTGTTTTGATGTCGAAACCTGGAGATCACAAATACTGCGACCTTTGCGCTATCAAAGAGGATAACGGACAGTGTAAGTTTACTGCCCAGGTAATCGCTCCGATTATTGCGGAAGGTGATCCAATCGGCGCCGTAATCTTGGCATCGCGGGAACCCAATGTTACCATGGGTGATCTTGAGATCAAGATCGCCGAAACAGCAGCCGGTTTTCTAGCCAAACAGATGGAGCAGTAGTGGCCGGCTGAGGCAGTATAGTAGCGTTCAGTTCAGGAGTGACCAGCGTCCCATATGGTGTGGGGCGCTTTTTATTTTGCGTGGGGGCCTCTTGTCGATTGACGCTTGACGCTGAAGAGCGGTTATTGTAATATAGGGAATGTAAATACTGACAAAGGAGGGGCTCGGGATGTGGCATAAAGGGGCTGAAAACGCCGGCTTTATTGAAATCCAGCGTTTTTCACATTTCCAGAACAGCACCAAGGCCGTAGTGTACCCTTTTGCAGAAATCCTGAGTCCTGAATCTGGTACGGCTTGGCTGGCGGCAGTATAGCTGCTGACAGTGCTGTGCGCTTTGTTTGATCAGGTCGCAGGTGTTATGCCTGCGGCCTTTTTTGATGTGATGAGCGCCGCCGCATCACTGGGCTGTGTGGCGGCTGCGGCAAAAATCAGGATCCTATATTTTGTATCCGAGGTGTTCAAAATGCGAAAATACCTAATTACCATGCGTCTTTCTGCCTCGCGGGCATTTGACGGTGGCCTGCTCTACATTCTCAGCGGTTATCTGTTGAAATCGGCTTGTCTTTTCATATTATTGATGCTATGGAGGGCTTTGGCGCAGCAGGGGGCGGATTTGGGGGGACTGAGCCTGGATCAGCTGCTGACCTATACTTTACTGGCGGCGATCTTCGGCGAACAGTTGAATGTGCTCACCCCGGCTACGACGGCCTTTTGGGAAGGTGCGATTATTTCTCGCTATATGCGGCCGCTGCCTGTTTTGGCGCAGTTGATGGCTGAGACTGTTGGAAGCTGGCTGCCTGGGTTGTTACTCTATTCAGTCCCGACACTAATCATTGCAGCCAGCGCCGGTCTTAACCCGGGGATTGCCTTTCTGGCTAATGCAGGTACCGGCTTTCCGGCCAGAGGGTTGTTGTTTTTGATCAGCCTGTTGCTGGCGATGGCACTGGGCTTTGCCATGGACTTTATCTTTGCGTCACTGGTGATCTATGTGAAAAACGCCAGCTATCAGGCTTATCAGATTAGAAGAGCAATCGTATCATTGTTCTCGGGAGCGCTGATTCCTTTCACCCTCCTGCCATGGGGGATGGGGCGCGTGTTTGAATTGCTGCCCTTTGGATCGACCGCCAGTGCTCCGCTGCTGATCTTTGTCGGCACCGGCAATCCGGCCAGGTTGATTTGCTTGCAGATAATCTGGAACCTGATCTTTTGGGCTGCGGCGCTGATCTTATTCCGTCGCAGCGAGGAAAGGCTGGTGTCCTATGGTGGGTAATTTGCTCGAAAGGATTGTGCTTTACAGTGGATAACATTAGGCGCTTGATTCAGCTTTGGGGGATCTCCGCCAAACTGGATCTGCTTTGGTTCCTGCGGGATACCAAATATTGTATTCTGACCATACTCGCCGATATTGCGGCCAGTTTGTCATCAGTCACTGGTGTTTTCCTGCTGGCGGAACGCTTTGGGAACATTGGCGGCATGAGTAAGGATCAGGTGTTATTTATGCTTGGCTATGCCAGTATTGTCAATGGTATCATCGCGCTGTTTTTCAGTATGAACAACACTGGCTGGATTAGTCGGCCAGTTGGCAGAGGTCAGATGGATCACAAACTCATCCAGCCGGTGCCGCTGTGGATGCAGTTGCTTACCGAAGGATTTATCCCGGTCTCAGGCAACAGTCTGCTGGTATGCGGCATGGCCATTACCGGATATGCGGCGGGACAGCTCGGTCTAGCTCCGGGATTATTATGGATTTTGCTTTTTGTCATGTTGACTATCTGTTCGGTGGCGATCATCCTGGGCTGCTCATATATCGCCGGTAGTCTGGCCTTTTATGCTCCGGTGGCCGCTGAGGAAATATCGACAACCGTGATCAGTTTGTTTAATGATCTGATGATCTTCCCAATCGGGGGTCTTAGTGCGGTTCTGCGCATGGCGCTTTGTACAGTGGTTCCGGTAGGGCTGGCAGCCTGGTTTCCGGCCAGCCTGCTGCTAGGCCAAAATGGCGTGCCGAAACCTGATATACCGGGCGTGATCATATTAATAATGACAATCACAGTGGCAATGCTAGCTGTCACATCGTTCAGGAAAGGAATGAAATATTATGCTAAACGTGGTTCGACAAGATATCATAACCGCGGGCACCGCAGTTAACGCCGCACGCACGGCGGTTACTAGCGCGGGCACCGCGGTTGTGCCAGTTGCTAACGCAGGTACGGCAGTTAATCTTGAAGACGTCTCGAAAGTGTTCACCCAGTGGCAGCGCTCTGGCAAGTTCAAAGATCTGTTGCGCAACTTGGTTAAGCCTGAGAAGAAGGTTGTCGCTGCTCTGGATCATGTTTCACTAAAGGTTAATAATGGTGAATTTGTGGCCTATGCCGGTGCTAATGGGGCTGGTAAGAGTACCACCATTAAGATATTGTCCGGCATTTTGCAGCCGACTTCGGGCGCAGTGACGGTTCTCGGGATGAGTCCCGAAAAATCAAGGGTTGAGCTGATGCGGCGCATTGGCGTGGTCTTCGGACAGCGTACGGAATTATGGTGGGACCACCCCATATCAGTCAGCTTTGAGTGGAAAAAAACCGTCTGGAATATTCCGGCGGAGGTCTATCGGCATCAACTGGAGATGGTCACCGAGCTGCTGGATCTGGGGGACCTGCTTAATACTTTCGCGCGCGAATTGAGCCTGGGGCAACGCATGCGGGCCGATCTGGCTATGATGCTGCTCCATAATCCGGAGTTGATTTTCCTGGATGAACCGACATTGGGGCTGGATGTGCTTGCCAAGCGGCAGATGATCAATTTCCTGAAACGGATCAACCGCGAGCAGGGGACGACGATTATTGTCACCAGTCATGATATGGATGATCTGGAGGAGATGGCGCAGCGGATTGTGCTCTTGTCACGCGGGCAGATTGCCTTTGACGGGAGTTTTGACGAGTTGCGTCAGCTGACCGGGAATCTGTGCCGGATTCGGCTCGTGTTTCAGGGCGCGGGAATGGAAGCAGGCACGGGTGCAGGTGCGGGTTTGCAAACGGGTGCGGCCCAATCGCAGGGGCGGATGGCGGATTTAATGAACGGCGGCGATGGCGGAAGAAGCGTCCGGCTGCTTGCTGCAAACGGTAACAGCTGTGAGTATGAGTTTGATACTGCTGAAGTGCCTGTCAATGTCATGTTGCGTCAAATAGCGCTGCTGGACGGTATCGTTGATATCGAGATTCGTAAAGCGCCGATTGAGCAAATCGTGGCGGAGCTATACACCAAGTGGCGCGGTTAACAAGGCGCAGCTGACGTGGCGCGGTTGTCGAGAGCGGGTGGATAACAGTGGAAAGGGCCAGGTTAGCGTCAGACGATCTTCCGCCCTCGACCGGCCTCTTTCAACAGGTAATCTTCAATAAACACGGCCAGACCATCTTCGTCGTGATGACCGATCACTAAATCGGCGACTTCTTTGGCAGCAGGCTGAGCATTGCCCATCGCTACGCCAAGTCCGGCGAATTCGATCATGTCCAAGTCGTTAATATGATCCCCGACAGCGACCATTTCTTCCGGTTGAATGCCGAAGTATTCACCCAGAAAACGCAATCCGTTCGCTTTAGTGGCTTGCGTGGGATAAAGTTCGTAATACCAGCTGCCATCATAGTGGTTGCTGAGAAGTGGCCGGATGTGTTGTGCGTCCAGAAATGGCTTCGCCAGGTCACGCGCATAGCTTATTTGCTCTTCAGTATCGTTGACAGAGAGGCGCAGTGGATTCCAGTCGGTGCTTTCAGCCAACGAATAGACTTTGGCGATGTTTTCACCCTCGACCTTAATGTACTCCTGAGATTGGGGTATGGAAGGATCAAGATCGTAGTACATATCGGGCGGGTAGGCAGTGCCACGGGAGGCAAATGTGGTCAGACCGGCATTCCACCAGGCCCGCATAATGGGTTCGACTTTGGGGCGATCCAGCGCAATGGTATGCAGCGCTTGGAGCGTATCCGGCGTGGTGATGTTTCCGCCATTGAGCGCCACCAGTGGAGTATCCAGCCCAATCTGATCTGAGATGCGCGCCATTGAACGGGGGCGACGGCCGCTGACCAGGCATACCTTAATCCCGGCTGCGCAAGCCTGGCGCACAGCCGCAACGGTACGAGCGGCAAGCTCGCTGCGGCTATTAAGCAGAGTCCCGTCAATATCCAGCGCTAGTAATCTATATTGCATCCAATCCCGCCTTCCTCTTACTATCATAACATAGATTTATTAAGGTGAGATGATCGATCAATTGGGGACTGTCCCCAATCAGGCCATTTTGATCCGTTTGGGGACAGACTTTATTCCATCTGCGTGATCTGCGTGATGCGAATAGAATATTAGAGCGGATATTACCATAGATCATTAGCACAGACAAAAGAGCATGATGTTGTGTCGTGTATGTGTGGAAGCGCGTGCCGCGTGCATTGGAGGGAATGCTGTTGCCATTGGAGGAAAAAAAGAGGCCATGTACGCAAGGAAAATTGCCGGGAGTGCCGCAGATACAGGGAACGCAGATGCCGGGAACAGAGTCGTTTTTGAAGGGCACCCTCTTTTTGACAGGCGCGGGATTGTTCAGCAAAGTCTTGGGGTCGGTCTACCGGATACCGCTAACGCGCATGATTGGGCCGGAAGGAATGGGACTTTTCCAAATGGCTTATCCGATCTACCTGATCTTTCTGGCGCTCTCCACAGCCGGTTTTCCAGTCGCAGTTTCAAAACTAATTGCCGAGCGGGTCGCCCTTGGTGATCGCAGCGGTGTCAAAACAGTGCGCGGAGCGTCACTGCTAATTCTGACCATTCTCGGCGCGTTGAGCGGGGTGGCGCTATTTTGGGGGGCACGGCCTTTGGCGCGTGCTTTTTATGATCCCAGGGCTTTCTACACAATTGCGGCTTTTGCCCCGGCGGTGTTTTTCATGTCCGTGATGTCTGCCTGGCGCGGCTATTTCCAAGGAATGCAGCGCATGGCGCCAGTCGCTGTTTCACAGGCGATTGAGCAAATTGTGCGGGTGTCGACAATGCTCGCATTGGCCGCGTTCCTGATTAAGGATGGGGTCGAACATGCCGCCGCCGCCGTAGCCTATGGTGGTGCAGCCGGTGCAGCGGCCGGGGGCGTCTATCTGTGGGCCGTTTATTTTTCTTCCGGCAGGAATTTGGAGCGGAAAATTGGAAAGTTACAGGGACAGGCACAGACACAGGCACAGGCACAGACACAGACACAGGCACAGCGGTCGCAGCGACAGTCAGGACAGCCACAGCACAAGGCCAACGCCAAATGGGGCCCGGCGATCCGAAAAATCATATCCCTGGCTTGGCCGGTAGCGCTCGGGGCCGTTTTGGTGCCACTAACGCAGGCCGTTGATTCGCTGATTGTACCGGCGCGCCTTGCATTGATCGGGCTAAGTCCGGAAGCGGCCAGCGCTGCAATGGGTCACCTGGGCAATGCTTGGGCATTAGTTATGTTTCCGACTGTGATCACCGGGGCGATATCAACGAATATGGTGCCGGCTGTATCGGCCGCACTGGCTTGCGGGGACTGGCATCGGATCCGCGCGCGTGTAAATGATGCCTTCCGGATGGCGTTTCTAGTCGGAATCCCCTCTTGGGTGGGGTTAGCCGGCTTAAGCAAAGAAATCGCGGCCTTACTTTTTTCAAGCGCGGGCGCGGGTGCGGCAATACCATTAGTCTGGCTGGCTCCGGCCTCCTTGTTTTTCGGGCTGCAGCAGGCTACAACTGGGGCTTTGCAGGGGCTGGGGAAGCCACGGTTGCCAGTGAGGCATTTTTTAACCGGTGCAGTGGGCAAGATTATTGTAACGGTCTGGCTGACAGGCATGCCAGGCTTTGGTCTGCGCGGCGCAGCGATTGGAACGGTGATCTGCTCAGTCTTAGCGGCGCTGCTCAATAGTGTGGCCCTGATCAGAATCATTAACGGGGTGGAGCGGGTTCGTGTCGGGCAATGCAAAGGTCGTTCTGGTGCGGGGGAACTTGACGCAAGGCGGCTTGATGCAGGCGCAGAAGCGGGTCGCTTGACGAGTCCGACCCTGACAAAGACAATTTGGTTCTCGGCTTTAGGCGGCCTGGCGATTGCATTGGTCATTGCCTGGTGCCGGCGCATCATGATGCGCATGGCGTTGCCGGCGGCAATTATGGTACCCTCGATTATTGGGGCCTCTATCATTATTTATGGCATAATCTTGATTAAGACCGGCGCAGTTGGTCGCAATGAGATAAAGTCGATTGCGGCCCGCGGAAGTAGCAGCAAAGCCGGAGCCGGGCGGAGGTTTGCGGGTATTGGGACAGGAGGAACATTCAATGGATCATGATGAGTTGAGCCCATTTCAGCGGTTGGTGACCATTATGGGACAGTTGCGCGCGCCGGAGGGAGGCTGTCCATGGGACAGGCAGCAGAGCCTTGCGAGCCTGCGGCCTTATGTTCTTGAAGAAGCTTACGAGGTAGTACAAGCTTTGGATCGCGGAGATTACGCCAACCTGTGCGAGGAACTGGGCGATTTGCTGCTGCAAATCGTGTTTCAAGCTCAGATAGCGCAGGAGTCTGGTGCATTTGATATTGATGATGTCTGCAACGGGATTGCGGACAAGCTGATCAGGCGCCATCCGCATGTTTTTTTTAATGATCATGAGCAGGTAAAAGTGGATGATGCCGCTGGCGTGGTCGTCAACTGGGAAAAGATCAAGGCGGCCGAAAAGGGTAAAACAGAGCCTTCCATTTTAGACTCCATACCGGCGGCACTGCCAGCACTAATGCGCGCTTACAAGCTGCAGGAGCGGGCCGCCAGAGTGGGGTTTGATTGGCCGGACGTGCGGGGGGCGCTCGTTAAAGTAGATGAAGAAATGGGCGAGTTTAGGGAATTGATCCCAGATGATCATTTGGAAGCGCCAGAAAAATCCGATCGGGCATCTGCTGATCAAAGATTGACCGAAGAATTTGGTGATTTATTGTTCGCGCTGGTCAATGTCTCCAGATATCTCGGTATTGATCCTGAAGTGGCGTTGTTGGGTACTGCCAGGAAATTCGCCTGGCGCTTCGCGCAGATCGAAGAAGGTGCTCGGAAAGAAGGTCGCAAAATGGAAGAGATGACTTTGGAAGAAATGGACCGCTATTGGGATGCAGCGAAAGCAAAAAAAGGCTGAGTTACCGTAAAGTCACTTGGGAAGGTCTATCAAGAACTGCATATGCGCCACTCCCTCCCGGCAAGCTAATGAGGCAGGGAGGGATTTTTATGCTCAGGAGGAATGGAGCCAGAGGTGGGGGCGGGAGCAGGAGCGGGAGCGGAAGCGGGAGCGGGGCTAGAAGCAGTTATACGCGGTTGATGTTGTCCCTGGTCGCGGTCGCGATCGTGGCCGCGGCCATAGCTGCGACAATGGCGGGCTGCCCCGGTCCGGAGCAGGAACTGGCCGAACGGGTAGTCGATAGGTTTTCGAGTGAGCCCAAGCTAACACTATACTCACATAAAACGGACAAGAAAACGGAGATTGGGCTTGAAGAATATATAACCGGTGTTGTGGCGGGCGAGATGAAACCGGAGTGGCCTAAAAATGCCTATGCTGCTCAAGCAATCGTTGCCAGAACTTTTACTTTGGAATTGCTTTCGCGGGGCGGTACCAGGGACTTGCACGGCGCGGATATCTGTGATAATCATGTGCATGCCCAGGCGTATAATCCGGATAATATCACACAGACCATTAAGGACGCTGTGCGTATGACCAGGGGCGAAGTGATGATCTATCGTAACCGCTATGTTAAAGGCTGGTTTTCGGCGTCTTGCGGCGGCAGAACGACGAATGCCAAGACGGGGCTGGCTTATAAAGGTAAGGAGCCAGCTTACATCAAATCGGTGAGCTGTAAGGAAAGCCGCATCACGCCTCCGGAGGTCAAGAAGTGGAGCGCCGATATCGATTCCGAAACGGTTTTGCAGGCGCTGAAGAAGCTTGGTAAGCCGTTGCCCAATCTGAGCGGGGCACAAATCGCGAAGAGGGTAGATAACAGGGCGGCGGTGCTGCGTTTAAGCGGTGGCGGAAAGAAAGTCGAAATCGACGGGGCGGATTTCCGGGTGGCGGTAGGGCCCGAGAAGATGCGTTCGATCTGGCTGACTCAATTTGAAGTAAAGGATGGCCGATTGATCACCTCGGGGACAGGCTTTGGCCATGGTGTTGGCTTGTGTCAGTGGGGAGCCAATGAGTTGGCCCGGGAAAATAGCAGCCCGGAGGAGATTGTCAAGCACTATTTCCCGAAGGTTACAATTAAGAGGCTTTGGCGATAAAGGTGGCGGTGGTGGCGCGGCGACGTCGGCAGGCACCCTGGGGCGGTAGGTAGTTAGCGCCGCCGGCAGGGCGCGCCAATCAAAAGGTTGGCATATTTGCTCCCGAATAGGCATATCTTCAACTGGCAATGTATGTTCGGGAGGGAAGTCCAGTGGCTGAAGAAAAGCGCAAGAATGCCGGAACAGCGACCACTCCCCATCAGGTTTTTCTTAATGAGCGGCAGCAACTGAAAGCCGAAGGAGTTCTGAATGTGGACCATTTCAGCGATGCCGAAGTCACTTTGGAAACCACTGGCGGCGTGATGGTTGTCAAAGGGGAAAATCTGCAAATTCAGCAGCTTAACCTGGATGATGGGCGGTTATCAATGACGGGTACGGTGCATTCGCTAGTCTATGCAGGGGACGGGGCGCTTAAGAAGAGCAAGGGTTTGCTGGCCAAAATGTTTAAGTAGATCGCGCGGCGGGCGCAAGCCTGGCACCGAAGTTGTGGCGTCGAAGAGGGGACGACGTCCGGGCGG
>ENA-UOOH01002062-UOOH01002062.1-fermentation-metagenome-genome-assembly--contig:-NODE-2062-length-18187-cov-3.737922_pt1 | contig 18187 bp, 21 predicted proteins | sample MGYA00245778_ERZ724025 | MGnify/ENA primary metagenome ERZ724025 (study PRJEB28704, sample SAMN03018313) | fermentation metagenome | biome: anthropogenic terrestrial biome; feature: soil; material... | reverse complement strand
AAGGGAGATATGCTTTATTACCCCATAGGGGCCAACAAACCCGTCAGGGCGCAAGGCGCTTGGATTTCCGACAAGGAAGTTGAGACATTGGTCGAGTATTGGCGAAAACAAGGCGAGCCTGAGTATCAGGAGGCCGTTGTTGAAGGGAAAGTGGATGAGGTGTCACTGGACGATGGGGAAGACGATGAACTGCTACCTGATGCTATCCGCCTGGTGGTAGAGAATGGGCAGGCATCCATCTCCATGTTACAAAGGAGATTTCGCATTGGATATAGTCGCGCTGCACGCCTCATTGATGTGATGGAGGTGCGGGGCATTGTCGGTTCTTACCAAGGAAGCAAGCCCCGGGACGTACTAGTCGATAGCACAATTTTGGAGGAAAGGTGAGAAAAATGATGGGATTGGGGACACTGTTAGAGAAGGCGCGTCTAAAGCAAGGCTTGACTATTGAAGAAATGTCCGAACGCACCAAAATCAGGCCCCAGTTTCTTCAGGCCATCGAGGGAGAGAACTATGATTTACTCCCCGGTGAAGCCTATGTAAAGCCTTTTATTCGAACCTATGCCAAGGCTCTTGGGCTCGAAGATGACATTTTAGGTGACATAGAGCACCAAACACCGACGTCTGAGGAAATTCTGATGGAAATGGGCATTCGGGAACGTCGAGAGCGGGTAAGGAAAGCCCGACGGCGTCGCTTCGTTTTTCGTTTAGCTCTCGCAGTTGTGGTACTAGTTGGATCCCTATACTTAGTCTATAGGTTGATGAATGTTTAGGAGGAACAGCTTTGCAGGGACAAGATTACTTAATCCGGGCCATACTCGGTGATAACCAGGCGAGACTTTTTGCATTGAGAACAACCAATGTGGTGAAAGAGGCTGCATCAAGTCACAAGACGTTTCCTGTTGCCACTGCGGCACTAGGCCGCACACTCACCATGGGTTTAGTTCTAGGAACTATGTTGAAAGGTGAAGAGACTATTTCCATTCAGATAAAAGGTGATGGACCCTTATTGGGCATCGTAGTATCTGCCAACAGGCACGGCCTGGTAAAGGGCTATGTGGGTAATCCCCAGGTAGAATTACCCCCTAGTGAAGACGGAAAACTTGCCGTTGGCGAGGCGGTGGGAAAAGGCAACTTGCATGTCATTCGTGACTTGGGATTAAAAGAAGCATACCAGGGAACAGTCCCCTTGCAGACGGGAGAGATCGGGGAAGACTTTGCCTATTATTTTACCCATTCTGAGCAGACTCCGTCAGCTGTTGCTCTTGGCGTTCTTGTTGGGGTAGATGGTGTACCCATGGGCAGTGGTGGAATTGTGGTGCAACTTTTGCCTGATGCAGTCTTTGACCATGCGTTCATTGCCGCACTTGAAGAGTGCCTCACCCAAATGCCAGCCGTGAGTTCCCTCTTCTCGCAGGACCATACTGTGGAAAAAATCGTAGAATCGATTTTCTCGGGATTGCCTGTCCGGTTTATTGACAGGCAAGAGGTGAGGTTTCACTGTGATTGTTCCTGGCAACGTTTTGAACAAGCACTGATCACACTTGGCATGGAAGAACTGCAGGAATTGGTTGATCAGGGCGATCCCATTGAGACGATCTGTCACTTCTGTAATAAGCGTTATACCTTTTCCGTAGACCAGCTGAATGCCCTTTTAAAGGGGCTTGTAAACAGTCGGGAATAAATGCATTCCCCTTCTGCATATAGTGTTGTGGAAGGGGGAATAGCAATGGCGAGAATGGCAAGAAATGAAAAGAATGGACCTGGTCTTTTATTCATTGTAGTAACGCTGATTGTGGTGGCGGTGGTAGGTGCAAGATTCTTCGGTTTCATGCCTGGAGGTGGTGAGGAAGAGCCTCTTCCTCCACAAGTGAGGATCCATGACCCCCAGCCACCTGAGGGCGATGAGGAAGTGGACTTGACACCACGGGTGTTGGTTTTCCATAGTCACGCTTCGGAAAACTACAAACCAAACGATAGTCACGAACGGGGCTCCTTTGGTGATATTGTGCGGGTTGGTGAAGCCTTTGTTGCTGAATTGGCCAGTCTGGGTGTTTCGGCCATTCACGACAAGTCCATCCATGACCAGCCACGCTACAGCGAAGCCTTTATCAACTCCGAGAAAAAGGCCAATGAATTACTGGCTGCAAATCCCAGTATTGGAATTATTTTGGATATTCATCGAGACGGTCTAGAGGACAAACCGGACGACTATACCAAAGCCCGTGCGAATGGTGTGGATGCGGCCAAGATTCTCTTCGTTGTTGGAGATAAGGACAATAACCATCTGGAGGAAAATATCCAGTTCGCTCAAGCCATGAGTGATGCCATGGAAAAAGAATACCCCGGTGTAACGCGGGGTGTACGTGTGTTCAAATCGGACTATAGTGGAGAGCTCCATCCAAACAGTATCATGGTTTTGGTAGGAGATTGGCGTGGTAATACCATGGAAGAAGCTGTTGCTTCGGCACGTCTTCTGGCTCGAGTTGTAGCAACATTCGTAAAGTGACAGTAAGTGGGAGTGACATTCATGAACCAGCACATACATCTAATTGGTATCGGCGGAACCGGCATGGGTCCCTTAGCTAAGGTTTTTCTGGAAATGGGCCACACCGTAAGCGGATCCGATCTTCAGCCTTCAGAGACCACCGATTACTTAGCTAAGCTAGGAGCTACGATATACTTTAACCATGCAGCTTCGAATGTCAATGGTGCCACGAGCGTGATTTATTCTAGTGCCATTCCCGTACAGAATCCAGAAATGGTAGCAGCCCGCAAAAACGGCCTGAATGTACTGCATCGATCGGAAGTTCTAGCACAGCTTCTCAACACCCGGCGTGGCATTGCAATTGGAGGTGCCCACGGAAAGACTACCATCACATCGATGTTGGCACTTTGCCTGGAAAACGCAGGGTTCGACCCTACGGTTTTAATTGGTGCTCACTTTGCACCCTTTGGTCCAGGGGCCAAGTATGGTCAGGGCCAGTTTGTGGTGGCCGAAGCTGATGAGAGTGATGGAAGCTTCTTACGTTATCGCCCTGAGGTGACAGTTGTCACCAGTATTGAGCCAGACCATTTGGAGAATTACAATGGGACCTTTGATTCTCTGATCGACAGTTACCGCAGATTCTTGGGCAACTCCGAACCCTCAGGTTTGCGGCTCATCGGCATTGATGATGCGGTGGCTGCTTCAATAAGCTTAGAGTACGACTGTGTTACCTATGGGTTTTCGCCTCGGGCCCAGTGGCGTGCTGAGGTGCTGAACTTAGACCAATACACATCGCGGTTTAGAGTGTATCGACAGGGCACTATTTTTGGGGATTTTGAGCTGAATGTTCCTGGGCGCCATAACATTTCCAATGCCTTAGCTTGCTTAGTGGTAGCTAATTATGCGGGGCTCTCTATGTCGCAGATGCAGGCTGCACTCCGTCTGTTCACAGGTGCCCAACGACGGTTCCAGATGATCGGTTCCAAGAACGGGGCGATCATTGTGGATGATTATGCACATCATCCCACAGAGATTGCCGCCACGATTAAAGCTGCCAGGGAGGGATGGCCTTCCAGGCAAATTGTTGCTGTCTTTCAGCCCCATCGCTATTCTCGTACGAAGCTTCTTTTTGATGATTTTTGTCGCTCGTTCAAAGAAGCCGACGTGGTAATTATTACAGACATTTATGCTCCCCCACCTGAGCAGGCGATTCCCGAAGTGAGTTCTTCGGCCTTAGCGGATCGAATTCGCGATCATAAGGGGCCGAAGAAAGTCTATCATATTCCCAAGCAAGAGGATGTGGCTCCTTTTCTCCAGGGATGGTTGACTGCAGGGGACTTAGTCTTGGTGATGGGTGCTGGTCCGATTTGGCGGGTCGCGAGAGACTTAATCTGAATCCTGAAGATATTGATTGCCTATGGGATCATACGTGAGATTCTTGCTCTTTTCCTTGCCATGTGTCTCAACCACTACAAGGCGATAGTGGAAAAGAGGAACCAAGAGGATGGCACCTCGTAAAGCGTCTATGCGCACGGCTGGGGCTAGACGCTGGTGTAGCTCTTGTTTCTTGGCCTTGAATTCTTCTGACTCCGTGCGGCCCTGGAAAAATTCGCGCAGTTTTTCTTCTTCAAGGGTAAGTTTATGTCGGGCCTCATAAGCCCAATTGTGATCACTTGCAGCCATAGTCTCGTGCAGGTGGGTTGTGGCATTGGCGAAAGCCTGTTTGAAACTACATTTTCGTTTACGCAATGTATCTTTAGGGACTTCACCAGCTTTGAGCAGGTGGTAGGGGAATGCAAATTTCAATACTTTACCAGAAGAGAGATCCACAACTACGGTGTGAATGCTCTCTTTTTTTTGGAGACCCCGGGCTTCCGCTAAGATCTCCAACTCTAAATACTGGGAATACTGAAGAGAACAGTTGACTACGTAAGCTCGCTCGACCGCGCCGAACCCACCCAAAATCTTTTTGCGAATACCAGGTTCATGGAAAAAGTGGTGGGGGATATGGGCTTGGCTCAGTACGCCCTGCTTGCGGATGACCTGCAAAATACTATTTAGACGATAGCTACCATGGCAAATTAGGTCAGCTCCATATGTCTCTGCGGAGCGTTGATCGAAGGTAAACTGAAGTAGGCGCCCCTGGGCGCGCCATCCATCGAGTTCTTTCATTAACGCATCATCTGCCCGCACCTGCCATACTCCCTTGCGGATTTCCACTGGCTCTAAGTTGCAGAGTCTGAAAAAATCGAAAACGAGTTGCTGCATTGTTCGCATTTTACCCCCCTCTAGAATAATTCCCATGTGGAGGTCTTGACTTCAGCCTGCCCCATGATGAAACGATCGCCGAAGTGATCCAATCGTTCTCTGATTTTCTCCTGCTCCTCGTGGGCTAAGAAAATTTCCATGATCTCACTTTCAAAGGTTTTTCCTAAATTTAGATGGAGCAGTATGGCATCGAGTTCGCCGATAATGGTTTCGAACATGTTGATTTTCTGGTGTAAGAGATACATGATGTGTTCTTCGATCGTGTCTTTGGTAAGGAGATTAAAGATGTGTACATCACGAGCTTGCCCTAGGCGATGTACACGCCCGATGCGTTGTTCAAGACGCATAGGGTTCCAGGGTAGGTCAAAGTTAACTACTTGATTACAGAACTGGAAGTTGAGTCCTTCGCCTCCTGATTCTGTGCTTACGAGGATTTGGGCCTCCTTCTGAAACATGTGGCGGATCCACTGCTTTTTTCCTCGTGAAAGGGTACCGTCAAAGGCCAGTGTGCTGTAGCCAGCCTTTTCTAAACGGTAACGGATGTATTCTTGCGAAGCCTTATACTCGGTAAAGATGATGATTTTATCATCGAGCCCGCCCACGAGGCGTTCTAGAGCGTCACATTTAGTGTTTTGCTTCACATCCGCGAGATCTTTTAGCAAGTCTGCTACCTGCGTTAGCTGGTCTGGTTCCATGCTAACCATCATTTTTTCTAAGGTCAGGGCGGTGGCCAGAAACGTGGAACAAACTTCCCGTTGTAGAGTGATCAAAGGGAGGATGTTCTGCAATCCAGTTTGCCTACTTCTCTCCTTCACAAACTGCGTCACCCTATCATAGAGATTTTGCTCCTTCGGAGTTAGTGAAACCACGATGGGGTGAACGATGCGTCCCGTAAATCGGATTGTCCCTTCATCCCGCCTATTGCGCACCATCACCTGACTTAAGAGTACCTTTAGCTCCTGGGGGTTCTTTGGAGTTCGCTTGTCCATAATGAAACGGTCTTTAAAGGAGCGATAGCTACCAAGCTGTCCTGGTTTAATCAAAGCAATTAAGTTGTAGAGCTCTTTGAGGTCGTTTTGGATCGGCGTGGCCGTTAGCATAAGACAGTACTTTTTCTGGATGGAGTTTACGAAACGATAACTCAGGGTAGAGCTATTTTTCAGTTTATGGGCTTCATCAATGATAATGAGATCATAGAGTATGTTTGTTATGTGGGAAGCATGGGGTTCCCGTTTGGCCGTATCCAAGGATGCAATTAGGATATCCGAGTAAGCCCAGTCCCATTCACTGCGTTGAATGCCTGCATTGATTCCGAACTTTTCATAGAGCTCATGGTACCATTGCCACAAGAGGCTTGCTGGGGTAAGAATGAGTACTTTTTTTACCAAGCCGCGTAAGAGATACTCTTTCAGGATCAGTCCTGCCTCAATTGTCTTGCCCAAGCCCACCTCGTCGGCCAAAATTGCTTGGCCTTGCATGTCGAAGATGACGCGTTTGGCCGTCTGCAGTTGATGGTTGTAGGGTACAACGCCCACCTGTTTCCAGCGTTCCTTAAGGTATTCAACTGCCAGCAATTCTGTCGTCTGTTGCTGACTGACCATAAATTCATCGGCCTTTTTGGCTAGAGAGTACCAGGCCCAGGTGTCGAAGCGTTTGGCTCTCAGCTCGCTGACAATCTGCTTGAAGCCTCGTGCGAGGACTTCCCCGTTGTAGTCCTGCAAAGTCACCTCATGGAGTAGGACAGGGGTCTCCCTTTTTGTTTCAGCATTTGCGAAGTTAGGAAAAAACTGGTGCAATTGATTCGACCTCCTTAGACAAGCCTCCCCATTTGGTGCAGCTGTTATGAGCGGCATAAATTGCGTGTTAATTCGAAACCCCTATCAGGTTCTTTTGGCAGGACAAAGGAGCTACGGGGTAGAACCTAAGTGGGTACCATATTTCTGCCATTTAAAGGGGAACATTTAAGAAATGAAGAGACAAATTCTCATTTGCACGCTACTTGTGGCGCTGGTCGCAAGTACTGGAATAACAAGTGCCGTGGAGCTATTGGATCCACGCATTTTGGATATCGAAAACGATTTGAATGGAACAATAGGACGCTATGGTGGTACTATGACAATTGTTGGTGGCTCTGAGGGTCCTAAAACATACAACCCACACCGTGCAAGAGAGACCTCGAGTACCGATGTTACTGACCGAATTTTTGAAGGTTTAGTGGTACTGCATCGTGATACGGGTCTCGTCATGCCACAGCTTGCCCGTGACTACCGAATTAGTGAGGATGGTACTGAGATCATCTTCCAATTGCGTCGTGGGGTTCAGTGGCATGACGGTGTCGAATTTACCGCTGATGACGTTATCTTTACCTTTGATGTGGTCTACGATACCAGTGTTGGTTCTAACTCCAGAAGTGGTCTACTCATTGATGGCAGGCCCATGCAATATGAGAAAATTGACAACTATACTGTGAAGTTTACACTACCTCGTCCACATGCCCCAATTATGTTCAGCATCGGAACCCCTATCGTTCCTGAGCATCTTTTGGGCGAAGCTTTTAGAGCAGGATGCTACCACGAAATGTGGGGTCTTGAGTCCGAGTTGTCACAAATTGTTGGTACTGGTGCTTGGAGAGTATCTTCATACCGCAGTGACCAAGAGCTTGTCCTGGTTCGAAACGACAACTATTATGAGTTTGACACCGCAGGCAATCAACTGCCATATTTGAGTAGAGTTATCTTTAGGTACTACACTAGCATAGATACATCAACAGATGCCTTCTTCAACGGTGAGTTCGATTATGCCGTCATCCCTGCCAACCAATACCCACTGTATCTTGATAGACAGCCAGTCGGTGGCTGGGATATCATCGAAGCTGGTCCTAATCCTGGCACAAGCTTTATTGTTCTTAACCAAAATCCAAGACATGTGCCTGAGCCAAAGCTATCTTGGTTTACCGATGTTAAATTCCGTCAGGCAGTAGCCCACGCAATTGATAAACAAACCATACTTGATGTGGCAATGGATGGCAGGGGTCATATCCTCGACAGTCCTATCAATATTAGGAATACCTTCTTTTTGAAACCAGACCTTAAAACCTACGAATATGATCTGGAAATGGCCCATGAAAAACTAGAGGCAGCCGGCTATATACTAAGCGCAGATGGCATTCGTCGTGACTCCAAGGGGAATCCGATGGAATTTGACCTCATCACCAATGTCGGTGTTCCGATTCGCCAAGTCGCTGCTCAGCTCTTTCAAGAGGACATGAGTGCCCTCGGAATCAAAGTGAACTTCGAGCTAATTGACTTTTCGGTTGTGGTTGAGAGAATCACCAGCACCTTTGATTGGGATGCCATCATTATTGGGCTAACCGGAACCTTCGATCCCAATGGTGGCTCTAACGTATGGTTGTCTAGCGGTAACCTCCATATGTGGCATCCACTCCAAGAGTCTCCCCATACCGACTGGGAAGCTAAGATTGACGAAGTATGGCGTACGGCTCAAAGAGCCGTGGAACCTGAAGTTCGTCAGCATTACTACTACGAGTTCCAAGATATCGTAGCTGAGCAGGTACCTCTTTTCTACACAGTAACGTCAAAAAACATGGTTGCAATCCGTGATCATCTACGTAATGCTACTCCGGATCTTTTAGCCGGGTCGGTTGTCTCGGCCTGGAATTTCATCTGGATTGATAGATAAGAGGTAGAGGCTATAGGTATCATAACATGTGCTGAAAAGGCACCCTACAAGGGTGCCTTTTTCTCGAGACCAGCCTTGTCATGTCTCCCACACAAACAAAAAAGTCCTGCTAGCATGCTAGCAGGACACAGGACTCATCTCTAATTGATGAAGGAGCGTTGGAATTGCTTCAAAGTGTGGCTGACGCTGCCATCGAGGACCTTGCCGTCTACCTTGATGATCATGCCGCCCCCAATAGAAGGATCCACGCTGGTCTGAAGGCGCACTGTCTTGCCTGTAAGCTTCTGCAGTCTCTGTGTGAGACCTTCTAGTGTATCGGTTGTTAATGGGATGGCCGATACAATTTCGGCAATCGTCGTTTGCTCTGCGTCTAGGACCAGTTGTTCAAAATGGTACGCAATGGATGGAAGCAATTCTTCTCGCGATTTTTCCACGATTAGTAAGAGAAAAGTCTCTGTGATGGGGGAGACCTTCATAAGCTTGATTAGTTCGCCCTTGCGTTCCTTCGATGTCTTAGGATGATGAAACACACTATGGATTTTTGGGTCCTCAAGTATGCTTATTACTTGTTGGATCTCCTCACTAATACCGACCGGAGTCTGGTCGGATGGGGTAATGGTAGCGAATAAGGCCTCAGCATAACGTTTGGCAACCTGAGAATGTTTGATTATGCTCATTGTAGAAGCTTTCCTTTACTTAAGGAATCCAATTGACCCATGGTCTCACTAATGAGTTCTTGATGCTGTTGCTCGTCTAAGGACTGGGCGATCACCTTGGAAGCTAACAAAAGCGATAATTCGGCAACCTGCTCCTTTAATTCAGCCCAAGCCTTCTCTTTTTCCAGCTCTGCAACTTCCTGAGCACGACGGACTATGGCTGCAGCTTCTTCTCTGGCCGTCTGTAAAATGTCAGCCTGGAGGGCTTCAGCGCGCTTTGTTGCCTCATCAAGAAACTGCCTTGCTTGTTGCCTGCTGTCCTTGGCTTGTTCCTCGAGCTTCTGGCGCAATGCGATGGCAGCGGCTTGATTCTCTTCGGCCGTCTTGATCTGTGCCTCGATTTCAGCAGTACGATTGTCTAAGAACGTCCGCACCGGTTTGTAGAGCAACCGATAGAGTAGCAGGATAAGTAGAATGAAGTTCACGGTTTGGGCCAAGAATAAATTTTGGTCTAGCAAAAGTAGTCACCCCTTACAACAATAGTGATGGACCCGAAGGGGCGCACAGGAGCATGCAAACGGGCATGCGATCACGCTTTCCTAAGTGCGCCCCTTGCTCCTACAGCAATTCCATAAAACGCCCGAATAACGGTAGAACCACGGAGAAGATCAAGAGTAACACGACGGCTAGCGAATAAATAGCACCAGACTCAGAAATTGCTTGACCTAAGATCATGGTAGTTCTAATTGGGCCTTCCATTTCTGGTTGACGAGCCATAGCTTCTACCGCTTTACCAGCGACATAGCCTTCACCGATACCTACCAATCCTCCGGCTACCAAAGCAATACCCGAACCAATGGCAATGCAACCAATAATAATAGCAATCTCCAACATAACTTTATCCCTCCTTTCGCACGCTTGCCGAAAACCTAACTTACTGCATTGGCAATGTAAATTATGGCCAGCAACGTAAATACAGCTGTCTGAATAGCTCCCATGAAGACGCCGAACCAGGCCAGTAGCGGAACGGGAGCCACATATGGGAGTAGCATATAAACAATTCCTAACAGGATTCCTCCTCCTAAGATGTTTCCGTAGAGGCGGAAGGAGTGGGATAGGATCTGAGATACTTCGCCTGCTAGGTTAATAGGCAACATGAACCAAAACGGTTCAACAAAGCCCTTTAACCATTTTTTTGGTCCCTTTTTCACAATGGCGGACACATGCCCCACAACGAAAACCATCACGGCCAAGGCCAGTGTTGTGTTGAGATCCTGGGTGGGAGAGTAGGCACCAGGGAAAACGCCGATGAGATTCGCGAAACCTACATACAAGCCAATCATGAGAATAAGTGGCACAAAAACCTTTCCTTCTGGACCAACGTCCCCTACAACCAGGTTCTCAATGCCTTCCACTGCCGCTTCAAGAAAATGCTGAGCACCCTTGGGGACTTTCTGAAGATTGCGAGTCAAGATGAAGCTCCCAATCGAAAGCAGAGCCATGATGATCCAAGTCCAGAAAACGGCTTCATGAATTGGAAATGTGCCGATATGAAAGAGAATTCTAGGTTCCACGTTTTGTCCTCCCATACAGATAATGATAAAGGATGGCCAGCCGGGGCATTAAAAGGCCGGCAATGGTAGCCAAAAAACTCAAATACGGATTGAGTATCCCTACTGTAAGCGTTAGTGAGTATAACAAGCAACGCTTTAGAAAACTCTTGAAGCTCGAGCTGCGGGCGCCTTTTTGGTCAACTACACCTCGAATTGCGTTTTTCAGTAAGATTGTACCATCAATGATCATGAGGCGAAGGGCCAGAACACTCATGGTTCCACCGAGCAAAAGCCCTAAAGACACCCCAACACTCCAGATTAAGGAAATACCGCTCAAAACAAGGGTAAGTATAAGGGTCGTGCGTAAAATATGGTTTTCATTGAACATACTACTTCGGCTCCGAATCTTTGGGCAATGTGTTAAGGAGTGACCTCACCGCGACCCACATAGCAGAGGCACAGCCAACCAGCACGAATAGCAGTGTGAAAATGGCCCGTGTGCCAAGCCAACGATCCAAGTATACCCCTAAAATAGTAAAAAGGGCAACAATAAATAAAAGGGTGAGGCCCACTTGAGTAACGAGAGCGAGGTGTTTTAAACCATCTTTCATTTTTACTCCTTCCAGTCCATACATCATGTTCCACACAGAGAATTAATTCCCTTCTTGTAAAAGGCTATTTCGTGCCTGCAATAAGAGTGATATACTAGATACAGACTTCACTGAAAATGATTGTACTAGGAGCAACTGTCATGAAGATTGGTATTGTATCCCTTGGATGTGCAAAAAATCTGGTGGATACTGAGATAGTACTAGGTTTTTTATCCGTAGCAAAGCATGAAATTGTTAGCGATCCCATGGAAGCTGAGATTATTATTGTCAATACCTGTGGATTTATTGAAGCGGCTAAGGAAGAGTCCATTAACGCTATTTTGGAGATGGCAGAACTAAAAGAGACTGGCAATTGCATTGGTTTGGTTGTCATGGGTTGCCTGTCCCAGCGCTATGCACAGGAACTCTGGATTGAAATCCCCGAGATAGACGCCATGATAGGCACCAATGAACTGGACTTAGTTTCCGAAGTCATCGAGCAACTGGCATCGGGAGAACGGATCCTCAGGAAAAGAGAGGGTTTTTTCGATTACAATCAAGTGTATCCACGGCTCTCTACTACAGGATCGTACTTTGCCTATTTGAAAGTGGCAGAGGGCTGCAATCATAGCTGCGCTTTTTGCGTGATTCCCACAATCAGGGGTAAGCTTCGCAGCCGCAGTTTGGAGTCGGTTTTGGCAGAAGCCCAGAGACTAAAGGAGCAGGGGGTGCAGGAATTAGCAGTTATTGCCCAAGATACTACAGCCTATGGGCGCGATACGGGAACAAGTATTGTCGAATTACTCACCGCCCTGGCGGCCTTAGATTTTTCCTGGATCCGTTTGCTTTATACCTACCCTACTAGCATTACCGATGATCTCCTACAGTTGTTAAGTGGCACGCCGAACCTTGTTAAGTATGTTGACTTACCTCTGCAGCATGTTTCAGAGAATGTACTTCGGAGGATGAGGCGTCCCGGCAGCTACGGCTCTACCAAGAGACTTATTGAGAAGATTCGGGAACGAGTACCTGGTGTGACCATTCGAAGTTCCTTTATTGTGGGCTTTCCCGGCGAAACGGATGAGGATTTTCGGGAGCTTTTGACATTTCTAACGGAGATGCGTCTGAATCATGTGGGTATCTTCAAATACTCCCGAGAGGAGAACTCCGCTGCCTTCGATTACGCTGATCAAATCGACGACGAGACAAAGGCGGCTCGTTTCAGGGAAACCATGAGTCTTCAGCAAAAACTCTCCCATGAACTGAACCAGGAACTTGTGGGGCAAGAGCTTGAAGTCCTCTTGGAGTTTCCATCGGAAGAGTCGGAGCTTGTCATGGTTGGCAGGCACCAAGGTCAAGCCCCTGATGTAGATGGTGTTGTTTATATAGGTAGAGGCACTCTTAAACCTGGTCAGATGGTGACCGTGCGCATTACAGAGGCCCATGCCTACGATCTAGTTGGAGAGGAGGTTGACAGTTGACCATGGTGAATTTGCCTAATCTGGTTACCATGTCACGTATTGTACTTGTTCCGGTATTCACCTATCTTTGTCTTGCTTATCCTGCGGGCCTAAATATCCCAGCGACGATCATATTCTTGCTAGCTGCCCTCACTGACGGTTTGGATGGCTACCTAGCACGCAGTCGTAAAGAAGTTACCCGTTTCGGTCAGCTCATCGATCCCATCGCTGACAAGCTCCTAATCACCGCTGCGCTCCTGGCCTTAGTCGAGCTCGGTCAGGTTAGTACTTGGGCCGCTTTGATCATCTTGGCACGGGAATTCTCTGTTTCAGGACTTAGGATGCTGGCTGCTGTAGATGGGAGGGTGATTGCCGCATCGAAACTGGGGAAACTAAAGACGACCACACAAATTGTGGCAGTTTCGGGATTTCTCCTCGGGATCAGCTGGGCACCTGTCTTGATGTGGGTTGCCGTGATTATGACGATACTCTCTGGTGTAGATTACTTCCGGAATGCCCAAGATATACTAAAAAGCTCAATGGAATAGTGTGTTATAATAATCAGTGTCAGTATTTTGTACTGACCTTTTTATTCTGTTCATACAAACATACGTTAGTAAGGAGATTACACATGCACTTTCGTGGATTTCGAGTCCAAAGAGCTCTCCTCGTCTTTGTAGTGGTTTTCATTGTTGGACTGGGGGTACAGTATCTACATCAACAAACTCAAGTGATTCATCCTCTCAGGGAGCAGTTGCAGGACATTCCAGGCGTCCTCTCTATCGAACTTGAAGAAGGACCCTCAAGGCGAGGATCGAGAATGTTGGTAAGTCTAGACATTGAGCAAGACGCCTCCTTGGCCATTGTTTTCGAACGGGTGTATCAGACTCTTATCTCCACTGGAGGAGACTATGCAATTCGGGTGCAGGATGCACCCAATTCTGCGATCTTGTCGCTCTTTCAGCGCATCCAAATCGCATTGGAAGAAGCCATCATGACAGGTGAGTTTACCGCCTTAGAAGCTCGGGTGCAGGAGTTAGCCGACACTGCAGGTGTGGCTTGGCAACTAGGGCTGGATCGGGAGTTCGTCTACCTCTCCTTAACGGAAGGCGAAAACACCCTAAGAAGGGTGATCAGTCGTGATACGGATCAAGGTAAGATTCAAGTCTTTATCGATGGAGGTGTTCACAGTTGAACAGGTGGGTACGGGAAATCGGCGTTGGCGCAGGTTTAGCAATTGTAATTCTTGCCCTTTTATCTGGCTTTGATTTTTCCCTGTTCTTACTTCCCTTGAGCATGTTGGCCCTTGCTGGATTTGTGATCGGCGGGCGAGGTGGCTTATCACCCCGTTTCAACGTCAATGCACTAGGTAACGGGGATGACACCAAGATACCTACAGTCACCTTTAATGATATCGGTGGTCAGGATATGGCGAAACGAGAGTTCCTGGAAGCACTGGCATTTCTTAAGGAAAGTGACAAAACCAGCCGCTTAGGCATAAGGCCCCTGAAAGGAGTACTCCTTACAGGACCACCGGGAACAGGAAAGACACTCATGGCCAAGGCAGCGGCTAATTACACCGAATCGGTCTTTTTGACGGCTTCTGGTTCGCAATTTGTGCAGATGTATGCCGGTGTCGGTGCAAACCGGGTTCGCCAGATTTTCAAGCAGGCACGTACAACCGCAGAGAGGGAAGGTAAATCTAGCGCCATTATTTTCATTGACGAAATCGATGTATTAGGCGCCAAAAGAGGGAAGAATGTCAGTCACATGGAGTATGATCAGACGCTCAATGAGCTACTCACGCAGATCGACGGGATTCGAAGCGAACACCCGGTACAGATACTCGTCGTGGGAGCTACGAATCGTAGCGATCTCCTGGATCCTGCTTTGCTTAGACCAGGTCGTTTTGATCGTATTGTGCAGGTCGATCTTCCTGATAAGTCCGGCAGATTGCGCATTTTGCACATTCATGCGGCGAACAAGCCCTTAGCACCTGAAGTGAAGTTAGAAACGGTGGCAGCCGAAACGTCGGGATTTTCTGGAGCACATCTCGAAAGCCTCTTGAATGAGGCGGCTATAGGTGCCTTGCGCGACGGTCGAGAGAGCATCAACCAAGTTGACCTTAGGGAAGCAATCGAAAAAGTCATGCTCGGCGAGAAATCCAATCGCTCACTACAAAAGGAAGAACGGGAGCGGGTAGCTTTTCACGAAGTGGGGCATGCAATCATCAGCGAGTTTGTAAGACCAGGTTCGGTAGCGTCCATTACGATCGCTTCCCGCAATCAAGCGTTGGGCTATATTCGCCAGAATCCGCAGGATGATCAATACTTGTACACTAAAGACCAGCTGTTAGATTCTATCAAGATTTGTGTAGCAGGTGCAGTAAGTGAAGAACTGATCTTTGGACAACGCTCAACGGGTGCAGTAGGGGACATTGAGCAGGCAACCGATTTAGCTAAACGTATGGTGTTCGCCGGTCTGTCTCCCTTAGGTATCGTGAGCACTGAATTGCCCGCCAACAATCTCCACGAGGCTATTGTAGAGATCATTGCAGACCAAGAAGCAAATGTAAAAGCCTTATTGCAGGACAAAATCGAGGTAATTAGGAGTGCAGCCAAGGAGCTCTTGGAAGAGGAAAGCATCTCCGGTGATGCCTTTCGCGAGCTCATTGAAAATCTTGGAAATAAGGCACTTTCTTAGTTGTTACAGAAAGCGGAACCTGTTATAATCAAGAGTGGTTAGCGGATAAGCAGGCGGGCTAGTAAAGCGGTGATTCCCGCTGCCATGATGGGGCCAACGGCGACTCCGCCGAAGAAGAAGACGCTGACCATGACGCCAATTAGGATGCCAGGAATGATGGATGGCTCTACGGCTATCAGATCCAATCCTTGACTATTGAAGTAGGCTCCGAGTACGCCCCCGATGACGGCTAGAATGCCTATGGGGTTAAATAAGGAGGATAATAGGGTTTCCATAGTTAGCTGACCATCGGCGAGAGGCACCAACAGAGCAACAGTCAAGAAGAGCACCCCTGCTTCGAGCCCGCGGTTTTGGATCAAAGGGAAGAATCGGTTTAGACGCATTAAATCTACGAAAAAAACGATGGCAGCAGCTGCGCCCAATAGATTGTTTTTGGTGAGAACTGCAATTATGAAAACGATCAACAAGGGTAACATTGAGGCCATTTTCATCCCTCCTTGATCATCCTATGCCTAAATCTACATCATATGAAGGGGGCAGAGGCGATTAATTCCCAACCCATCCTTAGACAAATTCAGAGTAATGAAGTGTTAATGACCGCTATTTTGGCCTGGGCTATTGCACAGTTCTTTAAAATTATCTCCTGGGCTTTTGTGTCGAGGGAACTAAACTTCAAGCGTTTAGTTGAACCAGGCGGAATGCCGAGTTCACACAGTGCTTTTGTCACTTCTTTGTGCACGGGGATCGGTATACACGAGGGATTTAACTCTACCATGTTTGCCCTAGCAGCGGTCTTTGCTGTGATTGTGATGTATGATGCCTCTGGAGTGCGGAGGGCGGCTGGAAAACAGGCGAGAGTACTCAATAGCATAATCGAGGATTTGAACCGCAAAGAACTGCATCCCGAACGACTGCGGGAGCTTTTGGGGCATACCCCCTTTGAGGTCCTCGTCGGTGCTACTTTAGGTGTTCTCGTTGCTCTTTGGCGAATGTAGGTAAAGGCACAGGAAAATTCCTGTGCCTTTTTTAAACTAAGGTCTCCACACTTGCGGCGGGGAGTAATAACCCACAAGACCACTGGTACTGACGGCGGCCACTACATAGTTTATTTCTGGAGGATGATCAGCATCCATGGTATGAAGATAGCTCGTCTCTTCTAGGGGGATAGGGTTCAACAGTTCAAAGCGTTCCAAGAGACTGCCTTGGGCGAACAGGAAGTACCCTACGACTTCCCAGTGGTTGACAGGTGCCCAGGTGATAAGGATTCTGGGGACAGGGTAGTAATGTTTCTACGCAACCTGAGATCTGCAGAGCCTCTGTCACGGGACTCCAATTGATGAAGAGTTCTTCATTTTCCGCAAGATGGACTACCTCCCAGACTCCTGGCCCCAGTCTATCCCCTATTCGGAAGGACTCGGTGTAGAGCTCGACTTTAAACTCATAACTTCCAGGAGCAAGTTCTATTGTTGTCTCTAATGGTGTCAAAGAATCGGGCCGAACTATTTCGTAGATTTCGTCATCGAAATGGACCCGTGCCCGTAAGGCCTCATGCTTAAAGATGTAATTCTCAACGTCAATTGTAATATGCACCTTGGTGTCTGCAGGCCGAAGTACCAGTTCTAAGAGCTGCGACTGGGACACCGAAATCTTTGTACTATGGGACTTACTCTGAAAGAGCACGATACCCTGGGCGTCCACCAAGAGCACCGTGACTTCCCACTCTCCCACTGGTACTTGTACTGTAGCTGTAAACTCGTTGTTGATCACTGGAACCGTCTCTTCCACAACATGTTTGCCTCTGCTAATTACAATATGCGCTTCTACGACCTCGGGCATTCCAGTGCCAGATAGAGTACCTAAGACCATTAACGGAGCTTTTGCGGTCAGTGGTGAACTTGGTGTGCAGGCCGCTGTGGTCGCATACAAGATCAGCATGACCAACAAGACAAGTCGACGAGGATTTTCTCCGTACATGATATGCCTCCTTATTCTCCCTGGGTTCTCTTAATATACCACAAAAAATAAGCGAAGAGAATACAAAAATATAAAATTCTGAAAATAATGGAGTGAGAATAATGCGCGCAGAGTTGATTATGGTTGGCACAGAGCTTCTTTTGGGTGAAATCGTGGATACCAACGCCACGTTTCTAGCACGCAAACTAGCCGATTTGGGTATTGATGTATTCTATAAATCCACAGTAGGAGACAATTTGGAAAGAGTCTCTAGAGTATTGCTCGAGGCCCTCGGGCGCAGTGATATTGTGATCATGAGTGGCGGCCTAGGACCCACCGATGATGATCTGACACGGGAGATTGTGAGTGAGGTTACAAAAAGAGAGTTAGTGGTCGATGAGGGTGTTCTCAAAGAGATAGAAGACTGGTTTGCAGAACGCTATGGTCACTCTGCTATGCCGGCACATAATCGCAAGCAGGCCCTTTTTCCCTCAGGGAGCCAGATCATTCCAAATCCTGTGGGTACAGCACCTGGGTTTTGCCTAGATAACGATGGTAAAATGGTCATTGCCTTACCAGGGGTCTCCCGAGAACTGAAGGCTATGTTTACGGCCAGCGTGGCTCCGATCTTGGCAAAGAGAAGCTCAGGGCAGGTCTTGGTCACTAGAAATCTCCACTTTGCGGGGATTGGAGAATCTAGCCTCGAGGAGATTTTGGCTGACCTTCTGAGTGAGCAAGCCAATCCCACCCTGGCCCTCTATGCCTCGGGGGGAACAGTCCGTGTTAGAATGGCGGTGAAGGCGGACACAGAAACAGC
>ENA-UOOH01002057-UOOH01002057.1-fermentation-metagenome-genome-assembly--contig:-NODE-2057-length-18213-cov-7.224199_pt1 | contig 18213 bp, 18 predicted proteins | sample MGYA00245778_ERZ724025 | MGnify/ENA primary metagenome ERZ724025 (study PRJEB28704, sample SAMN03018313) | fermentation metagenome | biome: anthropogenic terrestrial biome; feature: soil; material... | reverse complement strand
TTTTCTCAGACGGATTAACCCCAAAAAGGGGGACATTTTCACAGTCCGTTGACAGCGAACAGCGACTTGCGCTACCCCTGAATCAATCGCCACAGGGCGAGCACGAGCATTCTCCCCGGTTGAGGTCGTGGCCGCACCTAGGGCACAGACCCCGGCAGTCGTCCCTACACACGATCCGTATCGGCAGGGCGAGCACGAACGCCTGCTCGATGTCGGACGACATGTCGATGACATCGTCGTCACCATACACACGCTCGTCCTCGTCTGGGGCGGCCGGCGGTTCGTCGGCCCGGTAATACGACTCCGAGATAGGGGTCGCGAGGTCCATTGCGAACTCCTCCAGGCACCTGTCACAGAAGGCCAGCGCCCGCGCTTTGGCAGACCCCATGACTACTATCCGGCGACCGGTGTTGGTCGCCTGCCCCACGAACTCCACCGGCCCCACGAAACTCAGTCGCGAGCGGCCCAGGTCGATCGGGGGCAGTTCCTTACGCATGTCGAGGAGCATGACAGCGCCCTTCTCAGCCCTCAAGGCCTCTACACTAAACCGCATGGTGCACCACCTCTGCTAGGATCGGGCTCCCAGTCGTCCGACGAGCTCCGCGGTATCGCGCGCAATCATGGCCTCCTCGTTCGTGGGCACGACCATGACCGTCACGCGAGACTCGGACGTCGAGATGATCTGCTCGGAGCCCCTCACATTATTCTTCGCTTGGTCTATGCGGATGTTGAAGCCTGAAAGCCTGGAACAGATCCTCGACCGCATTTCAGCCGAGTTCTCTCCGACTCCGGCTGTGAAGACAATGGCATCGAGTCGCCCCATGGCCGCCGCGTATGCCCCGATGTACTTCACTGCTCTGTAGGCGAATACATCCAGCGCCAGCCGCGCGAGTTCATGGCCGCGGCCTGCCGCGGCCTCCAGGTCGCGGAAGTCGTTGGACAGCCCTCCGGACAGCCCAAGCACACCGCAGTTCTTGTTCAAGTAGCCCAGCACGACTTCGCTCGCGGTTCGATCCAGCTTCTCGCAGAGGAAGGAGACGATCGCTGGATCCAGATCGCCCGACCGGGTGCCCATGACCAGCCCCTCGAGGGGAGTGAAACCCATGCTGGTGTCGATGGACTTGCCGCCTTTTACTGCGGCAAGACTCGATCCGTTGCCCAGATGGCACGTGACCATACATAGCTCCTCGATGGGGCGCCCCAGAATCTGGGCGGCGCGACCTGATACGTATCGATGGGACGTGCCATGAAAACCGTACTTTCTCACGCCGTACTTGGTGTACATGTCATAGCCCAGGCCATACAGGTACGCTTCCTTAGGCATAGTTTGGTGGAAGGCAGTGTCGAATACGCCCACCATCGGCAGGTTGGGCATGAGCCTTCTGCAGGCCTCGATGCCCATGATATTCGGCGGATTGTGCAGAGGGGCAAGATCCTGACAGTCCTCCAATGCCTGCATCACTTCATTGTCGATCAGCACGGATCCCGCGAACTTCTCGCCGCCGTGCACCACCCGGTGCCCTATGGCCGAGATCTCCGAAAGACCCGAAATCACCCCGACTTTGGGATCGACCAAAGCTTCAAAGACGTACTTCATCGCCTGCTCATGATCGGCCGCGTCCACGTCACGCCTGATTTTATCGGCCCCATTCGGCCTGTGCACAATGAACGCCTCGGCGGTTCCGACCCTCTCCACTCCGCCCCGTGCCAGGCAGGTCTGACTGTCCATATCGAACAGCTGATACTTCAGTGACGAACTGCCGCAGTTGACTACCAGGATCTTCATCCGAACCCACGACCTCCTTGCCATCTCAAAAAGGAAACATGGCTCGCACCATGTTTCGTCGAACAACATGACGATTCATTCAGTGTCCAACCGCCGCCTGTACCATGCGCTGGTGATCCGTGTCCAGCGCATTGCTGGCGTGCGTGCGACTGCCTTGAAAATGCAGGCAGATGTGCCCGTTGAAATTATTCCCGGTTATCGCTTGGCCGCCGTGGGGTTGGCCGTTGATAGACCCCGCAATTCGTCGGCCGCCCGTTACGACTATCACAGCCCGCCGGGTCCAACTCCAAGCGCCTCCATAGATCCGCTTCAGAATAGCACTGTCGGCGCTGGTGAGCGGCTCGATATCGGCATGATTGTGCCCGCCGCGCCGCTTCACTTCGAAGGAGAGGCCAGTGGCAACATCGATGATGGTCGCCCGGCTCTTGAAGACGCGGTTCGCGATGCTCCAGTGCAGCAATTCCGCTCCGCCCCTGCCCAATGCCGTCCTAGACAGATCAGCAGATGACGATGGGATCACGACTTCTTGGCCTGGCTTTATCAGCTCCGGGCGCTGTATGCCGGATGCGGCGGCAATGGCCTCCACGCTGACCCCAAATCTTCGCGCGATCCCGTACATGGTATCGCCGGGCTCCACCACATAGGTCCGCGCGCACGCAGCCTCGGCCTTCTTCATGAGCGCGTCCCAGGTTTTCCTTCCCACTACGCCGTCGGCCGCAAGGCCGGCGGATGTCTGAAAACTAACTACCGCCTGGTGGGTCACGGATCCAAAGATGCCATCTGCCGGCGAGCTCATCTGTCCGGCGAGGGCCAAATACTCCTGCAGCTCACAGACGAACTCTCCGCGGTCGCCGCTCCTTAGCACCACGCCTGGGATCTCAGATGCCGCGCACACCCCTGCGAGCAGCAGGGCGCAGCCCAGGACCCACATGTAAAGGCGCAGGCAGCGAGAGGACTTCGGCACCTTCGTCGCCCCCCTTCACCTCATACCCTGACTTTTATTCTACCGAACGCGGCAAAATCCTTCAGCATACACGCCGCGAGATCCAAATATAGATTCCTAGGACGGCCTCCCAAGACGAAAGGGCGTGTATGCTCACGTGAAAAGGCGCACAGAACTGAGAAGAAGGGGCGTATACTTCACGGCCGCGCTGGCTTCGGCAATCACAATGGCCATCATCGCGTTCCCCGAAGTGTCGTACAAGGCTTCGCTGGACGGACTCCGGGTGTGGTGGGACATAGTCTTCCCTGCATTGCTCCCGTTTTTCATCGCCTCCGACACCCTGATGGGCCTAGGAGTAGTGCACTTCATCGGAGCCATGCTCGAACCGCTGATGCGACCGCTGTTCAACGTGCCGGGCGTGGGAGCCTTCGCTCTGGCCATGGGGCTCGCATCCGGCTACCCTATCGGCGCACGGATCACCGCCAGGTTGCGCAGAGAGGGCTTGTGCTCGCGAGTTGAAGCCGAACGGCTCGTGTCATTCACCAACACCGCGGATCCGCTGTTCATGGTGGGCGCTGTGGCTGTCGGCATGTTCCGTATTCCGGCGCTCGGACCGGTGCTGGCGTTGGCTCATTACGTTTCAGCTATACTCGTCGGATTGGTTCTTAAGCACTACGGCCGAAGCGAACGCAGGCGCGACGGCGAACCATCGGCCCAACGCCGAGAACCTCTGCTATCGCGGGCCGCCCACGAGCTGTACACAGCTCGAAACCAAGACAACCGGTCATTCGGCCAGCTGCTGGGGGACTCAGTCAGGGACTCCGTTGGCACACTGCTCTTGATCGGCGGGTGCATAATGGTGTTCTCTGTAATCGTGCGCGTGCTCGGCGTGTTTCGTATCACCGACCTGATCGCGCAGCCGCTCGTGTTCGCGCTCACTCCGTTTGGAGTATCCCGAGACCTGGTGAACGCGTTGATAAGCGGATTCTTCGAGATAACCATCGGCGCCGAAATGGCGAGCCGGGCAGCCGCGCCTGTGGTTCAGAGGACCGTCGTGGCGAGCGCCATCATCGCATGGAGCGGGCTTTCGGTGTTCGCCCAGGCTGCAAGCATGCTCTTCGGCACCGATGTTCGAATGGGCATCTACTTCATTGCCCGGATGCTCCACGCCGTGCTCGCCGCCGTGGTCGGGCTGGCGCTTACAAGCTGGGGCCCGTGGGCCGCGGCAATCCATCCAGTTACAGCAACGCCCGGCACGCTGGCCGCGCCGGGCTTCCTGGCGGTCATGGGCCGCTCCTGCGCGTCCCTGGCGTGGATCATCGGACTGACGGCAGCCGCATCGGCGGCCGCATCGCTCGTTTCCAGGGTGCGGGTCATAGCTTTCCGGGTCAGACGGAAAGACCGCTATTGATCGGGTCCGCCCTTTCTGCGCTTGAGTTCATCTATGCCTTTTCGAACCACGAACGCAGTCCGGTCCAGCGTCTCCTGGAGCGAAGCCAAGGTCGACTCGGCGTAGTCGTTGGCGCCCGCGCGTATCTCGAAAGCTTCTCGGCGCGCATGGGCCAGAATATCCTCTGCTTCCTCCCTGGCGGTCGCGAGGACCTCCCCGCTTGCCGACATTTGGCTGGACGGGCCCGCCTCAGCCCCTCCGGACTCGGCCGCGATGCGAGTCCGCTCTGCCTGCAGCGCCTCCACCTGCCTGATCTGTTCGGGCAGAGCAATGCGAATCCTGTCTATGAGCTCGAGCAACTCCACGCCGTCTACAATGCGCTTGCCCGACAGCAGCATCCTCCCGCTGGATTCGATGGCCCTCTCCATTCTGTCGAGGCACTCGATAACTGATTGCTTCATCACCGTCACGCCTCCCCCCTGCACCGCGCGGCAACGCGTTCCACTATCGGCGCAGGCACCAGACATTTGACATCGCCGCCTAGGGCAGCGACTTCCTTCACTATGCTGGAACTCAAGAACGAATACTCCATAGAGGCCATTATGTACATGGTCTCTATGGTCGGGTCGAGTTTCCTGTTCATTAGCGCCATGGTCATCTCAAACTCGAAGTCCGACACCGCTCTGAGCCCCCTGATCACCACGTGCGCTCCGCGCTTGCGCACACAGTCGACAAGCAGGCCTTCGAAATGGTCGATCTCCACGTTGGGCAGGTGGGCGCATGCAATTCTCAGCATCTCCAGCCTCTCCTCGGTGGAAAACATATGTTGCTTGCCCTGGTTGACGAGTACAGTCACGATCACGGTATCAAAGATCGAAGCCGCCCGCGTAACAATGTCCAGATGGCCCATGGTCATGGGGTCAAACGTGCCGGGGCAAATGGCGACAGCCAATCCTATCCCTCCGCCACAAACTGATAGAAACTGATCTTGCTATCTCCATAGCGTTCCTGCCTCGCCTGCTCCAGGCGGCCGAACCGGGCCGGCCAGTCGGCCCGTGAGGAATGTTCCACGACGAACACTCCATCTCCTGCGAGCAACTGAGGATTATCGATATGCAAAAGGAGCGATTCCGCGATTCCCAGCGCGTACGGCGGATCTGCGAAAACCAGATCATACGGCGCGTTCTCTGATACGCCCCCTCGAGTCTGCCTGATGCTTCCAACCGCATCTGTGCACACTACGAGCGCCTGCTTCTCCAAGCCTAGCGTCTGCAGGTTATGCGTGATCACGCGGCAGGCGCGGCGATCGCAGTCGACCAGCACGCACATGTCTGCCCCTCTCGACAGCGCCTCTATGCCCAGACTCCCGCACCCGGCGAACAGATCCAACACCCTAGAGCCCTGAACCCGTTGGCCGATTATGGCGAAGAGCGACTCGCGGACACGGTCGGATGTTGGCCTCGTCGACCTGCCCTTCGGGCAGGCGATGGGGCGCCCGCGCGCCCGTCCGGCTATCACTCGCATGTCAACCCTGCATGACCTCGGCCCAGGCCACAGCCATTGTGCCTGGGCCGGCGTGTGTACCTACTATTGGGCCGCATTCAGTAAGCCAAGTACGACGGCAGTTGAAGGCGGCCTGGACCTCGGCGAGCCACAGCATCCCGCGCGCCTCATCGTCGGCGTGCAGCACCACAACGTCGATGGGAGCGCCCGGACGGATTCGCCCGTGCATCAGCTCCAGAATGCGCGGAAACACCTTGTTCGCCCCACGCACCCGCTCCACGCCGGCTATCTCCCCTTCGTCGATGGACATTATGGGCTTGATGGAGAGCAATCCTCCAATGAAAGCGGTGGCCCGACCGATGCGGCCGTTCTTCTGCAGATACTCCAGAGTGTCCAGCGTCCAGTAGAGCCCGAAGTTGTCCATGACGTGCCGTATGCTCTTGCGCACCTCATCCACGCACTTTCCCTGGCGTATTGCTTCAGCCCCCGACAGCGCCATCAGGCCGGTGACAAGCGAAACGGCCTCACCGTCAATGACCTCGATAAGGTTAGGGTTGACCGTCTCTGCGGCGATCTGGGCGCTCTGCACAGTGCCGCTCATCTTGGACGATATGTGTACTGAGAATATGAAATCGTGCGACTGCAGCAGGCGCTCGTATACCGCGGCGAAATCAGCGGGCGAAGGTTGGCTGGTCTTGGGCATAACAGGAGAGCCCCTCAGTTTGTCGAAAAACTGAGAGCTAGTGATCTCAACCGTGTCGATGAAACTCTCGTCGCCAAAGTGCACGGTAAGGGGCACAACAGTGATGCCGTTGTCCTTGTATATCTCGCGGGTAAGGTCGGAACTGCTGTCGGTGACCAAGGCTATTCGCGTCATCTCCTGTCCTCCTCACTCAACCGAGATCAAGTAGTAGTAGAGCGGCTGTCCCCCATACTGGACCTCGAACTCCACTTCGGGATAGCGATCCCTGAGCCCCGAAGCCAGAGCTTGGGCGTCTTCTTCGGCCACACCTGCCCCGTACAGAATCGTAGCGATCTCATCCGTGTGCGAGTGCATTTGAGAGAAGAGCGAATATGCGACCTCGGAGAGGTCCTGCCCGACGAGTCTGAGATCCCCGTCGAACAGCCCGATAATGTCGTGCTCCCGTATGGTCAGGCCATTCGCGGCCGAGTCGCGCACCGCGTAGGTAACCTCGCCCGTCTTGACCTTCTTCACCGCTTCCGACATCTTCTCGATGTTCTCGCGCACAGGGGCAGATGGGGACATGGCCAGGAGAGCAGCCAGACCCTGCGGAACGGTCTTGCTTGGAACCACGTGGATCTTGATGTTGCTCAGGTCGGGAACCTCCGATGCTTTTCTCGCAGTCAGAATCACGTTGCCGTTATTTGGCAGTACGATGACCTCTTTGGCGTGCGCAGCCTGCGCGGCCTCGGCAATATCCTGAATGCTCGGATTCATCGTCTGACCGCCAGTCACCACAATGTCGGCGCCAAGGCTCATCAGAATCCTCTCTACTCCATCGCCCGCGGCCACAGCTACGACTCCAACATCCCGCTCGGCGGCAGGGGCAGGCGATGGCCGGGCCACTGCAGGCCGTGCGGAATCGCTCGCCGACTCGAACTCGTCATGCTGGTCTTGCATGTTGTCGATGTCGATTTCGTGAAGAGAACCGTAGGTAATGCACGTATCAAGCACAATGCCGGGAGTATTGGTGTGAACGTGCACCTTGACCGTGCCGGCATCGCCCACGACCAGCATCGAATCGCCTTCTGCAGCAGAGATGATCGCGCCCTTCACAGCATCAGGGTTGAGTCGCTCACCCCGAATGATGAATTCCGTGCAGTATCTGAACCTGATCTCTTCCCTTGCAGGCCTGGGCTCGGCAGGCCGCCGAACGGGCGCGTGTGCCCCTCTGGGCGCCGGGGCGGCTTTCTCTCCACGCAGACCCATGGCGAATCCCTGCATGAACACGATAAGCCCCTTCCCGCCGGCGTCGACCACACCCGCCTCTTTGAGGGTCGGAAGCATATCGGGGGTTTTGCCCAGAGTGATCTCGCCCTGCCGTATGGCCTCGTCAACCACGCCAAGCAGATCTCGGCCGTCCCGGGCTGCTTGAACCGCTGCGCGGCCGCCCATCCTCGCTACCGTGAGTATGGTTCCCTCTACTGGCTTCATCACGGCCTTGTATGCCACACTGGCCGCTTCCTGCAGCGCAGCGCCCACATCGGACGGGGACGCGATGGGCAGCCCGTGGAGTTTCCTGGCGAAGCCCCGCATCAGTTGAGAAAATATGACCCCCGAGTTCCCGCGGGCGCCCATCAGCGATCCGACTGCTATGGCATCCGCCGTCAAGCCTACGTTGGAATCTGGGGATTTCTGCGCTTCCTTAAGCGCCGCCGAAACCGTCAGGTACATGTTGGTCCCTGTGTCGCCGTCGGGAACAGGAAATACGTTGAGCGAGTCAACTATGCTCTTATTCTCACCCAGCCAGGCAACTCCAGACGCGAAGGCAGCGATCAGGGCATGCCCATCGAGCCCCTTCATCTCAGGCGCCCGGCCGTGTTTCGCTCCAGCCATTATTTGTGCCGTTCCTTTCCGCCCGCACCCACTCGTACGCCATGCACGTTCACATTTACCTCCGAGACACGAAGACCCGTTGTGGTCTCCAGAACGTACTTGACCTTATCCATGACGTTGTTCGCTACTTCCGTAATTCGGGTGCCGTACTCTACAATGATGTATAGCTTGATTCTTACATCGTCGCCTTCCACATCGACTTCCACCCCGCGGGCTATGTTGTCGCGTCCAAGAAGCTCAGCGATGCCGTCGGTGATGGTGCGCGAGGCCATGCCAACTAGCCCATAGCACTCGGTCGCGGCCATGCCGGCTACCGCGGCTATCACATCGTCGGCTATGGTTATCTCCCCGAGCTCTGTGTTCATAGCTCTGCCCATTGCGAAACCTCCAATACGAACCTGCCAGCAGTTTTCATCTATTCTATAAACGTATGAGCTATTCCTTCTTGACGTGCTCTTGCGTAGTCTGCCCGCCTGTGATAGTATTTAGGTTGTGCGTGTCAGGCGCTGCAAGGAGGAATTCGCATGCCCAAGATGTGTGCGGTCTGTGGCAAGTCCCCGTCTTCGGGGAACAACGTGAGCCACTCGGAGCTCAAAACGAGGCGCCGTTGGTATCCAAACCTCCAGAAAGTCAGAGCGGTGGTCGACGGAAGTCCTCGCCGCATAACCGTCTGTACCAGATGCCTTCGTTCGGGCAAAGTCACCCGAGCGATCTAGAGCCTGGCCCTCGATTTGAGAGTTTCTCAAGCAACGCCCCCATGGTCGGGGGCGTTTCACATTATCCGGGCCCTTTGTATCCGGGCTTTCTCCCGCAGCTGCCGTACGACACCGTAGTCTGTTGTCGCGAGCCCAACCCGAACGCCCGAACGCGACCTGGGGCCATGGCAATCAGATCCGGCGGTGACTATCAGCCCATACTGCCCGGCCACGCCCTTGTATCGAGCCCTCTGCTCTTCGCTGTGCTCAGGATAGACTGCCTCGATGCCTGCAAGTCCCGCCTCCACCAACGAAGGTATCATGTCGTCATAACGGGACAGACCAGGGTGAGCCAGCACCGCAGCACCGCCGGCAGCCAGAATCGCGCGGACTGCGTCATGAGGCGACAGCTTGGACCGCCTCACATACGCCGGGGCATGCCTGCCGATGTAGCGCGAGAAGGCCTCGTCCCACGAACCCACTAACCCCGCCCGCATCAGAGCTTGAGCCACGTGCGGTCGTCCAAGCGCGCCATCGTCGGAGAACCTCCGCACCTCGTCCATGCTGAGCTGCGCGCCCAGGTCAGACAGGCGGCCTAACATCTTCCGAACGCGTTCCTCCCTGCTGGCACGTTGCGACTCCAAGAGTTCGAGCAGCTCGTGATCTCTCAGGTCGACGAAGTAGCCCAGTATGTGGACTTCCCCATTGTCGACATCGGTGGATAGCTCCAGCCCAGGCACGATCTGTATGCCAAGCGCGGCGCCTTCGGCCGCCGCCTCATCTATGCCGGCGACTGAGTCATGATCAGTTACAGCTATGGCGCGCAGGCCTCGCTGATGGGCCTCCGCCACCAACTCGCGCGGAGCGAAGGTGCCGTCAGACGCTGTGGTGTGACAGTGAAGGTCAACGGACCCTTCTGACACCTACAGTCACCTTCTCTCCGTTAACATCCCACTCCTTGACGTATTCTCCCACAGGCTCTCCCTGAGCGAGGCTGAGGGAGAGGGTTTCAGCCATAAGGTACTCCCGGTGCTTCGCCACAGCGCGCATGGATTCGTAGCCGCCCACGAGCACCGTATGGATGCGGTCAGATATCTCAAACCCTGCCTCCTTGCGCGTGGTCTGTATCTTGTTGACCAGTTCCCGCGCGAAACCCTCCATCTTGAGATCGTCAGTTATGGCAGTGTCCAGAGCCACCCACCGCCCATTGTTCGTTTCCACATGAAATCCCTCACGGGCCACGGTCTCCACTGCTATTTCCTCCGGCAGTATCGACACATCCCCTGTGCCGTCCAGCGTCAAGACTACCGGGCGTCCGGCCAACACATCCTGGGCGACAACACCCGCGTCAGCCTGCAAAAGCGCCGATGCGATCGCGCGCATCAGTTTGCCGTGCTTCGGCCCGAGCAGATCGTACCTGGGCTTGATTGTATGCGAGACGAATTCGCCCATGTCGGAAGCGAACTCAATGCTCCGCACGTTCAGCTCTTCCTCGACCAGGTCGGCCAGGGCCGTCAGGTCTTCCCGTTCTGCCCGAGCCGCCTGCACAACGATCCTGGAAAGCGGTTGCCTGTTCTTGATGTTCACCGCATTGCGGGCAGCCCGGCCCAGGTAAACGACCTGTCGGGCCAAGTCCATCTCTCGCTCCAGGCGCAGGTCGACAGCGGATTCGTCCGGCACCGGGTAGTCTGCCAGATGCACGCTGCCCCGATTCGGCTCGAGGTTGCCGTAGATCTCATCGGCCAGGAACGGCGTGAACGGCGCCACAAGCCTCGCTATGGTCGCGAGCGCCTCATGCAGCGTAAGGTAGGCCGCCTCCTTGTCGCGCGTCATCTCGCTGGCCCAGTAGCGCCTGCGGCATCTGCGCACATACCAGTTGGACAAGTCGTCGACGAACTGCTCGATCTTGCGCCCGGCGGCGGTGATATCATACCCGTCCATCAGATCGGTGACCCGCCGGACAAGCTCTGCGAGCCTAGACAGCAGCCACCTGTCGATCACAGCTCGCCCGGCCGGCGGCACAGTGTGCTCCGCCGGGTCAAACCCGTCTATATTGGCGTACAACACGTAGAACGCGTACACGTTCCACAGAGTGCCCATGAACTTGCGCATGGCCTCGGTCACGCCTTCCTCGTAGAAACGCGTCGGCGTCCACGGGGCGTTGACCGTGTACAGATACCACCTTACGGCGTCCGCGCCCTGCGCATCGAATATCTTCCACACGTCCGCCACGTTTCCCCGGCTCTTGCTCATCTTCAGGCCCTGCTCATCGAGGACTAGCCCCAGAACCATGCAGTTTTCAAAGGGGGCGCGGTCGAACAGCAAAGTCGATATGGCCAGAAGCGTGTAGAACCAGCCGCGAGTTTGGTCCACAGCCTCGGTTATGAAGTCGGCCGGGAAAGACTCAGCGAACATATCCTGGTTCTCGAAAGGGTAGTGCCACTGGGCGAAGGGCATCGACCCTGAATCAAACCAGCAGTCCATCACCTCAGGCACCCGCCGCGCATCGCCGCCGCACTCGGGGCAGGACAGCACGGCCTGGTCTATAGAGGGCCTATGCAATTCGAAGTGCTCCGGCAGCTCCTTAGCCATCTGCCTGAGCTCCGCCACACTCCCGACTGCATGTTCATGCCCGCAGTCTTGGCATATCCAGATCGGCAGCGGAGTACCCCAGTAGCGCTCGCGGCTGACAGCCCAATCCACCACGTTCTCGATGAAATTCCCGAACCGCCCATCGCGGATATGCTCTGGATACCAGTTGATCGTGTGGTTGTTCGCTATCAGCCTGTCGCGAAGCTCCGACATGCGGATGAACCACGAGGCCCGAGCGTAGTACAGCAGCGGTGTGTCGCAACGCCAGCAAAACGGATAGCTGTGCTCATACTCCATCTCCGAGTACAGAAGGCCGCGGCGATTTAAGTCCTCGATGATCAGAGGATCGGCTTCCTTGACGAACATCCCGCTCCACGCGCCCGCGCTTTCATCAAAGCGCCCCTGCGTGTCGACGAGCTGCACTATAGGCAGGCCATTTGCCTGCGCCACCCGCATGTCGTCTTCGCCGAACGCAGGCGCGATGTGCACAATGCCGCTTCCATCGGTGAGCGTGACGAAATCCCCGGCTACGACGCGGTATGCCGGGGCATCGGGCTCTGCCAAGCTGAACAGGGGTTCGTACTCCATGCCGACAAGTTCAGACCCACGCACGGCGCGGAGTATGGTGTGCGGCGCATCCACTCTGGACTCGACCAGATCCCGGGCCATGATGAGGGTTTCGTCGCCGACTCTTACGTAGGCATACTCGAAATCAGGCGACACGGCCAGAGCAACGTTGGATGGAAGCGTCCACGGCGTAGTGGTCCAGGCAAGCAATGAGAGCCCTTCTTGCCCAACGACACGGAATCGCACGAAGATAGACGGCTCAGCCACATCTCGGTAACCCTGGGCCACCTCGTGGCTGGACAGAGCCGTGCCGCAGCGCGGGCAGTACGGGACGACTTTGTGTCCCCGGTACATCAGGCCCTTCTCCCAGATGGTCTTGACGGCCCACCACACCGACTCGATGTACGAGTCGTGGTAGGTCACATACGGATCGTCCATGTCTACCCAGAAACCCAAGCGCTCAGTCATCCGCCGCCATTCCTGCTCGTACTTGAACACCGACTCCTTGCACCTCTGAACGAAGCTGCCGACACCGTACTCCTCGATCTGGGGCTTGCCGCTTATGCCCAGCTGCTTCTCGACCTCCAGCTCCACGGGAAGGCCGTGCGTATCCCATCCGGCTTTGCGGGGCACGTAGTAGCCTTTCATGTTCTTGTAGCGCAGGACCACGTCTTTCATCGCCCGCGTCAGAACGTGCCCCGGGTGGGGCAGCCCGTTCGCGGTAGGCGGTCCCTCAAAGAACACGAACTTGGGAGCTCCCTCTCTCTGGGCGACGCTCCGCTCGAACACGCGTTCGCTGCTCCAGCGCTCGAGAATCTCCCGCTCCATCCGAGGGAAATCCATAGCTGCATCAACTTTTTTGAACATGACCAGACGCTACCTCCTCACAAAACACGTCTGGGACGTACGGGATATCTGCCAGACGCGCGACCAAGCTCGACCAAAAATCAAATCCCTCGTCCACAAGGGACGAGGGATAAGCTCGCGGTACCACCCTTTTTGGCCCGGCATAACGTGCACCGCCAGCCGGGCGGCGGCACGCGGGATCCGGGTCCACTCGTTGGACGCACCCAGATAACGCAGGGCCTGCGGCAACGCCTACTCGAAGCCTTCTCCAAGCCTTTCGGCGCGCGGCTCAGGGGCGATTCTCACAGCAGGGCCAGCGCAGGGTTCCCACCATCCCCCGCTCTCTTCCGCCGCCTCCGGCGCTACTCTTCCCTTCATCGCCTTTATCGTTTTTCGACTGTAATCCAATCTACCATATCCCGGAGCGAAGCGTCAACCAAATGTGGACCACCAACATCTCGCCTTCATCCACCTGCACACGCGCGGCAGGACCTGACATGTAGTTGGATACCCCTCTCGACTCACCGTACTCCAGGACGTCGCCGTCAAGCGAATAGTGCAACCCGTCAGCGTGCACTCCATGTGCGCTTCCGCGACGAGCGCATCAGCGGCGTCCCTGTTTTCCCTTGGAGGAACCGTCCCCAAGCACGCCCTTCTTCAGCAGGAAAGCCACGACAACGGCTGAGAGGATCATCTCAGGGATGAGGAAACTGGCATTGTACACTGCCGAGTACTGCCACACAGGAGTGCCCTCGGGCGCGTATTGCCCGAAGAACACGATCCCTGACGCGAAGAAGCATAGGAACTGCAGAAACGAACCGGCGATGGCGCCGCTGACGACCCGTTTCACACCCTGGCCAAATGACATTAGCGGAGCTAGGCCCAACACCATCGAAGCAAGAGGGTAATCCAGAATGGCCTGAAGAGGATGGACAACTTCTGCGCCCGTTGCCAGTTTCAGCAACCCCGTTACCAGCCCCGCCAGTACGCCGGGGTACGCACCCCTTTGAAATGCCAGGTATAGAATGGGAATCAACTCGAGCGATACGGATCCGCCCTGCGGCATTTGGAAGATCTTCAGACGGCCCAGTATCCATGCGAGCGCCGCGGCAACGCCCGCCTCTGCCAGGATCATGGTTTGGCTTGCTCTGCGCGACTTGGGATTCGACATAGCAGGTGCCTCCTTGTGCGCCGTGCCGCCCGGCTCGTTCCAGAAAAAAGCTGCGGAAAACAAAGGTGACCCGCAGCTTAAAAGGGACTTCACCGCTTTCCTACGCTGGCATTACCCAGGGCGGGGATGAACCCCGCGCGAACAGGTTCGAGGGTATCGGGCCTCCTGCCGGGTCATTTGGGTCACCCAGCAGTTGTGCCCGCTCTCAGCCCGTATGGCTCCCCTAGCGGATCGGCACATTATGTGATTGTGCGGTACTATCGGTAGAATTCTACGCGGCACGCCGTAATCCTTCTCCTCGGATCACATGTTTCAAACCTCACACCGTAAAGGCAACCTGAAGCGCATCGCCGTCTCGCCCCACCAGAATGTCGCGAATCAGGTGGCCAGGAATGACCGCCGACATCGCCTTCCTTGCTCGGATCACCAGTTCTGCGTCTGACAGGTCGGCAACCTCCCGCGCATCGCTAGAGTCCAGGGCGATGGTGGCGACAAGCAGGCCTCTGACGTCAGTGACCTTCATTGGACTTGCCTCCTCCCGCATCTTCTAGACGGTTCGACGCGAGAGAAGCGTGTCCTCCGTATACCGCGCCCCCGGTTTTCGAGCTCTTCCGCCAGGCGTCCGACGACTGTTGCTGTTTGCCTCGGTCAGGCGCGCCGTCCTGTCGAGACTTCACGCACAACGCAGAATCGAAAGGGCCGGCCCGAAACATCGCGAGGCCGGCCCAGAGTAGCGAGCGCCCTGCGTCACTCTGTGCACGCCCGCTACTGGCTCAGTTGCTTCGCGAGAAATCCCGCCGCAGTCTCGCCCAGCTTCAGCTCGAGGTCGCCCATGCTGTGCCCCTCTGTCGAGAGGATCACGACCGCGCCTGCGATGTCGCCTTCCACGATGATCGGGGCCACCACCTGGCTCGAATAGTCCAGGTCCGAAATTGGGGGGTTCTCATTGGGAACATTGGACAGGAATGGCTTTCGGGTGCGCATCACCTCTTCAACATGCTCCGTGATGCGCCTCTCAACGAAACCCTTCGTGGGCGCTCCTGAAACCGCCACGATCTCGTCCTGGTCGGCGATGAGCACAATGTGCCCAGTGCCATCGTGGAGTGAGTCAGCGTATTGCTGCGCGAAGTCTCCCAGGTCAGCGATGGGCGAGTACTTCTTCAGGATTACCTCGCCCTCGCGATCTGTGAATATCTCAAGCGGATCACCCTCACGTATGCGAAGGGTTCTTCGGATCTCTTTCGGAATCACTACTCGGCCCAAGTCATCGATTCTCCGGACAATGCCTGTCGCCTTCACCCGCATCCCTCCCTTGCTAGTAGTCTACCTTCGCTCAAACTTGCTTATGCTCGCGTCCAAATGGGGATTGCGGACCGATTCGGAGGGACTGCAAAAGCAACGACCACCGTGGAAAATCAAAAAAGGAGGCTTGCAGCGATCTGCTCTCCGGCTGCTACATCCCGTTACGTGACTACCCGACCCCTTTCGGCGCCGAGCGGCCATTACACGGAATGCAACAACCTTTGATCGACCAACGTCCGAACTTGGGCATCATGCTGCAATCTCTCGACTGCAACACCACACTTTCGCTCGTACGCTGATCTTAGCTCGACCGCTGCAGATAGATTTCCCTACAGCGACGATCTCATCAACCGCCGCCATAAGTTGGGCCACCTGCAACGATCTTCGCGCCGGCCGACTGTGATCACCTTTGGAACCACAGCCGACCTTTGCTCGACCCACAGCGAACTTGACTGCGGGTCTTCGCTCGACCGTTGCAAACCTCGTTAGGTATCATGGCCTCGCCGAGGGCAAATATGCGCGCGGCATGTGGTATATTATGGCCGCATTGCCAGAGCGCTACCTCACACTAACCCCACTTGCCCTTCCCCATATGTCCCCTGATCTCGGCCTTTGCAGCCTGTCCGATTATCCTGGCGTGTTCGTCCGCGTATTTGAACAGGCTGACGCACGGCGGATCCAGGTCGTCTTCGATTCCGGCCTCGGCAAGCTTGAGCACCTCATCCATCAGTGCTATCAACCTGCACTGCAGGTTGTTCGTAAAGCGAGACCTGTGCACCAGATTAGCCTCCGCCTCCTCGAGCGCGCTGAACTTCTCCTTGGGAGCGCCGCACTTAGGGCACTTCTCCGGAGGATTCTCGCCATCGTGTATGTACCCGCACACTCCGCATCTCCACAGTTTCATGCCTACACCTCCCCAAGTCGCCGCCGTGGCAGAGCGTTAGTAGTTCCTGACGTTCAGCTCGTAGTAGGACTGAGGATAGGCGCACGCCGGGCAGGACTTCGGCGCCTCGGCGCCTTCGTGGATGTAGCCGCAGTTCCGGCACTTCCAGCTGACGGGCTGGTCCTTCTTGAACACTGAGGCGTTTTCGATGTTGGCGAGGAGAGCCTTGTAGCGGGCCTCGTGATGCTCTTCGACCTCGCCTATCTCCCGGAACACGTATGCGATATCCTCGAAACCCTCTTCGCGCGCCACCCGCTCGAACTCCGGGTACATGCTAGTCCACTCGTAGTTCTCGCCTTCCGCAGCGTCTTTCAGGTTTGCCGGCGTCGCTCCAACGATCCCCACGAATCCTGCCAACCTCTTCGCGTGCGCCTTCTCATTGTCGGCCGTCTCTTCAAAGATGGCCGCGATCTGCTCGAGTCCCTCTTTTCTGGCTACCTCGGCGAAATAAGTGTATTTGTTCCTCGCCTGCGATTCTCCTGCGAAGGCAGCCATGATGTTGTCGTGCGTCTTGGTTCCTGCAAGTCCCTTTCGCACCATTGCCAACCTCCCTACTCTCTTCCTGCGCATCGCTTCATGCTCCGCGCTGTTCTAGGCCTCCTCAAAAGCATCCTTTCCAACACCGCAGTCCGGGCAGACCCAATCCTGAGGAACGGCCTCAAAGGCGGTGCCGGGGGCGATGCTTCTGTCCGGATCCCCCACCGTGGGATCGTAGATGTAGCCACACACAGTGCAGACCCACTTGCTCATTGCTATACCCCCCTAGAGTACCTTCACTACAATCGTATACCATGGAGTGGATACGGCTGTCAACATGATCGCGCACAATGATCGGACATCATTCGGCACAGCGAAAGGAAGACGCCCGGAACCATCGGATGACGGCGCCGGGCATCCCAAATGCAACAAGCAGCCCTGTAAGCCGAGTTCTGTCGAGAGTGATCATCTATCTCGAACTCATGTTGCCATGAGCCTCAAGCGGCCCAACCCGAGGGAGAAGCGGGCAACTTCATGTCCCTCCTATTTGGCCTTGCTCCGGGTGGGGTTTACCTAGCCGCCCGGTCGCCCGGACGCTGGTGCGCTCTTACCGCACCGTTTCACCCTTGCCATGCGCCGGCTCTGCCGTGCTTGGCGGTTTGATTTCTGTGGCACTTTCCTTGAAGTCGCCTTCACTGGGCGTTACCCAGCACCCTGCCCTGCGGAGCTCGGACTTTCCTCAGGCGGACATGCATCCGCCCGCGATCACTCAGACTGCTTGTCACTCTTCACGGTACATGCTACCACTGGGCCGACCATGACGTCAACTGCGTACGGCCCCGAGAAGATCCTTGTACGTATCCGGATCCATGCCTACATCAGTGCGCTTGGCCGAGACATCAGTGCCCCGACTTCTGGCACACTCGATACAGCGCTTGGTCTCCGGAAGCGCCTCAGCCCTCTCCTTGGGTATTAGCTTGCCACAGATCTCACATCTGCGCCTCACGCTGCGACTCGCCTCCGATGCGGTACCAGGATGTTTGGCACCCTCTAGATTATATTTCTACATCGCGCAGGGAGTTCCTTTGCACAACTCAGAGAATTCTTGGGCGGAAAGCAAAGAGGCGGACAAACGTCCGCCGAACCTCCGCATATGGTGGGCCCACCAGGATTCGAACCTGGGACCAATCGGTTATGAGCCGACCGCTCTACCGCTGAGCTATAGGCCCACTGGCTCCCCGAGCAGGATTCGAACCTGCGACCCACCGGTTAACAGCCGGTTGCTCTACCGCTGAGCTATCGAGGAATGAACTTGCTTAAATCATTATAGCGCACGCCAACGGCGAGGTCAACCTACTCGAGGAAGTCTGTTATGCGTCTGTGATATTGTCCTCCTTGAACGCGACTGAGATAATGTCCC
>ENA-UOOH01002053-UOOH01002053.1-fermentation-metagenome-genome-assembly--contig:-NODE-2053-length-18268-cov-114.867677_pt1 | contig 18268 bp, 12 predicted proteins | sample MGYA00245778_ERZ724025 | MGnify/ENA primary metagenome ERZ724025 (study PRJEB28704, sample SAMN03018313) | fermentation metagenome | biome: anthropogenic terrestrial biome; feature: soil... | reverse complement strand
TATGTGGTCAACACCTGATGTAGCCTTCCCTATTTTTGTAACCTTCCCTATTTGTAGGACAGTTCCGAGTTAGACAAAATTATTAACTTTGTTTGGCATAGGAAATAAAATGAAAAAAAAAGTACACAGTGAGTCAGAGAAGGTAAAGGCAGTCCATCAACTTGAAAGTGGGGTGGATGCCGCAGTTGTAGCTCGTGACTACAATATATCCAGGGCTACCCTTTATAATTGGAAGTCCAAGTATAGTGGAATGGAGATCAGTCAGGTTAAACGTCTCAAAGAGCTTGAAGATGAGAACCGCACGTTGAAACAGATGTATGCTGACCTTGCACTTGACAACAAGATACTGAAGGAGGTCATCGAAAAAAAACTCTAGAGCCCGAGGTAAAGAAGGAATTGGCAGGAGATATAGTGGAAGAATATGGTGTAAGCATCTCTCGGGCGTGCAAGCTGATGGACATCCATCGCTCCTACTTCTATTATACTGACAAGAAAGATGACACTGAAGTTGAAGACGCAATCCGTGCTGCCGCCAACTTCGGTGATGGCTTCTGGAAGATTTATTCAAGGCTGAGACGTGAGGGTAAGACATGGAACCACAAGAAGGTTTACAGGGTTTACAAGGCAATGCATTATGACAGATGTTTTGACAAGCAAAGGTAACACTAGCCGCTACAGCGGTCAAGGCCAAGACGAGTGCGCTTACGGGCAGTCTTGCACGCCGAATCGTCTAGTAGAGGGAGTGGCTTATCAAAAATTTGTCACACTTCATAACATTGTATACATAAATCACTAATTTTGCGGTCTAATCAAAGACTGTCCTAAAGAGGGGTGATTTACGGACTGTTCTTGTCCGCATATTGAGGCATACACATAGCAAGGAATTGGTCGTGGCAGGAAAGGTTTCAGGCTCGATAATCACCTTTATACCTGGCTACTATTTAGTTAAATTCTCTACTAGATATGAGCTGCATAATTTGGGATAAAACTGTTTTGCCGGAATTCATGTTGTACGTTATTTGAAGGGAAACGCAAAAACAACCAATTCAAATCGTGTACAAGAAATTTAGGGCGCATATTATTAAATATAAAATACTTACAAAAAACAATATTTTAATGGGACACTTCTATTACTTTTGGTAAAAATGAAAACTTCAATTCCTAATTTGACGATATTATTTACAAAGTTTAAAGAAGGGGATGATGACGCCTTCATATTTTTTTATGAATTATACCTTAATGATTTATATTCTTACGGAATAAGTTTAGGATGTGAAAAAGAGGTTGTAAAAGATCTTGTTCAAGATATTTTCATTAAAATATATAACAAACAAAAAGATTTTTTTTCTGTCAACCATCTAAAGTATTTTTTGTTTAGATCTCTTAAGAATCAGCTTTATAACTTTTATAAATCTAAAGCAGTCACAAGCAAAACAGATATATCTGATGATATTTTAAATTTTTCAATCACAACGACAGTGTTGGATAATATTATTGATGCTGAAGAAAGCATCGCCATTAAAAAAAAAATTGAAGATCTTCTATCAAAGCTTACTCCACGTCAGAAAGAGGTCATATATCTTCGTTATATGCAAAATATGGAGTATGATGAGATTTCTGAAATAATGGGTATTACACCTCACGCTACAAGAAAACTGGTTTCTCGTTCTCTGAAAAAGATGAGAGATGAGGAATTGCTTATCCCTTTCTTGTTTTATATGATAATTTTCTCATAAATCCATTTTTTAATTAAAAAAAATGGGTACAAAATCTTTATATGTTTGTATATATATAAAGAGTGAGGACAAGTGTTGATTGACAAATATAAGAAATACAACCCATTAGATTTTCTTAAAGATGAAAATTTCGTTAGGTGGCAACTCCTGAAAAGCGAGGAGGATGTTGCATATTGGAATGAAATCATTGAAAGCTGGCCTGATTTGAAATCTTCAATAGAGGACGCCGAGAAATTATTCGAAGCTAATATTCGATTTAATGAATTCTGAATGTCAGATTCAGAATCTTCCGAATGCGTAACTTCCTTAATTAAGCAGATACAATCAAAAAAAAGAAAGAGGTTCTTCAAGCATATAGCTTTGAATATAGCGGCAGTAGCCGCAGTTATTGCAATAATCATAAGTTTTCCATTCATTTTTAATAGAAATGCTCTTCAACAACAGGATATCTCAAGCTTTGCCAAATCACTTCCTGAAGATAAAGAAATTTTCTACGGAGATACTAAACTTATTTTATCTGAAAACAATACTATCAATTTGGACAAAAGCGAATCTCTTATTCAATACCAAGAAGACGAAATAAAAGCAGATAACAATGTAATTCAAAAAGATGAAGCATCTCATTTTAACCAATTGATTACACCATATGGTAAACGCTCTACAATAGTCTTTGAAGACGGTACAAAAGCTTTTCTGAATGCAGGTAGTAAACTGGTATATCCCGCTAAATTCAGTAAAAATAAAAGAGAGATATTTTTAGATGGTGAGGTTTATATAGAGGTTGCTGAAGAGAAAGAACGCCCTTTTATAATAAAAACAAGCAAAATGGACGTTAACGTTCTGGGGACTAAATTTAATGTCTCAGCTTATGAAATCGACAAAAAGAGCACCGTCGTACTGCTTTCTGGTTCGGTAAGAGTTTCATCAAACAATTATAAGGATAATGTAGTCTTGAAGCCTAATCAGATGTATACTGGTTTAGAAGATTCTCATACTATTGAAATTGTCGATGCAAACCGCTACATTTTATGGACACAAGGTTTATACAAATTTGAAAATGAAGAATTCAACAATATTGTTAATCGCCTTGAGCGATATTACGGAATATCCATCGATTGTGATTCTTCAGTATCATCTTTAACTTGTTCGGGAAAATTAGATCTTAAAGATGATATGAATAAATTGTTAGATGAATTGACACAAGCATTACCTGTAATATTTATACAAAAAACCGACGGAAGTTATTATGTTAAAGCTAACTAACAGGCTATGCGAAATAAGTGTTAAGAGATAATCTATATGAGCACGACGAATGTAATGAGCTTAAAATAGTTTATTGAAATCACAAATCACTGCTGCTCACTTAAAATAAATTGAGTGTCAGTTGATTATCATTTTGATCTTTGACATCATTGATATCTATATTGGTAAATAGTTCATTTACAGGAGTTCTATCTAAAAGAGAATTTCCTAAAATTTGCAAAATATCGTAAGTTGTTCGGTTGATTTGTAAATCATGTCCTAAAATCGCAACCAAACAATATGCGATAATTGCGCTGTATATTTGGATTCTAACAGCATTCGGAGAAGTTCCCCAAAAAGATTTGATCTTTAGATGCTGTTTAATCCATTTGAAAAAGCGTTCTATTTGCCAACGTTTCTTATAAAGTATTGCAATATGATCGGTTGTTAATTCAAAATTATTTGTAATGAATATGAGTGCTGCGTTCTTATCCCTATCATAAAATGCGACTCTCCTGAGGCTTTTAAAGTAATCTTTAGATGTGTAGAATCCTTTCAAGAAACCTGTTTGACCGGTTATGACGTCTGTAGCTTCATTCACTGGATTGTGCGTCATGATTTCAAACTTCAGATTCTTTTTGGCTCTTACTCCAAATTACCAGTTTTGTAATCCGATAAAGACGGGTGTAATCAACATATCCCCTGTTGAAGATATAATAGGTACCAACCTCATTGAGCATACACGAATTTGCCTTTATTCATTGTTTCTTAATAATAAAAAGGACAAGAATAAAAATTCAAATCGTCACGCCTAAAAAAGGCCTGTAAAATATAGTATATCAATAATTTAAAAGAACATTTTCTAATTTTTAGGGGACACACGAATAATCATAAATAAATAATTGAAAATAATTCCAAGTAATTCTAAATTTAAACAAATAACTGTATGATAAAACAAAGACATTTTAGCCTAAAAAAGGCTAAGACCAGGAGTGGTTACATAATTATGAAAATGTTTTTTTTATTTTTCTCGTTGAGTGTTAGTATATGTCTTGCCAGTAACACATATTCACAGTCTACGAAGTTGTCTATTAACATGAAAAATGTAACGGTTAAGCAAGTGTTAGATGAGATAGAGGTAATGAGTGAATTTATTTTTTTCTATCAAGACGCTGCACTTGATGTATACAGGAAAGTTTCTATTGATGCCAATAAAGAAACAGTGGAACGTATTCTTGACCAAGTTCTCAGAGGTACTGATAATACCTATTTCGTTTCCGACCGTTCAATTTATATTTTAAAGGAAAATTCGAGTGGAAAAACTGACCTTATTGAAAATTTAATTGCTCAACAAGAAAAAGAAATTATGGTTACTGGAAAAGTGGTAGATAAACAGAACGATCCTCTTCCGGGAGTGACTATTACAGTTATAGGAGAAACAAGAGGGGTTATAACAGATGTCAATGGCTTATATAGTATAAATGTTAAGCCAAATGATAAATTATCGTTTTCTTTTATTGGAATGGAAACACAAATAGTAGTATTGGATGGTAAAAAAATAATCAATATAACCCTGAATGACAAAACGACCACGCTTGATGAAGTGACCATTGTGGCCTATGGAGAACAAAAGAAAGAAAGTGTAATTGGCTCTATAGCAAGTGTCTCGGTAGACGAAATAAGAATGCCTGCTGGAAAAATTAGTACTGCACTAGCAGGTCAGCTAGCAGGAGTTGTGTCTGTTCAGAGTTCCGGTGAACCAGGATCTTCTTCCAATTTCTGGATTAGAGGTGTTAGTACATTCGGTGCAAACAACAGGCCATTGATATTAGTAGATGGTATTGAACGTGATTTGGATTTGGTGGACACTGAAGATATAGCTTCTTTTTCTATTTTGAAGGATGCAACAGCAACTGCAGTATATGGTGTAAGAGGTGCTAATGGTATAGTTCTTATTACTACAAAGAGAGGTAGAGAAAGTATGAAGCCTCAAGTCAATGTAAAAACTGAGTATGGCGTTTCTGCTCCTACAAGACTTCCTAAATTAGCTAATGGAGAGCAATGGATTGATTACTATAACGATATAAATTTCGACTTGTCACAATCTACTCCCATACCATCTTGGGAAAAAGAAAAGTATATTGATCAATCAGACCCTGATTTATATCCAAATGTAGATTGGTTGGATTTGATTTTCAATAAAAATACACCGAACTATAAAGCTTCAATTAATATCACAGGTGGAGGTGAGAAGTTTAAATATTATGTATCAGGCAATTATTATAGGGAAGGCGGAATGTATAAGACATTCAAGAATCCAGAATATGATAACGATGTTAACTATAACAGGTTTAGTTTTAGATCTAATGTTGATGTAGACATAACAAAATCAACGTTATTGACATTGAACTTAGCTAATCAGTTTGATACAAAAAATAGATTAGGTACGAACCATGGTGATATATGGCGTGGCTTGGTTACAACACCTCCTATTTTCATTGCACCTGTTTATTCAGATGGTTCACTTGCTCAGGGTAGAGTTGGAATGAACCCATATTATTCTACAAACTACACCGGTTATTCAAGGGATACATGGTTCAATACACAGGCGTTAATAGGTATTACTCAAGACTTCTCAGATATTATTACTCCTGGATTAAAAGCAAACGCTAAATTTTCGTGGGATGCTGTGAGTTCTAATACGATAGACCAGCGCCGTTCGCCTAATGCTTTTTTAGCAATAGGTAGAGATCCAAATGGTGAATTGATATTCAATCAAACGGTGGAAGGGTCTAATTATCTGACTTTAGCTCGTTCAAACAGAGGAACAAAAACAATAAACTTTGAAACTTCTGTCACATATGATAATTTGTTCAATGACATTCATAGAATAGGAGCAATGTTCCTATTTAGTTTACGTCAACACCAAAACGATTTTCCTGCAGATTATATAGCAGCAATTCCTTATAGAAATAATGGTATTGCAAGTCGTTTGACTTATTCATATAAAGACAAATATTTCACTGAATTTAACTTTGGGTATAATGGTTCTGAGAACTTCTCTCCGAAAAAACGATTTGGATTTTTCCCTTCAGTAGCAGTGGGATACTTAATAAGCAATGAGAAATATTTCGAGAACCTTTTACCAATTATACACTTGTTGAAATTAAAGGCATCGTATGGTATTATTGGTAATGACCAAATTGGTGGAAATCGTAGATTTGCATTTAACTCAGAAATGAACGGATCTGCAGCCGGATATCCGTTTGGTAGTAGTGGACAAGGCACACGGACTGGGATATCAACCGGTTATCCAGGCAACCCTGATGTGGCATGGGAAGAAGCAAAGAAATTTAATACAGGTATTGAGTTTGGTTTCTTTAACTCACTTAAAATTGTCGCTGATTATTTCTTCGACAGAAGAGAAGGAATATACATTCTACAAGAGAGTGTGCCTTCAGTTGTAGGTATAAATGTTCAACGTTATGTGAATTTGGGTAAGATGCAAAACCAAGGTGTAGATGCCTCGTTGGAATATTATAAACAAGTTAATAAAGATCTATTTATCTCGTTGCGAGGTAATTATACCTTCAATAGGAATAAAAAACTATATGACGATAAACCCACTCCAGTTTGGGCATATCAAGAGGAAATTAATGAACCTTTAAATCAACAAAGAGGATTAATAGCATTAGGACTATTTGAGTCTGAATATGAATTAAATAACAGCCCCATTCAGAAATTTAGTAATCCTAGAGTAGGTGATATAAAATATAAAGATATTAACGGTGACGGAATTATCGACCAATTTGATAAGGTTGCAATAGGACGTACTACAATACCAGAAATGAATTACGGTTTTGGAGCAAGTATAAATTGGAAAGGGTTTGATATTTCTATTTTTTTCCAAGGTGTAACAAATGTTACACGAATTATTGGTGGAACTTCATTATATGGAGCCACCGGTAACATACTGGCAGGAGGGCAGATTTTTGCTGATATTGCAGATAACAGATGGTCATTGCATAATACTGAGAATGCAAAATATCCAAGACTGTCATTAACACAAAATCAAAATAATAGTGAGCCATCTACTTTCTGGCAAAGAGATATGAGTTTCTTGCGATTGAAAAATGCAGAATTAGGATATACTCTTCCCAAAAATGTAAGTAACAGATTTGGAGTTTCAGCTATAAGATTCTATGCACTTGGAGTAAATTTAGCAACGATAAGTAACTTCAAACTTTGGGATCCTGAATTAGGAACAAATAATGGATCAGCATATCCTTTAATGAAAACAGTTAACTTCGGTTTAAATATAAACTTCTAAAATAGTCTAAAATGGAATCAAAATATTTATATTATAATTTTATACTTGTCTTATTGTCAGTGATTTTTGTTCGCTGTAATGATTTTCTGGAGGTTAATCTTAAAAATCAATTAACTTTAGAAGAGACATTTTCCAAGAGGACAACGACAGAAAGATATTTAGCACATGTTTATTCATATCTTCCAAACGAATTTGATGGCTTGGCCGGAGAAGGGGCTGTAACAGCTAGAAGTGATGAAGCATTGTGGTCATGGCCTTATGGTTCGTGGAATACTCATAGATTGGGTACGTGGGGTGTAGCAAATACTGACTATCATAATTGGGAGAATAGATATGTAGGAATAAATCAGGCTACAATATTTATGGAAAATGTTGATAATTGTATTGAGTTAAATGAACAGCAACGCAGAATAATGAAAGCTGAGGCGCGTTTTTTAAGAGCTTATTTTTATTTCACACTCTTTAGGCAGTATGGTCCTGTATATATATGGGGAGATCAAAACTCTGACAATTATGTTAAACCAGATACACTTGACCGACATACTGTTGATCAAAATCTAGACTTTATAATATCAGAATACGATATGGCAATTTTAGATCTTCCAGAGACAATTACCGATCAGTCATGGTATGGACGAGTAACTAAAGGGGCAGTAATGGCAGCTAAATCAGAACTTACATTGTACGCTGCAAGGCCTTTGTTCAACGGGTGTGATCTTTACAAAGGTAAAATGAAAAATATAAGAGGAGATTATCTTTTCCCTCAGACTTCAGACCCAAATAAATGGGAAATAGCGGCAAAAGCGGCAAAGGATATTATAGATTTAAACCAATATTCATTATACGAATATGACGGAGAAGCTACAAGTCCATTTCAGAAGGCTATAAAGTCTTGTCAAGGAGTTATATTAGATAAGTGGAATGATGAACTTATTTGGGGAAAATATATAAGTGATGCTTATCACTACAGAACTAGATGCTTACCAAAAGGAGCGACTGGTGGCCCATGGGGAAATGCTGGATATGGTATGTCTTTGAAACTTATCGATGCTTATCCAATGCTTGAATCAGGGCGCTATCCTGTTGTAGGTTATCAGAGTAATGGAGAGCCAATAATAGATCCAAAATCTGGATATGATATTAAAGGTTTTACTGATAACTGGACACATCCTCTTGATGATTTTGCAACTCTTAGAGCCAATAACACATACATAGGCAGAGATGCTCGCTTTTATGCAAATACTTTGGGTCATGGAATGTATTGGATTAATAGATATAAAGGTATAATCCAAGTAACGTACCATTCTACAGGTACTTCAGCTTATAGTCCACTAGACGACTGTTGTAAAACGGGTTTCTTGTGGAGAGGGTTTCTCGATGCAACGGATAACTATGCAGAAGCTAAATTTGGTAACATGGTATGGCCTTTCTATCGACTTGCAGAGATATATTTAAATTACGCTGAAGCATGTAACGAAAAGCCAAGTCGAAATGAACACGATGCTTTATTGTATGTAAATTTGGTTAGAGAAAGAAGCGGACTCAATAAACTTGAAGAAGCGTATCCAGAAGTTATCGGTAACAAAGAGTTGTTGAGAGAATTAATAAGGAAAGAGAGAATGGTTGAATTAGCATTTGAATGTCACAGGTATTATGATGTTAGGACATGGATGATTGCAAAAGAAGAGTCTAACCAACCTAACTTTACGTTAGATCTCACATCCACAACTTATGACGAATCTTGGAAACGTACAAATAAGGTATTCCCAGGTAAACTGGTTTTTGAAGATAAACATTATCTTTTCCCAATTCAACAGAATCAGTTGAGTGAAATGGTAAATATTACACAAAATTATGGTTGGTAAAATAAAATAGGTCTAACATTTATTTAAAAATAAATTATGAAATATATATTAAATGAGCTTAATGTTGTTATTCAACTAATTTTGGCCGTTGTATTACTTGTATCTTATTCTTGTGAGGATAGTCGGATGCACAATATGGTTGATGATAAAGTTTATATTTTGAAAAGTGGTTTTGTAGAAGAGGATATTTTTACAGATAACTCTCCATATCACTTTTATGTTGTTAAAAGCGGTATCACAGGTATGGAAGCTGCAGTAGAATTGGTAATCGATGAAGAACCAATGTTAATCTATAATTATAATAATAATACTAATTATAAGATGTTGCCGGAAGATACTTATACTATAGAGTCAAGCGTCATTAATTTTGGTCCGAACGACTACAAGAAATCATTCCCTATAGTTTTTAATACTGAAAAAATTAAAAGTTTGAAGGAAACCAATCAAGTTGAATACGTACTCCCTTGTAGAATTAGATTATTGCGATCAAAATCAGAAGCAGAAGTCTCAGATTCATTACATATAACAACTATAATTCATCCGAACATAAAAGATGCTTACGTTGAATTTCCTGAAACCAATGATGAGGTTTTGATGTTTCCTAATTCTGATAAAGAGATCGATTACTATTTAAAAGTTCATACTACATACCATAACACATCGGATGTTATAGTAGGAGTAAATTTTGATGAGTCCTTGGTGGTGAAATACAATTCAGAAAATAATACAACATACAAGTTGTTACCTGAGTTGGCGTATACTAATAGTTTATCTAACAACTCATTGACAATACCTGCATTATCTAAGGAGCAATTTATTAAATTTACTATTAAGAAGTCTGCCTTTTTAGATGAAAATGGAAATTATTTGTTCGGTGATTATATTATACCGTTGCAATTAACTAGCACTTCTGAAGAAACTGTAAATGAAGAGAAGTCAGAGTTCTTATTGTTTGTTTCCTTCTTGCCAATTATGATTGAAAAGAAAGACTGGCAAGTAATAGAAGTTTCTGATGAGGAAACATCTGCAGAAGATGGAAAAGCAGTTAATGTCATAGATGGTGATTATAATACATGGTGGCATAGCAAATATTCTAAACCTTTGGCTCAGATTCCACATCACATTACTTTATATTTGGCTAAAGAAGTTACGTTGACGAAAATACATTTATTTAAGAAAAAATCAGCGTATAGGTCAGACACGAAAGGTGGTGAGTTTTATGTAAGCCTTGATAATGAAACTTGGACAAAATTAAGTGATTGGAAATATGCAGACTTAATGTCATATGATGAAATGTTTGAGGTGGCACCAACACCAGCAAGATATTTGAAAATTGTTTTCACAGAAAGTAACAGAGCTTCTTTTTCTAATTTAGCAGAAGTGGATCTGTATGGAATATATTAAAAATAGATAATCGATTAAATCAATAGTGAGGCCAACATCCAATTAACTGATTAACAATCAATGCTTTATATAATGAAATATGACGCAAAAAAGAAGGTTAAACAACTTATTATCAGCATCTTTATAGTAATTCCAAACACTGTAAAGATGGGTAAAACCAGCATACTTAACCAATATAGGAGTATCTGTAGTTATGTTTCAAATAAACTAACTACTAAGTTAAACAAAAGTTTAAAATTGTTCCTTATGGAGACATTAGTTTTATACATAATTATCCCCGGCAGGATTATTTCCCTTCAAATGGGAAGGTATGGCATATCTTGTGAACAACGATTTCGCCAGAACTTCTCGAAGGATTTTGATTGGCTTCTCTCCCTGTCAGAAAGGATATTATCCGGATCGTAAGGCAATAACCATTGATTCCAGCTATATATCCAAGTCAGGAAAGTGTTCTCCCTGGATTGGTTACTTCTGGTCCGGCATAAAGCCTAACAGAAGATTAAATGATAAACTTATTAAAGAAATTGTTGATTTTGAGTCAATTGCGGCATGACTCTTATACTAAATATTTAACGAACTATTGATTAAATAATGAAGAAAAAATATTATTATTTTATATTTTTATTAGCGTTTTCTACTAATTTGTTGTTCAGTCAAAATAATGTTAGTCGATCTGACGGTATTGGTTACAACTATTTAGGTGAAGATAATAGGCCATTTATGAGATGTGAGCAATATAGCGATAAAGAGGCTGAAGATTTGAAATTGTCTTTTAAACAAGTAATGGAGAAGGCCACAACGACACGTCAAAAAGCCATTACTGCTGCACATTTTCTTGCAACATTACCTTATGCAATTCCTTTTGGTTATGAGTCTCATGAAGAAGGATACGAGCTGGCATGGAAATATACACGTAAAGGTTTATTTTTGAATACGGTAGTGGAAAATGGGCGTTTGTATCCAGCCTGGGGATGTGATGTTCTATCATCTGGATTAGCTGATGATTTCAGAGCGTCTTTAAATAAGTTAGGAGACACATATAAAGTAGGTTTTCACTGTTCTTCTTTTATTAGATGGTGTCTTTACAATGCAGATGCAGTGACACAAAATATATTAGAGGGATCCTGGGCTAACGATTTTGGAAATTTTCCAGGATGCATAAAGGTCCCATTAAAAGAAGGATTGGAGCAGATGAAGCCAGGTGATTTGATGTATTTTCCTGTTGATGAAAGAAATGGACATATTGCCATGATAATAGGTATAAAAGGTGATATAGTAACATTTGCTGAAAGTGCTTTATGGGGTGGTGATCATGAAGATAATAGAAATGGCGTGCGCTGGCGCGTATTTAATATGAAAACCACAAATTACGACACCTACAGATTTAAATGGTTAATCCGTATGGATAACATTTATAAAGATTAGAAATATTAATAATTAAACTATTTGTTATGTCTAGAATAAAAAACACATTTTTTGCAATAATATTATTCAGTCCAATAATATTATTAAATTGCACTAGTGAGGAACCATTGGAGGATATCAAGTACAATGAAATGAAATATCAATTGTCGGTAAATCCTGATAAAATGGAAAAATTTGACTATCTAGGAGGAGAAAAGACATTGACTATTAAAGCAGAAGAAATTGTAAAGAAATTTGTAAACGATGTTTATCAACCTAATAGTGATGAAATAGTTAACGCAGATTTTGAATATTCTTTAGAGGGTAGTGATGGTTTCACTGCTTCCAAGGAGAATTATACGATTAAGGTTGAAGTTACAAAGAATGAATCTGATGAACGTACAGCAGAGCTTTTTGTATTTTTAAAGGATAAGCCCTATTATAATACTACTATTCAGCTTGTTCAAGAGGCATCACCGGAGTTTTTCATATATGAATTAATATTATCGGTTGAGGATATGCTTATATTTACTTCAGAGGGTGGAAGTAAGAATATAACTATTACAGCTAATGAAAAGCATATGAAAAAAGAAGGAGATGATGTTGTTGAGTTAGAGGTCAAACAAACGCCATTCAAAATAGAGTTAACTGGAGATGTATTCACGAAAAACTTAGTAGGTAATACTCTCACTTTAACTACACCTAAAAATGATTTAGGTTATGTAGAACATACGGGTGAAATCACTATAGCTTTAGATAAAGATTCAACAAAAACAATAACATTAGCACTAATACAGAAAGGTGTGCCATTCCCTAAGGATCACCCATTTCCTCTATTAGCCGAATACAATGTAGGGCCAACACCTAAAGTTTTTACAGACAGTCATGATAACGACAGAAGTGGGTTATATATTCAGTCAACCGCAGTGAATGTTTGTCCAGATGGTTGGCGTCTTCCAACTTATGAAGAACAGAGTTATTATTCACCTGGAAACGTTAATGATAGAATTGGGATATATGGTAAAGAACTTGAATATAAAATTATTAATAAAACAGCATACAAATATAGAAAAATTGGCACATTTACTGAAACAACACCTCCCAATAACACTTCTAGATTAGAAATAACAGCTCGTTATTTGGGTGACGTTGCAATTCAACCAGGTCTTATAACACAGAAAGAGTGGTGGGATTCTAATAACAGTGGCGATGTAGTTCGTTATTTCCCAATGCCAGGTCGCCTTCAAGGTGGTAAAGTAAATAGTTTTGGTGCCAGGGCATTCTATTGGTCTAGCTCAAAAAATCCTAGTAGTGGTAATCCTTACCATATGAGTATAAATAATTGGGATATATATGAAAATTCGGGCTATGATGGTTCAGTTGGAGGACCTGCTCGTTGTATTAAAATTGTAAATAATTAATTGAATATGAAAAATATGTATGAGAAAATGTTATATGTCTTTGTATTAATCACTCTATTTTTTTCTTGCTCAAAAGAGTCAGATAAAGTTGTAAACGAGATAGAAGATAAAGATACCTTCACAGGCTACAACTATACAGGAATTGATGATCGTCCATTTCTTAAATGTGGGCAATACTCAGATGATGATATAAATAAAATGAATCAGGCTTTAGCTAAAGCTATAGCACAAGCTCCAAATAAAAGGGAGAAAGTGGTTGCTGCCGCTAACTTCCAGGTCACTATGGATCATGTAGTGCCTTATGCGTACGAGCCTGGAGGAGAGGCTTATAAGCTGGTATGTCGCTATTCAAGAAAAGGCCTGTTTTTGAAAAATATAGAAGAAAATGGCTACCTATACCCAGCATGGGGATGTGACGTAATAAAACCTGTTGATTTTAAACAAGACGTAAAGAACTTAGGACAAACTTATGCAAACGGATTGCACTGCTCCTCATTTATCGGTTGGTGTTTAGTTAACGGTGAAGTTTCTAAAGCTGAATTGGTTGATAAAACATGGGCAAATGGTTATCGGGTATTTCCAGGGAGCAAAGAGGTTCCTCTCAAGACTGGTAGATATGACATTAAACCAGGAGATTTAATGTGGTTTAATGGACACGTTGCAATAGTTATAGGTGTAAAGGGCGACATTGTTACATTCGCAGAAAGTGCACTTTGGGGAGGAAATCACACTGACCAAAGGAATGGTACAAGATGGCGCACCTTTAATCGTGGGACTGAAAACTATGATACTTTTAGATTTAAGTCTCTAATTAAGATGGATGGAGTATATAACAAATAAATACATTTAAAAGAGTAATAAATGGCACAAAGTAGAAGAAATTTCATTAAAGGTTTAACACTAGGAACAGTAGGATTAAGCGCAACTAATATATTGGCAAATGTAGATTCAAGTGCTATATTGTCATCGAGTAAAAAAGAGGTGAGAAGGCAAACATTCAATATGTGTGGTTACCGTGCGCCAAAAATTGATAAAGTAAGAGTTACATTTATTGGCGTTGGATCTAGAGGAAGAAGTAATCTAAGACAAATGACTTTTTTAGAAGGGGTTGAAATTAAATCGATTTGCGATATCGACCCTTCTGCTATTGATAAAACTCAAAAATTATTGTCCGACCAGAAACTTCCAAAGGCAAAGGTATATACCGGTAGTGACTACGCATGGAAAAGAGCTTGTGAAGATCCTGATATAGACTTAGTAAGTATTGCTGTTCCGAGAGGTCCTTTACATGCAGCTATATCTATCTATGCAATGGAGCAAGGGAAACATGTTGCTGTTGAGGTCCCTGCAATATTCACAATTGATGAAGCTTGGAAGTTGGTAGAAACATCTGAAAATACGAAGAGGCACTGTATGATGATGGAAAATTGTTGTTATGATTTCTTTGAATTGCTTACATTAAATATGGTTCGTAAGGGCTATTTTGGAGATGTCGTTCATGCAGATGCTGCATATATACACTCTTCAGGTGGAGCTGATGGATTGGTTAGCGGAAAATCTAGGATTTGGGCACTCGAGGAAAAACAACGACATAATGGTAATCTTTATCCAACTCATGGCTTAGGTCCTGTTTGCCAAGCAATGAATATTAACAGGGGAGACAAGTTTACTTACATGGTATCTATGTCATCAGATGATTTTATGAGAGGTAAAGCAGTGCATGAAAAAGCAAAAGAAGACCCATACTACGAAAGATTTGATGGTAGTAATTTTTGTGGCAATATGAATACGTCCTTAATTCGTACAGAAAACGGTAAAACTATTATGCTACAATACGACGTAACAAGTCCACGAGTATACTCCAGAATACATATGCTAAGTGGTACAAAAGCAGCATGTATGAAATATCCACTTCCAGCTAGGATTTCTACAAAAGAAAAATGGTTGAATGATGCAGAGATGAAGGAGCTAGAGGATAAATATACGCCAGAAACGTTGAAACGTATAGGGGACATGGCAAAGAAAGTTGGAGGCCATGGTGGAATGGACTTCTTAATGACATGGAGGTTAATTGACTGCCTTCGTAATGGACTCCCTATGGATCAAGATGTTTATGACGCAGCCTTATGGAGTGTAATTTGGCCATTAAGTGAATGGTCTGTTGCTAATAAATCAAAACCTGTTGATGTACCAGATTTTACTCGAGGTGCATGGAAAACCAATGAGCCAACAGACGTGTCTTTGTCACAAGGTGGTTCAACATTAGTGCGTATGGAATTACTGTAGATCAAATAAAATTTGCATATAGTTTATTTTGAGTGCAATTTTATCAAATTATATTTTTAGACAAATAAACATTCAATTGAGTGTTTATTTGTCTAATATTTTAACTATCTAAAACAAAAAACAAGTGAAGAGGAATATCTATAAATTTTCAATAGTTCTACTATTTATTTTTTTTAGTAATGTCGTTTTATTTGCTAGCCAATCAAAACTAATAAAATTAAATACTGACAATTTATCTTTAGTATTTGAGGTAGATGAAAAAGGGGTGTTACTTCACAGGTATTTTGGAGAAAAACTCATGGATTCATCTCCATTTTTATCAAAAAAATCATATCGTTCTGTCGAATATGCAACTAAAAATGAAGTTTATTCGACCGCAGGAGGTAAAAATTTTAGAGAACCGGCACTACGTGTAACACATTTTGATGGTGATTTGAATACAGAGTTAGTATTTGAAAAATTAGAAAGAGAAATTGCGAAGGATAACAATACTGAAATTGTCACCATTTATCTTAAAGATAGGAAATATCCATTTAATGTATTACTTATTTTTAAAGCTTTTAAAAAAGAAGATGTTTTTACAATGTATACAGAATTCACCAATAACGAAGATGGAGATGTTGTTTTGCATAATTTTTATTCCTTTTATTTACCAATTGATGCAAGAAGATATTACCTGACTAAATTTTATGGTATTGCCACAACTGAAATGACGGCAGAAGAAACACCTCTACCTCATGGTGTTACGTCTATTGAAAGCAGAAAGGGTATTCGTGCTACGCATAGTGAAAATCCTTCTTTCTTATTATCACTTAATAATCCGCTACAGGAGGATGATGGAGAGGTAATTGCTGGGGCTTTGGCATGGAGTGGCAACTATAAGTTGAATTTTGAAATTGACGAATTCAATACTTTGAATATATCAGCTGGTATTAATCCATATGCATCAGAATACCATTTAGCTAAAAGAGAGAAATTTACAACACCGGAAATGGTGTTTACTTATAGTTCAAATGGAGCCGGCGATGTCTCCAGAAATTTGCATGACTGGGCTAGGAAGGATGGCTTATATGACCCTAATGCGATTCGCCCTATAGTTTTAAACAGTTGGGAAGGCTTGCATTTTTCTTTTACAGAAGAAAAAATAATGGAAATGATTGATAATGCTGCTGAATTAGGAATAGAAGTCTTCGTATTGGATGATGGGTGGTTTGGGAATAATTACCCAAGAAATAATGCCACAATGGGATTGGGAGATTGGCAAGTGAACAAAGAGAAATTGCCTAACGGAATTGACTATCTTGCTAAATATGCAGTTAGCAAAGGCCTAAAGTTTGGAATATGGATTGAGCCAGAGATGGTAAATCCTAAAAGTGACTTAGCTAAAGAGCACCCAGAATGGATAGTTCAAGCAGAAGGTCGTGAAATACCAGTAAGACGTAATCAATGGGTGTTGGATTTAAGTAACATCGAAGTACAGGATTTTGTATTCAATGTTTTTGATTCGGTGATGCAAATGTCGGATGATATATCATACATCAAATGGGATGCAAACAGGCATCTTGAATCGGTTGGCTCTACTTGGTTGCCTTCAGACAAACAGTCGCATTTTTGGATTGAATATGTGCTGGGTCTTTATAGTGTCTATGATAGAATTCGGAAAAAGTATCCAGATGTTATGATACAGGCCTGTTCTTCTGGAGGAGGAAGGGTAGACTATGGCTCATTAAGATATCATCAAGATTATTGGACAAGCGACAATACTGATGCATATAGTAGAGCTTTTATCCAATATGGTACAAATTTAATTTATCCAGCTATTTCAACTGGTGCGCATTTTTCTCACGTGCCAAATAAACATACTGGTAGGGTTATTCCTCTAATGTTTAGGATGGCTTTAGCAATGACAGGTAGACTTGGGTTTGAGATGAAGTTGAGTGATCTTAACACTGGAGAAAAACAAATATTGAAAACATCTATAAAACAATATAAAGAAATACGTGATATAATTCAATTTGGTGATTTGTATAGAATAGTTTCACCATATGATGACTCCGGTTATTATTCACTAATGTACGTAAGTAAGGATAAAAAGAGAGCTGTGTTTTATGCCTTTTGCCTAAAATATAGAGGTTATCTCTCTGTAGTTAATTTTAAATTAAAGGGTTTAGATCCAAGTAAAACTTATCATGTAAAAGAACTTAACAATCTTAAACCCTCATTTTGGGCTAATGAATTGAATATCAATGGAGACTTTTTGCTAAAAGAAGGTTTAAATCCTAATTTGCAAAATATTTATCAAAGCGTAGTTTTATATTTAGAAGATGTGATTTTAGAATAAGTATTATGCCCTTATCGTAGGAAACAAGATAAGTTGACACTTATGTTAGCGGTAACTAAGAATGGTTCTTCGTCACTTTTGGTGGTAATAGAAGATATCACGATTGTTGGGTTGTGTAAATTAAACTGTGTCAGGTTTTATTGGTTGTGTAAATTAAACTGTGACAGGTTTTATTTTTATAGTTAATTGAGCACCTTTTTCTAATGTGTAATGCTGAGACCTGAGTCTTAGTTGGTCAA
>ENA-UOOH01002052-UOOH01002052.1-fermentation-metagenome-genome-assembly--contig:-NODE-2052-length-18269-cov-5.282640_pt1 | contig 18269 bp, 15 predicted proteins | sample MGYA00245778_ERZ724025 | MGnify/ENA primary metagenome ERZ724025 (study PRJEB28704, sample SAMN03018313) | fermentation metagenome | biome: anthropogenic terrestrial biome; feature: soil; material... | reverse complement strand
ATACCCCTCTGCGTCCTCTGCGATCTCTGCGGGACACCTCCCCATCCGGATCCGAAGACCTTTCGGACGGCCTCTGGCTAGGTGGTCAAAGGGGTTTATTGGAATTCCGGTGGTCTGGATTTCTGTTCGTGATCGAAGGCGAAGGTCGGAAGGATAAACGGGAGGACGGCACTGGCATTCAACCACGCACTCCACGGGACCGGCTTTCGGAAGATGGCGAGTCCCACATAGAGCGCAACGCAGACGACCAAAAGGGTCACAGGCATGCGGCGTTGTTGCCTTGGTGTTTGGAGCAGCAGTCGCGCCCAGATCACCCCACCAAAGATGCCGGTATTGATCCAATCGATCATCTGGTAGAGGGCGTAATCGTGGCGGTAGACCATCCAGCTTCGAGTCAGGATTGAAACCGCGGTTACGCACCAGAGGGCCACCTGGAATTGAGCCATTGCCAGCCGTGCGGCGGGTGGGCCGAAGATGGGCAGGGTCCGTGGCAATAGCCAGGCCAGGAGGCACCCAGGCAGGAGAAATGCCTGTGCAAACAGGACCATGGCCACACCATCCGGGACGGTTCCCGGCAGACGCCATACGGCAAGGGCGAGGCTGCTCCCCCAAACTGCGAGGCAAACCAGCAATCCGATCCACAGCCCTCGGTCGAGAACGTTCATGGAGTACACGTTTTCAGTGATGGTGCTTTCGTTGGTCATCGTTTTTTTCACTTTCAGGGACAGGGCCGAGCCTGGAGGGACTGTGCAGGCAGGCGGACTCGACATGGGCAGCGTGAATACCGTGTCTGCTGCATTTAGCAGTCCACCGGCTCGGCCTGTTTCCATTCCCGGCCTCCTCAGTCTTGGCGTTTGGGCGGTGAATCGTGGATTCGGAGACCGGGTTGTTGAAGCTCAACGATTCACCGCCATTCCATTAGGTTGAGTGTTGGTTTTTCATCGGTGGGAGGATCGGTGCCCGAATCGAATCCACCTCGAAGGAGTTGTAGTACTCCTGCCATGGGGTGAACAGGATCGGAACGTCCTGCATCGACTCCCAATCCCACTTGCCTGAATGGCTGGGGAGGAGGGGTGAAGGCTGGTTCTCCTCCATGAATTGGATGGGTCTCCAGGCGTTCTCCGTCTCTTTACCAGCCAGGTCCAGCAATGCGCGGACAAAGTCCTTACAGTTGCGGGTGAATAGGTTGTATCGATTATCGAACCACCTCATTGCGCCTCTGATGGCTGCTCGATCTTTGTCCGGTGGGCACTTGAACAGGATATATTCGTCATAGCGGCCGAGTCCCTGAACGGCATCCTGCAGACTCTGAAAGTAGAGGGCGTCCACATTGTCCTTGGCCGTCAAGAGTGAGCAGCCTTTTTCAAAGCTGAAGTAGAAATAGGAATCGCCCGGCTGGCCGATCGCCACCCCCACGTGCCCCTGTCGCATCACCACGTCACGGTCGATGATGACAATGATGTCCTCCCCCCATGGATCGATCCGGCTCCAGGGATCACCCTGGAACGGTTCGTACAGGTTCCAACCGGCCTCTTCACCCTTGGGGTCAGGAGTCAGCCAGCGCATGGTCATTGGATCATAGAATCGCCGGCCGAAGTCGTAGAGACCGAGTTCGGCCAACCATGGCTTGCCTTGCATCCTGAACGGCTGTGGTGCCGGCAGGGCGGTCTCCTGGTCCACCCATGGGTGGCCGAACGGGCTGCAAGCGTAGCGTGCACTCCAGTCGGCGGCACCTGATCTGAGGAGGCCGGAACAGTTACCGCGTCCGTCGTGTAGGTAGTAGTATGGCGTCCCCGGTTCTTCAGAAAACAGGGCCCAGAGGAGGCCCTCCGCACCGCCTGCGTCCTCCATGGTTCCGGAGCAATCCTGCCCGCGTGCGTATCGGATCGATGCCCCGCTTTGGAGATCGATGTCCTCAATCCGCAGGCGTCCCTGGTAGAGGTGGAGCGTGTGCTGCAGGATGGTTCCATTGGTGGCGAAGTGTTGGGTGATTCGCCTCCTGCCGAGACCGTCATAGACGAAGTGCCATTGTTCCGCGGTGGGCGTCTCCACGCCGATGAGCTGATTGAACTCGTTGTAGGTGAAGGCGAACCCACCCCGTCCGAACAGGTTGTCGCGTGTGTCATATTGAGGCACGAGCGCACCTTCGGCGACCGGATGCTGGCAGGTTGCAGTTCGGATTTGATTGGTGCCGCTCAGCCGCATCACGATTTGGGTCTGGTTCCGCGGGATGATTGGGATCCCGTTCGGGATCACGCCGGTCTTGGAACCTACGATGTGCGCTGGGATCCCGTGGATCCAAGCCAAGACCGTTCCCGACCAATCGACCGGCAGGGCGGCAAGGAGATCCCAATGGTCACCGACCTGGGCTTGCCCAAGCTGGTTTCCCCATGCCCGAGTTCCCTGGAATGTGCGGTGGCCCTCCGTGGCGAGCAGGAGGTTGCCGAAGCGGTCCCAGGAATAGGCGCATTCGAGGTTGGCTGCGAGGGGCGCATCGCTGGTCAGTGGTTCAAGCTCAAGAATGCGTCCCGCACCATCGTGCTCCAGGAGGCAGGTCCCGAAGAGCTCGTTGTTCCACCGCTCGATCCTACCGAATGCGTCATAGTAATAGAGTTCCCGGCCGATGATTTGATTGCTCGCGTTGGTGTGGTTCACACCGGTGATTCGTCCGCCCGGTTGGGTCCTGTGGATCGTGACACCGGCGCCTGCTCGCGCGATTCTGTAGGGACGCTTCTGGCCGGAGAGATAGGTCCTGGTGGTTTGACCGATCCCGTCCGTGGCGCAGGTCATGCGTCCGGCCTGGTCGTATTGGTAATCGAGCGTCCATGTCTGACCGCCGACAAGGCGGCGATGCATTTGGATCGGGCGCCCCGTCGAATTCATCGTCACCGTGATCTCGTTGCCGAACGGGTCGATCTCGCGCACCTGGTGATCATCGGTGGAGTACTCGAAGCGTGTGACTCCGAACGCGTCGGTCATGCGCACGATCCTTCCACGGACATCGTACTCGTACTGGGCGAGCTCCCCGTCATCACCGGAGGTGCCGATCAACAGCCCGCCGGGACTGTACTGCATCTGGATGCTGGTGCGGTCCGGCGCCTGAATCGAGGTGATCCGGCCACCGGTCGCACGCCGGTAAAACCAGGAACCACCCTCTGATGTGGTCCTTCGCAGGAGTCGTCCGCAGGAATCGTAACCCCAGGAGAACGTCTGCAGAGGATCCCCTGCTTCTCCTTGTATGACGGCTCGCAGACGTTCCCCTGCCTGGTTGTAGGTGAACGTGATATCCGGGCGGTCCAAACTCCATTCCGTGGCCGGGAGGCCTGATTCCTGGTAGGTCCATTGTTGTTCGAGTCGGTTGTTGACCCACCTTTGAATCGGGCCGACGGCCGACCATTCAGTCCGACGCTCTGTTCCTGGACTCCCGACCTCTCGCGTGACACGTCCAAGCGGGTCGTATTCGTACCACCGCAGAAGGCCATCGGCCGCTGAGGACTGAATGACCTCGCCGGCTGCGTTGCGCCACACGATTTCGGTCTGTCCAAGGCTGTCGGTGCTGCGGATCAGTCGGCCCCTTGCATCGTAGTGGTACTCGATCCAATAGCCCGAGGCGTCGGTCACCTTGAGCAGCTGCCCGGCTGAATCGTAGAGCAGTGTGTGCCTCCCGTCTTCCGGCTCGGTCTCTTCGATCAGGCGCCCCTCAAGATCGTAGGTCCATGTCCAGCAATCTCCGTCGTCGTTCTGAGCGGAGATCGGCTTCGAGCCGGTGCCGTAGGTAAAGCGCACCGAATGCTGATCTGGGTCGGTTCGTACCAGGAGCCGTCCGGCGGAGTCGCGCAGGTCGCGGGTGATGCCACCGTGCGGGTCCCGGTGTTCGAGCAGGCCTCGGGCGTCGTATTCAAAGGTCTCGATGGCGCCGTCGGGGTGGACATGCCGAACCAATCGGTTGAGGGCGTCGTAGGCAAACTGCTCTGTGCGGCGGGCACTGTTGGTTCCGTAGGGGAAGGTGTCCCGCTGTAGCATCCGTCCCTGGGCATCGACCGTTCGGTTCTCGATCATGCCTGTGGGGTGTTCGATGGCGACGAGTGCACCCATGGCATCATAGAGATACAGGGTCATCGCGCCTCCAGGCTCGGTATCGGCGACGAGCCGGCCTTGGGCATCGAAGGCCTTCACCTGCATGCTTCCGTCGGGGAACTCGGTTCGGACCTGATTCAGTTCCGGTTGGCGCAGATATCGGGTTGTCCGTCCCAGCGGATCGATGGCTTCGACGAGGCGTCCCATGGTGTCAAACCGGTTGAGGCTGATTGCCCCGTCGGGATGTCTGGTCTCAAGGATTTGGCCGGAGGCATTGGTTGTGAACTCGCTTCGTCGTCCGAGCCTATCGATGAATGCGGTTGGGCCGAAGTGATCGTACTCAAAGCGATTCGTGCTGCCGTCAGAGAATCGCTCTTCCACGACCCGATCGAGGGCGTCATAGGTATATTGCACCCACCATCCATTCGATTGACTTTCTAGTCGGACCCGGCCGGCGGAGTCGTATGTGATGTCGGTCCGCTGGCCGAAGCGGTCCACGGTTGCCGAGAGCCGTCCGAAGAGATCGTATTCGAACCGCTCCTCTGCCCCTCCCGGCACTTGTATTCGTGCCACGGCACCGCTTTGGGGATGATACTCATACTCAGTGACCAAGGAGACCGTACGATTGGCCGCGGTATGCAGGGTGACGGCCTTGCGGAGCATGCGGCCGAGGTCATCATAGACCCAATCGGTGTGATCACCGGTCGGTGATTGGTGGGATTGGGCATGGATCCCATCGGGTGCGTATTCGAAGCTCTCGAGGGCACCGTTAGGGTGCATGATTTCAAGCGGGGCGCCTGCATTGTTGTTTGTGCGGAGGGTCTCGGCCTGCTCTTCGCCCGGGTGGACGACGCCGGCCACGGCCCCGCAGGGGTCGTAGGAGAAGACACTTCGGTCGGATGCCTGCGGGTCGCTGAGGACGGAACGAACGGCCACCTGGAAGCCGTGAATGGTCATGACTCCGCGGACCCACTGTTCACTGCCGTCGGGTTGCAGGATGAACCGGTCCCTTTCGGGTTCGAACCGGCCTTGTTCGTGATGGATCACGCCGCCATCGGGCCTTTGAAGGTCGACGATCTTTCGGTTTCCGGTTGGCGAGGAGAGAATCAGCCATTGGTGTTCTCCCTCCTCAAGACTGCAGAGTTCGGCACCGGCATCATCGCAATAGCCCAGCCGAATGATCTGTCCATCCGGTGCGGTCAGGCTGGCCAGGCGTCCTTGTGGGTCGTATGCGAGGCTCGTCGTGCGTCCATCGCTGAGGCGGATGGTTCGGATCCGTCCCTGGGTGTCGCGATTGGTAATATAGACGCTCCGTCGATCCGGGAGGCGAATAGCGAGGAGTTTACCTTCGGCATTGCGAACGAGTTGGGTGGTCTTGCCTCCCGGCTCGGTGAGCGACCGCAAGGTGGCGACCGATCCGTCCCCGACCGCGGCGAAGGTGAATGTGCGCTTCAGGGGCGTGATCAACCTCCAGGTCGTCGGCGCGATCCGGTCCAATTGGTATCCGGCGCCGGGCCAAGTTGCGTAGGTGGTTGCATTGGCCGCCGATCCGATGAACGGCACACTTTTCCCGGAGGGGAGTTCGAGCAGGACTGAGGGGCCGTTGATTCGCAGCCTGGATTCGAAGAGCCAACTCCAGCCGGGACCGAACCCATCGAACGCCAGAGGCCGGGTGTTGGGCACATACATCAGCGGTGTACGTCCGGAGTATCCACCGGCGCAACGCAGCCCGAACATTGGAATTTCCGCCCGCGGTTCGAGGTCGTGCAGGTCGATCCAGACTGAGGCTGTATCGTCCTCAAGGGCGCGGCAGGCGTCGTCAAGCTCACTGCACGGGGGAGGAAACGGCATACGCAAGCGGGCGAATGGGTGAAGGGAGCCGTGGCAGATCCGGATATAATCCTGGAGTTCGCCCGAGGTAGGGGGGGCCTCGGGTTCCATGGTATGGAAGCCGGTGTAATGCACTCCCGGGGGGGCCTCTCCGAACCCGGGTAAGACATAGGCCTCGATCGAGGTTCCGCCGAGCGTAGTGGGAAACAGTGCGTCGGTGGGGAGGGTGACGTCGATATCGACGGTCAATTGGACGACCCTGGAATGGATCTCCTCTCCGACCTCGTAGTAATCGGCCTTCCAGCCGTAGCCGGTGAGTTCGGGAGGGACCATTTCCCATTCCACGGCATGATCGAGGGCGTCGGCGAAGGCATCCGCGGCGGAGCTACCATAGCCCTGGCCTTCCATTTTCCAAATACGAAAGGTCGCCGGCTGGAGGTGGGGTTCGGGAAACATCCGCACGATTCCGGTTACGCGATTGACTTCATTCGTGAGATCGCTGTATGTGGCGTCGTAAGGGTTGCTTCCGAGCTCCTCGAAGAAGTCGACCGGATTCAAATCCCAGCAGCCGGATTCCGGGTCGTGAACACGCTGATAGAAGGGTCCACGGTCGCCATCATGATCCCCATCCAGCAGCTCCAGGCGTTCGGCCATCTCGGAGACCGACTCCTCCAATTGCTCTGCGCCAAAGAGGAATGGCTCAGGCGGCTTTCCGAGGGCGACCTCGGCCTGAAGGATTCTGAATTGAAATGCAGCAACGGGATTGCAGGCAGCGGCTGGATCCTGGAAGGTTGTTGGTGCAGTGTCCTCCGCGCGGAGCGGAGCCTGCAGGCATACCACTCCGAGCAGGGCGAGCCAAATGGCGGGGCCACGGTCATGCGGTCCGTGGCGGGATACAGGCATGGCAGTCATTGTTGTTCGAAGCCTCTTCTTCTGCTTCGAACGGCTCGGGGAGAGCGGGGCGTGAACAGACAGCCTTGTATGTTGAAAAGCATTTTAGGGTGGGCGGACCGAGAAGGGCAAGCGAAAATGTGGGAGGCGGGGCGATGAGGATCATTTCTGGCGCTGCGCGTGGGTGTCGACTGCAGGCGCCGGCTGGGGAGCAGGTGCGGCCGACTCCGGGGCGGATTCGGGAGGCGCTCTTTTCTTCCCTGATGGAAGTGATCTCCGGCGCGGCCGTTTTGGATCTCTATGCCGGAACCGGGTCGCTGGGGCTCGAGTGTCTGAGCCGGGGGGCTGATCGTGTCGTACTGGTGGAGGCCGATCGTGAGGTTCAGCGATTCCTCCGCAAAAACGCCGATGAGGTCCTGCGCAGGATGAAGCTCGCGCCGGGGTATGTGGAGCTCTGGCCGATGCGCGTCGACAAGGCCCTGGAGCAGGCGCAGCTGCGGCGACGCAGGTTCGACCTGATCCTGGCGGATCCTCCCTATGCGCAACTGGAGGCCGGCGTACCTGCCGCCAGGTGGTTGGTGGAGGACGTCGGCCGTCGCGGGCTCTTGCGGCCTGGCGGCTGGTTGGCGGTGGAGCACGCGGAGACGGTCGAGCAACCAGACGAGGTTTACGGGCTGCGGAAGTGGCGTTCGAAGCAATTCGGGCGGAGTGTATTGACGATGTTCTTCACTCCACGAGAAGACGAGGGGGAAGCATGAGTCGGATGGCGGTATATCCCGGGACCTTTGATCCCATCACGTTCGGGCACATGGACTTGGCCGCACGAGCCGCCAAGATGGTGGACTGTCTCTTGGTGGCCGTGGCGCAGCAACCGGACAAGCAGCCCCTGTTTTCCGTGGAGCAGCGGGTGGGCTTGGTCAGTCGCGCGCTGGCCGACATTCCGAACGTTCAGGTCGTGGCGTTCGATGGGTTATTGGTCGATTTTTGCCGTGCGTACGGCGCGCGTATGGTGGTGCGCGGCATGCGCGCCCTCTCCGATTTCGAATACGAATTTCAGATGGCCTTGACCAACAGGGTCCTCGCCCATGAGGAGTTGGATACGGTTTTTCTCATGCCAAAGCGGGACTATATCTTTCTCAGTTCGAGTGTGGTCAAGCAGATCGCCCGGTTTGGCGGAGAGGTGGCTTCCTTTGTGCCGCCCAACGTCGAGGAGGCGCTGCGCACGGTCTACGGAGGAGGCAAAGATGATCATTCATGTTAATCAGGTCGAGAGGCATCCTCTGCATCTGGAGGGGGAGGAGCCTGCCGGCGTGCTCAATCTGCGGGAGGAATTCCTCCGATTGGACCATCCGCTGCGCTACCGCCTCGACGCGGAGAGCATCACCGGCGGGATCCTGGTTCGCGGGGCACTGGCCACGACCGTCACGGCGGCTTGCGACCGATGTCTGCAGACATTCGAATTCGAGGTGGAGGTCGAGGACTTCGTCTACCTTCACGAGGATCTTTCCGTAAGCTCCTTCGATTTGACGCCATTGATGCGAGAGGATATTCTCCTGCTCCTTCCCCAAAGGGCGGTCTGCACCTCAACTTGTCGCGGTCTCTGTCCGCATTGCGGCCAAAATTTGAACGACGGCCCATGCGGGTGCGAGGTTCAGAGCAACGACCTCCGTTGGGGGGCATTGGATGATTTGAGCATCGATCCGGGCGAGCAAGAATAAATCAGGCGGTTGCGAGCCAGTCTCGCACAAGGAGGACAGGAAAGTGCCGGTACCAAAGAGAAAGATTTCGAAGACGCGGTCACGCAGGCGTCGTGCGTCCAAGCGCTACCAAGGGTTCCAGCTGAGCGTTTGCACACAGTGTGGAAAGCCGAACAAACCCCATTGCGTCTGTGCCGGATGCGGCTACTACAAAGACCAGCCGGTTCTGACTATATCGGTGGAAGGATAAATCCCGAGTCCGGGCATTTCGGAGCGGAAGAGAGGCGTGTCGGCGGACGCGTCTCCCGACTGTTCCGACTTTTTTTAGGGCCGAGGGAGGAACCGGGCTCTCACGAGGCCGGGAACACAGCAAACGAGGACAACACACCCTCAACGCAGTCGGCGACCGGCTCATCGCCCCTCGGCCAACCGCGCAGATCGGACAGGCTTCATGAAGGTAGCATTGGATGCTATGGGCGGGGACAACGCCCCCGCAGTGATCATTGAAGGTGCAGCGCAGGCTCTTCAGAGTGGGGTTCCGATCGATCGGCTCTTCCTGGTGGGGCATGAGGACCAGATTCGTGCCCTGATGGAGAAGTTCGGGATCGCCCATGACCCGCGTGTCGAGGTGGTTCACGCGTCCCAGGTCGTGGAGATGCACGAGAGTCCAGCGGACGCGATTCGGCGGAAAAAGGACGCATCGGTCAGCAGGGCGGTGGATTTGGTGAAGCGGGGCGAGGCTCAGGCGATTGTGACGGCGGGTCACACGGGTGCCGCGGTGGCGGCCACCACGCTCAAGCTGAGGACCCTGCCTGGGGTCGAACGCCCCGCCATAGCGACCGTCTTGCCCCATCCCAACGGCTTTTTCGTCCTGGTCGATTCGGGCGCCAATATCGACTGCAAGCCGATTCAGCTGTTGCAGTTTGCGATCATGGGCGCGGTCTACGCCAACATCCTTTTTGATGTGCCCGATCCCCGTGTCGGGCTACTGAGCATTGGAGAGGAAGTGACGAAGGGCAATGAGCTCACCCGCAACGCGCATCTCCTGCTGAAGCAATCTCCGCTGAACTTCATTGGGAATGTCGAGGGCAAGCGACTGTTTACCGAGCCGGTGGACGTGGTTGTCTGCGACGGGTTCGTCGGCAACGTCGTCCTGAAGACCTCGGAGAGCATTGCCGCCTTTTTGTTCAGTTGGATCAAGCGCGAGATCATGTCCAGCTGGATGGCTCGACTCGGTGGTTTGTTGGCCGCTCCGGCCCTCCACCGGATCAAGAAGAAGTCGAACTACGAGGAGTACGGAGGGGCGCCGCTGTTGGGGGTCAACGGGATCTGCATCATCGGGCATGGGGCTTCTTCCCCGAAGGCGGTTCGCAATGCGATCTCCCTGGCTTCCACCTCGATTCAAAAACAGATGAACCAGCGGATCGTCGACGGCGTGGCCAAGTACGGCACGCGCAAGGTGATTGAATAATGCCGCGCGGAGTCCCGTTTGGTATGAACTCGGAGGGCAGCAGGTGAGTCGAAAAGCAGTGGCCAATCAGGCGGCTTGCGTGATCGAGGCCACCGGGATGTATGTCCCGGATCGGGTGCTCAACAATCACGATCTAGAGAAAATAGTCGATACTTCTGACGAATGGATTCGCACCCGCACCGGTATTGTGGAGCGCCGGATCGGGGAGGCATCGGAGACCTCGGGCACCATGGGGGCGCATGCAGCCCGTCAAGCACTGGAACGGGCGGGGATCGCCCCGCAGGAGGTCGACCTGGTGATCTGTGCCACGATCACTCCCGACATGCCCTTCCCGTCGACTGCGAGTGTCATTCAGGCTGAACTAGGCGCCTTCAATGCCGCATGTTTCGATATGGAGGCCGCCTGCGCAGGTTTCATCTATGCGCTTCAAATCGGTGCCCAGTTCCTCTATTCCGGGACCTATGACACGGTTCTCGTCATCGGCGCGGAAAAGATGAGTTCGGTGTTGGACTGGAGCGATCGCAACACTTGTGTCCTGTTTGGCGACGGCGCAGGGGCGGCGGTGCTCCGCAGGGATGAAACCGGGACTCGACGCGGACTGATCAGCACGATACTTGGGGCGGACGGCCGTTACGGCTCGATCCTTTCGGTCCCGGGTGGTGGCAGCAAGCTGCCGCCGACGGTCGAAACGGTCCAGCGCGGGGAGCACTTTCTCAAGATGTCGGGGGCGGAGGTTTACAAGCAGGCTGTGTTGCGGATGCAGCAGGCCGCGTCTGGTGCCCTCAAGGAGGCTGGTGTTGCAGCCGGGGATCTGAAGCTGCTCATTCCCCATCAGGCCAACAGGCGGATCATTCAGGCATTGGTGGATCGGTTGGGACTGCGTGACGATCAGGTCTTCATCAACCTCGACCGGTACGGCAATACCTCCGCGGCATCGGTGATCATGGCGTTGCACGAGGCCGTCGAGCAGGGGGCCTTGAAGCGTGGCGATCTTTTTATGTTTGCTGCATTTGGAGCGGGGCTCTCCTGGGCCGCCTCCCTGATGGAGTATTGAGGCCCCTGCGCGATTGGACAGCGAGGCGGGAGTGGACTCCATCGTCGAGACAGAAAAGGAACAAGGGATGCTGGGACTTCTTTTCAGTGGTCAGGGTGCGCAGTATGTCGGGATGGGACGTGCCTTGCAGGACGCCTCACAGGCGGCCCGGGGACTCTTTGCCCGTGCGGACGAGGTATTGGGCTACTCCTTGAGTTCGATCTGTTGGGAGGGGCCGGAGTCTGAGCTGGTGCGCACGGAGCATTGCCAGCCCGGTATCTATGTGGTGAGCCTTGCCGCATGGGCGGCCCTTTGCGAGCGCTGTCCGAGCCTGGATGCCCCCGGAGTTGTCGCCGCGGCCGCGGGACTCAGCCTCGGGGAATACAGCGCGCTGGCTGCGGCGGGCGGCTTTACTTTTGAGGACGGCCTTCGCCTGGTGCACACCCGCGGACGATTGATGCAGGAGGCGTGTTCAGCCTCGGACGGAGCGATGGCATCGGTCCTCGGTATGGAAGTCGAGGCATTGAGTCCCCTCTGTAGCGAACACGGCGTGGGAATCGCCAACCTGAACTGTCCCGGTCAGGTGGTGGTCAGTGGTGAGCGCTCCCGGGTCGATCGCCTTGTGGAGGCGTTAAAGGCCCAAGGGATTCGGGTCATCCCCTTGCAGGTCGCCGGTGCATATCATTCTCCCCTGATGGCGCCTGCCGCCGAGCAGTTGGGTGACGCGCTGGAGCGGACGCCTATGCAGGCGGAATTGCGGTTCCCGGTCTTTGCCAACGTCAATGCTCAGGCGCATTCTGGGCCGGAGGAGATCCGCGACCTCTTGAAGGCGCAGGTTGTTGGATCGGTGCGCTGGGAGGAGTCTATGCGGGCGATGCTCGCGTTGGGTGTGACGACTTTTGTCGAACTCGGTCCCGGCAAAGTGTTGACCGGGCTGATGCGCCGGATCGACCGCGGTGTGAAGGTGGTGCGGGTCGAAGACATGGGAACTCTTGAAGATGCGGCCGCGCAGCTGACCGGCTGATGGGTCGGGGCCGTCTCGGATCCTAATTTGAACCGGTCAGAGCTGAGGAGGAGGATACGGTGTTATTGGATGGAAAGGTAGCATTGGTCACAGGCGCAAGTCGGGGGATCGGCCGCGCGATCGCAAAAGAATTTGCCTCGCAAGGGGCGAAGGTCGCGCTCTGCGCCCGCAGTGTCGACGCCCTTCAGGCAGTTGCCGACGAGATCGCCGCTGCGGGTGGTTGTGCGCAACCTTTCGCGCTGGACGTGTCGAGCGCGGATGGGGTCCGGGCGGTTGTCGAGGCTGTGACCGAGCATTTGGGTCGCCTTGACATCCTCATCAACAACGCGGGAATCACCCGGGACGGGCTCATCGCCCGGATGAAGGATGACGCCTGGGAGGAGGTCCTCAACACCAATCTGAGGGGGGCCTTTTATTTGACCCGTGCTGCTGCGAAGATCATGATGCGGCAGCGATGCGGAAAAATCGTCAACATATCTTCCGTCGTCGGTTTGACGGGCAACCCAGGGCAAGCGAATTATGCGGCTTCGAAGGCTGGCCTGATTGGGATGACTCGCTCTGTTGCAAAGGAGTTGGGCTCGCGTAACATTCAGGTCAATGCAATTGCGCCCGGCTTCATTGTGACCGATATGACGGACAGTTTGCCGGAGGCATTGAAAGCAAAACTTTTAGAGCAGATTCCACTGGGACGCCTGGGGCAACCGGAGGAGATCGCGAAGGCAGCTCTCTTTTTGGCGAGCGATTGGAGCGATTATGTCACCGGCCAGGTACTCGCCGTTTGCGGCGGCCTAACTTGAAGTGGAGAGTTCTTCAATTCGTTGCGCTGTTTCCGTGAATGCGGGATGCGGTTCGAAAAGCATGTTGATACCGAGGAGATGAGAGATGTCCGTTGAAGATCGTGTCAAGCAAATCATTGTCGAGAAATTGCAGGTGAACGAGGATCAGATCGTACCGGAGGCTTCTTTGATGGAAGATCTGGGCGCTGATTCCCTGGATATTGTGGAATTGGTCATGGCCTTTGAAGAGGAATTCGACCAGGAGATTCCGGACGAGGACACCGAGAAGATCCGGACCGTTGGGCAGATTTTGCAGTACCTCAAGGAGCGCACTGCCTGAGATGACCGACTGGGTCCTATCGCTAGGGCCTGAACGGTCGGTTGTCCCGTCACCTTCGAGAGCATGGCTCAGGCCTGCGCACTTGCGCGGCGAGGGGCGATCGACTCGGAGGACAGCGGCAACGCATTGCCCTGCGACAACCACCCCTGCGGCCCTCGCGGACGCTCGGGTGGTTGCGGTATCGTTGAAACACCCTTCGCGCCTGAATGCAGCTTCCTCGTAGAGCACACCCTCGTTTCTTAATATTACTGGTCGGAGCGGGGCCTGCCTGCGCGGCGGATGGGATGCGGCTGTCCACAGCCCCGTCCTCCGCCGACAGAGGCGGCTGCAGAGCACAGCACCCATGGAGAGTCTGATGGAGGTCCAACAACACCGGGTAGTCGTAACTGGAATCGGAGTCATTTCCGCCCTCGGCGAAGATCTCCCCACCTTCTGGTCCAATCTGACCGCCGGCAAGAGCGGTATTCGACCGATCACGCGCTTCGACGCCACTGATTATACCTCGCGAATAGCGGGGGAGGTGGTGGATTTTGATCCCAACCGCTATATGGATCCGAAGCTGGCGCGAAAGACCGCTCGTTTTACGCAGATGGCCGTGGCCGCCTCCAATATGGCACTTCAGGATGCCGGCCTTAAGATCGGAGAGAACGCCGATCCACTGCGCACCGGCGTCTTTGTCGGCTCCGGCGTCGGAGGGATCGAAGTGATCGAGGAGCAGATCATCACGATGCACACACGCGGACCGAAACGGATCAGTCCGTTCTTCGTGCCGATGATGATCGCGAATATGGGCGCGGGAGTGGTCGGCATCGAGACCGGCGCCAAGGGGCCGAACCTTGCCACCGTCAGTGCCTGTGCTTCCGGTGCTCATGCCCTGGGTGAGGCGATGAACCTGCTGCGTTGCGGTCGTGCCGAGGTGATGCTCAGCGGCGGTGCCGAGGCGGCGGTCTCCCCCTCTGGAATCGGCGGGTTCTGTGCCTTGCGAGCACTCAGCCAGCGCAACGACGAACCGGAAAGGGCGAGTCGCCCCTTCGACAAGGATCGGGATGGGTTCGTCATGGGTGAGGGTGCCGCGATGCTCGTTTTGGAAACGCTCGAGCATGCGTTGGCGCGGGGTGCGAGGATTTACGCGGAGTTCGCCGGGTTTGGCGCGACCTGTGACGCCTATCACATGACCGCACCCTCTGATGACGGCGAAGGCGCAGCGCGGTCGATGCAGATTGCGATGGAGGACGCCGGCCTGGGCCTGGATCAGATCGACTACATCAATGCACATGGGACCGCTACCCCGCTTAATGATCGTTGCGAAACCGCCGCCATCAAACGGGTCTTCGGCGATCTCGCCTACAAGGTTGCGATCAGCTCGACCAAGTCGATGACCGGTCACTTGCTGGGAGCCGCGGGAGCTATGGAGATGGCCGCTAGTGTGTTGGCCATCCACAACGGGCTGGTCCCCCCGACGATCAACCTGGAGACCCCGGATCCTGATTGCGATTTGGACTATGTGCCGAACAAGGCCCGTTCCATGAAAGTGCGTGCGATCCTCAACAATGCGCTTGGCTTCGGGGGGCACAACGCCACCCTCTGTGCCACGGAGTTTACTGCCTGATTCAACTTACAACCTGGGGAAGTCCGTAGCGGGGGGATCCTCTGAACCCTTCCCCATTCCATATCCCGCCGCTTGCAATGCCCTGTGGCTTCGGTAGATTATCCTTCTATCCAAAACCCGAGGATTGCCTGCAGCACTCACTGCATTTCCATACCCCGGTGAAGGCGGGGAACACGTTTTCTGAAGGAATTGAAGTGCCATGAAAAAAGAAATTCATCCCACCGTTGTTGACGCGACTGTCACCTGTGCCTGTGGTCGCGTGCTCCATACCAAATCCACCGTCGCCGAGATGCGCGTCGGTATCTGCTCCGAATGCCATCCCTTCTTCACCGGCAAGCAGAAGTTCGTGGACACCGCGGGCCGCGTCGAGCGCTTCAAGCGCCGCTACAACATGAGCTGATCACAGACTCCTTCCTCGGCCGTCGCCACCGCTTGGACTCGCATGAGGCATCCACGGAGCGTCGGCCTTTTTTCGATCCCGAGGATTCGATTTCATGTCCGAACAATGGGACAAAATCCGCAGGCGTTTTCAGGACCTCGAGCACGAGTTGAGCCGGCCGGACCTCTTCACCAATCCGCAGAACGCGAAGCTCGTCACCCGCGAGCACGCACGTCTGCGCGAGATCCTCGAGATCCACGATACGCTCCAGAAGGTGCGTGGACAGATCATCGACAACGAGGCCATGTTGCACGGGGAGGAAGGCGGCGACGACCTCGAGTTTCGCGAGATGGTCGAGGACGAGCTGACCCGGCTCTCGGAGCGGGAGGCCGAGCTGGTGAAGAAGCTGCAACTCTTGCTTGTGCCGCCTGATCCGAATGACGATCGCAACATCATCATCGAGATTCGTGCCGGGACTGGAGGTGAGGAGGCGGCCTTGTTTGCCGGGGACCTGTTGCGCATGTACACCCGGTACGCTGAACAGCGGGGATGGCGGCTTGAACACCTCGACATGAGCTCTGCGGAGCGAGGGGGCGTCAAGGACGTTGTCTTCAGCCTTCAGGGGGAGTTGGTCTATCGCTACATGCGGCATGAGAGCGGTGTCCACCGGGTCCAGCGTGTGCCGGTGACCGAGTCCAGCGGGCGCATCCATACCTCGGCCGCCACGGTGGCGGTCCTGCCCGAGGCCGAGGAGGTTGAGATCGACCTTCCGGCTGAGGACATCCGTATTGATGTCTACCGCAGCAGCGGTCCTGGGGGGCAGAGCGTCAACACGACCGACTCCGCCGTACGCATCACCCACATCCCCACCGGCGTGGTGGTGACCTGCCAGGATGAGAAGAGTCAGCACAAGAACAAGGCCAAGGCGTTGCGGATCCTGCGTGCGCGCATCCTGGAAATGCTTCAGCAGCAGGAGCATGAAAAGCAATCCGCCGAACGGCGGACCCAGGTCGGCTCCGGCGATCGCAGCGAGCGGATCCGGACCTACAATTTTCCTCAGAACCGAGTGACCGACCATCGCATCCACCTCACGCTCCACAGCCTCGATCGGGTGATGGAGGGCGAAATCGATCCGATCATCGACGCCTTGGTGGAGCACACCCTTCAGGAGCGATTGAAGGAGAGCGGCGCCGCAGGCGCGCTCAAGCCTTCTTGAACCGTCGGCATGGTACCTCCTCAGCACGAATCCAAGTCCATGCTCACCGTGGGTGAAGTCCGAGATGCCGCCCAGCGGTTCCTGGAAGAGCGGGGCGTGGAGAACGCCCGGTTCGTCTCGGAGGTGCTTGTGTCCGAGGTTCTGGGCTGGGATCGCCTCCGGGTATACCTCGATTTTGAACGTCCGATGAGCATGCCCGAGCGGGATGCATTGCGCGCATGGGTCCGCGAATGCGCCGGCGGACGGCCGTGGCAGTATGTCCTGGGTGCCACGGACTTCTATGGCCACCGGATCGAGGTCGATCCCGTCGCGCTGATTCCGAGGCCTGAGACCGAACTATTGGTCGACCGTTGTCTGGAAGCGATGAAAGAAATCCGACCTGCGCATCGTTTAAGGGCCGCGGATGTCGGAACCGGAACCGGTTGCATCCTGGTCGCGCTTGCTTCGGAAGCGGGGCATGCCGAGGAGACACAATGGATCGGAATCGACCGCTCGTCTGCGGCCTTGGGCTTGGCCGCCCGGAACATTGCAGGACACGGACTGGCGGGCGTGCAATTGGTTCAGGCCGATTTGCTGGGACCGGTTGGACAGGCGGCCCTGGACGTCGTCGTAGCGAATCTTCCTTACATCCCGGCGGGAGAGCTGGAACATCTGCCTCGATCGGTGCGGGATCACGAACCTCATCTGGCATTGGACGGTGGAGCCGAGGGTTTGGACCTGGTCTTTGCGCTGATGGAACAATCTGAGCGAGCGCTGCGTCCGAACGGCTGGCTCGGGATGGAGCTTGGAATTCACCAGGCCGCTGCGGTCCGTGAACGGCTGGGGCAGGGACCTTGGGACAAAATTGAAACGATTCGGGACTATGCAGGAATTGAACGGATTGTAACCGCCTATCGGGCCTGCTAAGGTGCCATCAGCCTTTTGAAATAACAGGGGACATCCCCAAGCGGGAGGTCATGGGAGAGTCCGTTGCCGCGCTGTTGGTGCGGCACGAACAGGAGAACGAACCGACTATGAAATCACTTGCACCACTTTTGGTCGTGATCATTCTCGCCGTCGGCGGGTACAAGGTTTACGGCATGTACAACGAGATCCAGGCCCTCAAGAAAGAGGTCTCGGATCTCAAGGCTGAGAATCGGGATTTGACCTCCAAGAACAACGAGCTCCAGAGCAAGGTTACCCAGTTGGAGCAGGAGCTCGAGGAGGCCAAACAGAACAACATGGGCATGGGCGCTCCCATGGGCGGAGGCCAGCAGGCAGGCGGTCCTCCCGCGGGTATGACCGAGATCACATGCAATAACTGCAGTGGACGCGGCATGGTTTCCTTCACGGGAATGGACGGTCGAACGCGGCAGGGGCCGTGTCCTGTGTGCGGTGGGGCCGGAAAGAAAGTGTTGCGCATCCCAGAAGGTAATGTCGTATGTCCCACCTGCGGCGGCATGCAATTCATACCCAAGGCGAGCGGCTCCAGTGGCAGCCGTAATGTCGGAGGTGGCAGCGGCGGTGGCAGCAGCTTCTCCCGCACCTCTGGGGTCGGCGGCCGGGAGCTCTGCTCCTTCTGCTCGGGACGCGGGTATATCAAGGGCACCCCTGGTCAGGATCCCAATGATCCCTATGGCCAGGGTGGAATGGGCGGGTATTAAACCCTTCCTTGAATTCCCGTAAAGAAAACAGCAGCCTCCCTACCGGTGCTCTTCACTGCAGGGAGGCGCCCTGATCAAGGCTCGGGTGGCTTCCCGATGGTGAAGCCCGCCCGGGCCTTCTGCTGAATGAGCAATCGGGAGTGTCGAATGGGAACCATCGAGCGCTTGTGCGGAGGGGGTGTTGAGGAGGCTTTGCCCTGAGCCTTCCAACCTGAATCAGGCTTGCCATTGATTTCGATTTCGATTTCGATTTCGATTTCGATTTCGATTTCGATTTCGATTT